>Ga0065711_1029539_pt1 | contig 35784 bp, 20 predicted proteins | sample Hoacrofraction12_FD_59098 | JGI IMG/M metagenome (GOLD analysis project Ga0065711, IMG submission 59098) | Hoatzin crop microbial communities from Cojedes, Venezuela - Epithelial fraction 12 v2 (version 2) | ecosystem: Host-associated > Birds > Digestive system > Esophagus > Crop | place...
GCCCGGCTGCGGGCCGGGGGTGGCAGCCCGGGAGGGGGATTAGGCGGGATGTAGGGCGGGACGGGGGGGCCGGGGGCCGCGGGCAGGGCGGAGGAGTTCGGAGACGGGATGGGGACGGAGAGCGGGGGCAGGCGGGGGTGGGAGAGACTGGAGAGAGAAACCGGAGAGAGAAACGAGCGAGGGGACAAAAGAGAGGAGGCTGGAGCGGGACAGACTTCTTGCGGGAGGAGGAGAGGGAGGCTGCAGGCGGGTTAAGGGGAGAGCGGAGCGGGGTCGGCTGCGTACCGGGCTGCGGGGAGGGGGCCGCCCGGCTTCCCCCCGGCTCCGGTGCCTGCAGCAGCACCCGCTGCCCGGCGGGGGGGCTGGGGGCAGCGGGGGGGTCCGGCCGGGGGGCACAGCCGCTCCTTGGTCCCCCCTGCTGTGGGGGGGGCGCCGGGCGCAGTGCAGCGCCGCGGCAGCGTTCTCTCTGGCGAGTGAGAAGCCCCGTCCGTCGCTGCGGTACCCCTCCCCGAAGCCCGGCAGCGAGAGGGTTTAGCACTCCGGTGAAGCCTTTGTTTGCACCTGAGCCGAGGTTTATCCCCGCGCTAACAGGATTGCCCGCGGGCTGGGCCGAAACGCCGCGGCTGGTCATCACGGCGGCGGTGCGGGGTGCCGGTGCCGCGCCTGCCGCTAGACCGGCAGTGAGTGACGGTGCCGAGGTGTTCTCTCGCTGCATCGGAAGAAATCGGGTGAAGGAAGCCCGTCTGTCGCGAGGCTGTGACATGAGTAGAAACAGTCTGAGAATTAGCAAAGAACAGAAAAACATTGATTGCTACCATTGATTGCTGTCAGTAGTGTAATGGACGTCAGGCGTTACAGCCAGAAGTACCCAGGCACAGGCGATACACAGAATCTGAATTCTGAAGGGAATTGCGAGCGCCTAGAACACCAGGAAGGTCCTACCATGCTATGTTCAGCATTGCAAAGTATTTCTAAATGAAAGCAGTACTTTTTCTATGTGTCATTTGTGGAGTGGTGTCTTGATTTCTGTGGCCATCAGGCGTCAGGTAGCACAATGTGTATTCTGACGCAGGGGATGTCTAAATCACTGCTGTATTTTTGCATACAAAGCACAATTGCACTATTAATTATTATTCTGGAACCACATCTTTTCAGTGGTCTGATCTCGGCTTGGCTGCTGTGCTCTGTTATCAGTCCTGAAGCTCATTCTTCAGGTCTGATCAGAAGGAGCTGGCAGAGATCCCGTGTTGTGATTAATTCCTCGCTCACTAGCATCTCTCCACAACACTTCGTGGTGGGGACAGCTTTCTTTCAGAAATTGTACAGTGAGCCCATCTTCTGCCTGTGTGTGGCAGAGCAGGTTACTATTTGTGCCACTATTTCTTTTATTTACTAGATTGCATCCAATCACAGAGAAGAAAAACATCTTCCTGTACCAGCTGGTGAACATTAGGGCTCTGAAAAGGGGAACAGATAATACATCTAACCATGAATAGCCTAACCTTAAGTCTTTGCACGGTTACAGATTTGTTCTTTATGTATATTCTCTAGCAGCATACAGCAGTATCTTTTTGACCAGATAAGAGATATTTGCAGTCTTGTGTAGGAAGAGTGTAGCTATTGAAAGCCTCAATGTTTTTTAACCATGACAACTTTTTGATGACAATTGAAATTTTTCTGTTTCTGCTTAGTTGCTTGTAATTGTACTTCATACCGGCTGGGGCAGCTTTGTGCCTGCCATTTCTGTAGCGATTCTACACCAGATAACGTAGGGGACTTAACTCTGTTGAAAGTGGAATTATGACTGTTATCATTTAGAGCAGATTTTGGACAAAAAATTGAGGACTGGACTTGCAAACAGTCCTGCCAATTATTTGCTGCTTTTGCCTGAAATGTCTAAGGCTTACTGATTCATTTTAAATGCTTGTGATTGCTCTGGGCTCAGGTATGTTGGCTTAAGTACTTGTAATGAAATATGATTTTGGAGGGGAATCTGAGGACAAAAAAACTAAGTCTCAAGTTGATTTCCTTCTGTATGAATGGTTCCATTCAGCTGTGCAGGGGATATATCGGCGCCACTTAGTGTATCTGTGCTGGAATGTTTCTGTGACGTTTCTGTATTACTGTTGTTGTAGCTCTCTGGTAATAGCAGAAATGAAGTGCCAGTCAAGCAGCGTTATTGTTACTACTGTGAGGTTGCATAACTTTGCTAAGAGCTAATCTAGGCATAAAGAGGTAAAAATATTATTCCTCTGCAGTTACTGATTTAGGTAACTACTGGGGATAATGTGCAGACAGAAGATTTTACTACAGAATCTCGAGAGACACAGGACTCTGTCATTCCACCCACAGCACAGGCTTGAGGAAGACACTATTCTGATAAAAAAATCCCATATTGATATACTTCTCTTTGCCAAAACAACTTTTCTGAGAAAAAGACTTTCTAGTTTTCCCTTAAATTTATTGAATCTATGGTTTCGTCTAAAGCTGTGGTATTCCCTCGCCAACCCTGTATGTTGTAATGCAGTATTTTCTCGTGTCTGTACAGTTGTCTGAGTTCAGTGCTGAGTACCGGTGCTGGAAAGATGATTTGGGCTGGTATCGTCATGGGGGCTGATTATTAACGTTGCCAGTTTTTACCTAGTCAGGCAGAAATACATAGTAAATAGGTTGTAAACATGGCTATATTGATAGCAGTAGTGAGGAAACGATTCCTCGTTTGGAGGTTTCGAGCCCTGCTTGCAAGCTTTGACGTGGACAGGGTCTGCTGTTTAGCGAGACTTACTGACGTTTGTCAGGAATATGATTTTGCACCAAGAATATCTGTCAGCAGTCCTAGAGATTTCTTGGTCAATCCTATAGCTCTCTAGGAGCTAAGAGAACCACAGTTTATCTCCATCAGCTCTTCCAAAGGTCGTTTCACAAATGGAAGTAAGTTGGGAAAACTCTTGAGTTGAACATCTCTGAATTTTTGAACATATATTTCGGCTGAATTCTCAAAATATATTTTGTCACAGCTTAATTCCCCCTGCCAGAAGAAGTTTCCAAAAGAAACCACTTCTTTGTGGAGGGGGAAATGCTCAAAATTCATTAACCCTCCCTTCCCCCCTCCAAAACACTTCCAAATAGGAAGAGGAAACAAATGATGGGCTGACAATATGACTGCTTACCCATGCAGCACAATCTCCATGGTAACAGACTGTCCTAGAATAGCTCAATCACATGAGGGTTACATGACATGAATAAAGTAACCAGAAAACTGGAAAAAAATCTTAGAACTGGAGATACTTGCACTTAATTCATTACCCCCCAGGTCTTTGGAGAGTAGCTAATAAACAAAGCTAGTATTGAAACCAGCTTAGTACATGCCTATCATAATTTGTAAGTGATAGGATAGTGGAAAATTAACATGATCCTCACTTCAGGGCTCTTTATTGTCTCCAGTTTGGGAGACATTTAGAATGAATTTTGAATAATTTTCCACATGACCTCCTGCTTCTTGAAATTGGTACCAGTGGTTTGCAGTATTGCCTTAGTAGATCCTAGTGGGTTTCCTCCCTTTGTATCAGCAGGCACTGGCCATTTCACACTTTTTAGGACATTTCGGATATTCTAAAGAGTAAATGCCCTAGTTGAAGTAGGGACTGCCTATGCACAGAAGGAATTGCAAAATTACCTTCAGAATGTTTCCTTCTAGTTAATTATGTACTCATAGGGCAAGGAGATTTATTGAGCGTAACCATATTCAATACAAATATGAATATATTTCACTGATGATTAGTTTTCCGTCTGTGAAGTCAGTGTTTTTAGCAGAAGTGTTGTGACAGTCATTGAGAAACCTGTTCTACAATCAGATATAAACAAGTAAATATTCTACCAATTCGCCATAAAGTAAATTACAGCTAGGTAGAAAAAAATCGTTAGTCATTAGCTGCAGGTCATTGCATCATTAGAACAGTGTAGCCCTTTCAATAGTGCAAGGATACTGTAATTTCTATGGGCAGGCAACGATCATCGATTACCCTTTTCCTGTTTGTCCAGTTCCAGATCCCATTATTTGTCACAGTTTCCACCTCTGAGATGACGTTTTGTAATAAGCCTTTGTGTCTGTTGTGTGAATGAAGACCATAAAGTCATTACGCATTTATATTAGCACATTTGTTGTCCTGGTGCCTCTAATAGGAAACACCATAATTTCCATCATCTGTCTCCTGGCAGAGGCTGAAAATGGGCATTGGTCATTACTCAGTGAAAAGGGAATGAACATTAGTTTGAAGAGCGAGATCCTCGAGATTTAACTTTGGTCGTTATGTGACTGTCATGCAGAGGAAGAAACCCTGTAGTTCTCAGCTGTAAGAGACGCTGTGCAGTTCCGGACAGTCTGTGTAAAAAGTTTTTGTATTGGTTATGGCTGATCATGTTCAATACAACAACATTGCACCGTTACTTTAAACCATTTTCAACTCTTATTAAGCTTTTTGATGTTTTCATTACATGTATTTCTGATTTATGAAATGTCTTTAGATGGGTAGTCATTCAGGGCTGTTTGTCTACCTTGCAAAAACTACCGGTAGTTTGTCTGCTTCTCGCTTTATGCCTGAAACGTCACGTGAGCGAGATGGCTAACCTTATTGCCTCTTTAGATGGTGCTTTTCTATGGTCGCACCACACCAAGGGGAGCCTTACTCTGAACGTTTTCATGCAAGTGAAGGTTAAGAGCGTCAGGTTTCATAGCTGGTGCCTGGGTGTTTGCTGCAGACTGCCCTTACAGGGCAGCTGTCGCTGGGGCAGACTGTTCGTTTAAAGGTTACATTTTTAACAATCTCCTTTGTCCTGCTTTGCTTAATAAAAGCAAATGCCATAACATGTATCTTTTTAAAGCCTGTAACCCTGTTCTTCCTAAAGCTGAAGCTGGGATTCGTCCAGGCTTTTTTTTGGTCCCGCAGGTGGAGCGGGACGTGTTGTGTTCCTGGCGCATTTACCCTTGTTCACTCCGGAGCGGGGAAAGTGATGCTCTGTTTTTTTTTGTTTGTTTCCTCTGAATGGCTTTGGACTCGCTAAGAAGCACAGTGAGTCATTCATTTTTGATTAGTTGATTGATGACACTGCATGTGTGCACCATTGTTACAGAATATGGGCTTGCTCTGGCCAACTATTCCGATTTGCAAATGCAGTCTGATACCTGGGTTTTGGAAGAGGGTGGAAGGAGTGAATGTTATAACTGCCTATTGATCGACTATGAAAACAAGATTTTCCTTTTAAAAAAAAGTACAATGTTTATTTTCCTGGGACTGCTCTATCATAAAAAAAAAAAAAAAAAAAAAGTGGTTTTGACTCTGCCTTTATTCCAGTAAAAGGAGCAAGACTGTGAAACAGTCAAGTCCTGATACAACTTACACTTGCATCAGGCCCAGTGCAATTTACAGATACTTTAAGCACCTGAATTTGAATAATAAGGTATTGTAGATAACGTATTATTTTGCAACAGGATACGTAATTTCTTCTGGTTGTTTAGGATAAACAACCAGATCCTAAAATTCTTTAGGATATTTGCTGGTTCAGTGTTTGGAAATGTTTTCAATCTGTGCAAACACAGAAATGAGTCAGTTTGCATGCGGAGTACAACAGGCAAAAGCAGCTTTCTGGGAGGGCTGCAGAGGGGACTGGGGTGGGCTATGCCAGCTGCAAATCCAGCGCAAAAACCCAGTAAACATAGGCTGCTGAAACAAGCTGCGCTTCCAATTGCTGTGAAATCCTCCAAAGTGAACTGTAGCTAAACAATTCAATATTTTGTTGTTTCAGACAGAAAAATGAAAACCTACCCAGCCATTGGTTTCTTCCTCCTCTTCGTGATCAGCTATGGCTCTTCTGAAAACTCAAGTACGTCTAGAGGGTGCGGACTGGATCTCCTCCCTCAGTACGTGTACCTGTGTGACCTGGATGCCATTTGGGGAATAGTCGTGGAGGCAGTGGCAGGGGCAGGTGTGCTGACCACGTTGCTGCTGATGCTGATCTTGCTGGTGAGGCTGCCCTTCATCAAGGACAAGGAGAAGAAGAGTCCCCTGGGAATGCATTTCCTCTTTCTTTTTGGGACTCTCGGACTGTTTGGGCTGACGTTTGCTTTCATCATACAAGAAGATGAAACGGTGTGCTCCACCCGAAGATTTCTGTGGGGAGTTATCTTTGCTTTGTGCTTCTCATGCTTGCTAGCTCAAGCCTGGAGACTTCGCAGACTAGTTCAGCATGGGAAGAGTCCACCTGGCTGGCATCTAGCTGGTGTGGCAATCTGCCTCATGCTCGTTCAGGTCATCATTGCAACCGAGTGGTTAATACTGACAATTGTCAGAGATAACAAGTTGGCCTGCAGCTACGAACCAATGGATTTTGCTATGGCTTTGATTTATGTTATGTTCCTGATGGTATTTACCATGGGATTTTCTCTTTTCACTCTCTGTGGGAAGTTTAAGAAATGGAAGAAAAATGGAGTATGCCTCATCATAACACTTTTTTTTTCCATTCTGATTTGGGTAGCCTGGATGACTATGTACCTCTTTGGTAATGCTGAGCTAAAGAGAAGAGACAAATGGAGTGATCCCACTCTTGCTATTGCACTGGTGTCCAGTGGTTGGGTGTTTGTTATTTTTCATGCCATCCCAGAGGTCCACTGTACCATCCTTCCATCGCAGCAGGAAAACACTCCCAATTATTTTGATACTTCGCAGCCCAGGATGCGTGAAACTGCTTTTGAGGAAGATATACAGCTTCCTCGGAGCTACATGGAAAATAAAGCCTTTTCAATGGATGAGCATAATGCAGGTAAGAATTTACTGTAGAGGACTATATTTTTCTGTAGTTGCCAAGAAAATAATCTGTATGAGACATTTTTCAGGTGTTCAAAATGAGTTATTACAAATGCCGTATTTTTGACACTACATATTTTTCCCTTTTACAGTTTTTATTAAGATATCACCTATTGGGTGGAAAAATGGAAAAAATGCAATACAGAAAAAACATCTTTGGTTAAAATGATTCTTCTGCATGTTGTCTTTTCACTGAAAAATGGAACAATTTCAAATGCAAAGCCAACACTGAAAGCCAAAAAAAATTCACTGTGGCAAAATAGCCTTTACTCTAAAATAGTTTAAATGATATTTTTTGTCATTATTAGTTAACAACATTTAATATGAAGTATTTTCAAAAAACCCAAGAAAATAATCAAGTGCTCTGTGTTACAAAATGCTCAGCCTCTTGAGCAGCAAAATAATTAATATTAATTATATTCCTATTAAAATGGGCTTCATGTCACTTTGTGACACTGGGGGGGGGAAGAATGCAAAGTGGCACGTAGCCAAGTTCAAAGATGGTCTTTGTTCTGACAGCTTTATCGTCTGAACAGAGTGTGCGTAGATCGAGGTTGCCAGGTAATGGTTGCTTTCCTTGTCATAGCAGCTTGGTGCCATAGCACAATGTGTGAGGACTCGTCATTAAAATCTGCAGTGAAAATGTTCTTGAGCGATTACTGAAAGGGCCAGCCACAGCTGTTCGCTGGAGAGATCCAGACCATTGCCGAGCGTCTAACCCGTACCGGGAAACGCACAGGGATCCTGTGCGGCCAGCGACCGCGAGCACCAGCCCGCTGGTGCTCTGTAGGGCCGGTCGCGGTCTGGTGCTGTCCCACAGCTGGAGCGAGGGTTTCAGCACTGGGCCAACTGCGGTTTAGTCGCTGTAATTGAGAAGAGGGCTTTGGTATCCCAGCCAATTGCTGCCACATTGCTTTGGCAGCCCCCAAAAGAAGGCTTGGGGCGTGTTGTCCAGGCACTTCGCCTTCCCGCTCATCTTCATGTAACTTTGATTTCCTCTGGGTTTGATGTTTCCTCTGGACACAGCCCAGATGTGAGGAAGATACCACTCTTGTTTGTCACAGTGTTGGGTCAGGAAGGCCTTTTCCTCCGTAAGTGTTTTAGCAGGAACTTGAAAGGTCTCCTAGTATGAAAGCTTTGAACAGAAAGGAGTTAAGATCCTGTGAGTGTATACCAAACGCAGAGGTAAAAAACTCAAAAAATCACAGGGATAGAAGAATGGTTGTTTATTACTAACATTACAGAGCAGCAGAGGCAACTTCACGATGGACTGTAAAAGCGCTCATCTTTTTTTTTTTTTTAAATTATTTTTTACTGTCCTCCATCTCCAAAAAATTAGTTTCATAGTAAGATAACTGCAGTGACTTTGGTGGAGCTATTTCTGTCTGAGGCAGATCTAAGAACAAAATTGGATCTTTCACTCTGTATTGTTCCCGTTCATGCATACATTTTAAAAAAGAACTGTAAGCTCCCTTTTGATCTAATCATTCAGTGATAAAGTTTTTTAGTGAAATGGATAGATATATGATAGCTATAAAATCATTATAGTGTCTGTTACAGTGCAGTTTATGTTCTTCTGTTTTAATCTGAATCTTACGCAGTACAATACAAAATAGATTTCCTTATCTGATGCTCTTATTAATATTTATCATAATAAATGCATGTCATTCCTATTCCTACGGCATGTGGGAGAAGGACACATACATTTTTAATAAATCAAAACAGATTCATTATTCCTTTGCAGTGGTTCTTTAAGTAAGGGCTTAGGACAACAGGCTTTGGAGACAAAACTGACTAGTATGGTGGAGATTAAAGCAAGTACAGGCAATAATATTCAAGTCACATACTATGGCTGCTGAAGCGTTAATTGAAGTCAGATCACTGTACTGACGGTTGGCAGTGGCTAAGCACCTGGAGTCTATTAGCAATTGGCTCTCTGCAGGTATGCAGAGAATGTTCTCTTTTATTCATCTAATTAACCTCAATTCAAGAATTCATCATTAAGAGTTCAGAAATTAAAGGAAGGGTACTTTCTTCAATTATAAGTAAGAATGATGTTTAAGAATTTAAGATCTACTAGTTGAAAAATTTTGGAAGACATGATAGCCAGAAAAAATCTCATAGTTCCCTGACTGTATTATTTGTTTCAGTTAGTTAGCTTTAAACAGAAAACATGCTTGGATAAACTTATTTTTCCATTAATTCTTGTTATTTCCATTACTTGTATAAAGGAATTTAGTAATTTTGCCTTTCTTTATTTTTTTTTAAGATTTTAAGCAGGATTTGAAGAATCTGAACAACTCTTAAGCTACAGGTTCAAACAAACATGTGTTCTCCTAGTTTCTCTCCTTAGCAAAACGTCACCCCAAGTTATACATACCAACAAGAGCTGCTCTGTTCCAGGAATACCATTAAGCATTAGTAAAGCAAAACTATTTTAAAGGCAGTTATTTAAATATCATTTAAGCACCTTACTAATCTGGGATTTTAATATTCATATAAGTTGAAATAGCTACTTAAAAGAGTTATTTTCAATATTTAGTTATTTAGAAACCCTGGAAAGAGGCAACTTGAATGAGTCCTCAGTGTTCTCTGGAAGTGCAATGGGCGCTAGTAGGGCAGCTCCTGTGAGGCAAAGAGAATTTGCCTTATACATGAAAAATCTGGATATGAAATGTAGAGTGCTACATCTGTCAAGAAGCGCAAGCCTCAGCAGCGTTGGTACTCACTGAGTTTCATTTGATAACTTTTGGTGCTACAGGTCGCCCTCAGAGCCAATGCCTAAAAACAGTTAACAAAATGTAAATTTTGTGTGAAAAGGAGACTTTGACACGATGTTTGCTCAAGCCTTCTTGGCACTGTTTTATTTTTTTACCTATACATCCTCTACACAAGTAGATGTACTTAATAGTAATAGAAAAAGTACAAGGAAAAATGCTAAGACTGGTATGAGAAAAAATTCCAAAGTGAGTATTTTGTCCACAAGCTTTGTCTCTGATTCTCACATTAAAAGATTTTTAGACTTCTTGCAATAATAGGGAAGGAAAATTTAGCCACATGAAATTGAATTTACTGGCTCTTTAAGATAACTCTAAAATCACCATGGAAATCTTGTGTAAATATTTTGTGTAAATGTGTAAATATTTTAATGATAGTATGCATTAGAAAGAGATTTGTTTTTTTCTTTATGTGTACTAGCAAATACCAGTGCAATCATTTGTGTTTAACACACAATAAGAAGCCAGTCTACAAAGAAAGAATACTACTGACCCTGAGGTAGTTAAATATAAAATAAAAATTACATAATTCTAGTATAGGCATTTTCATCTTTTGTTCTTCCAGTGTTCTGCAAAAATACCTAATTTTTAAATATAGAACAAGTGAGCGTCTCTGTATCTGAAATCAGCAGCTGAGCATTTGCAGGGCTGGATTTCTAAGTATCTGTGCTAAATCAATACTGTTCTTCATGGGTGTGCACAAATCCCAAAGAGAGGAGTAGCAGTGGACAGAGGACAGCATATGGCAGGAGGATCCATTTAACTCTTGTTCCACACAGTGCAACTGTATTAAATCCTGGCTTCGTTAAAGTCCCTGCTGAAATTCGTGTGAACTTTAGCTCATTCACAATTTCAGCCAGAGGGTGTAGAATTGTAATTTGAATTAAACATAAGAGAAATTCTTGCCCCAGGTGCCCGAACTAGGCATGTTTCTGTTTACCAGCTCGCAGATGAGCATTGCCTGTTGTAACCACCCAAGTCGTGTGGATAAAAGAGCTCTGTTCCCTGGCCGCATCTGAAGTCAGGGAAGCTGTTATTTACCCCCGAAGTAAAAAGAGAGTTTGTGTGTGCCAGTCCCCTGGACTGGTTTGGAGAGAAAGAAGTGTATCCCTAACTGTGCATATCTCTCATTCAGAACATACATCTTGAATCCAAACTTGTGCTAAAATTAGTGGAGAGACTGATGTATTTCTGGTGTAAACATTGAGAAGGACAATCAGTGTCTTCTCTTTTGCTTCAGTTAATTGCCATGTTTAAGCTATTCGAAAGCAATATTTACTTCATATTTCTAGTTTCTCAGAGTAAATGTAATCTGAAACATCTGGAAAATCCTTATACGCTAGTCACGCTGAAGTAATGCTCAGGGGGGTTGTGAGCATGCTTACTGGCTCGAGCAATGTTTTGGATCCCTGTCCTCTGAATTTGATAGAAAGCAAAACATAATATCATTTGACTTAACCCCACAGTATCCAGACCAATACAGTAAGCACTTTGCAAAATACATTGTGCAAGATAAATCAAAAATTCAGTGACTGAAGACATTTAACTCCTACTGAAATGAGACTAAGCAAACTTAAAAAATTTTGTTCCAATAAATTTTTTCCCATTCCACAGCAAACTGTTAATTTTATGTAAAACTGATTCTTCTGAGATCCATCCCCAACTAGGTAAGAAAAACTGCTTCAAATGCAATGTGAAAACTGGTATGGCAGCAGAAAAGTTAAAAATCAATGGCACAGTTACCAATAGCTAAACTGGAAGTAAGGTATTGTTATGATTTCAAAGGAGGTGCACAGCATTACTTGTGTCCCTAAGAACGATCTCTCTGTTCTAAACACAGCACTAAGAACGGCAGGATTTCGAAACGGCAGTTTGGGAAGCCGACCTAGCGCTCCTTTTAGAAGCAATGTTTATCAGCCAACTGAGATGGCAGTTGTGCTAAATGGTGGGACTGTAAGTATCAAAATGTGATGTTTTAAGAAATCTTTGATATGCACTGATATATACAACCACTACTAACTGAAAAGCCTGCTTTTAGCTTACTCACAGCAGGGGGGGGGAAGCTATAAATGAAAATTCGGGCAGCAAGTATGCATGTAATGCTTCCCTTCCCTCTAGAAAAGATGTTGTTACAAAGTATTTTGCATTTCTTTACTTGGCCATTCACATTTTGCAGGCAGCTTCTGTGAACCAAGTTATTTGGTGACACCACATATTCAATGGCCCTTTCAAATTAAATTTGTATTAAGGTATTTAACATAAGTATTAAGAGACACAATTTCTAACCCGATTTTTTTTCAAGATGCTGTGAGTCACGCAAATGTTTACAGGCCAGTACATTACTTCAATGAATCATTGTTGCAGATAGCGGTGGTCTCTCACCTGTCTTCCATTTTCTTGTAAAATGTATGCAATTCTTTGTAAGTTGCAGATGTGTACGTCTCTGGGAAGGGGAATCATAAAGAGGAATATAGAATATTTTAATGTTAATAGCATTGATTTTTCTTTGTGAGACAATTGTTTGGCATGCCATTCTTTGATAGACCTGTTTTTCTGCAGCCTGTATTTTATAAGAGTGGCGTAGTGATGCCAAACAGACTTTCTAAATGTTTTTCACATAATGTGTAATTTGCACTTGAAGACATTTCATATAGCAGGCATACTGTTGAAAAAGGATTTCCATCCCCATATTTTTCATGCATACTTACATGCTTCTTAAAAATCTACCCATGAGCCAGTTTATACCCATGTGAGTTGGGTTTTCTTTATTTTGAATCATGAGCTGATTCCATAACTCAACCTTGACATTTGAAACCAAATAATGCTATGTGATTGCTGGTCTCTTTTTAGTTTTAAAGAAGGAACGTTTTGGTCCATTTTAGTGAACGAGAGGGGCTAGATACACAGGAGAATCCTTGTGGGTAAAACAGCGGGAAACACATCAACGGGAATAAAATGGCAAGGCTTGTGCCTCACTGTAGTAATGAATAGCATCCTTTTGATGCTTGGATTCATCTATGCCTACGTCTTCTGATACCAGATGATGCTGCTCGGGCAAAAGGCAGTTAAGGATGAGAAGCTGGAGAATTTGTTTGGAGGGGTTTTTTTTGTTTGCTTTGTTTTGAGGTGGATACAAGCTTACTGGAGAACATCAGATAGTGAAATGAGAGATTAATGTGTATATATTGTCATGGTTTTTACAGAGAGTGCAATGTGCTGTATGGGTGGAAGATGAGTTTCCTTGTATCACTTTGCTCCGGAAATACTGTCTGGAAAGCTGTCATGTACAAGTAGCATGATAACACTGATTTTTGAACAGACTAGTTCTCTCAGTTATGGGTTTACTATCCTTATTTCCAGATACCAACTGCTCCGCCAAGTTACACTGGACGACACCTCTGGTGAAAGGCTGTAGGCTGTAGAGAATAAGAATCCTTGTTGCAGATGTTGTTCCCTGGCAGTGTGTCTTTGAGGGAGGAATCCAGAACAGCACCAGAACAAAGCACCAAAACATCCAGGAGCTTTCGAAATCCTGCAGAGGATTTTGTCTAAGTGTGAACACCATTGAACTGATAATTGCAAAAACAAAATTGTAAAACTGAAGCTGAATCTAATTTAAAATAGAAGTAGGCACACCTTAAATTGGTAGAGGGGAATATTGTATCCTGAAATGTAAGATATTCTCGTCTGTAACTAGTGTGTGAGGCAAGCCTTTTTTTGTCGGTTGCCAGCTGCTTGCAAAACACCCTCCTCTCACCTAAACTTCATTCATGTTGCCACAAGAGATTGCCACTAGCGTGAAAACATGCAGGGCTTCTTTCTGTTTTTCTGCTTTCCCCTTCATTTCAAACGTCATGAAAAGCACCTTGTTTGCTCCATTATCTAGCTGTACTGTGCAGTCATGCAGCATCGTGTGTAGTTAAGCACTGTCACTCTGTGGCAACGACATTACCATTACACTGTGGGCTGGTACTCTTCTCTTTAAAAAGCTGGTGTAGGAGATGCGGTTCTGGAGGGGTGAAAGGTCTATGCGTGTTTCATGTGAGTTACAGAGCTTCTTGAGGCAGAGGGGAAAAGCGTAGGTCCGGCACAGCGGCAGCTCTCCTGGGCTGCATGGGATCGATTCCCCGGTGCTCCAGGCACGAGCCGAGAGCTGCCTGCTCTCACGTCTCCTGCAGACGAAGCCATTGAGCGACGCTTTGGAGGGATACACTTTTGCCTAGACTTAGCTGGGGAGAGAACGTGACTCGAGTTTGTCAGGAGTTGGTTCATTGTGACGGTGGATTGAAGGCAAGCCCCGGTACTGCCCAGCCAGCCGGTTCTGCTGGGCTGAGGCGGGCAAGCCGGGGAGCGGTGGCAGCGGGGAGGGCCGAGCACCTTGCAGGAGGAACGCAGCAGCAGATGGTGTCCATGCCTCCCCTGCTAAGCCCTCGTCGTAGGAGTAGTTCCCTTGACGGCAGTTGTTTGTGCATTTAAATGTGGTTGTGCATTTTGGTGTCTAGCTAGTAGAATCTCCGTGCTGGAGGTGGTTTGTTGTTGTTTTAGGTTTTTCGAGGTGGTTTCTTCCCTACTCGTTCCCCTCCCCTCTGCTTTTTTGGGTTGATATAAGGCAGACTTTCTCAAAGCTTCGTGTCTTTGTTTTCTCCAGGTTATTTAAAAGGTTCCCATTGCCCATCGTTTGTGCCATGGTTTTTCATTAACTTTAAGCAATCATTCCTTGATTTAACATTTAATACATATCGGACATTGAAAACATCATTGTATCCTCACTGTTTGGCCAATGTTAATCTTAGCTTTCCTTGATACTAAAAGCTAATTGTTTTTACTTGAGGGCATAGGAAATGTATAACAATTAAACTTTGCATATGCTGTAATAAAAAAATATATTTTCAAACTAAAAAAATATAATGTACAAATAACAGAATAGCTTAGTAGCTTCACAGAAAGAAGTTACTTGCTGTATACTGCAGAAGAAAGACAAGCTTTTTATTTTTCAAGAGTCTTCCTGATTCTTCATGTACCTCCATTTCTACTGAATTAGGAACCTAGTCCTGCAGACCTGTACTCCCACGAGTAGTCCCATCAACATCAGTAGGTCTACATACAGGTACAGAGGCTGCAAGACCAGTCCCTAAGTATTGCACACAGATATATACGTATATATATATGGAATAAAATATATATTGCCGTTCTTGCCATGATCATCTTATAGGGTTTTATTTCAAAGCCCTTCTCTTTTCTGTTATGCATGAGTAAAGGAGCATGTTCGGTCCCCCCTGCCCTTCCCTCCTCAAGGCAAAGGAAGCATGTGCTTGTTTTACGGATTGCTTGTTTTATTTTGTAAGTAACTAGATGGCCTTAGTAACCAAGTAGGGTAGGGGTGGATATTGCATGCTATCCAGTGACTTAGGTATACATTTTGCTTGTTTTAAGAAAAGCTTTGATCAAGTAAGATAGTATTTAAGGTAATGATAGTTACCCAGAAGATGCATCATTTGGAATAATAAGCAACCTATTACCATCACTTGCCTGCAGAATTTTGCTTTTAAAAACAAATTAAAAAACCACAAATTCATAAAACTCTATTGTAAAAACATATAAGATGACCATGGCATAAATGGTAGGACAGCTTTCTTTTATAAATTTTATCATGCTACAACCAAGATTTATGAATTATAATACACATTTTACAGACCTTGGACAAAATCTGTACAAGATATAGTTATCTTAAGAAACATTTTTTCTTTTTCTAGATGTGATTGAATTGATAAATAGTTCCCAATCCTGCTCCTGATTAAGTTGTTTGGAATTTGAGGCCTTATGCAAAGATATGGCCAGATCCTACAAGTTCATGTGACTAATCTCACTGGGTTAGTTATGTGGGATATTCACGAAACTAAAAATCAGCAGGATTGGGTTTAATTTGTGGTGGTGAAGGTGTGGCAATAGATTAGGAGGGTCTTTATTTTCCAACTTTATACAATTAGCAATAAGCAACTTTTTTTTCTTTTTGTAAGTCACTAGTCTGTGATGAAAAATGCCCCAAATAAAACTGTAATCAAAGAAAGGCACCTTTATGTTAACTTATACTTTTGTTACAGGAAACAAGTTGTTTACTTTTGCATTTTATGAAAGTTATCTAGAATGTAGAGCATCTGTGAACAACGTAATAAGTAAGTAAGCACAAGCCTTTCGCAGCTGATTTAATTATAATTCGCTTTTATGCTATAAAAGCTACTGTGCTGTCCCTTGATGGTTATGTGCTCATGGCATTTCGATGCAGAAAAATCAAATCGTAAAGTATCTGAAAAAAACTGTTACTGAAACAAGATTTATAATAACTGGCTTTTGATCAATGGCTAGAAAAAACTTCAGAGCCATAGAGAGCCTGTCCTGCTTTCAGATGAGTAGAGAGCGTTTGACACTTGCCAGAAAATATGTAGCATCTCCAGAAGAACACTCTGAATACATACAGTTGTTTCTATAAAGGGCACATGAAATACTATAGAACTAGATGTTTCTCTTTTTAGTCTAAACATGGGCATCTTGGTTGGCTTTGTTTGAGCTTGATGCCTTGGGTCTAACCAAAGGCCATGCAAAAGGGAGCATTGTTAGCTTTTATAATGAAACAATTGGACTATTCTACTAACTTACAGGATTTTAAAGCAGGTGCTTTTTATTAACTGATGAGAGCTAAAGCTCACTTTTGATAGATAATATATATTTATTAAATGTATTAATGTGTGTTTTATAACGTACCCTTTTTTCCCGCTGATTGTTGCATACTGGTATCTTATTAAGTACATCTTTAAAGGATTTTCAAGACAATCAATGTGTACCATGATAACTGTACATAAATATACAAAACTACAAAGGTTGTAAAGCATGGGCAAATGTTTTATTTTCAAAATGCTGTTCTTAACGAGAATAAAGGCTTTACTATTTACTTACAATGTTTGTGTTAACTTGCTGTTAAAATCCACCTAAAATTTTTCCATTACAGTAAGCTAATGGTGCTACGGACCGCCTTGTCCTGTGGTGATACCATGGATGCAATTCTGCAATGTAAGCTAAGTTAAACTAAGGGAAACTGGCTGCTAGAGGCTAGGGCCACATTCCCACATCTACCCTTAGCTCTGGCACCTATCAGACCTGTGATGAGCCTGTCAAGAAGCTGAGCAGCCAAACTCTTAACACTACAAGTGATATTTTTTTTGCCAGTTGGCTCAGCAGTTTCCTGTACTGGCTCAGTTGGTAGTGCTTGTGAAAAGGAGGGGATAGGGTCAGACAGCTGGGGTTGCAGGATGCAGGTTGAGAGTTTTTTCTTCAAAGGGTTTGATTTTCTGGATCTGGTGCAACAACCAGCACCACCAACCAGGAAAAAAACAAGCATGGGTACTGGTATAACAGGGGAGGCAGTCTGTATAAGTGATGGAAGAAATCCACATTGAACCACAGCAAGAGCTACAGGGTGGCCGTGTTTTATCACGCTTTCATTCAAAACGACTAGACCTTTGTTTGATGTGTATGGAATTAGTAGCAGAACTGTGAATGTCTTCTAACTGTGAAATTATAAAGGCCTAAATAGGACTATGCTTGACAAGACTGAGGTTAAAAAAATAACGAGGGCTGCTCAGCAGGGGGCCCAGTCTGATTTTTATTCTGCTCACACCCTATGTAAGTACACATGCACAAGATCGCTGAAATGCTATCACAGTGATCTTAATTTTACACTTTCTCAGCACATGTGCTAAGTAGTGACAAAAGGGCCTTTGACTTTCTCCCAGTGCAGAAATGCAGAGCAACCCTAGCTCTCACGAGCAACCCTAGCTCTCACTGCCTTCAGTTGGAATTGCAGAGACACAGAGTTTCTGAAAATTAGACCATTTATGAACAGAGGACTCTGTGTATCACAGCTCTGCAGAAGCCAGTGAAGTTACTCCAGTTTAGACTAAATAAAGATTTTTGCCTTAGTTTTGACACTTGCTTACGTGTGAGTGTAACCCTATTTATTTCATCCAGTCTTGGCCCTGTCAGAAAAGCTTGCAAGTGAGCATTCAGGAACACAAGATAAACATGGACTCAAAATTTTTGGCTAAATGTGCACAATTTCATCTGTTCTAACAGAATTGTGCTCACTTACACTAGGACTGAATTTTGACTTGGCATGCTGGGTCTGGAGAAAATCTCCCTTTGATTCACAACACCTCACATGTAAAACTGTAATGCTAAGAGTGTTTCTAAATCAATGCCACGAAGTTTAGGCCATGAGCTCTGTGTTTTGTGATATCGGTGAGAAAACTAAAATTGAGATGTTGAACGATTTGGTGTATGTTCTTCTGAGTCTTCCAATTTGCTTCCCACTGGAACGATACAAAATAAAACATTAAATACTTGTGAAAACATCCACAGAAACAAAAAAACATCCATACTTCCACAGCAAATACTCTGTTGTTCAATAAATAAAAATTCCCCCACCCAACCCAAAAGACCTGTTTTTTCTATACATGGCATTTTCTTGTTTTGACACAGCTTCAGCACTCAGCTACTTGCACACAGTTCTCAGTGCCATCTGTGGGAGCTGTGCTGTGTAGCTGAGGGCAGAGTTGTTAGCTAGTAAGAACTTACTGCATTGTTCAAAAACAATGAAAGCAGCTCTTTGAGGTTTTTTGCTTTGAAGAATTCTCAATTAAAAAGTCAGTGATGAAATCATACTGTTCACCTAGTATATAAATATATTTTTGTTATTTAGGACAACAAGCAAGGTCAATAAAGAATAGTTTTTCTATGTCTCAGTGGAAAGAAGAATGTTATCCATGTGATTGCAAAGGGTCTGCCAAATGGGAAAAATTAGTCAAACAAAGAGCACAGGGTTGCTTGCTGGAGTAAACAATTCTAAATGAACAAAAGCGCTACATAAAAGTAAAATGTCCCACCCCCTAGTGAAAGCTGTTTTCAAAGCTCTGTATTCTTTCAGAGCGCTGTAATACAGATTAACCTAATGTTTTTATTCTGCTGATACAACAGTCCAGTTCCTCAGTCTACTTCTCTGATTTCAGCGGTCATATTCTGTTCTTAGTATTTTCATATTTTACAAACTGTCTTTTAACTTATAAAGCTAAAAATCTGTTTTTCTACTCCCTGCACTTCAGACAATGCACCTGTACTGTACACCTCTCACATCAAGCAAGTTTGTTGGGAGATTTATGTATAAAAGTTATGCTAGAGGCAAAGAAGGCCAAATAAGACCAAAAAATCTCTTTTTACATGAACAATTTCGGGAGAGCTTAGTTACCCTTCCGAGGCATGCAACTGAAAACCAGCAACCAAAATCCTCTTGGTACACACCCGGAATACTGGGGTGCAACAGGCCCATGTGCTAATTTAAGGTGCTCAATGTGCTACCAACCTGGAAGATCTCGGCTCACAGAAAACATACACAAAAAGTGATGTATGAGGAGGAGGAGCACAGACAACACCTTAGAAACCCAACACATGACTGCAGTGGCAGGATACGCCCTGTGTTCTACACTGGTCAAGGCAATATGTGCCCAGTGCCTTGCTGGCACAAGACCCTTCTGCATTTTATGGTCTGTTTGTACAGCTGGTAAGGAGAAAAATCAGACTGGATTAAATATCCCAAGTGACTATGAATGTCCCACATAGAAAACACTAAATATTGTGTTGAATTTTATCTGTTACTCTGTCATGTGATAAGGCTGGCTCTTACAAATACTTCATATAAATTGCAACAAGTTCAAAACCCCCAGGGCTCACACACACTGTTTGACATTAAAATGACCAGGTGTTTTAGGTAGCTGCTAGCAGTACTTTTAGTCAGGAGCGACCATGTCTTATCATAACCTGTGTTACTTAAGCATAACAATTTCAAATCACATCACGCTAACCAGGAAGCACAGGCTGTCAGCATGAATCTTGATTTCAGGCAGTAATTTAAATAGTTTTCGACATATACTTGCTTCCTATGCAGACAGAAAAGTAAGATGTCCTCAAGATTCAGATAAGCTGGAAAGAAGGGGAAAGAAGCTGCCTGGCTAAGTCTCTTCACTAGAAATTTCCATTGGAAAAATGTATTTTTCAGGCTGTGACACCTCAAACTGAACTAACTTGCTTAAAATATTTTGAAATGCCGAAAGTAGATGTTCACTTTGTATATTAGCATAGCTCCCATGAAGTGTTGAACAGCTTCTACCAGCTGATAATCCAGCCCATTTCTTTCAGATAACACATATCTAAAAGCAGTGAATAGTTTAAATGTCAATATGAACAACTAACTTACAATCATGCTGTTCATATGCTGAATTTTAATCACTTTAGTCTTAGGAGTCCTATCATTCATTCAACAGAGCAAGAGAAAGTTGCATTTAAAAAAAAAAATAATAGAAGTTGAACCTTTAACAGCACAGTTCCCATTTTATCCCTTTATGTCCCTAGTCACTGTGTGCAGTTATGCTGGCAGGTTCCTACTGTTGCAGAACTGCGATTCTACTGCAGTGGAGACCGTCTCTTTTTCTTTACAGAGATTTCCTGCATGCTAGGGAAAGGTGTATGAACATAACTGGGCAGAACAAAATGCCCGAGGATGCCCGTTATGCAGCGGCGATGGCGACTGCAGCTGTGCACTGCTGCCAGTCCCGTGGCAGCACCAAGAAAACCATTCTCACAGGAGGCTGGATTCAGCTCCCGTGAATATTACAAACACCTTAACTCCCAAGATGTTTGTGTAACAGAATGTGTGAAAATTGTCTACAGAGAATGCATAATCACTAATTTAAGGAGGTGCAACATAAGATTTAAATAGAAGTAACACAATCATAATCACCGGTAGCAGCATCACAGTATTTCACATAGTTTTAAAACATCAGCTCTGTTTTATGTCCTACAACATAGAGCAACTGAGGCCCTTCAATGCTATGACAGTGGACAGTGCTAAGTTTAAAAAAGAAAATTACATCTCATTTATTTCCAGTATTACAGCTTCTATCTATACAGGTCATATGCTTTCTACTGTCAGGACAGTTGAATTTGTTAGCAGCATGTTTCAGTCTCATTACTTTTATTTTTTAATACACAGTGAACCTGATTAAACTCTGCTTTAGTCACCTGCATGCTCTAAATCATAGGACACTGTAACCATCACTGCGATAATAAGCACTAGTGGAGACTGTGATTCATTTCCTTGGAAGTGAGGTGAGGGTTGCTCTGAAGAGGTTAGCACAACTGTTAATGGTTATTTTTGACTTGCTACTCCTACTGTAATAAAGTTAGCTATTAGTTTGTCTGCCACATTCCTTGCAAATGCAGCTCGTTTCACATAGTTAATCATGTAGGTGTTGCAGTGTTGAGGCACAGATGATGGCTAAAGGAAGCACTGGCTTTGAATGTATTTGGATTTACTGTTTTTGGTCAGCTCCTGGGAGTGGAATACTCAAAAATCTGCAAAACTCCTATTAGACATGTGAGCACTGGGCTTTGTCCTATTTATATATACATTAAGTTCAAATATCTTTACCATCTATTTTGTATAACAGAGGCAATTTTCCCTCATCTGAATGCACTAAAACAGAATCAGGACTGACGTTCTGGTTTGAGACTTGGTTGTTTCAGCATAACAGTGAACAACCTATGACCTACTTTATACACTACTGTATAATACAACTGGTTTGTGACAGTAGGTTATGAAAGGTTTATACACCCATGCTTTTTATGTTGTTTAAATCATAAGAACTATGAGAATTACATTTAGTAATTTAAACAGTTGAAAACAGTAATGAAAAATACCATAGACTCTGACTATAAGATGAAAATCCATTAAAGAAAATCTATTTGCAGGGGCTTAGAGTAAAATATATATATAGAAAGGAGCTTCACCCTAGCCTCCCAATGAAATGCCAAAGAAGCCTGAATGTGAAATTGGAGCCACCAGCAATCTGTCTGAAATAAGACCTGACTTTTAAAGAGACAGGTCTTTATAAAGTGTGTATAAGTTTAGCCTCTTACTATTGGAAGTCAACATGTACACAGTTATCAGTGAAACCTTTCACTTCAGGAAATCTTCAGTCACTAGTGACAGGAAAATGATGCATTGAAAAAAGACACATTAAAAAAACTAACAAACAAAAAAGAAACCTGAAATTATGCCTACAGACATGCCTGCTACTCAGGAATCTGAAATGGAACTGTCAGAGGATCACTCATGAGAAGAGGCTTCTGCAAAATGGACACATAAAAGTGACGGGACAAACCTAATTCTCCAAATCAGCAAGAGAGTTTGTAAAATGCTAAGTCTTGCCTCCATGGCTTTAGAGAACAAATAATTTCAGGGCATTTTTCAGTTCATTTAGGATCAGATTAGGGAAGCAAGTGCTGACATACAGGAGACTCCCAAACACCAATATCCAGTAATGAAGATGGGAGAAAAGGGCTGAAAGATCTTTAGCAGAATTTGTTTGTGCAATGCATCATACTTTCCTAATATTTTGACAGAAAGATTAAGAATTCATTTGGATATATCTGGTTGGCGTTTTCACAATTCAAGGTGGACACAGAGAAGAGAAATACTGGAAGATACAAGCATTAGATTAGATGAACAACTGCCACGAACACCTGAGTTTAGGAGGGAACAAACTACACAGAATTAGATACACTGCAAACTGTATTGCTACTGATTATCCAAGTGTCCTCCCAATCATTCAGTGACCTGAGATTCACGAAGACAGAATCACAGAAACACAACAGTTTAGGGAAGAAGACCCTGAACTGAGAGAAAAATCCAGAATGAAGGCAACCCGTGCATCTTCAGTGCATCTGATTAAGACAGTTTTTTCCATGTAAATAGTCAAGATAGCCAAAGACAATGGTGAAAATAGAAATAAGTGACCAGAAACTGAGAGAAACCATTCCAGAGTGACAGGTCCCCAAAACAAAAAGGGATTTGGGATTTATAGGCAGAAGCCAGCATGGGCAGAAAACCGGAATGCCAGATTTGCTGGGCAGCTTCACGAAAACTGCATTGACACCCATTAGCCCCTCTTATTTCTGAAATGTTTCCAACTTGCAAAATATGATAGGTTTTGTAAAGTCACCAAATTTAAACTCTTACACAGACTAAAACAAATGATCGGGTAAAAAAAAAAAAAAGACAGTTACATCAAAAAAGACGTCCAAGTGACTAATATGGCAGCCTGGGTTTAAAGGCAAGAAGCTTGTACGTTCTGCAATCTGTCACCCACTTCTTTGCTAATCTCTGAATCGTATTTTCAGACTCCACTAACAGTTCATGGTCTTTCTCTCCGTGCCTTCCCCACCCCCCACCCCCTTTTTTTTTTTAACTGAAAGAGTCTGAAGTCTACTTTTGCTGCAGGACTGTTTGGAGGTTTTACTTTTTAACTGGTGACAGCCTTTGCTCCAGGCTTTTAACACATCTCATAGTTATAAATAGAAATTTTGGGTTTGTGTATCTAAATGACTAACAAAAAACAGCAACAGAATTTTCAATAAAAATCCTCCCATTTTTTCACTATTATCTTGAAAAAGGTTAAAAGAAGAAGAAAAAAGAAGACTGCAAAACCCATGAAGAATTTTTCCTCTCCTTTAAAACAGAAAAAACAAAAGAAAAATGTTCATATAACCACAGAAAAATCACCAAACTGCAATTGTTTTTTTTCCATTACAAATCAATATTAACAACTGCAGAGCGATGGGTAAAAATACAGCTTTGGTACTGGAGGATTAGTTCAGACTTGTGCTAGCAGCTACTGCTGTGCCTGTGTAAGCACAGTGCAGAAGATCACGTATTTTGTAGCTTATCTAAATGATCATATTTCCTTTTTTTTTTCTTCAAACATCCCCAATGTAGTTTCAGAAATTAAATGTTACTGTAATCTTTATAACTTTTCAAAGACGTCTGAGGCTGGGGCGTGGACCAATAAAGCAGAATCTGCATCATGAGTCTTATGACTTTTATCACTACATTCTCAGCTGTTAGTGCCAAGATTAAACTTTCAGAAACATCTCAAGCATCTTGAATTAGGCTTGATGAAAACCACCACATACTCAGCTATCGGCACTGCTTTGTTCTTGGATTTTCTTTTTTTTTAAAAAAAATGAAATTTTAAAGTCTTTTGTGCAAATGAAACCTTATACGTGCGCTTTTAAATGAAAAGGAATCACATATATGAACCCATTTTAAACCATGTTGACTGCAGCACTTCTGTTTTCAGATAGCAGCAACTGAATACCTGTAAATACAGTAATGTTTAAAAACAAAGGCAGAGTCAAAATCTTTTAATTGCAGCGTCCTACTGACAGCAAGTAGCCTTCCACTTTAAACCTGTTTATATGGCTCAGTTTGAAACAAAGTAATTGAAGCAAATACCTTGAACAGGTCAGATCTTAACATATATGTGTGTATATATATATATGTTATAGAACAGATACATTAAAAGTGTAAAACCATGTAATATGGGGAGGTTACCACTTACAAGAGCTCCATAATGAGATTAATTAAAGAACTACAGCTACAGTAGAAGGAGGGCAGATGAAATTAGAAACATTTTGTTTAAGATCTTCCTAAAACATGACTACATTTCAACCACCCTTGGTGAAAGCTGAGGGAAAAAAAAAAAAAAGAAATAAACTCTCACATAAAACTGATGAATTCCTTACATTTTACTGAGCTGAAGTTTCCTAAATAAACCACAGAGGTGCAGCCTTTAAGAAATCCATTAGCTATTCAGACTACATCTTTTCCTAATCCAGCATTATTACTTACAGTACATTTTAAATATTTTTATTAGGCCTCGTGTAAGATGTCCCATTTATATATATACCCTTTTCAGTATTTTCCTTGGGAAACTACACAGTCCTGCAAACATGCATGTGATTGTAACTTCATTTATGGCCCAGTAATAAGGATCCATTAGAGCACATGACTATACTCATATGTTTATTTTTTTATGGAATGAATTCCAAGAAGTTTCACAGTGAAGCCATTTTTTTCTAGGTACTGAATTTAACATTTTTCCCTTCCTCAATTCATTCTGCTTTGATGTGACATGATTATTTACTTTGCAGACTACACTGCCCTGGTTCAACTGAACCTGGTAAGCATATTTAGCTTTGGAGTCCTTCCTCATAACACAGGTGGAGACGCATCACAGCTGCGTTAGGAGTGACTGACCGCACTTCCCTGCTTCGTGACAGTATGCATCTGTTCCTGCTCCAGCGCTCCTAAAATATGCAACCTGGTCTCCCCTTTATCTGCAACCTCATTCATATTTTCAAGGATTTTCCAGTGACAGAACACCTACATTTTGAGTTCTTCAGCACGTTGCTGGTTGCATCTTCCCAAGGGAAAAGATTCTTTCTATGAAAGAAGTACTTTTTAAATTTCTCAATATAGGTGAGTACTAACTTCTACTGCCAAAGGAGAAATACAGCTTGAAAATCGAACAGAATGTAAAGGAATATTCCCTCCTGTATCTAAAAATCAACCTCCCACCTGCTGTGAAGATTACTTTCTGTCTCAGTTTGCTTTAACTGGATTTTCCACACACTGTGTACATTCACCACCACAGGCGTACCTTGCAAAGCCGAGGCTACGGCTGATCTGTAAGAACTGCTAGCTAATAGGGCCACAATTGTTTTTGCCATAAAACTAGGAATAGTTATTTCTTTTATTATTTTCCCTAAGAACAATGCTTTTTAAAAATAAAATTTTACAAATTTTACGCAGGTAAGAAGAAGAAAAGAAAGCCCTTAGGAAATAAAATAGCTGAAAGCACTAGCCACCAACAGAGAAATTATCATTGTAACAGACAGTGTTAGTGGAGTATTTTTTTCATGTAAGTGATGAACGCAGATTCAGTATTTTCATTAAAAAGGTCAAATATTTTCAAGTTCCGTTCATTGTAGGACAGATAAGTTTTCATTTCCAGTGATGTCTTATCAGTACTGCATCTGCATAACGCACTGCTCAGAATCAAAACTAGACAGAGTTTGTCCACTGCGTGGAGGCAAAAATCAAATTAACCAGGTCATTAACCAAAAAGCAAAGGCCTATTTCTTCTTGGAAACATTAAAGCAAAAATACGACTGGAGCCATGTGGGATACCAGCTAGAAAACAAGAAGATCCAGCAAATTATGTCCAGTCTCAAATGGATGGTTTAGGCTGCAGATATTAGCAAAAATTATATGGACAGCCCTAGATGAGTGCACGCCAGGAAAAGTAGTTCTCCTAAACAGACAATCTCATGGTAAAACATCAGCCTTGTGAAACCGAAAGTTTTGCTATGTGTGTGCCGCTGTGTCACATCCTGTCAAACATGATCTCAAATAACGTGCAGGAGAATAAATCATCTATTTAAACACATTTACATTAACTTCAGAAAATTCTGGAATAATAAAATCAGAAAGGACATCATCTTCCAAAAAAAAAAAAAAAAGCCCCCATTTATCTGCCCTGAATAAATAAATACAAAGAAAGAAAAAAAAAAAAAAAGAGAGAGATGCTTTAAACATGCTGTGAAGCAGGGGGAGAATCAGTGGTTTATATGAGACTACGTTACACCCGGGCCTACCAACCCAAGCAGACACACCATGCAGGGTATAGTTTCACATGACACAGCAGGCACAAGAGCGATTAGCTGGTCTAAAGCCAGTGGCCATCACAAACGGGCACTTTTCCTTCCCTCTGTTACTGTTGCACCATTTCCCGTATATTGGATGTAAGGATTGTGTCGTTACCGGGCAAGTCAGTGTATCTGGCTGATCCAGCAGAAAACTAAGCCGAGGGGCAGCAGAATGGAGCTGAAGAGCAGTTCTTTGTCAGATCTGCCAGCTGAACCAACTCCCCATGAAGCCATGATTGCTAAAGCCAAGGAAACAAAAGGATTGCAGAAACCACAGCTGAGGAAGGACAGGACTGCCTTTTTAATGGGAGGTTGTTGGATCACCGTAGCTGCCCCACAAAAATCATACCTTTGGTCCCTACTTGAAAAAAAACCCACAAGTGTTTCATTCTCTCTATGTTCTAATGAAAACGAAAAGCTCACTATTTGTTTCAATAATAATGAGCATGGTTTAATATATTCTCTGAAACCAGAAAAATAAATTAAGAATGTCTTTGGATTTGTTAATTACCATCAGTTTACATTTCTAGCTTCCTCTTAATATCCTTTTTAAATACCACACTGATGAAGATTATACAAACATACTTTCATAAAATGACATATCTTTGCCTAAAACATACCCATGGAAATAATATATAGCATTGCGCTGAAAGCCACAACAAAGCAGAATCTGACTGTTAGCTCACATTAACGGAGTCTTTGGCTGATATTTTCAGGGAAGGTATGCTGATCTTTCTAGTAGTGTCAATAGAATCACATTACTGCTCGAGTCAGCGTTTTCTAAAAGCTATCTGGCAGCTCACCATTCATCCCCTACAGTTAGATTTAACACTGTTTACAGCATCTAATAAACAGGGTTAGAGTCATGTACAAATTTAAGCGATACCTCATTGTTATTCTTAATGTAGTTAACTTTGTAATAAATTGCTATAATTATTTAAAAATGTTTTTCTTCTTTTTCTTTTGATCATGAATCTTAATGCTTTAGTTGTGACATCTGAGTTTTTAGTAACAATAAATGCTTTGTCCTGCTTGACGTGAAGAGCTCAGTGTTTTCATGAAAGGGAATTAATTAACTGAATTAATTAATTCCATTAAACGAAATGCACAGAAAGACAAAATTAAGAAGTAGTTGCATTATGCTATTCGTTATCGTGTGAGTGCTCACAATCCACTTCAGGACAAAGTCAGCTGGGTTAGATTGAATCACTGGTAAAAGCAGTTAAACTAACCTTGCTGACTTTACAGTGAAACAGGGTTTAATGACATTAATAAACAGCAGAAATAAGAGCAGCTGGAGCACTAACAAAATTAATTATGGCCTCACAGCTGAGATTGATAATGAAAAAAAAAAAGAAAAAACAGTAACTTCTCAAACTAGTACAGCTGTTTCCAAACAGCCATCTGTCTGGGCCCCAAGGCTATTTTATGTATGGATACTCTCAAATTAACTTCACAGAGCTCAGTTCAGGAATTACAAAAACAATGTGATAATACTGAAAGCTAATGTGACATAAGCAATACGAACTTGCACTGGTTTAAGAAAAAAATTGAAAAGGGGCAATTTTACAACTTTCTTTGAAGTGGTGAAACAGCTGTGTGTCCTATAGTCCTAAAATAATTGATTTGATGACAGGAAAGCTCTATGAGACTGATTAAAAGGAAATTTGGTTTTCCTTTTGAAACAATTGGCAAAGAAGGCAAAGGATATCTTATCACCACATTACTCTCCAAAACCACATAAATATAGTTTATGGAAAGATTAAGGTTCTTCAGAGACAGGAGTTTTTTTAATCAATTCAACTGCCAAATGACACAGTCCACCCTTAGCCCCTACTTTTCTTAGTTGCAACATTTTGAAAATGGTTTCATCTTGTCTTCTGAAAATGCATTTGTAATTTTCACTTTTAAATTTTACATGCATGAAGACTGTAAACTATGGTTGTTTAATGATCTAGTATCATATACATCCTTTTTCACAGTGGTATGTTGTAAATATATAGGCTTTTTTCTTAGAAATAAGTGGGAAACGTACGCATTTGTAATTCTTACTGGTATCATGGGCAGTGAAACGTGAAAAAATATGCCTTGATGAGATGATGTAAATGCTAACAAATTGAAAACAGAGAGTCCAAACACAAACATTTAAACTGCAATCATTTAAAATAAATTAGCAAGCCTGCTACGTCAACTTCTATCATGACCTTCAGGAATGCAATTTTTCAGAATTAAACATATATTATATAGAGAAGAATTTGGCTTTTATTTTTTAAATTTATAATGAGATGAATTTTATCATAGTAAATTTGAATCCACTGTTTTTAGATCCTCAAAACCAGATCTATTTATATCTTCTTTAAAAAAAAACAAACCTACTTTGTGGGTTTTTTTCAAAGTAAACTCTTAATAAACCATAGTAAATAAATAGTAAATAAGCTATGAAATCCCACAAAGACTTGAAGAAAACCTTGGTTGCATTGCCAAAGGTTTCTTTACCTATCAGTCAGGTCTGCTGGCAGACAACTTATGTCCCATGGATTTTATTTTTCATCAGTTTTGTACACTGGTATTAGTTACTACTTTGTTTAATCTTCCAGCTCTAAACTACTAAATCCAAGAATTCTACTTCACTTATTGCATAAGAACACCCCATATATATACACACATATAAATGCAGGTTTTCCCTGTTGTGATGTATGATTTTGCTCCTCAGAATGAATTCTTTTCAGCTATAAAATATCCCTTAGGCAACTGCATGGGTTGGTAAATGAAATCTGACTTTCTGTGGATTAAAACTGCAATGAAAATATGAATAAATGTTTGGAAAATCTATGCAGCCCTTGTAACAAACTGCTATCCCCCCAAAAAACTGACAGTCTTTTAGTTTTGGTATTTGTACTACAATGTATACTGCTCTGAAGAACATTCTTTTTGTTCTGAACATTTCATAATTAAGTGAAGCAGTGATCAAAAGGTCCTGCACATAGCACAGTACTGACACAGGAAAGCATGTCAGCTCGTAACACCTTGCAATACGTAATACTGTAACAGCATGGTAACGGAGGAGACCATGCTACATAAAGGAAGGTCTTGAAAACAATGTCTTTTGAAAAATTACTCTTTTAGACAGCTTTGATATCAGCTGATACTTAATTGTCTTCATGTTTTAAAAAATTCTACCCTGAGAATTCTGCAGACTGAATTCACAGTTAAGCCTTCACAGCTGAAATACAATGTGCAGAGACAGCTTTCATTGTGGTCCTGCTCTTGATGTAGACATGCAGAACCGCTTCTGAGGTTGGCATTCCTTACTGTCTGTCTTAACTATAACCCTGCCTCTCAATGTATCTAAATATCTACTCAAAGAAATCTATTGCTATTTGTACTGGTGTCAGTACTGGTATCAATGCAGCCTCCTTCTTATGACAAGAACTCCTAACGCTGGGAAGGAATGTTGGAAGAATGCCAAGCATTTTAAAGCATATGCAGAACGCCAACTAATTCTGCAATCAGAACTGGAAAAGTAGATTTCTCCACTCGGTATTTTCTAATGAAATCAGGGTGCGATACATATAGTATAAATCTTGGAATACCACAATGGAAGCAGATTTTATTGGACACATTCTGTTAAATAGCATGATGCAGCTGAAGCTAGCCAGCAGAAGCTTCAATCCAGCTCACATGTTTTCCCTGGAGATCGTGAAGAATGGGGCTGTTTGGGCAGGAAAAGTACCTCCAACAGGAAAAGGCTTTTCCTTGCACTTGCAAACCACAGAACTATCCAGTAGCTGCTGCTGCAGTCACCATCCCTCATCACAGGGAAAGCAGCAAAACTGGAAATAGACCTCCCTCAGAGCAAGAGTTTTGTCTGGCATAGGTAAGCCAGGAGGAGTTGTTGACATCCAGGCCCTGGGAAACATGGTGGATGCAGTACTTTTGAACATGTTCCTCTAAACTGAAAACATTAAATCACCCTGTGGTGCCAGCTTGTGCGTGTGACTGGCAGGTGAGCACTGCAGAGGATTAAAGGAGGCAGCATGTAGGGGCAGCTTTTTAACAGTGCATCCTGTCCAAGAGGATGAGAGTTGCCACTGATTCACTTCATGTTATGTGACAAAATGTGCATTACTTCAGAAATCCACAGCAACAATTTGAAGTGTTTGCTCCCAGTACTGCCTGGAGTTTGCTACACAGCTCTTGTGTGAAAGTGGGTTTAAATACTGTCCCACTTCACACAATAGAGGAGAAATTGTGTTACAATAGCACCATGTATTAAGATATGTATCGAAAAGATTTATACTGTAACTACTGAACATCGTTCTGTAAAAAATACCCAGTGGAAATATCTACTTATCCAGTTCCGATTGTAGAATCAGTCGGTGTTCTACATACACTGCAGAAGGCTTAACAGCAAACTTAACACAGTTAACTGCAACATTACCCTGACTAGATGTCCTCAAAACTATCTAACAGATATGCAAGTACAGATGGGAAATAATAGAAAAGCAGTTTAGGGAATCAAAGGTTTAACAGCATGGGAGCTTTAAAACATGGAGAACTTAACCAATTTGTAACTTTGTATTTGCTCGTATTATAAAAAGTAGCCCATCTGGAAGGGCTGGGATTTCACACAAGAAAGAGTCCACCATTTGTTTAAAATGTTATTATTAGCGCCAAGTGCCTAATACATTTATTCTGCGTGAAGGAAAAAACACCAAAATAAGGAAAACTGAAAACAAGGGGCTATTTTGTAATCCCAGTTGTTATAACGATCGTTACTAGTGACGGATTTCCTCCTTTCACGTATGTGAAAGGAGAAACCCCTTTCACCTTTGGGCAAAATTTCAAAAGAAGGTTGCAAGCAGAAAGGGAAATGTGTGGAATTTTCATGTCAACCTTTTAGCCTGATCTGCTTGTAACTAATGATAGATAGAATGGATGCACAATAAAAAGTGAAAGAGCAATTGCAGTGCATCAGGTTAATGTCCTGACTGCTGTTAATTCCTTTGACATTTACAAAGCATGGGCTATTTTATAGTTAAAATGATTCACAGGGAAGTTTTAGTTGTATCATCTATTAAAAGTAGGGCAGTTTTGAAATGAACAATAGCCACAGAAGATTTGATGACCAGAGTTACTGAAGAATTGCAAGGCTCTAGTCACTTACAGCATGCTCTGATTGCTACAGCAGGGATGTTAGTAAGTACTGTTTATGTATGGACATTCTTACTGTAGTTTCTAAAATAAAGCATACTGTGAGGATGTCAAACACTTAATTCCAGAATACCCTATTTAATCTGTGCATGAGCACAATAACTCCATTTAATTAAAAAGAACAGTTAAGTTGCATAGGGAATAAGGAAAGAAAAAAACATTTGAGTGAAGACCCAGCACAACATATTCAATGTCTCCACTTGGACTTTAAATGTGTAGAAACTGGGCACCTAAAGGTGAATCAACAAAACAATGGCATGGTCTAACAGAGGCAGCAAAAAGAAAGAGCTCCAAATGGTGACCCACAAATATTCAATGCCAAGTAAAAAGCTGCCTAGGTCATTAGGCAACACAGAGGACAGAGGCCTCCCATTAAGCTGCCTAATTCTGGATTGCACATCAGCAATTTTCTGTCACTTGAAATCCAGAGCTGTAAATTTTTCTGGATAGTAGGTATCTAACTGACCAGGACTCAGCATTTTAAAACCTTTCACAGAAACCTGATTCTAAACTGTCCTGTCCCACAGGGATTCAAATGTAAGTCTTTCCTTTCCCAGTGAAGTCCCACAAAAAACAGGCTCAGAATGAGGGCACTGACAGATGTGCCTTTGTGCACTTAGCTGAAGAGGTCTAAGCTATGACTTGCCCCTGGCTTTTAACTCCTGCCAGTCACCTGGAGACTGGCACGTCCTCAGCCATGAACAGTAACCAGGTATGAGAATACCATCTCATATTCTGCTCAGTTTCACCAAGCTGTGGGCTGCTGAAAGTCATTATCCCTCTCTCTCTCCAGTTCATTTCTCCTTTGTGTTAGATACAGCAATCACGTGGCAACAACACTGTGGAAAACGAACCTGCCCCATACCAAAACCCCTCACTGATCCAAACCCACAGTGCAGTTTCGCTAAAACTGGTGCAGGAGCTACAGGGTGGGATCAACGCTTTTGGCAGCTCCCAGTTTGATCCACTTGACTGCGTGAAATTGCACCCTGCATGCTCTTACGTAGTTCAGGGCAAAGATCGGCCATATGAGAACACATCTGTGACAGTGCCATCAGATTGAAAGACCACACAATGGTGACTGGTACAACATCGTTTTCCCTCTCTTCAACACATGAACAACATGGCTGAACAACCTCACCTCCATCTCTTGGTGTGTAGTTCACATCCCTACGTGTACCATGTCCGAGTCCAGCCCACAGAGGCTGATAAAATGTAGTCTGGTTGAGGAGCTACTGAATCCTCCTGCATTAGCAAACAGGCTGGGCGAATAATCATAATTACACCACTGCGCCTGAGTAAGTGAATGATAACTCTGGCCCTGTCAGTAAAGCCTTGTCCACAGCCAGGGCAGAAAGGAAACGTTACAGTGTTGGTTCTTAAAGCAATCTGGCCTCATTTCCCTTGGCAATTATATTTGATTGTTTCAGTTTGTTTTCTTTTTTTAGAACTGTACAGGCCAATTTCTGCTATAAATAACTACAGGAAAATGCCAGTAAAACATCTACCAAATAGAAATTCCACAGTTCAGAAAAACTGTACAACCACCTGTCCGGTAAAAACCAGTACTTACATGTTGTATAGCTGGCAGAGGTCTGATCCTAGGAAATACTGTGCCAGCACATTATCATAGTTCTCTGAAATTATTTAGCTTTGGCCCTGCACTGTATTTTTAATTGCCACTTTCAGCTATACAGGCAACTAAGAGTAAGTAGTGACTGTAAAGAAACACCCAGGCATTTCCAACAGACATTGCCTTCTCTTCTCACTTGTGATTCGTGTCTGTGTGTCCTATTTCTTAATGTAACTTGAAATATAAAAATTAAAACTTCATGTAAAAAGAAAAATCATTAAAATATACAATTTAATTCACCTACCTTTGGCTTCCTGCTTAGTCCAGAATTCTTTCACTCTCTTAATAATATTTTTGTCCTCTCGCAACTGCTTTTGCCACTGACGTAGCTCTTGTATTTCACTATCACAGCGGACCTGGGAAAGGTAAAAAAGAAAATCCAACTAAAATTACATACATTCAAGGCACCCAAGACAATGAGACAATTATTTTCATGGGCTGTGCTTGGCAAATACGTGACATCCATCCTTTTTGCCAGGCGTGACATAAAAGCACAATCCCAGAGGTTTACAGTTTTCAATTTATACAGAAGTGAAAACCACAGAATTGACAAACCCCACTGAAAACATAAATATGCCAATTAGGGGATCATTTTGATTACCAAGGACTCCTGAGAATGTGATTGCAGTGACATGCTTATTCTTTGAGTTAATTAAAATTTAAAGCATTATGCTGAAGGGTATTAGTGCCTTTAGAAAACCACAACACTATAAAACCAACCCATCGACCAACATAATAGAGCAGAAGAGGAGCAGGAAGGGTCATACAGCAGGAAATTTATTCCAGCAAACTGATTCACACCTGCTACCAGCTGCAAATAGGCTTACTGACAATCCCAGCCACACAATTTTCACAAACAGGAGAGTAATTAATCTGTTATTTAAAGTAATTGGAATGCATTACATGATATCCATTCTTTGTCAGTCAATCACCCCTGTGAAGGAAGGGAGTAATTCTGCTTCCATGTAAGATGACAATAGTCACAGGCCTTGACTCCATTTAAGATTTAAGTTGAATTCTTCTATTATTGCTTTTGTGCTAGTGTAGATCCTACTAATATAAAAAAGAGCTAGCTTTTACCACGCTGCTACTTAAACCTGTTCTAAGCAGGATTGGATTAATTAGCAGTATGTTGCCAATTGTCTGCCATGGCATTCACACAATTACTACGTCCAGTGCTAGAGAAAAAATCCAGAATAGATACCGTCCTTCTGACAATAGTGGGAAGGGGACACGCCAGTATTAGCTTAGACATCGGTGATTATTCTCTTAGAGTCATATTGAAATTATAATGGAATTATTACAAGTGCAGTTTCTGTTTTTTCTAAATGTTACGTATATAAAAAGCCATTACGTTTTAGGACTTCATGTCCTAGTAATTCAGGCTGAATTTGAATAGCATGGTAGAAACAAGCAGCAATAAGCTTGGTTTCTTCCGGCATATTTTTTCTTTCAGGAAGCTAACTACTTAGTTTTCTAGAAAATTTCTTGTATTTGTTTTATTCTTACATGATATGGTAATGAGTTCACTCTGTGGTTTGTACTCTACTACTCTACTCCATTACACTCCGGTTTTCCCCCACTTTCCTGAGATACATATAGAGCAAAAGAGCAGGACTTAGTTTTCCACTAGTTAAAAAAAAAAAAACCAAACAGCTTAAAGAAAACAATATAAATTATTTATCAAAAGCATTCTTTCCACCCAGAATCTCTCCTTTGTGGTGCAGCTAAGAATGCAACAGACAGCAGCTGAACTCCCACAGGACTTTTCAATCCACTTAGAAGAAGATAACTTGCTATATTTCAGATAATGCACTGGCAGAGCAGAAATACAATACAAGGTTACATGATCAGTAAAGACAGGCAAGACTTTTACTCAGTGACTTGACATCAGATACCTCTTAGGCCTCTAATAACACTCCATTATACTAATATAGTTATGTATTATCTTCTATAAAATTTACATGACGTTCTTACAATGTTGATATGAAATTTTAAAAAATAATTAAAAACTTAAGTTACCATTACTGGTGATCTTCTTTTCAGCTATACAAAAAAAATCAAAACCATTTTCTATTAAATCCATCAGATACAATTTCCAAAAAATACAGTATAATCCCAAACACAGGATAGTTTCTTTAGGCTTGTAAGAGACATTTTTTCTTTTACACTGTCATGTATGCTTTTGTAGAATCCATAATTCCCCATGACATGGAGTTAGTTTATCTGCTCAGGAAAGGGTTAAGGGAATGCTTATAGGACATATAAATGACAATAGCAGAAAAGAGGCAGAAACATAGAGAAATTAACTACCTCTATTTTTAAAAGTAAATTTTTTTAAAAACATGAAGTGTCCATTTATAACTGCAGCTAATTAAGACCTGTATTTTGGCCTGTGACAGGGTCACAGTGGTCTCTGTATACTGAAAATGAAGACAATAACACTTAAGAGTTAAAAGATAAAAGGCGAGTATAGCAGACTGTATATTCTCCCTAGATATATAAAACAGTGAAAGTGTAGTGAAATACATAGCAAAATACAGGGGTCTGAGACAAAAGCATAGTCAGATAGACTCAAATACTCCAACATTAAATCCAAGCAGTGAACACGAGCTCGCAGAACAAAGTGATTGTTTAGAAAAGTGAA
>Ga0065711_1029540_pt1 | contig 35782 bp, 20 predicted proteins | sample Hoacrofraction12_FD_59098 | JGI IMG/M metagenome (GOLD analysis project Ga0065711, IMG submission 59098) | Hoatzin crop microbial communities from Cojedes, Venezuela - Epithelial fraction 12 v2 (version 2) | ecosystem: Host-associated > Birds > Digestive system > Esophagus > Crop | place...
GGTGAGGTCTCACCAGAGCAGAGTAGAGGGGCAGAATCACCTCTCTTGACCTGCTGGCCACGCTTCTCCTGATGCAGCCCAGGACACGGTTGGCCCTCTGGGCTGCCAGCACACATTGCCGGCTCATATATCACTGCCTTGAGTACCAACTCCCAGTTTGAAAAGTGATGCTTACAAACTTGATTCCCTTCAAAGGCTGTAAAATTATACCTGCCCAGATCTCTTTCAGAAGAGATTTCTTTATTTTATTTTTAAGGAAAGGTTTCCACTAGAAGTTCAGAAGATCAGATCCTTCTAGAATCTGAGGTCCTTCAAAAATATAATCTGTTGATTTATAAGATGAAGAACTGTTAAGATTTTTTTCAACTGCAATTTTCAAATATAATTAAGAGAACTCTTATTACAAATCTAAAGTGATAGCTAATTGTTTCAGGTTTTTTTTTTCCCTGTCCAATACAAGGTCATGACTATACACAAAGAAACAAGATAGATTTGGGGCACTGTTTGCCCCAAATTCTCATTCCAAATAATGATTAACAGGAGATCAAAAAAGGGTGATGTTGAACAGAGCAAAGCAATTAAATGATAAAATACAAATGGAAAATGAAAAGCATTTGTAGCTAAATGAATATAAACGAAGTGACCAATGGTTTTAGGGGATTAGACTGTCATGGTAATAATTACATAGTAATATAATCAGTAACAGCATATATTCATTATTCAGTTGAAATGAAATAGCAGCACACACAATTCTGCATCACAATGGACATTCAGTTCAGCTACACTGAACTATGCTGAATCTTAGTACCAATGAATGCCCATTTGGAAGACTGTTCTGCTACCTTTACTAGCCTGAACAACATTTTTGAGCACAAATGGAATCAAGCATGGTTTGACCTGAGGATTCTGCAACTTGGAAAAAGCAGAAAAAGATATATTTATTAGACTTAGACACAAATACTCTTTTGTCATGCAAATTACTTTCTTTTCAAATATACAGGACACACTCGCGTTTACACAGTACAGCTCAGAGTAAGCAGCTAAGTATTAGGTTCCTAAGGCTTTCATTTTAAGATAACAGAAGAGTGCTGGGATTGACTTTGGAAGCCTGTTGCACAGCAATGCCAACCAGAATGTATTGCGATTGTGAAACTATGGATTAACATGGTGTACTCGGTGGCTGACACTTTCAGTTCTCGATTGACCACAAACAGAGGTCTGTTTTCTTACTTAAAGATATACTGCATGCTTACCATGCTATTCATTCATCCTCTTGACAGGTATGGTCGAGCAAGAAGTGCTGCAGTCAGCTCAGCAGTACATATTTTACTGGCAACTCCTTCACAGAAACACTCCCACACACAGCTCCAACCTTCACTGGACCTCACAACCTAAATAAAAAAATAAATAAGTTTGGATGTTAGATGTTTAAGGAAAATGAAAGTGCTCCAGAAAGTGGTAAAAGTGGTCCATTAGATAAACTCACTCTTCTCATGCCAGAAAAGAACAGGGGACATCTTTGCACTTGTCTTTGGGAGGAGACCAAACTACACTGCCATCACTATGTCAGATTGCCAGTAAACACCAAAAATGCTCTAATTCTACCTCCACAGAAGTCTGTGCTGAATATGGCATTATTACACCCTGCTTAGAGCAGGAACTAGACACAACAGTCCATAGTTGGGATGAGATTTGAAATACATCACCATCAGAGACAAAATTGGATAGTTCAAAAATGCCTCTCAGTGCCTGATGCTCCCACTTCCTACTGATAGATGCCTTCTTGATACAACTCCACCTCGCATACCTAGGGTACCCTGCAGTGCATGGCAAAGAATTAAATATCACAGAGAACCCCGTCTGAGAGTGTCAGGCAGGTACAAACTACAGCTATTCTGAGCAGAGTTTCTGAAACCACAAACTGCCATTTTTTTTCATATATAATTCCTCTTCCTGTTCCTGTATGAGAAAAAGTTGTTGTTAACCTAAAAGTCAAAGCTGTCTACCTAAAATGCTACCTTCTTTGAAATTCTTCAGTCACCTCTAGGGTGGCAGAGGAGGCCAAGAGCCTATTCACACTGTCATTTGCAACGTTGAGCCCTTCAGCCTGTGGTTATTGCCCCCCCCCAGTCAAGACAAGCCATTTAATTAGACTGTACTGCAGCTAAGCAGGTGAGTCCACAAAGCTACTAAATACTTCCCATCTGAGAGGAAGTAACATCCAAATGCTGCCCAGATCATGGACTGAATTTGTGAGCAAACACTGAGAAGCTACACATAGACTAAGGTACAACAGAACAAGCAACTCAAAGCCAAATTGGACTAAAACCCCTTCTCATTCATTCTAGTAGAAAAGAGAAAAAAAATATATAGTAATACAAGGTAGAAATAGAAGCAAGACTGCCACTATCTGCTGTCAACAGCAGAAAGAGACTGAAGTGGGATTATAGCAGTGAACACTAGAGGCAGAAGAAATGGCAGCAGGGAAAAGGAGGCAGCAACTTCACTAGCAGTCAACCGTTGTACAAGAAAGGCTGTCTTACTCAAACCCCAAATATTTCCCTTACTTTTCATGCAAGAGCACCATCAAATGCAAAACAAACAAAAAAAAGCATAGTTATCATTCTTCTTATGTTCTATGACATGCTGCCCTGTTCCTGGCACCCGTTTGCGTATGCCTCATTGGAACAGACTGGGGCATGACACACTGATGCATCATTATAAAGGACAAAGTCTACAGAGTACAAAAACATCACCAGCACAAGACATCTCCCCTCCTCTCTCTTCTTGATCAAATGACAGCAGAACTGCTTTTGTTTGTTCTCCAAATAGGGCCAAGAGAAGGAAAACTGTAGAGACAATCCATTACATCAGAAAAGTCACTTTAAAACAACTCAATATAACACAGTAAGTGTTACAAAGCAGTGCGGTTTTAGGGAAAGATTAGGGAGTGTGGCAGAGGAGCAAGAGACAGATGCACAAGTGCCAGCAATGCAGGTAAGTTACCTGTGGTGCCGTTTCCTCACGCAGAATCCCATATCTCTCCCCTACAGACTGAACAACATGCATGTTGTCTCACCTCAGAGCTTGCCCCTTCTCCCCAGCCCCATCCAGAGTGGTGCGGGCTCCTGACTTCTGAGGCTGCTCATGGTGCTTACTAATCCCACTGCAACTTCTATTTTCTATGCCTTCTTTATTCCTTGCAGTCCCTTTCAGATGTTTTTGGCCTTTTCTAGTTTCTCCTCTTGGAACACAAGCATGATTCGGTCATTCCTATTTCAAAGCGCCTGGCCTTCAACTAAACTTTGGTCTTCCATTTCAACTCCTCTCTAATAGACTTCTTGCTTACTATTTCTATCCCTCTCTTAGCATTTCTCTGAATTTGTTCTAAGACAAATTACTCCATCTTACTGAAATCTCAGAAATAAAACTCTGTTCCCACTGCCCTGTCCAATACTTCCATCATCTGTGACCATGCTGATACTCTTAAAATGTCACCTTTTCTCAGCCCTTCTTCTCTCACTTTTTCGGGTAATTCTTTGACATTATCTTGGGTGGATTTTCCTCAACCACAGATTCTGGCATGGCTCCACAGACACAATAACTTCGGCCTTTATTTTTTCCTCCCATAGCACTTTCCCAGCTGCAAGCTCACAGTTTGTCAGCAGAGAGGAGCTGAGTCAGAGATCCACTCCTCCGCTCCTTGATTCAACAAAAGAAATTTATATGCATTCAGAAGTCTTTGCCCAACTTTTGAGTCTCTCATCCGAACACCCTAGCATAATTTCTTCAAATCAGCTTAGCGTGATTATGTTCAGGAATACAAAGCAAGGCTCTCAACTATAGATAGTATATTAGTAACTTTACAAGAATTACAAAAATACCAACAAAAACTTGTTGATAGAATAGGCAATAGTGTGAATCAACACCTGAATGATAAAAAAAAAATTTCAAAAAATATTTTGAGTACTGCTTCTTGCTATGAATAACAGCTAGTAGGAGGGTGCAAGGAAGGACTATTCCCAAGTAGTTAACATCTCAAATTTAGTCTTAACAGCAGACAAAATGAACCAGTTTCTCAATATGCATAATTTGCTGTGCATCATAATATAAAATGATTCAACAAAATCTTCGGTACTTTACTGTTAGTTTAGTAAAAAGCACAACTTCAGAAAAAAATGTATCATCCTCATTTTTGCAGAAAACAAGACAAGTTTTAAGATTGTCAAACAGAAAAAATATCTTTCAGCGTCTTTAACTGAAAGAGCATAAAAGCATCACAACAGAGTTAAAAACTGTTCAGGCTATGAAACCTCCTACAATGAGTGTCTCATCCTCACCTAGAACAGAAGTCATCAGTTCTGGGGGATGAAGCCACAAAATCACTGACATGTCATTCCTATCTAACAACTATGGATTGATTGAAAAATAATTTAAGACACAGTACAGATATCTGTACTTTTGTTCAGCTCTCCTATATCAAAAACAAGATGAAAAACATTTTGTGACGCTATCAAGATCTACAGTGAGACAAAAACCTTGTAATCCACTTACTGAGCTTATCAGAGCAAATAGATTAGTGAAACTGCATCACTAAATGTTCTAGGAAGCACCAGGAACAACTACAATGTCTGCAAGTGTAAGGTAATATTCCCCAAAAAAGCAGGTTGTAACTCTAGATTCATTCACAGCAAGGTCCTGGCCAGCTATCACTGCGAAAGTTGTTCGTCACAGAACTTCCAGAGTTCAGCATATAGGACAAAAATAACACCCATCTCCTTCTTCTGTACAATGAAATGGTCATCCCAATTTCTCCAACAGCCAGAATGCAAGATGAGCACAGCACTGCAAAACATACACCTTCAAACTCTGATCCAAGGGCAGACACTCCTTTGCAATTTTACCTGGGAAGGCACTATGCACTTTGGGGATGGCACACTGTCAGAACAAGCCTCCTCACCAGACTCACTGGCACACCTCATGTAGCTAAACACAAGCTCAGAAGGGCTGCACTTCAGCTGCTTAAATGCTCAAAACAAAGGCAATGATAAATAATTATTTTATTGATTATTGATTTATTGATTTTTGATTAATTTATTGATTATTGATTTTTCTTTTCACTTCTTAGTGCTACAAATGGCAGTCACTCCAAACTTGGAAACATTCCTCACCGAGAATGAATTGCAAACTCAGACCAACTTCACCACTGACGTAAGAGAACACTGCTTGCATTTTGGTTGTCAGATCTAATGAACTCTTTCCCAACAGTGTAACAAAGAATGAGATCAAGGTCCCTATTACAGAAGTTGATGACACTTTTCCAGATAGCTGCTTAGCAAAGCAAAAGGAAAGAAGGACTGATCTTGCTGAGGCAGGAGCCTCACACTCATATTCAACAATCCACAGCTCAGGTCTACGTGCCGAGAAGAATGCAGAATTTAGCCAGAGACTGAATACGGTTTTGAGTTTGCAGTATTCTTCCTACCCTGATGAACTTCAAAGCAGAACCAAGCTTTTGGCCCACTTCCCATCTAACAAAGTAAGCAAGTGTGTCTTTCTGATTAGCAGCACATCTTCATTCTCCTCCAAGATCCACCCAAAATGCTACATATTTTCTTGCCAATGTGAATACTATGAAAAATAAAAAGAACTTTGGCTCAGGTTCAAGAGTACTCTAGATGTGAAATAAGACAGGAACTTATGTGAGACAACTTAAAAACCAAACTTCTGATTTAGTTCAGCAGCACAACAAAATATCTTGGTATCATTTACGATGCATGTAATCGTTACTCAGATTATATGAAGCACTAAAGATATTTATAAAAATCACTGATTCATTCTATTTCTTTTAGATTCAACGACCAAGAACATGAGAGGCTTGAAAGTGATGCTACCATCAGGATTTTAGGCTTCCTTAGGAATTTGTTTTGCTAGAGTTAAGGGCTTTGTAAGCCTACACATTCAATAGCAACTCCCACAAGGAAAGCTTGCATGCAGGCTCTGAACATCACAGTTTAACAAAGCCTAAATAAAGTCTGGAGCTGTCACCCAGACTCCCATGCTACCCTGAGCTGAACTGCATCCATTACTTCATGAGTATTGTAGCCACAACCTAAGGCATTTGTGCCAAACGTCCCTTCATTCTTTTTCCAACACTAGGACTCCAAGAGAGGACCCCTTCAGTGAAAGGACTTGAGCCATATCTGCAACATTTTCGCCGAGAGCTCACTCCTGTTCCTCCCATTTCAAGCATAAGACATTTTCAGCCATCTTCATGGAAGCTGAGCTAGATTCAGTCTGCTCTTATTTTCCTCTCCCCCCTGATTTGCTGCCAGCTCACTTTAACCCTCAGAAGCCCCCAGCACACGCTGCAGGTGCTGGGGCAATGTTGCCTTCCTGAGTGCAGGTCTCTAAACACAACATTCCAATGACTGTACTGTAAAAATCTGTGAGGAGGAGGTCTCCTCTTGGATTCCTTAAATTTCTCCCTGCTGGGCTGCATGCGCTATTTAAACAAGAAACAAGGACCTCTGACATTCCTTGAGACAGCCATAAGCTTGCCCAGGGTGTAATCATTAGTTCTCTGCCTTGCAAATATTCCAGAGACAAATAAAACATCTTCCTAAGAGCGAAGTGCATAAGTAATGCTTGGTGCAAAAAACATTGACAGCAATACTGCAGTACTGTTGCTTACCTGTACAGGGGCTAGCCCCCAAAAATAACATCTTAGGAGGGTCACATGAAAGATTTCCCCATCTATGCCACAATTCCCACCTTATCAGGAGCTCTGGAAACCTGTCTAGTTATTAACAGACCACTCTGTCATGTACCAGAGCAACATCTTAGAACAGAACAGAGACTGTTTCAGTTGGAAGGGACCTACAATGATCATCTAGTCCAACTGCCTGACCAATTCAGGACTGACCAAGTTAAAGCATGTTATTACAAGCCTTGCCCAAATGCCTCTTCAACTGTGACAGGCTTGGGACATCAACCACCTCTCTAGGAAGACTGTTCCAATGTCTGACCACCCTCTTGGTAAAGAAATGTTTCCTCATGCTTCCTAAATTTGACAGAACTGTATAAACTTGGTACTGCCAAAGAGATTTAAATGTTCTGATCTGCTTACAGGTCTACTAGCTTTAAAATATATTTTCAAGGCTACACCTCAAACAAACCCTCAAAATCCCAGAGATGTAAACAGATCATAGAAAATTAAAAAAAAAAATTAACACAGAAATGCCATGGGGCAGAACACAGCCACGTTCTTAGCTGCTTATATGGAACTTCCTAGTAGCAAGAGAAAGGCAAGCCAGAAGGGCAGTAATGCTTCAGCACGTGAAGAACTGAAACGTGCCTCTCCCCCTCTGTACATAAACACACATGCATTACACAAAGACGAAGGACTATTTAAACACCAAAGTTGCCTCAGAGGCACAATGTTCTGACAGTGATCTGAGCCCTCTAGTGATGGAGAAAATTAGTGAACTGGCCACTCTGCTCCTTTGAGTAAGAAAATGTTTCTCATTACACTTAAAGATGAAGTGATGATAACATTTTGCTGGCTCCTTAAGTTATATCCTTGCATTTTTCCATATACTAAGACCTAAACGAACAGTACAGCTTAGCCATACATGAACAGTGTAGAATTTATGAAATATTTTTTCCATATTTCGTTTTGATCTTAGACACTGTTTCCTTTCTGGGAAGTGTTATGACTCTATTACTATATTAATTATTTAAATCTACTAGTTGTTTACGAATGTCTAGCTCTTTTTCAACGATATTCCATGTCTTCTCACATGACTGAAGTTCTATAAAGTTTTATTTACATTATCCAAGAGATATTTTCTTCTCATCCTGTTTTCCAGCTTGTATTATTGACCTCACATGTATTATTGACCTCAGTCAAAATAAAGTAGGATCGTTCCCTTTTAAATGCTTCTGAGCAAAACAATGCTGCCCCTCACAAGCTTCTATCACACTGCAGCATTATAAATCATTCTCAGATAATATCAACATATGGTAGATCCTGGTCTGTATTAAGCTGGCCCAGCCAGCATCCACGGGCCCAAAGCAACCTTGGGAGCCCAGAGAACCAGAAGGGCCCAGCCAGACCACCACCAAGCCAGAGCAAGGTGTGCCTGCTGCACAGAGACACCTACGCAGCGTCCCACACCCAAGTTACCTTTGCCAGGCTACAGAAGGGCTCTCCAAGGTGATTTTCTAATGCTCGGTAAGTGGTCTAATTTCTTACCACACCATGCTTCTGAGAACCACATTTCATCATTCACGTAAGAGTTACGGCCATGATTTTTCCAGAGGTAGGTGAATCCGTTGTATTTTAATGCAGAGTCCAGCTCACTCTAGAGTGTCACTCTAGAGTCTCACACAATCCATTGCATTTTAATGCAGAGTCCAGCTCCCTTTAGAAAACCCGCTCCTTGAAATCAAGATTTCAGGTGAAAGAGCCCTGCTCCATGCCAGAGGTAGAAGGTGCTATGGTCCACACTCAGGGCCCCCTAAATGTCTCCAAGGTTAGTATTAGCTGAAGGTTTTTCAGCAACTCAGTTTTGGAGTTAAGCACCTACTGCTGAAGTCTCACTTAAGAATTCGTTTTAATCTGTCCAAAAGTGATCAGCAGCACACATTTGAATAGAAGTCAGTGGACTCCAGCTGCAGAGACTTCTGAAAATCCCCGTATGAGACTTCAAAAAGAGCCAAGATATAAACATTTGAGATAAGGGGGGGGAGGAAACCCTAAACTTTTGGCCGAACAAACATTGCTAGCAACACTCAGTTAATACAGGAGTAACAAATAAGATTGAGTTTAGTTAGACATATATATAGCTTGTGGTGTTATTCTGGTGAATACAAAGAAGCCAAGTGTGCCCCAGAAATTTTTAAGAATAGAAGGATACTGACCCTTTCAAATACTTTTCTTTATTTGAACACTAACCTATGTAAAATAGGCTTTGGTTAAATACTGGAAATATGTCATTTTGCATTCCCTTTAAAGCACCCTAGAGGACAACTTCGTGTGTGTAAACAAACACTTCTTGCTAGTCCTTGGTGATACTAATAAGAGCCCCCATTAACCACCTGGAAAAAGAGAACAATTACCTGTTTAGACTAGATCTCATTAATTAGCAGCACTGCTAATATAAACAGTTAAATGCTAAGTACTAAAAACAAAACAAAAAAGCAAACAAAAAAGGAGGAAGGTGGCCAGCATGTGAGGTGGACTGTAAGGTGCACCTGTTACCACAAAGAAGTACTGCAACAAAATGGGATGTTAAATTAGTTTCAAGAGACTGCAGTGGTGCATGAAATTATTTCTTATGGCGTGCTGCACAGATCCATCCCCTGTGGGAATGCAAACCTTGAACAGAGATAGCCACAGAAAAAGGAATGTTCGCAGGAGTTGTTCGAATCAAGATGCCTGAAGACACAGGGCACATGAATTTTGCTGACTGCTTTATACATGAAACACCTGTTTAAAATATCAGTAGTGGTGGTTTTAAGTTTAAGATCAGCTTTCATGAATAACTGTCTGGATTTCTTTCCTGTAGCACAGACTGCATGGTTAGATTTCCAACATATATTAGAATTTTAAATCATTTTCCATATTGCTACTGCATTGATGGGTCAGACAAAAATGTGTTTCTTCCACAACCATAAACTAGCAGCAAAATGAAAGCCCATCAAGAACAAGAGAGCATATTAAAACCACCCCCCAGCACGCATTATGAATGCTTTTTTACATTGTCTTATTGAAGGAAAAACCTGTGTACTTGCCTTCTTCTTGACGCAAGCTGCTCTTACTGCGTAGGCAATGTACTTCAGGGAGAAGTGGGCAGCTGCTTACAGGAACATTCACTGTTGAGATCCATACAACGACCACCACCAATATCTCCCCACAACAGCCCAACCACAATTTGCAGCACCAGGGAAAGCTGCGAGTCCAGGGGTGACCGCAGTGAGAGGCAGTGTACAGCGATTCAGTCCAGGGGACGTGGTGGTTCTGCTCCCCATCCTTCCACAACCTGCAGCATCACCCAACATAAGGTCTCTTCTCCACAACTAGTGTTCCTGTTAGTACTGTTAGGACTGCAACAAGCTCTCAAACACAAAGCTGGCAAAGGAGAGGCAGGGTTTATAGTGTGGTTAGCACCCCACCACCTTAAAAACAACAGAGCTCAGCTGCAAATATGGGAGTTGACCTGTGCTGGTATCTTTGATGGCACTGGGCTCTGCTTGGGTTTACGTTCTTCTGGATGCCTGCGTGCCAACTTCTGCTGCCTGGTACAAATACACCCTTGCCACTACTGCTAGTCTGAACCCTTCCTGGGCCAACACTTACTTCTCTACAACGTCTAGTATTGTGATTGCCAGGCACTCATTCAGACCATTTTCCTTATTAAAGCCATTTTTAGCAATGTTATGTACTGTCCTTTTTTGTTGCTGTTTCCAGCTATGAACAAGAACTTTTTGGCACAGGTACACCCCAATAACCAGATATGAATAACTATTACTTCTAGAAACATTTAACAAAAAATATGGCTCCTCAAACGAAGCAGGAAGAGAGAGTTTAAGTTTTTCTCCTCACAGATCGGACTATGCTGGCAGATAACACAAGATACCCTCCTTTCTTCTAATTTTCCAATTCAATGGAAGGTTAAAAGTGCCTGCAGGACAGTTGTTGATCAAATTTAAATCAAAGCAGGAAATGAGAGAGATAGAGAGGGAGGACATAGCACAGACCCATCACACTGGGAGCTCATCAAACTTCAAATTCTTCCCTTGAGGCCTCACATAAATTCACACCAGTTGTTAACTATGTGTGGAGTAATGATCCCAGCTGTCCTGATGCCACTTCTGTGTAGAAATTGGATTTTCTCAGTGAAGCTAAGGCCACTCCAAAGGAGAAAATATCCAAATGGGATCTATACAGGTAGAATCAGTTAGATTGAGGGCAGCCCTAAGGCCAAGCCTAAACAGCAGGTGCTTTGATGCCCCATGTTCTTGCATTGCCATGTAAAAGTAGGGCACAGCAGTAGCCTAGGGGTTGGGGAGCTAAGGGGGCTCAGTCCAGATGGTCCTTTAGGCGAGCAACTTGCTTTAATGGATTAGGAAACAAGCCAGCAGAGCTTCGCCACCCGCTCCCGGTCAGTCAGAAATTGTCCAACAGCAAATAGAACTCTGGGAAAAAGAGAACAGAGGTGTAACAAAACACAGGAGGAGCAGAAGGCTGCTTGCAGCACCACAGACACACGTGGAGTGCTCTGAAATGTGATGTACACTTTGGAACACACATTCAGCCTGATGAAGACTAAGGATTTGGGCCTTCACAAATCTACAGGAACTCAGAGCTAAAGGGTGAAATTCAGGATTAAAACCACCTGCTAACTCAGATAAAGCTGATGAATCAAATCATAGGATCATAAAGCAGTGAAATGAAGAGTCACCAGTTATGTTAATCTTTTTACATCCTCTTATCCATTTAGAATGATGTATGAAAACACAACAATCTCCAGCATGGCTAGACCTTGGGAGGCCCTTCACCATTGCATTTAATTTAGAAGTTTTATAATGCTAATTAATAAACTCATCCACTTAATTACACTGTATTATTACAACCGAGATAAACCTCTTGTTTGCAAAGGAAGGCCTAGGAAGACAGCAGTATTAAGTGACAAGCATAAGAGATTAATTTCTAAAATATTCCTTAATGTCTGACAAACTTTTAAACATTAAGACTGGCTAGGCAGTAACTCAAATTGTGCTCAGCTTGGATATTTGCCAGGTAGAGGCTCCCTATTATCCAACAGCCCATTTTCCAAATTTGAACTAGATGTGATTCAGTCCTCCTTTCAGTGAACCACAGAAAACTTTCGCTGAGCATAGTTGATTAAATAAGCTTTTCTAAATAGTTTTGTATTCTGAATAGTTTCCTCATACGCATGTGGCCAGTAGCTTACAGAAAACTAAGAACACACTATCCTGCCAGGGAAGTGGGAAAGAGTCAAGTTGTAATAGGTCCCAAATCTACCTGCATTTAAACCTACTACAAAACTTCCAATTCAATGGAAAGGTTTAGACTAATCAATCTCATAGCCACCATGAACACAGATGAACACAAAGGATACTGACACAAAATTATTTGTATTTTACTACTGCCCCCAGGAACTCAAAGCTGTTAATGCTGGATATCCTATAGCACACACGCACAAAAAAAAAAAAAAATAATTTAGGCACTGTAGCACAACAAAGCACACTAAATGACTCCACTAACGACTCTATGCCTGAACCGTACCACAATTTTTTTTTTAAATTCAAGCCAACTGTTAAAGTCACCCCATACAGATGTAATTCAGAGGACCTGACTATATTCCACTTTCGCTATTGCTAAAGAGGAAACTTCTGAGCCTCCCGGTGACAATGCAAAAGAAAGTAGAACATTTCTAGTGTTACAACAGTATTTCACAAAAACTTCAAGCCTGATGGTATTCTGTGAGAAAAAGTGGAAAATTAATTACTGACATATTTTCAAATGGGAATTTGACCAAAATTATATACAGCATATAATATTATGCATCAGTAATTTTTTTTCATTATAGCAGGTTGTTCTTTAAGAGGTTTCAGTTACAGCATTTTTGACAGCACTGGGAGCGGGCCTAGTCCTCACTGCAGTCCACAAAAATGGTACTGCTTACGCTGGAAGCAAATACTACGTGTGGATTTTGTTTGTTTTAACATACTTGCCTAAAAAAGCCTTCCAGGCACAAGCAAATCCTCTACATCTTACATCACTCTTTGCAAGAACGGATGGCAATACCCCTCCTTACATAACCAAGTTTGTATACAAGAGCTTAATCCTGGAAGGACTGACCTCGCCTCCCAGGTTTTCACCCTGGAAAGAGATTCTTTGCTTTTTTTGTTTTAGATAAACAACCAAAAAAACAGGAAAACAAAACAAGAAAGCTGGCAAAATGTGGTGTGATGAAAGCCAATGGAAAATACCTGTTTCTACAATTCTGTAAAAAGAAGCCACTACTACTGTTACTCAGAAATGTATGTTGAGACAGAGACATGCTGAGCAAGCTCACATAACAGGTAAGCATTAGGATTTGGACAGTCAATAAACATCAGGCTCCATTCCAAAACTAGCCTAGCATTAGAAAAGACCAAGCAAAGCTATTCACAATACTGCTTCACAGGATGCATACAGATGCATATCTCAAGAAATCACGGATTTTTGTTCATGACAAGTGCTGTGCTGCTGAGATGAGGGTGATAAATTAGATAAAAACTCAAAGCAGCCAGAGAACTGAAAGATGTAAGATTCTTCAAGAAGCTGTGTTACAGCTTATGCCAGCAGCTCTTGCCAAACACAAGCACAATTAACCAAAGTGAATCTGCAAAAGCCTGCAGGGAAAATAAAAAGGGGCAGTGAGATAAGGAAATGGAAAAAGGCTCATCAGATCTCACATCTGAACTATGAGACAGCACAAAATAGGATGGTCCTGTAGCAGAGAGGAAAAAGCAAGATCATTAAGCAAAACAGAACATGGGAAGAGAGGGTAAATGCATACAGAAACACAGTAATAAAAAACAGGTTGGTGAACGTACAGGTCTTCTCAAAACCCTGAGGATGTATCACACAGACCATAAGAAAACAAGGCATTTATGTGATAGCATACCTAAGAGGAAAGCAAAGCTATAAGGTGGAGATAACTGGTGATAGGACAACAGCAGATGTTCTCCCTTAAGGATTAGTGATGACAAGAGTTTGCATGTTCACAGAAAACACTGTTAGGAGAGCTCTGGTTTGGGGGTGGGGGCATTGGCAGGCTTACTTAGATCAATCACATCATGGAGCTACATCCATGGCATCAAGAAAGAATGGGGGCAGGGGAGACAGCAATCTCCATGTCCATGAGGTATTAGTGCAAAAGCGAGAAGTTTACAGAGCTCAGTAGTAATTAGTTGGCATAAAGGGGAACAGAATCATGCAGCAGTACAAAAAAAAAAACCACAAACAAAACCACAGCACTAAACAACCTTCCAGCTAGCATGAAGCTTTACCAGAAAAGCACAGCATAAAGCAGGAACAGAAGAAACAGAAAAGCAAGTTAAGTCATGCCATTCATTTCACTGAAAACTTGCCATCTCACCAACATGCACCAGTGCTGGTGCACTCCTGGCCCTCCCCAGAAGCCTCTCTCCTTTTCTCCTGGGGGACATCTTTTAAGCCAACACCTTCCTCACCTGCTCCAAATGCATAAGAACAAAACACCACCATGCAGGAAAACCCCCAGATGGCAGTTTGCATTACAAACGCCAGGATTATTTGTGCAAGCTTAGCTCTGGGCATCTTCTGCTCCCAAGTGGAGGAGACTCCAGGAGCAGTTGAGCTGCCATGCCACAAAGGCAGTGCACGGCCTGCAGGAGCCTGAGGAGGGAGCAAACAGCCTCAGACTAGCTGGACCGAGGTCTCCAAGCCAACCACATAGCAACTGTTTACTGCTTCTTGGACTAGGGTTTCATGCTGCAAGCAGAAATATGCAAAATGACCTCCCAAGTGCCCTCAGCGCTGGTGTTCAGGCAGCAGCCAAGGGCTGGAGGGCACGTCTCACAGGAGTCCCAGAGGCATAGCACCTCTCATGCTGCCCCTTCTCCTGAGCCTGGGGAGCCACCACAGGTCCATGCTTCAAATGCGCAAGATGCCAGTGCTATTGCAACAGAATACAAGCTGGAGGTCCAAATTTGCAAGGCTTATATAGACAAAGCAAGGCTTGACAGTCCAGAGAAGGAAGGCCTGGAAGCTTCTGAATCTCCAGAGGTAGAGTGAGAGACAAAGTCACAACATAACATCAAAAAACACTGAAATACCCCAAGCTCATTTATTCTGCATTTGAGACAAAGTAGCAGATGCTGGGAGCTTCCTTGAGAAGGATCAGGAGTCACTTTTTGCCCACAAGTAGCATGCCGTTGCCCCTTGTACATCTTGGAAAGCCAAGCAGAAGGCCACAAGTGTCTTCAGCTCAAATCCAGCAATAAAATCAGCAATAAATAATTAATCCTACATGGAGGGGTAGACAACAGAGGGAAAGACAGGCACATCTACATGGACCTCCTCCTCTCCTACCCCTCAGTCTCCTTCATTTAGAAAGGAGAGTATTTTCAAAGCAGTGCTATTTTATAAAGCAGCCATTACTACAGAGTCTGCATTAATTGGATCACATCTCTCCAGAGGTTTTCCAGCACTGACATAGGGTTAGTATTCCTCTTAACCTTTTACTATCATAAAGGGAGCATAACGTACAGCTCTAAAGAGAGACCAAGCAAAATTTCCATGAAACTAGTGCATCACAATGCACTACCAATACTGCAGTAAGTTCTTCCCTTTTTGGCAAAGGAATCATAACTAAAAATCAAGGGATTTACTGAGAAACAGAACATAAGGGAAGCAGACAAGGATGAGAGGGAAGAAGGTGGTAGAACAAATCTTACAGAGTGCTGCTGACTCTCCTCTATCCAGGGTAGCACGTCCCCCCTCAGCATCCCTTAGCCAGGTATGAGCGTGCTCTGCAGACAGGTCACAGCACGCCTCTATCAACTAGCACACAGCTGTCTGATCTCCTGTTATCCACAGGCAAAACTTTAGATCTAATCAGCATTGCCTATTTCACAGAAATAACGAGAAAGAGTGTGCAACATTCCATAACTAAATGTAGTTCTGCAGTAGCTTCATTGGTCAATATTATCTTCAGAGTTATAAATCAGAGAGACAGACGTTATAGACTTAGAAATTTTCCACTTTCATCAAAGAAAAAAAGGCAAAATATGGACTACTCAGCACTGACTGCCCTCAGATGCCAGGACTATAAAACCGCTACCAGCAGCACTGAAGATGATTTGAGTATACTTTGTATGGTGAGCAACTGCAGCAGAGAACACTTTGTTAGTGTGCTAGGGCCAGCCAACTTCTCAGTAACCAATAAATTAAAATGTCCTTTCTGACAGCCACTGCACAGACTTCTCAGCAGGGAAATGTTTGTTTGCTTAAACTGAATTTATTTCCTGGGCTCAGTGGGGAAGGAGAAGGAACTTCTAGATTTAAACATACTATATAGCGTGCAGGTAAATATATACTGACTAGTAGAAATGCGTTATGGTTCCTCCACTGCTAGTTGCAGGTGCTTTCAGATCTACAAACATTGTCACACTTTCCTCTTTCCCAGTGGCTCAGAAAAGGAGAATGTCATTCCAAATCACACTGCTCCATTAGATATAAGCAAGTTTTCTAGGACTCAGGTTAGCTTGAGAAATCCAGTATTATCTGTGCCTACATATTTCACAGGGACTTTTTAATGTTGGACCAATACATTATGTGTCCAAAAAAACCCAAAACACCACTTTGTAATAAAGCTATTACTCATCATTTATGTGCTAGAGCACTACTCCACAACAAATCTTCTGCACAACAAGAGTACAAATAGGTCTCTGATTTTTCTTGAGTTTATACTTACAGAATTACCGGAATGCCTGAAGCAAACAAAAAATAATGCACCTTCTAAGACAGCTTTCCTTGATTTAGAAAGGGGTTGTGGGCCATGCAGTCACTACAGGGCTTCTTTTTGCAGAATTCAGCAAAGGTGCAAAATGAATACATAGACCCAAGAGACACAAAAGTGCCATCACTCCGAGCACCACACAGACCCTCCAGTGAACAGGAGCCTCATCAGGAAAAAAAGACTGACTTCTGCTCACTGAAAAAGACCTAACAGCGCTTTCAGTAAAATATATTTTAAACAGACATAAGTCTTAATTTCTTTTTCAATTTGATATTAGGAGAATTCTGCATGTCAAGTGATCTAAACATTGGATTATTCCCTGGAAACTCTACCTTCAGGATACACTCCAGACAAACTGTCAGTATATTTGGGCAGGATTCACCTGCTCTCATAGATGCATCTGGAGATTTGTTGGCTATGTATAAGCTAATCACCTTGGCGTACCTTTATAATCAAGAGCGAGAAACCGGCTTTTTCAGAGGGAAATTCACCTTAGGCATACCTAAGTTAAAATTCACGTATGAACCTGATCTTTAGATATACAAGATTTCATGAGTATGTTTTTTCCCTCAAACACAGAATATATCCAAACAGTCACAAACTGGTTATGGTCAGAGGTGAAAGCAAAGAGATGTAACATCAGAAGGTAACAATTTTTAAGAACACCATGATTTTGAGTGGAGTATCTCCTTGAAACTTACACAGCACTTGGGTCAAAATGATTTAACAACGCTGCAAGGAACTTAACCTTCTCAAGCAAAGAGAAGATAGGGAGTGACTCATCATTTAGCACCAGTTTGAATTAGATTATTCTACCCTAAGCTATTAATTCCTTACCTTCTGGAAGACAAACATATTCACATTTGGAGGTCACCATCATATTCTGCACTTCACTAATATCAATTCTAAAACAGTATTTCCCTACATGACTGCAAACAGCTTTCATTGCACACTTAAATGATGTGAATTTTCCCTTCATGATGGTTCCTTCAGTTCTCATTCAGAATAAGTAGCATCTGGTGTGGTACGTAGCGGGGGACTGATGTCCTTTTTTAATGAGTACCAGAAGAGACAGACACACAAAGCATGAGGAAATAGTGATTAACTTTCTGCTGCCCATGGTCTCCCAGAGCTTAGTCATATTTCTTTTAATGGTTATACACTCAAACAAACACAACAGTGTATTGTTTATGTGATGAGTTTGCCTCCTCGTAAGCAAGAGAGGAGACACCAGAAGTTACATTCCAGCATAAAATGAGAGGCAGAGAACTGATTAATCACTGGAAAGAGAATATTATTCAGGAAAAAAAAAATTGCTCAGTGACTCACTGTCACTTCCCATGCCTAGCCAGGAAAAGTTGGCTGGAATAAAATAGCTACTAAATAAGATCTAAAGCCAGATGAGCCTTAGCAAGCAGTGAAAAGGCATTAACAACCAGCCTAGCTTTTCAGACTGGGCAGAGGCGACAGAGATGCTGCTGGCCCTCATGAAACTCTGGTCTGGTGAGAAGAGCATAAGCTATCCAGGGGAAACACCCAAGCTTCAGACTCTGTTCATACTTCACACTTTGGTAGCAGGGGGTGCACACCCGAACGCAGCAGCTCCACATACAGCTCACACTCGAAGTTCACTGTGCTGACAACGCTAGACCACCTCCCACTCACCAGACTATTATCAGGGTTATCTAAAGAAAGTACACACAGAAACTCACAGTTTCAAGTCTCATTCAACAAAGCCTGAGATGTCAGCCCCCAGGGGCTGTCTCTTAATGATTTTCAAAATATTGAATCTCTAGAAGTCTTTCTTCTCTGCTTACAGAGAGCACAGTACCTTTGCATCTTCATCAAGAGCAGAAAGTGTTTACAGGAATGAACAAATGAGCCCAGACTCCTCACTATTTCATAGTACAAACAGTACCATACCTTACCGCATAACAGAAGCGGAGGATTAGCATCAAAGAGATACAACATTAATAGCCGACACTTTCTGATTCAAAAGAAGTGAATGTGGCAAAATAACAATACTGAAATAATACCTTTTACCAGCAGCTAAGCTAACTCAGATATTTTTATGTCACATCGCTGTTGCTGCAGAGCAAAGGAAAACATTTAGAAAGGTGAGAACTAATAAGAGCAAAGTTGCACCTGCTCACACTATACCATTTTATCTCAGTCTTCAGCAACTTCATCCAGCTGTAAAGAAAGAATAACTCAAAAATCATGGCTCATTGAATCTGTTACAGAGGAAGGAGAATGAATGGACCCTTCCCCATTCAATCATGACTATTTGCAGAGGAAATTGTGCTGAAATAACGGTTTATCAGATACCTCCAGCTGTGTGAGACCCTGCTGCGCCTATCCACTAAAAAGGCACCCACCAGCATGTAGCTGATCCAGAAAATCTTTTCCCGGATTCTCCAAACAGCATCTGCTCTCTTTCCCCCTTGCTTTCCAGTCTCACTCTAAGCTTTCTTGCTTCAAGCTGGCTTTGGCCTACCCACTGGGCAGCCTCCTCTAGAAGCAGCTGTATGTGGTGACAAGCCCCAGAGCTGCTCCTGGGGTCCAGACCCACCAGGCTGAAGGCTCCTAGCAGTAACGCATTCTCCCACCAGGGCTCTGGCCATCCTTCAGGATCTTCTTTCACAGTTTCCACCATGATGGTTAGCACAGAATATGCTCTTCTGAGTGACTACCGTTCCATCCGCCTCCTCTGCATTTAACACCGTCTCCGAAGTGTTAGATATTGTATGTGCAGTTTGGAATTTCTGTAACTGTTTCCTTTCTCTGACATTGATTTATTTTTTTATTGTTGTCATCCTCTGAATTTCTGTTATAAGCTTTTTTATGGCTTCTGGTTACCAGAAAAACTTTAAATGCTTGCTGGTTGAACTCTCCTGTGCTGAGAGTTTAATTTAATCCCTGGCCTATCACACTAGTTTCATAGCTGACATAAGACCAAATGTCAGCACTCAAGTCTCCATCACTACAGTTCACCTACTCAGCTAACTTGCTTTCTTACCTGGTCGTACGACCAGGACCTGTGTTGAATGTAATTACATGATGACTAGGAAGCAGCAAAGCACAAGTGGCTTAAATGTCACGACCCCCCGAAAGCTGTTATGTAAAAGCTGTAAGAATGTCAGATGGTTAGCCAAGCGCAAAATTAAAAAAATAAGGACTTTGAGTAATTTATTGCTTTGCACCAGGCTTGCTGCCTTTAAAGAGGTCTTCACTAACACACGTGCCTTGACTTAGGAAGCTGAGCTCTTCTGGGCAAGGAAGACATTACACTTTGTTCACAACAATTCATTTTGTTTTCATTATTAAATACATGCATATGAGAAAAATGTAGATGCAGAACTACATTTACCTTGAATGTGTCACTGGTTGCATATAACACCTTGACATCAATGCTAAATCACTTCTATTTCTTTATAAAAATATGTATTCAAAGAAAGGTCCTTACACCTAAGAGTACATCTTCACTGGAACTAGAAAAAGCAAAATTGCATTGACTGTAGCAAAGCAACTGACAATCACTGTTGTGGCTTTCAGTACAAGCCTCAATCCATGTCTTTTGTTATGAACAGATGCGGAATAGTTTCTGTTCACCTGAATGCCACTTGTTTCATCTCAACATGCAGCAGAAAAGTCACTTGGTTTTATGACACACGTGAAAAACAGACAGATAATTGATGAAAATAGCCTGTTTAATAAATATTCTACTGCCAAGCGATGTGATTAGTGCAGTGCTAGGAAAAAACCAACACCACAACCTGGCACACAGAGAAGATGCAGTTCACATAAGGCTTAGAAAATCTCTTGAAGTGATCCCATTCTACACTCCACGCTTGGTTTTAGATTTTGAGGTGCCCTGCTAGAAAGAAAGATTAATCATTCATGTCATCACATTACAGCAGCACAAAGAGGACAGCACAACATTGAACACGCTGAGAAGACAACAACAGTTTACCAGATGCCAGTTCCTTTGCTGTAGTTGGCCTGATTCCACCTTCAAACTCAAGCCAATCCAAAGTAAACTAAAACAGTACCAGAAAGGGCAGCCTTTCTCCAAGTCATTAAAAGTATGATTTCTTCAAGCCCAGAAATCTACCTTTTTAGAATGCAAAAAAAATTATGGTTTGCCATAACAAAAGTTATGTCTATCTCCAGCCTCAAGGAGAGAGCCTGTCTTTAAAAGTGAAAAGTCCTATTTCATACTCTAAAAAAAACTGTTGTTTATTTTCAAAAAAACCCTAGAGGAACATGTGATTCATTGGTTGTTTACTTAAGCAAATTTTTAAGCTGCTAGAGATTCACCTATTGCCAATTCAAAAGTTGGCACAATTAATGCAAACATTTGTTCCAAAGTAGTACAGATTAATGGTAGGGAAGGGGTGAGGAAGAGAAAAAAAAAATAATCAAAGGCTCATAAAGAAGTAAATATTTTCTGATGATCTAACAGACACTCAACTGTCATTATTTTTGAAGTGCACTTTGCGTAACTTTTGAAAGCTAACAGATATTGGTGCTTTCTTGTACGTAGCCAGTTTAGGCAGAGGGATGTGAATTGAGAAGTTTGTAGGGCAAGAGTAGAATTCTTTTTTTTTAGCTTAGAAATAGCTTTATATGCGTGCAATAGATTTCTGAATAGCCTGATAGATAGTACCATCCCCATGAACAAGGAGATAACCATGCATGGCTTTCAGTTTCAGCCTCTATGAACGGCAGGGTTTCATCCATGAGTTCAAAGGACCAGGCTTTCCTATTGATAGGAGTTTTCAAACCTTATTGCTATCTCATTTTGTCTCATGACTTCCCCTTCATACGGATTCAGAGTCATTGCAACAACGCCTCCACAACTCTGCTGCTATGAGAAACCGCCTGCTTTGCCTATAAACGAGAATAATTCTACTTCTGGGTGGGCTGCAGCAAGGCCACTGAAAAGAGCACATCAGTGATGGGCTGCATCAAGAGAAGTGTAGCCAGCAGGTTGAGGGAGGGGATTCTGCCCCTCTGCTCTAGTGAGACCCCACCTGGAGTACTGCGTCCAACTTTGGAGCTCCCAGCATAAGAAGGACATGGAGCTGTTGGAGCGGGGCCAGAGGGCCACAAAGATGACCCAAGGGCTGGAGCACCTCTCCTGTGAGGAAAGGCTGGGAGAGTTGGGGCTGTTCAGCCCGGAGAAGAGAAGGATGTGAGGAGACCTTATTGTGGCCTTTCAGTATCTGAAGGGGGCCTATAGGAAGGATGGGGAAAATATTTTCAGCAGGGCTTGTTGCGATAGGACAAGGAGTAATGGCTTTAAACTAAGGGAGGATACATTTAGACTGGATATAAGGAAGAAATTTTTTACCATCAGGGTGGTGAAACCCTGGCACAGGTTGCCCAGAGAGACAGTGGAGGCCCCATCCCTGGGAATATTCAAGGCCGGGTTGGACGGCACTCTGAGCAACGTGGTCTGTTGAAGGCATCCCTGCTCACTGCAGGGGGCTTGGGCTAGATGACCTCTAAAGGTCCCTTCCAACCCAAAGCATTCTATGATTCTATGATCAAACATGCTGTCATCAGGAAGGAACCCCATAGCGCAGATCCCACCTTCAGCACCAGGATCAAGCTCTTGGCAGGTCAGACAGACATGGCCAGAATGCAGCACTGACCAGCCCCATCACACCAAGGCTCCTCAGTGCAACACCTGCCGCCACCTCCAACGAACCGCTGCAAGATACATGGTTCTGCTACTTCACTGCAAGGAAATAAATGTGAACTGTCAAAGAAATCCTTTCTTTGTAGATGCTGGTGATGTTGCCATTCTGGGCAGATACAGGGGGAAGAAGCCTTTCTCCCAGACACCAGAGGTAGCTGAGGTATTTTCAGCTTGGATCTCCTCCCTCGGCCAGGGGAGCAACCAACCTATGCAGCCATTTGTAATTTTTCAATAAATCTGTTTAAGCTTTTATGAAGACCTGCAAGTTCCAACCAAGTTTAAAATAAATATGCATACAAAAGGTGAGTCAAGACAACAGAGAGCAAGGAGAAAGAGTTCACAAAAGACACATGAATCGGGAAAGAATCTAAAATAAATTTGGAAGAAGTGTAGCTGGCACTGTTAGATATCATGAAGCTTATTCTCAAAGCATAGAAGGGGACTCAGCCAAGGATGAAGAAAGCTCATTTCAAAAAGGAATGAGAAATACAGCCACAGAGGATGGTAAAGCAATTCAAGCATTAAATGAATACTTACATGTTTACAACAGGGATGCCTAAAAATCTGTCAGATGACACTGGCTATATATCTGCTATCATGAAAGAGTTCAGAAGCAGTTAAGGAAAAGCATGAAGCTAACTGGAGCAGTGGAAATGAAGGACAAGACCACTGGAGAGCCTCAGCTACACGACTGCTGTTGGACAGCCCAAGCACTCTCAGATCGAACTTGCCAGTTGCATCGATGCATACAACAGATACGGACTCAGCCTACTGACTGCGACCTACTGACTGCGAAGTGGCACTCGGAGACAGCGCTCAGCACTGGCACTGCTCTGTCCACTGCAGGCGGAGGGAGGGGAATCCTGACCCCCACAAGAATTAATAGCAAATTCGTATCAGATACCAAATTCAACAATCCTCCTTTAAAAAAATAAAATAAAAAAATTAAAAGTGCCCACCTTCAGTTAGTTTGATCATGTATACAAACACCCAGGAGCGCAAGATGCATGTTGATCTTAGAACCGTACAATTTTAAAAGGGAAAATGCCCCACAATTCATCCTCTTAACTGTTGCAGAGCATTGCATGTGTATTCATGCAGACAGTGATGCTCCTTAAGAGGCTTAACTTTAAAGAAAGTCTTTTAACACTCTTCTTGCCTCCACATTTATTTAGACACTAACGACTCAAACATGACTACAACCTTGAAAATAAGACAAAAAAAGTTTAATAAAAACCAACAAAACTGATTTTCAGCTCCAACAGGTTTCAAGCTAACACACAGTGAATCATTTACTTAATGAATTTAGCCTCCTCTTGTTTGTGAATTGTCCAAGAACACTTGGCATTTTGCACACACACTCCTTATTTGGAGTTATTTGCAAAATATCTTTTTCAAATAATTCTGAGATTCCAGATTGCTCACAAGCAGTTCATTGTGATTATGGGAGATTTTAAGAAAAACAAAATAAGTTGGGCTATCTGGCTCGCCTAGTGTTGCATGGCATATTTTTTCATTTCCCAGATTAGATAGCCATTGGTCTCAGAAATGGAGAGGTCTGTGTCCACTGGCTGAAAGTTCAGTTTTCACGTATTTCTCTAAATGTTAATTTAAAATTTGTGGTTTTCCTCATACATTTCCCATAAAATTATTTGATAGGTGGCTGACAAAAAATGTATATACAGAGATTTTTCTAAAAAACATTGAAACTATCATTTCAGCTGCTTACGTCTATTCATATGTTAGATGACTCTATCCTGGACTGAATTGTTTCTCATAGCACAGCATCCCGAAGGTTGAGTACTGAAATTACAGGTGCTTCATCTTTTTCCCCACCCAAGCAGAGCACCACCCCTTAAGCCCGGTGATCGTTACTGAGAATGTAGCCACCTCACCTGTGGCTGTTGCCATATTAAAAATTACTGTATTAATAACTTTGTAGTCTTTCAGTTACATGCACCTATTTCAATGGAACTTTCATATATGATAAATGATATTTATACAAACAGTAAGTATCAGAGTAAAGACAAGAATCCAAGCATACACCCCAGAAAGCCTGCAAATATTTCAACATACTATATGAAGTGGAACTGTGTGGAGGCTATAGAAGCCCACAAGAAAACATAATTTGATGATGTAGACCCTTGATCCCCTGTGAGATAAGGGCTTCATCAGTCACACTGAAAGCTGCCCACATCAACCGAACTTTGGAAAGCAATCCTGTTGAACAGATATCTCTTCTTTCCTTTTGCTTAGGTTACTATGAATGAGATGCAGAAAAAAAGGGGGGCAGAGGGGAGGAAGAGGTGCACCAGCAGATTTCAACAAGCAAAAGGTTTGTTTAATCATGCAGGATTCAGCCTGAAGCAGCCCTGTGTGTTTCAAAAAATCACTCCTGAAAAGATCTCTTAGTTTTTGTAGAGAAGGATAAAGGTGTTTCATGTAATCCTCAGATTCATAGGGCAACTAAATATTTGTTTTTTCATCATAAGCCATTTACATAGAAGATTCTTTACATTGTAGATCTAATCACATTTACTGTAGTCCATGGGAGAAGTTAACTTGGAATTCTGGGCATGTCTTTACAAACAATATCTGTGGCAGCTCACTGCAACTCATACATTATTTTTATTCCTATGGTGCCCTCTCCTTAGTTCTAAGTTAGATATATTTTTTCCTTTTTTTAAAAAGGAATATTCGTCTTCTGTAATTTCAGCCTTCTTATTTCCAACAGAAAGGAGGCAGAAGGGCTCTGCAGTTGCTGAGAATAAAAGCTTCAAGTTAGGCACTATTTCTCTAAATTACAATCTGCCTTGTCAAATATCTAGGCATCCTCAGCTGATCATGTTTTAAATAGGACTGGCTCCTTTTAAACAAATCACTCGAAAGCCTGATTCAGAGTTATTTAAAGTGGTTGGTATTTTATGGCACGACGAATGCTGCACAATGCAACTGCTGAGCTTTAAAAACACAGAAACCAGAAAGTGGGTACAAGAAACTACCATCTGTCCCTCTAAACAATTATCGTCCTGCCATCTGTCTATACACTAGATAATTTTTTTGCTGTCAGTAATATTTGATGGAAGTAGCTCTCTCTACGGATACTAAGAAGAGGAAACCATTTTAAGAAAAAAAGAATATTGCTGATCATTCAAGTTTCTCTTTTCCACTAGGAAAACCTCTATTGCACTGTTTTCTACTGTTAGACAATATGTGAAGGGTACATTGCAATGATATTGGACCCCTTAACAATGAAAGGCTTCTTCTCCACCACTATTCCATTATTTATAAAGCCTTTACTATGGTCAATATAAAAAGCGCACATGAAAAGCCTAAAACCAAATTCAAACTGGGCAGAGAATGAGGAAAAGTTTCTTTGAAATTTGGTTTGGACTTTCTTCCCCACTTCTGTTTTGCTCCACCCCAGAGCAGTCACCCAGCAGATGACCAGTTTAAGCCCTTCAACAAATCCATCGTCTGTAGTCCCTCACTGGCCAACCTACGCAGCAATTCAGCTGGCCAGCAAAGCCCAACACAGGAGGGACAGAAAGCAGGGATTCCCTTGCAGATCCAGAGACTACTGACGCTACTGCTCCCTAGCATGCTTCAGCTAGTCTGGAAGGGCAATTACAGGGACATAACCGCCAAAAGAACTTTCACTTCCCATTAATGCCTTTGGGAAAGATACCCTTGAGATACTCTCGCCAGGTCATCAGTTCCTCCCAACACACTAGGTTTTGCCCTGCACTTCACAGTCCTTTGAGATGAAAGGCTGTGTAGAAATGTACTGCCAGGTATTACATTACATGACAAAGCCTCTAATATAATCTTGAATTTGAGCATGTCTGTCAGAATTACCCTTTGATTAGGTCATTAGTGTCTTTATTGTAATTATGATTATTAGTGCTACAGTACACTTACAGGGCCCACCCCTGCAACTTGGATCACCCAAGATCTTTCACCAAGACTCAAAAGCATAACAAAGGGCTATATTTGTTTTCAGGCTCTTGCAGCTCCTTCGTATCCAACTCCTGCAGAGCCAAATGAATGCAGCAGCAGACAATAACTGAACCAGCAGCTGTTTAGAGCCTACTGATAATGAGATTTGTAAAATCTGCTGGATGTTTTATTAAATAAATCAGCCATATTTCTTGTTGGGGAGAAAGACTAGAAACAGGATTACAGGTTTCATGATGAGGTTAACACACTGGTTTTTCCCCTTCTATAACAACTAAATCCTTTAAAGGTGGGGAAAAATAGTTTTGTGATCTAATTCTAATCCTTTATGACAAAAACAAGCAACCAAAAGATTTCAGTCAAATTTGGCAATCTCTAATCAGTAAAGGTCCAGTGGCAGACCAGAGGCATTTCAAGTCAAGGACATACGAAAGACAGGGACAGCTTCTCCAGCCCCTAACTATACTGCAAGTCTTTCCAGCATGGTGGGGGGGAGCTATGGGGGCATACCTTTTATTTAAACTTAACTTGGCGGGGTTATGGTTTTGGGTGAGGGTGGTAGTGTTTCTTTTAGGTGGGCATGATGTTTCATACAACATTTTAAGAGAATTAATAGTGTTTTAACAGATTACAAAAAGATTTCCAAAATAAAGTGCGCATTGAGGATGGCAGTAAGTTTATAATGCATTAAAATCCAAAAGGTTCAGATCTCCTGCTAGTGCACCTACCATTATGGTAAAAGAGCACAGGCAGCTTATGTGAAGTGTGCTCTGTAACATGCAGCAAGCAAGTACAGAAAATCCCTACTCAGAAAATACATACTTATTACTGAAAAGCTGAATATGCGCTGCTGTATTTCTTTCTGAATGGGCTCAGGTGTAACATATTCCCTGGAATCTTACAACTAAATCACAAAACTTGTCCTAGCCTAGAAATGCAGAAAACATTTATGTAGACTTAACTTGGGGGGTAGGTAGAAAAAGGACAGCAGACAGCATAAAAAGGGCACATGCCAGCTGGATTTCCCAAGGCATGTGTTTTATTCATAAGTGTGAGCCGGTGAATAATTCACATGCAGCAGCATGTAGCAGAAGCCAGTTAAAGAACCCTACAGTGGTCATTCCTTGACTTGGCTCCACCAGTTGTTGCACTGAGTTATTTGCAAAAGACAAAGATTTGGAATATTTCTGGAGTGGAAATGAAAGCAGACAGCTCAGCTGTTTTATTCCAGATCTGCAATGTGATGATACTCTCTGGAAGAGTCACTGGGAAAGAATAATTCAGTGTAGCAACACAAGCTCTTCCTATGTGTATCAAAATAGCACAAGCACATCTTATTAGAAAGACATGCACCAGCAGGCTCCAATTGCTTTGCATTCACAGTGCTGAAGCTTGATGGAGTAAGCCAGCAAAGCTGCTGAAGCCAACCAGTGTGCCTAACCATAAGGATTGAACGGACTGGCTTAATCTGTACCCTAATTCTGAACTGACCTGGAGAAAACCACATACTTATCTGAAGCTGAGTAAACAGGCTTAATCACTAGACCTATCCGTGAATCAACGCAAGAGAACATCAGTACCTTAACCAAGCCATTGCACAGCAAGCTCCCCTCACCAAAGGCGTGAAGGTCTATCACTCTCTCAGAGAGCTCAGCAAAAGGATTGACTCTCAGGTACAAGTGCCTGCAGTAAAACAAGCACCAATACCTAAATTTGACTTAGGTTTTCAGGGCAAAGACTGGATTATAACACACAAACCACGCTGCACTGATATACGTAGCTTGCTTTATTGATCTGGCGTTACAGGCCAAATCTACATTTGCTGGAGCACATCACGGCTCTTACACGGTCCCTGCACTTGGATTTTGTTCCTGTGGAAATTACATGAAGAGGACAGCAAGTTTCTAGCCTATGTTCAGGTCTTGTGCTTCATGCAGAGCTTCAGGTCCAGGGAAGGCAGAGCACTCTTCTCCATCTCTCTCATGACTTCGTGCTGGAATCAGGAATTTCACTCCAGTTGTTGACCCACAATTTATGATGGGGAGATCTGGTCAAATAATGATTTTCATAAGAAGCATGCTCTGGCAGAGCCCAGCTTTATTGCTCTCGAGGGCAAAGACCTCAGGTTTGAATGAGGACCCAGGAAAGGTCACTTCAGGGCTTGCAGTCTTTACTCTGATGTTGGAAAACAACATCATTTAATACTACTGCTGAAGGTAAAGTCCTGTAAGAGCAGCCAGAATCAATGCTTGCTGGCAAGGTAGTACTTCAATCCAGAGATCCCACAGAGACTAAAGACGAGAAGAGTCACACCCTGAAGTCTCAGAAGCCAGGTAAATGGAGAACACAGTTTTACAAACATATATGCACACAGCTTATACCAGCCATTACTTTCCCGGGGCTTGTTAAACAACTATTTTCTAAGCAATGCTTGGAGAGGAAGTTCAGAAATACAACCTCACCAACTCCTGTATCCAACATCGCAACAATCTGAGGAGTCTTTGTCCGATTAGATGATTCTGGCCACTTACACAAAAGCGCTGTGTCATGAAAACCAGTGAGAAGCTCCAGGATCACTGAAGCAGTCAGATCTCTGCCACACACCTCGGAGGTTAGAAACAGCAGAGAACTGCCAAATGCCAATGACTTAAACTGGAGCGTCTTGGAACGCCATTGCCCAAAACTTACAGATCCAACTCAGTTGCAGCCTCAGTGTGGCCCAGCTAGTGCCCCAGAGCATGGACTTCAAGCACACCAGGGCCCAGACCGAGCAACTTGCTAAAGTCCCCGCAGGCAAAGCAATAACTACACATGGAACAGCCTCCAGCTCGGACTGGGATGCTACACTTGCCCTCAAACTTCCCTGAAACTTCTAATGCATCTAACCACAAGTAAGTTCAAAGCTAGTCTATACCAAGAAAATTAAATACAACTTATTCTATGTTTAAAATATAGTAGAAGATTAAACTGTTAAAATGAAGATTAAAAACACTTGTAGATAGCTCATTTTAAGCTTTTTTCATCACTAAATGCAAATTAATCATACTGAACATTTTTTGATAAGAACAGCAAGTCATATCCAAGTAGTTCAATTGAAAAACTTTCCCTACACTCAAATATTAATTCACTAGCTGATTTCCAATATTTAGCCTCTAGGCCACAACCTATCAACTTCTTATTTCTTCACTCAAACTACGAGGCAATAAAAAAAAAGGAAGCATTTATGCAAACAAACCCTGTCCAACCTCGTATCACAGCACAGTCCTCCAGGTTCCAAATCCAAATTCTACACACCTTCCTCACACATGGCACTTATCTCACCACACCACAAGTAAGCATGCAGTGTGGTAGATAAACTTTTATAGGAGGATTATAAAATCTTTACATTTTGTCTTAGTGAAAGTAACAGCAAAGTTTGCTGCAAAGGTCCAGTAAGCAGAGCATTCCTCCTCCCCATCACTCTGGGACTGAGGAGATGACAGACTTCTCAATTCCTTAACCCCCAATTTTCCTTCATACACATGCCTCTAATTCTGCTTGAGTGGAAAACTAATCAAGGGGACAATCTGTGCACAGAAGGGCAGCTTGATAACAGAAAGGGATTAGACCAAGCTAGACCAAGCTAATAGCACAACTAGAGAGCAAGACAAAACCAGCCTCTGTGGTATGGGAACAGGAAGAAAACAGGGATAAAGCATGTTTTTCACCGGATCCCTCTCTTTAGACACATTATTTTCAAAACCTCTGGGAAAGGAAAGGAAGTTCAGGGATAATGCCAACAGCTGTAGGAATGCTGGTCTGTACAGCCTGAGACATCAGACCACATACCACGGCACTCCACATGCAACAGTCGGGCTGGAAAGTCCCCATGCAGTGCCTTTATTTCAGCTTACCACCACCATCCAGGGGAGATTCACTCTGCCTAGGCAGCTTCACCATAACTCTTCTTGGCGAGGGAAATCAGCTCCCTGAAATCACGAATGCAAGAACAAAATTTGCTCCCAAGTTCCCAGTGTGGTTTGTGAGGGACTCCAAGGAGGCTGTTTCAAGAATCTTGTTTCACTGCTGAAGCACAATTAGCCAACATGATTACCATTATCTAATTATGGTTAGCTTTGAATGCGGTGTGCTTCTCTTTGGCATTTCACTGAGCAATTATTCCATTATCATTTGCTACCATCACCCCTAAGGAATCACTTACCTTCAAGTCTCAGTGACCTAGAGGTAGCATTACTGACTGCAGTGAGGTCTACCATGTGCAGCAGCAGAAAGACCATGAAAGATGCGAGCCTAAAGTGAGGGACAGACGCAGTGCCAGATGGCTGTACAGACTGGGCACCTCCGCAGCCAGTCCATACAAATACTTCTGTAAAAAGTCGTAAGTTCATAGGAGAAGCAGGCATGAGGAGAGTGCCAGAATGAAAATAAAGCAAGGGTTAGCTTCAATGCTGTCTCATAGGCATAAATCCCTAGATACCATCCTGAAACAGGGGCTAGGTTTTGTTCTCACTGACATTTGTGCTAGAAAACATGAAGTATTCAGGAGCGACATAATGTAGTAATGAGTCCTGTTTCCAGTCTGTCCCCGTATAGACTGAGGTCAGCCAGCAGTGTTATGGGAAGCACTCTGTTTCCCCATAAAGGTCATCTGTACCATCTCTCCTGCCCAGCAATCAGTAAGGACAACCCACTTAGGTCTCCTGTGCATTTCTATAGGTGCAGGTTTCAGCGATGCATCTGCTACAGGGCACAGCCATCCAGATTCCCAAAAGATTTGGCGTCTAAGTGCAGCCGACTCACAAGTGAAAGCTGAAGGGGACTAGGACGAGTACTAGAAATTTTCTCCTCCCTCTCCTTTGTCACCTCACGCTAATTATGCAATTCAGATAAGCAAAGGATTTATGACATTGTAACAGAAGGGATTTAAAGGTCCCGAGTTTTTTTATTCTAGTCTCTCTCGGAAGCAGAAAATGAGAATCAAAAAGCCAAAGTTATTTTAAGAAGTCGTAAGTCATTGCACTCTACTGCCCGGTACAATGAACTATTCTCAGTTCATGACAGTTGTTAATAAGACTTTAACATAATATACCAACTCAGCATGATTAAAAATACACCACAAAGGACATTCAGATCTAAAAATAGTTATAAAAAAAATTGGACAAAGTCAATCTGAAAATAGATAGGGGGAAAGGAAGAGAAGCAAACTAGATTAAGTAGGGCAAATCATATTGGATGCCAGGAATGAGTGCATTATTGCAAGTTCATAAAACCTTTTTAATAAATGTACAACTAAAGCATGCAATAGCATATTAATCCAGCTAGAGGACCCAGCCCAAATCACTTATTTTAAGCCATAAATAGCAGATATTCCAGCTCTCTTTTTTCTGATCCTCACAACACGTTCAGTCTCGGGTACTGAGAACTCTGGCATTAACAAACAAAGGCTCTCCGTGTGCATTAAAGATATGAGCAGCCTTGCTGACTGATTTTAGCCTTTAAACTTCACAAAAAAACCCTCCCTGCTGCTTTACTGGGATAATTCAAACCAGCTCTGAACTCGCACCATGAATGTTGATTTCATTAATGGAAAAACCAAGCCCATTTTTCCTGAAGGTTAAGCATCTGCTCAAACGCTCTGCTGGTTCAGCACCAGAGCACCCAGCCCTTGGCATGTTCACATGTAATATAAATGCACTATTCCACTTATTAATTGTGATTGCTATCATAGTACATATAGGTAAATGCCGTGTGAGTATTTAACACAAAGATTGATGGGAGAGCAATGATATGCTATTCAAGTTTAAGTTCAGCTCCTTGCTGACCCAAGAGACTAAGACCTTGTCTGAGAGAATCAAGTGTTAAAAACCATTTTTAAGAAATCGATTCACATTTTCTCCAAGACAGAGGTGCTGCAGATTTTAACTGATGACAGGAAATGTCTGCACTAATACCACTTGGATAGGATTTTACAAGATATTCTTCAAATCCTACCAGCAACTGTAAACACAAATGAAAGAAATGTTGCTGTTTCGTGAGTTTGTTCTGCACCTCCTTCTTGTGGTATTTCAACATGCAACACAACCAAATCTATATTGGCCATGGAATGCAAGTCTAGGTTCACAACATTCCAGTATTCTAAGAATACTATAATAGAATCCTATGATTCTGCAGATGAATATAAGGCATTATTTGCTTAAAACATCACAGGGAATAAAGCCATAACACTGTCCGTAATCAAAAAAGGGGCAAGGGAAGGAATATTAATATAAGTGGTGCTGATATATTGGTAGCTGCTGAGATGTGCTATTGATAACAGTAGTGAAGACCAAACAAACCCCACAGGAACAACAGACCAAGAGGCACATTCCGAGTGAATATCTAGAAGCACAGAGCTGATCACTGCAGAGGGTGGGTATGATTTTTCTCCACAGGTACTGTAAAGTAGAGGTATTCTCTGCACTGTCCAAAATATGGTGGGTTAGAGAGGGTGGGTGTTGCCAGTTTAAATATGTAACTGAAATAGGCAACTAAAAATACGCAGAAACAAATGAAAGGACTTCATGCCCAATGGCCAGAAAGTTATCCTGGGTTTAACACTGTTCTATTCCAAGAGTTCAGAGGAAATGCTGGAACACACACTTCTTTGGATAACATCTGTGCAAATCCCAAAACTATTAAGAAAATTACTTCTTTTTTTCTTCTTTTGAATTCATATACCAAAAGATACACTGAGTGTCTAAATCTATCTGGACTCATCCTGTCTTACAAAAAACTTAATTGAACTTACAGCTGTGAATATTTCCATGAAATGTACATTTCTTTTATGGCTTCCTTCCTGAAACCAAGTCACTTGAATCTCAAGTTTAGAATGAGGGTTGTTTGGTTCATCATGATTAAAACCAGCAAGAAAAGTGAAAGTGTTTGAATGCCAAATCTGTGCAATTTTCTTTCAAAATCCTTAGGTGTCCAAGTCAGAGGGATTTAATTTTTCATGGATGCCGAACAGCCACTTACAGGCTTTCTCTGTACCCTAGCACCAGGATAGCTTAGCTCTGGTGTTAGGAGAGAGGAGCTAGGAGGAGGGGAGTTAAAATTCCTACAATGCAGATACCTCAACAAACATTCCATGATTTCTTCCTGAAAGCAACCTTCTCAGATATACAATGAAATTAAAAAACCTATTTTGTACAGCTCCAGTGAGAGTCTAACCCCCTGTAACATTGCCAGTGTGAGACCACATGCACTCTGAAGCGCCAAGTGAGTATTTCAATAACATGCCTATCTATAATATTTTAAAAAATTACTCTTATGGGACACAGGAACATATTTAACTAAACCTACAGACATACATTGGCTGTGATGGATAAAGTGTACAGCAAAAAAGCAGTCCAGACAGCACACACTTTCACCCCTATGTATTTTAGCATCCAAAAGAAACGTTGAGCTTTGGAAAGATCTTATTGAATCTGGTAAATACTACTTCACCTCAACAGCGTAAAACTTATTTTCTTTCCTCTACTGATATGGATCTGTTGAGGCTATTGAACGGATTGAAGTCCAGCCACATAAACTGAGCAAACACAAGTGGTGGAGGTGCCGATAGGTCCATCAAGATCTTGTGGTCTTTGCAGAGCAAAACGGTTTGGACTTAGGGCAGTAAGTATGTTACTATTTGAGGAACTATCTTAAAAGGGCACATGTTAGTGGAAAATTGAACTGTCTCTAGCTCAGTGTATTTCTGAATAAAATGACCTAACTAAAGTATTCATAATTTGTACACTAGGACTTGATCCAAAGCCCATTCAAGTCATCAGAAAGGCTCTCATTGATCTGAGCAGACTTCGGATTAGGTAGTAATTGATTTTACTCAGTTTGATTCTTCTTCCAGAGCAACAAACAGCATCTTTATCCACCAAATATGCACCTCTACCGTTACTCCAATCTTAGCTTATAAACAGAAATCAACTGCTTCAGAGGTTAGAAATAGATTTGTTCATTTCTGTGTGTAACATGGCAAACATTTTTACCTTTGCAATTACTAGCAGACTGAAATTTCATGAAAATGAGGAGGTTAATTAAGATATTTTCATGTGAAAATTCTTCCTATTAGATCCTAGAGAAAACATTTTGTTTTACATTATGCATCTCAGGATTTAGACATTAACAAAGGGGGTAGGTGAGGCAATTAAGTAATTACCAAGGGTATCAAAAGGAATGTATACATGCATTCCATATAACCTCGCATAAGGACATACAGTTTACCAAGTGGGCCAGATGAGATCAGTCCACCATCAAGACCACATGCAGGCTGGATAGATTTACTGGCCAAGTTTCAATCAACACAGCAAGAAGGAACACAGAAATGGCTTCTCTCCTGCCTCAGAAAGTCTCTGCACCTTCATGGAGTACAGCTGCCACAGCACAAAGAGAAAACCAGCTTAGCGTAGAAAGCTGAAGAGGACACAAGGGAAAAGAAAGGAAAGGAAGAAAAACGCTTCCTGCTGCTACCTGTAGAGCAGCAAACTTACCCACTGCCTTCACCTGCACCTCCCACATAACACCAGACCATGCCGAAACAAACACCATCCAGTCAGCATGGTGTCAGAAAAATTCCTAGAAAAGCCTGTTCCAAAATCATCACTAAACAGTCAATCTCAGACTGCTATAATTACAAAACAAAGGCTGTAGCAAGAGGGGTTTTTTTTCAGTAAATTACTCGAACTTCTCATTGAACTTGGTAACAGTATCCTGGACTGGCCAAAAAAGCCTCAACAGATGTAGACACCCTGCCATGTTTGCTTATACAGGGATAAAGCCCTCACTCACAGGAGAGGTCATGTGAAAGAAAAGTTAATTTATCCTTTCAGACCAATAAAGACATTGTTTAGAAGAATTCACAATACAAGACTGATGACGTTCAAGTTGCTAGTATGAAAGACAAAAACAACATTAGGTAAATACATTTAATTATGTGTACATATTTTCCCCAGCTTTTATCACTTTCTTGTAATATGGGACATTTCAGGACCCTCTGCACAAAAAGGAAACATTTCCCTCAAAAGATTATTTGCATTTTTAAGCAATATAAATATATACACGTGTAGAAATATAATATTCTTACCTCCTAGCAAAAGATACAACTGATGCAGCTACAAGAGAAAACCTGAGATGTCGGCTATTAGCATTGTCACTCTAATTGAGAGTTTCAGAGCCTCCCCCATCCCAGTACCACAGTAGAAAGAAGTTTCTGTTTATTTTTTTAATGCAGGCTTACATGCCCTCTGGCTATTGGAATACAAACACAAAAGCAGATGCAGTGTTAATTTAATTCTGTAGCAAGTTTTCACTGGTGCAGGAGCAACATCAAAGACAGGCTAAGAATATAAAATTAAAGCCATCCATCATGCTCGTTGCACCACACTGTCCAAACGGCTTAACCAGTATCAACGAGGATTTAACTGTCACCAGAAGTGGAAGCACTGGTATCGTAGGCCTAAAATTAGAGTAGATTTGAGTAAATTGAATGATTATTAGGGGG
>Ga0065711_1005766_pt1 | contig 35780 bp, 17 predicted proteins | sample Hoacrofraction12_FD_59098 | JGI IMG/M metagenome (GOLD analysis project Ga0065711, IMG submission 59098) | Hoatzin crop microbial communities from Cojedes, Venezuela - Epithelial fraction 12 v2 (version 2) | ecosystem: Host-associated > Birds > Digestive system > Esophagus > Crop | place...
GTTGTGGAGTCTCCTTCTCTGGAGATATTCAAGACCCGCCTGGACAAGGTCCTGTGCAGCGTGCTGTAGGTGACCCTGCTTCGGCAGGGGGGTTGGAGTAGATGACCCACAGAGGTCCCTTCCAACCCCTACTATTCTGTGATTCTGTGATTCTGTGATTCTGTGAAGATTTCACTGTCCCCAAACCACACTGAGACTCTCCTCACTGTTGAATTCCATCTTAGCATTTTGTTTTATATGTTTAAAAAAAACCCAAAACACAGAGTTTTTTTTCTTATTAAAATATTTTTAGCTAGGCATATATGTTTAGCATCATTTGTTTATAAATTGCCCTCAAAATTTTTCCAGTTCCTGATGAATACACTTACTAAAATTTGTGCATTAGTTTTCGATTTAATAGAGATAACTCCAGTTTTGTATTCATTTTTTTTTTAATTGGGAATAATGAAACAATTTTATTCTACCTAAATGTTTATAGGGGGGAAAAAAAACCCCACTTAACAGTGAAGACTTAGGCATAGTACTGTCAAGAATTTCGGAATACAGTTTTAAGATGTTACATTATGAACAATGTACTGCGAGACTAGACCAGATTGAACTCCTTACATTCAAGAGATTTCTTCAAGAATATTGAACATCGCGATCAATTGTATCTCAAAGTGTCTCATTACAATTCTCATACAGATGTCTCATTTAGTCTGGTCACTTTTAATGAGTGGATGTGGAAATTTTCTAAAAAAGTTCCCTGCAGGGAGATTTCATGAATGCACTGTTGTTACTGGACCAAGTGAGACTGAATTCCAAATTTGTTTGCTGGAAGTATGTCATATTTTCAGCACAAAACCAAACATAAACTATGAAGATAATGCCTAGTGACAGTTCATCTTGAAATTTCTTGCAGATGTCGAAGAGGTGAAAGCTAGATAACTCAGGAAGAAGAGAGTGAAAAATCACTGATAAAGGTTTTTTGGATCTGAGCTGTTGTGGTATCAGAGTGGATGTTGCACCTGTAGCGACAAAGTGAATATTACAACCTGACATGTTAAAAAAAATTTACGGAGTCTCACTGAAAGGCATTTACTGACTCATTGGCGTTATGAATTTTGGAAATACATATGTATCACATGGATGCATATTGTATTGAAAGGTTAAAACAGGAAAAATGTTTGAGTTTTGGTGCCTTATTTTGAAAAAGTTCTGATGTCGTTTTTTAGGGAAGTAGGGTAAGTTGTTGTTGTGAGGCTGGGGGCAAACTGTTCATTTTTCTAACAGGGATGGTAAATTATTATTAACTGAGTGACAGAATTCCAGAGAGCTCTGTTACCTGCTTTTTTAGCTGTCGTGAATCTGTAGGACTCTTGCTCACCCAGGAGTAGCAAGGGTCTTGAAAATAACAGAAAAGAATGGGTTTTCTATATCACTGATGTTGTTGGTCAGCAGTATGGAACAGCAATCGCTATTCAGCGCTGGGCTCCACGGGGAATTCCCTACACAGGGAGAAACCCTGAATGGGAAGCCAAGCCAGCCTCAGAATTGCCTTGCAAAGTCAGAATGGTTTAAAACACCTAGAGCATGAGGTTTATGCTTTCCATTTTGTTGCATGCATTTCTAAGCAACAAATTACTGGTGCTACAATGTTGTATTGATGGTCATGCACGTGTTGCTGACGTGAGCGTGTTAAATCACATCAGCTGATTGATGCAACAAAGGGTTCAAATCACATTTCTGCTGTATTTTGTAGCATACTGAAAGTAAGTGGTTGCTCTCATAGTCTGAATCAAGCCTTCACCTATCAATGCCAGAAAATGTCTCCGTGGAAAGGCTACTAATTCTATTCACTTTAACTGTGAAAGGGAAGATGAATTATCCAATTACTAAACACACACTTCCAGGCAATACAAAGTAACATGCTGATTAATCTATGTAGGGAGAAATACCTATTTTACTTCGGGGTGGATCTGCTGAAACAAGTGGCATGGAGATGAGCATAGAAGTGAGCTAAATGAATAAGAAAGTATAAGTTGAGTACTTGGTGTGTGGATAAGATTAATATTTCACCAGCTGAATTAAAAAGAGAAAGCTTAAAATCTACAAAATAAAATTCCGAAACATTTTTACTTTAGACATGCATCTCTGTGGTCATATTTCTTCTATTTCTTAATCTGATTGCAATTTCCTGCTCAGATTCTTTTGGCCAAAGCCATGTTTATCAGTATTGATTTGATCAACACTCCTCAGTAAGACCACAAATTCAGACATTATTTTCCTGCCATTTCTGTAATTAAGTTTGAAGAGTTTTTCTTTCTTGTGAGCATTCTGAGGATGACCAAATCCCTGTCTAAAACACAGTATTCTTAAGCTAGCACAAAAATAACAATGAAAAGAAAGTTACATGCCACGAGCTCAACTAGCTAATATACAGTCAGCTTTAATATAGTATACAAAAGGAAGCAACTCTGTTAAAAAGCAATTTTTTTAAAGCAACATTCTTCTCGTGTCTTGAATACAATTTTTTTTTAATGGTTGTTATAAATGCAGCTTTAAGTATACAGAAGGAAGGGGAAATATTGTGCATAAAAATACGTCAATATCTATCACCAGAAGAAAATTTTGTAGTTTTACAAGTTCACTCTATTGTTTTTGAAAGTTTATGTTGACTGTGAAAGGTGGAAAAGGCAAATGTCATGCTCATCCTCATGAAGAGCAGGAAGAAGTATTGGAGAGCTACAGACTGGTCAGCCTTGATTCCCAGGAAGATCATGAAAGATTCCTAGGAGGATCACAGATTCTCTTGGAATACATTTCCAGGTATGTGAAAGACAAGAAGGTGACTGGAAACAACCAGCAAAGATTCAGCAAGAACAAATTATGCTTCACCAATCTGACCAAAGTTTGTGATTAGATGATTGGCTCAGTGGGTGAGGAGGGAGAAATGGATGTCATTTGTCTTGGCTTAAACAGGACTTTTGACATGGTATCCCCTAGCTGTGGTGTCTTTTTAGGAAAATGGGAAAGGGATAAAGTAGTTGGGTAAACTACACGAGGTGTTGCTGCAAGGTGTGTGGCAACCAACAGGCTGCTTTCTAGTGGCATTCCTCGGAGCTCTCTACTGCAGCCAGTGTTATTTAACATCTTCATCAACAACCAGAACGAGGGAATGGACTACAACTGGAAGGACAGTGACAGATGACACCTGACTGGAGGGGTCCACCATTCAAAGCAATCTCAGTAAGCTGGAGAAATGAGCTGCTAGAAACATTGTGAAGTCTGATAAGGACAAATGGGAAATCAGTTACATGGAATTGATTAACCTTATGCAACAGCACAGGCTGGGGTTGGACTGTCAGGTTTGCAGAAACAGACCTGAGTGTCCTGGTGGACAACAGATGTGAGTCCGCAGTGCACCTTTGTGGTTAGCTGCATACCAGTCTGCTTTGGGAGAGTGTAGCCAACAGACAAAGAGAAGTGATTTTTCTCATTGATGCTGCACTTGGCGAGGCTGCATCTGGAGGAATGAGCCCAGGTTTGGTCTCCCTAATGCCAAAAGGTGAGTCCTAATGCACTCAGACCAACCAGTGGGTGATATGTGGCATGACGTCTATAATTTATGAAAAATTTTAATAGTTAGAGCTTGTAGTGTCAAAATGTGACAGATAGGTATATTACTGGCACAGCGCTTTAAATAAAAGCTCTAACATCTTTAATGCCTTTTTGATACATCTGTGACTTAAAATCTAAATGCAGGAAGATACACCTAGCTTTTTAAATGCTTAAATGATTTTTCTCTCAATCTTGTGATAGATTCTTTTAGAAAAAGTAAGTTAGAATCAGTTAAATAGAAAAAATAATATAATTTTTTAACTAAAACCCTTTCATTTTGGAATGCATTAGATTACCTTTTTTAGTGAACATTCAGTGTATCCTATTTTAGTAATACAGATGTCTCTCACTTTATATTAATATTGCATTGTTAAATGTATAGGTTTCAGAATTTACAAGTTCAAATAATTTAAAAGATTAATGTTATATCTACTCCTCGGAAGTGCTCAAAGTCTTTGCATGGAATAGATGGAAAGAGTAGCTTTTAAAGAAAAGAAGAATCTGATTTTTTTTTTTTTTAATTAAATGTCTGCTGCTGGATAATATACAATCTCTGTATACTATGACCACAGTTCATAACATAAATTTCACTGGCTCTTATTCATAATTTTTCAAAGAGCAGCAGTTATAGAATTGGTTGTGTCCATATACCTCTTGTATGTCAATCTGTGTTAGGTCTTCTCTACATCAGTAGTTTCATACAGAGATTGAGTCTGTGTAGGAGCTAGTGATGAAGGACTTCATTGTTTGCAAAAATAAAGTAAAATAATGCAAGAAAAATCTGCAACTTTTTTCAGGGCATTTTTGTGCATTTTTGGTCTTGATGAGTGTGTGTCAGAGCTCATATGACACCAGAATTTTCTGATAATACGTTTGTATTCTCCAACAGATACCTGTTATGAGCATGGACAGACAAGTGTACCTACAATATGCAAGTGAGAGTAAAGTTTTGGGGCTTTACTAAAATAAGAGCACATTTTTGTGCGGTTTTATCAGTGTACATTACAGTAAATACAAGGTTACATAACCATCTTTAGAAATTGCTTATAATGAGATTGCTATGTTGATGGCTATAGGTAGTTATTCCAAGTTTTTGATTTTTGTTCAGGATCCAGTACTCAATGTTACTTACTGTTTTTTTTTTTTGGGTGGGGAGGTGTGCTGAAGAAGAAAAATGTACCAGATCCTAAAGTTATATAGTAACCGACTTTGGACTTTGGGTGAGCTGCACAGCATTCCAAAGAAAAACCTGGAGACTGCTACCTGGATGCATACTTACCTCCAGTGTGGATGGGTCAAGCCTGCTGACAGAAATCAAATCCATAACTGTATTATTTCATAATTCCTTGTGGAGGTATCATGTGGCTAGCTCTGGAAATAAATTAGGTTTATGGAAGGCTCTGGAATCATGGAATGCAAAGGACTCTGCCATTGCTGGATGTCCTCAGCTCGAGAAATGGAAAGGAATGCCACAAGCAAGCAGAGGATATGGTCAGGAAATATGTTGCATGTTAGCTTGCTGTTGGGCTAGTACTCCTAAACTCAGCCCAGAGGTCCAAAGCTGTACAGAACACAAGAATTCTGACTTAGGATGTAGTTGTGTCCATACTTATATGTAAGCTTGCAGTATGTCTGAAGCTCAGCTACGTTTATAAATGTCAAGTTCTTTATTTTAGTGCTAGACCCTCTTCCTTTATTGTAATTCTATTCCTTTTATAAATATTATTGAGTAGTGTCAGGCATCACAAATGCTTTTAATGTTCATAAAGAAACCAGACTTCTGATTTTTCAGAGTTTTGAATTTTTCAGTTTTTTATTAAGTCATATCTTGTTGTCACTATTTATTCACTCTTTGCAATTGTGGCAGTGTGAAGATGAATGCTAAAATTTGCTGTAGCTGGTAATTTCTATTCTGTCCTCAAAGATACCTCTGCCTATAGCACTTTCTCAGAATAGATTCCAAAATACACATATAGTTTTCATGTTTTAAGAAACAAGGGGCTTAAGTATTTATTATGAAAAAGACATTGTGGAAAATAATCCAGAACTGGGAGAATGCACTTTAGACAGTACGCTCTGAATATATATTAGAAAAAAATAGAAAAAATAGCAAAGAGAAAAACTACTCATGCAAAATATTACTTGTCATAGTAATAATTATCATATTAGTTATAATTTTAAGAATGCTATTGCAATCCAGATTGCGCTAACAATGACCTTGTTTGGAATGATTTGATGAAGAAGCAGCATTTTTTAATATATATATGCACTAGGATATATCACAGGAACATTAAATGCTTATTCATGCTGACGGGGGTATTTAATCTGGGGATATTGTCTTTCTCAGCTATTATTAGTGAGCTTCGGTGTGATGTTGCCACTTTGTTATCATTTCATCTTATTCCTGCTTTTGGTCACTGAGAGTTGGCCTGTTTTCTTACGCAGCATCAGCACATCCTTTGTATGACCTTTGGAAAAAGGGTTTGCAGCTTAGCTCGCTAAAATAATGTGAACTGCAAAGATAAACAAAAAAAAAAGGAAATAATATAATATCACTCCTTAAACCTATAGCCTTTGTTATACTTACTTTAGCTTGTTCCCTTGATTGTAGTTACCAATAAATTGAAGAAGCAAGGATTTATACAAATTAGGTACAAGTATTTTCAAGTGCATAATACATAATTTTAGGAGTTGACTCTTCTGTGATAATACACCACAAATACTTCTACAAGTTTGTTTTAGTATCCAGAAAGAACACAAACATTTTAATGCATGTATGTTGCTATTTATATTTGTAAAATAAAATTATATATGAAATTCATGTAGATACAGTCAGTTTTATGCCTCCTACATTTAGAAGTATTTACTTCCTTGTATGGAAGGTCTTACACAGAAGTAATCCTGTGTAATGAAGTAATGAAATTGCAGTGGAAAAGAAGACAATGGTGCCCTGGTTATGTAGTAAAATTATCTTTCTAAAATTGTATTCAGTTGAGAGCTCCAGCTCCTCTGCCATAGAGAAGTGCATACGTAACGGTTTAATGCCATAAGCCTATTATATTCCAGTGACTGATTAGTACTATGTTAGATTTTTGTTTGTAGTTTTGGGTTTGTAGAGTGATTGTTCAAAACTGTGTGTCCTGTTTCACTTAAAAAAAAATACATAGGCTAGTGTTTCTATAACATGAAAAATTTATAAATTATTTCTCACTTAGAACTTTGAGGGGATTTGTTCCTTGTTTAACTGTTGAATTCCTAAAGCAAATTAAATATTAGAAATTACTGAGGAATGGAATAGAGAACAAACCACGAGTCTGACTAACAATGGCAACACAGAATTTACTAGACTGCAAGTCTACAAGTACTTTGCATGGGCTATTAAATCTTTTCCTTGACGAAGTAGTTCCGAGGTCTTTTGAGTATTGGTGCCTAACACTGCACTGTGTGCATAGACAATATAGTAGTTATTCATGTCCTTGTAGGAAGTTTCAGACTGTAGGGGATTAGGAAAAGACATCCTTGTGACTTCTGCGGTAACTGCCATTGAAGTAAGTACTGCTCAAGAGAGGATAAATGATCCTGTGACACTGAAAGTAATTTAAAGAGTAAAAAAAAAAATACACAGAAGCCTTAACTGTTTGGAGAAAATTATTGCTACTTAGCTAAGAAAAGAAAAAAAACCACACCCTGTAATGAATGCTGATGCCCTCTGTTGGGTGTAAACAGTGGTGTGCTAAAGAATGTCACTTCCATCAATTTATTTCCAAGAGCATGAACTGTAGTATGTGTAAAGCATAACAAGCACTATAAACTTTTTCAGTGTATTAGGAGATTCCGTTTGCTTCAACACAACTGGGCCTCGAATAAGGCAGCAGTCACCCCAGCTGTCATTTGGTTACCTAATACGTAAGAGAAAAGCCAATGCAGAAGTCTTTTGCTGTAAGCAGTATCTTTATAAACTTTTTGCTAAAAGGTTGGAATTGTTTCATGGAACATTCATTAAAATCGTGGTTTTGCTCCAAGATCCCCAAATGATCTCAGCAAGATTCTGTTGTTTTGAGAGAAATTGAAGGAGTGTGGAAGGATCACATTGAAGAAGAACACCAAGCATATGAACTTCTGGTTGTGCAATGTTATTTGAAATTAATGTTTCTGGTTCCATCTTTAAAATCATACCACATTTCAAGCCAGCATGGTCTAAACTCTCTTCATTCACAAAATGTTATATATATTTATTACAGGAAAAGTCCCAATGTCCTGAGAATGCAAGCTTTATAAGTACAGTTCTGAAAATTTTGAAGATGTTTCGCAGTAGTGGATATTTTGTAGTTGGTGAAGTGTTTAGATATACCATATTAATATACATGAAGAACCATGTGTTTTTGAAATTACATTCAGTAATAAATCTTACCAGTTCTTATATGCAGAGGGTTACAACTTGGTTCTCTAGGAAGCTGAAAGTGTTTGTAGTTCTTTGGAATTGGACATACTGGGATTTTTCTTTCCTGCCGTATCAACCACTTAGGAGAAAGTTCTGAGAGAAACTTGAAACATTTTTGCTTCTTTGCATTGTTATTTAAAGGAATTATCAGTTTAATAGGAGTATCAGTATTGGCAAACAAGATAAAGAATTGAGGAAAACAGGCACAGCAAATAGTATTGTTCCCTATGGTCATATATGTTCCGTGTGGGTTTTTAGTTCATGCTGCTTTTCATCCCAGCACAATCTGAAAGCTGTATGCATGTTGCGAAACCAAAATATGGTCACTGTAGTAGAGGTTTTTCCCTTCTGTTGGATGCATACCAATATCGTCTGGCCATTGGAATCTTTTATAGTGCTCAAAGAGTTTAGGAAGGTTGTACAGCCAGGGAAGAAGAACAAGCTAGGGAAGCAATAGTGAAGACAGATCTACAGCACAAAACCAAATAATGTCATGGCCCTGGGTGGTGTCTGGCAAAGAGCTGCATCCAGAATAGAGGATTTTATCTAGCCACCGTTGTTACTGATCTGTATAAATTGCTTCGTGCACATACATACTTCATACATTGATGTAATTCATGAATTAAATTTTTAGAATCTGTATAGGTACTAATTATGGGGATTATTTTTTAAAATTCAGCCTGTAACACTTCAGGACTGGACCTCATGTTTTGAATGTAACATTATAAAATTATGTATGTATATGATATTGAAATTAAATAAGAAGGAAGTGTACTGAAACCAAACATTCCAGTATAAGTTCATAATTTACTTTCATAATTTAAACAGAATTCTAGCTGTATATGCTTGTAATTATACTAAGAAATTTGATAAAGAAAAGTAAGGCTAAAATTGTTTAATGTGCAATAGATAACCAGCTTGTAATACAGAAGAGTTTTTAAATTAGGAAAAGAAGAAAACTCAGTTGTGATTTTGATAGACTCTCAGTGCTATTTCCTTTTAGCTTTTCTGTGCTTAGTGCCAGAGTTCATCATAGACGTTGGATCTCAAAGATTGGTAATTCGGTGCAAAGTTTGCATTTTACTCTCCCAGTTGTATTAACCTTCACTAACTGCTTGTGTTGCACTTGCATGGCCCGTATCATAGCGTCAGCAGAATCCTTTGACTGAGATACAGACCTTAATTCAATTGAGGTCATTTGTGATCTTATGTAGTCATTTTCTTCTATTTACTGTGTATTATCAAGGTAAAATCAATATTAATTGCAAATAAAACAATCAGAATTCAACTAGATAACAAATATGTTTAAATGTAGGATATTAAAATTATCAAAAATTATTTTAGTCTCAACATCTGGTGAGGTTTTTCCATCACAGACACAACTTCATTTTTTTTTTTGCTTAAATACCAGTAATGTTTCACACTCAAGTTTTTACACACCCAAACACTATGAAGAGCTTTATTTGATTGTTTAGAACTTAATCCAAATTGCATTGTGGTAACACAGTTTCTTGATAGCAGAGTTGGTTGAGGAATTTGTAACTAAATTAGACAAATAATGCCTTTAAATATTTTTCCACTTGAAAGGTGTTTTTTCAGAAAAGAAAAAAGTAAATACATGTGTCACCTGATAACTTTATATTTTTAGCAGTATTTGTAGTTTAATCCAGTTCAACATCCAATCCATTCAGCCAATGAGATCAAATATCAGCTTACACTTTAGAGAACTGCAATGTGCGTATTTAGATAGCTAAATGAAAACAAAGCACCCAACCCAAACTCCAGGCTAAATTAATTTTACACATATGTCACTATGAATTAAATCCTTTTACATAGACTTCAGGTATGTACGGAGTCTGAGATGGTCAGTGTATCACATTTTCAAGTTTTGGTGTATGATGTAATTGTTTCAGGAAAAAAGTTATTTACTCATGTGCAGTTAAGTTGCTTAGGAGAGAACTAAATCCAACATTGAAATGTGAAGATTTGATAGGTGTGATGTGATATAGTATAAAAATCAGATATTAACTGTGAGCTTTCTTACTGTGTATTTATCTATAATCATAATAATAAAACTAAAATATGCATTAGCTGCGAATACAAAATAGGTAACAAGTTCAAGATGTATAATAAAATTTGTGCATGTTTTGCTTTCTTTTAGAAGTTTTTAGGGAAAATATTTGGCCACAAGGTTTGTATTTTGCTAGTGCACTCTGTGCTGTTGAACTGAAATGACCGTTTAAAAGCACGGGCAATTTAATATCCCTAACATTCTTTCTTTAATGAAGAATGTGCCTGTATCTTTTGGTTAGTTACTTAAGCTACAGAAGACACCGTGCAGCTCTTTTTATCCTGTATATTTTTTTTTGCAATTTTGACATTAATAAAGGTGAAAGCTGCAGACAGACCTTTCCAGCTGTGGATCTTCAGGGTTCTCCCTCTACTTTGTGCATTTATTTTTCAATTCAGATGCTAATTCAATTATTTCCTTTTGTAATTTTCATAGAAACATATCCTATGGCTGAAATCTTATATTCAATTAGCTTTAGAACTACTATTCTCATGAGCATAGTTGAATGTATAATATAAATAGCTATTTCTTCTTGATAAAGTAACTTTTACTATTATTATGCTGTATTAAAACACTGCTCAAAATTGTAGCTGCATTGGTTTTTTTAGGCTGCTATTTTTGTTTCTCCTGTGGGGAAAAAAATCAGTATGTATTCAGTTCTAGATGATAAGCAATTCGGCCTTGTACAGTGATCTGTTCTTTTCTAGAAGTTGACCATTGCACTGTGATGATTCATGGTTTATTCTAAGTAGTTAGAGGATATGATATTGCTCTATCTTGCATTCAAAGGACATGGAATGGAATAGAATAATTCACCATATGTAAATGCAGAGGGTGTATAAAGTCAGCTATGACTGCTGGAGCATGGATATATTATTTTACAACCTTGAGAATTAAATTACCTCTCCCTGTCAGTGCTCAAATTTTAGGAAGCCACAGATCTACTATCTTACATGCTCTGTTTACATGCTTCCCATCGGTTCTTTTTTATTTTGTTTTCCGTTTTCTTTTACCCATGTGTCCTGGTTTTGGCTGGGATAGGGTTAATGTTCTTCCCAGTAGCTGCTGGATTTAATATGAGAAGAATGTTGATAATACACTGATGTTGTTGCTAAGAAATCAAGTACTTTTTTCAGTTTCCCATGTTCAACTAATGAGCAGGGGTGCAGAAGCTGGGAGGGAGCACAGCCAGGCAGCCAGCCCAAGCTGGCCAGTGGATATATTCCATGCCATGGACGTCATGCTCAGTATATAAATGGGGGTTGGCTGGGGGGAAGTAACCCTTTTTTCTGTGAGTTCAATTTTTTCTGTGAGTTTGAACTTTTCAATGAGTTTGTCAAAATCTGCAAGCTCTGCAAAATCTGCAAGTTCCACAATATCTGTGATCGCTACTCGGAGACTGGCTGCACTATCAGTTGTTGAGGGGTGAGAGAAATTGTATAGTGTATAGCTTGTTTGCATATTTATTATTATCATTATTATTTCCTTTGTTGTTTTATTAAACTCTTTTTATCTCAACCCAAATGTTCTGGTTTTTGTCCATTCTCTTCCCCATCCCACTGGGGGAGAAGAGGAGCGAGTGAGCAGCTGCATGGTCCTAGGTGCTGACTGCTGGGTTAAACCACGACACCATGTATTGTCTGCCCCTAAATTTTAGGGAGAAAACTAGTAGTACTTAAAGAATACTATTGTTTTTCATCATTCTTTATTACTGTTAATTCTTTATTTCAACTTGCAGAAAATGTTTTCTAAGAAATATAGAATATTGTACAATCAACACTGAAGTACATCTTCTCTTTTAAGTACTTCAGTGTATCTGATTCTTTAGGTGTTCCCCTCAGTTCCTCGTGAGATGAATGAAAATGCAACTATGGATTTGTCTGCTTGGATTGGAGTAGTTTTTGATAGAAAATCGCAGTAATAAAAGGAATTTGAAATTTACTGTTTCCTTTGCAGTTCATCTTCCCTTTTGCCAGTTGTGTGTTAGCTTGGTCTTTGATTTTGCAACATTTGTGGTAAAGTTGAGATTACATTAACCTTTTCATAGTTTGTTGCTATCCATTCTGAAGTATCAAAGTGTTTTCCTATACTAAAAGAATTCCAGGCAAAAACAGTAAAGTATAAGAAGACTTTTCACTAAGCTGCAGTTAAGGCTGTTGGCATATATCAGTAGGTTAGGGGAAATTATACTGAAGAGAAAATCCTCTCTTACCTCTGCAGCTAAGAAACTCATCATGAACAGCAAAACTACTGCAATTTTTCTGCTTTGCTTGTATCACCTGAAAGCAGACACGTAAGACTTCTGTATTAAAAATTATGCTACAGAGCTACACAAAATTTGCTGACTTGAAAGCTTGCATGGAAGGAGGAACAGTAATTAAATCTGTTATCCTCCGGAGAAGGTTAAGAGGTAAGATGTACGTAATCTTTCTATTGTATGTGGAATGGAGAAACACGGGCTTAAAGGAGATTAGAGAGTGAATGATGGGTAAATGGAATAACTAAAAGCAACAAGTACTATGCTATAAATCATAGTTTCTGTGCAAAAATTCAAATACATTTGCATTTTGAAGTTCAGCTTGAAATTCTTTTACCTGCAAGAACGTTGGATTTTTTAAGCATTCAGATAGATGAAACTTTAAAAATTGAATATTTATACTGGTTCTGTGTAGAAAAGCATCTTTCCAATTGTTATAGTATTTATATACCTGCTCTTCATCATGATATTAATACTCTTATGAATTTATGTCTTTTTTGACCATAAGATTGTGAATCATAGTAAATGGAGGGTGGTTTTTCTATTGATAAGCATATTTGTTATGCTCTATTAAAACCAACTTATCACTGCTGAAAGGAAACCTTTTGGATATTTTTATAATCCAAAACAGTTTATATAGTGTTATAGTTTTATCTTTAAACTACCCACCTTTTTACCTGGGTACAAATAAGGAAGCTAGTACTAAATTTTACAAGTATTTCATATAGTGAAGAATATTAATAGCTATTTCTTTCAGAAAATTTCAGAAAATTAATGTATTACACTCCTTACAAATACTTTCTTGAGGTAAACTATAGATGCTGACTTTCTTAAAATTTTAAGAAACGTTTTAAAGATATTTAAGCCTGTTCTCCACAATTGTTAGAGAATTGTAGTTAAAATGATTGAAGAATTGTGTTATGAAGGTCCTTTTATCCATTTCTGTAAAAACTGCTACACGTTATTTCTGCATTCCAGGGCATTATTTTCAATGCTGTATTTCTCCCGCTCATGGAAAGGATGTCCTCCTTACCCTATTTTTTTGGTATAAATACAGTAAATATTGTTCTATATTGTAGCCAAAAGTACTGCACTTATAAATTTTTCTCCTTGGAGATTGTCTCCAATTGCATACTTAATTGCACTATGATTTATATAATTTCCTATTTACCTGTGTAACATAATTGCATAAAGTGGTTTCCTTATTGAACTTCATACAGATCTTTTCCAATCTTTAGTTAACACTTAGTTACCAGTATTACCACTGCTTTACATGGTACAAAAATTTTTGACACACTTTCTCCATCTCTTTGTGCCTCTTTTATATGCAGGTATATGATATTCTTTATTTAATACTTGTGTGTCACATACATCATTCTTTTTTTCCCCGCTGTCTCTCAAATGAATTTCTTAGTTCCACACCTTCATTTTGTTTTTTGTACAGGATGAATACTGCCGCTGAAAACTTCTGTTTGTGCCTCGGGCATTCAGTATGTTCTAACTAGTCTAACTATTTTTTTTTCTGGTGTTTTACTGTCTTTCATAAGTAATGTTGTATTTCTTTGCATTTAGTGTCTTAAAAATGCATTCTTTAGCATGCACCCTCATTGGTGAGTTACTTCAAAAAAACCCAACCTGAAAGCGGATAATTTCTCCTATTTTTGATGTCAGAGTTTTCTTTTCCAGTAAGCTGGTTGCTAATATTCTTCAGAAAAGCAAGCTTGTTTCCAAATTGAAGTTTATGTACATCATTCAGCTTAATCTAATGTTCTGCTCTTTTTATTCCAGAGTCTATTGGCATTGTATTCCTTATATCTTTTGCCCAAACACAGCATAGTTCGTTTATCCTGCTTGATGTTACTTTGGAGTTGATTTCATTTGTTTATGGGAACAGGGATCCACATAAAACACTGTCCATTAAACAGGTTTAGGTATTCAGACTTCTAAAATACACTTGATTCTCATTAATTTAGCTCAGTACACGTACCTGAATATACTCAGAGAAAGCAACAAAAAAAATTATGTTCTTTAATTACTCCCAATATCTCTATCAGAAAAACAGAGAACAAATTACCTAGTTGCATCACTTAATGTAATGCAAAGCCTGACATGAACTGAGGTAACAGAATGACTGTGACAGTAAAGAATGTCTTTTTAGAAGAGGATGGAGGGAAGACTCTTTTCCCTTACGCAACTGGTGTTCCTAACATTTTAACAAAAAACGACATTCCAGGTTGCAGATAATGTGTAAGATAGAGTGAGAGCATCTGGAAGGCAGTGAAGAACAATAAAAAACAGTTTTATATTTCAAATGTGTTAAGAAGGGAGAGAGTGTCCAGCTCAAAGAGACCAGGTAGAAATATGGACAGAAGTAAGTAAGCTGTCATATTTAGATGCTGTAGGAGTCTGTGAATGGACTGAGTATTTTCTAAACACAATTTTCTTAATCTGTGTTCGTTTTGGTGTTATACAAAACCTGCTGTTTTGAGAACCTTTAGAAAGGTTTGTTATCGTACATATAAATAAGCAGTACTACAGAAATATTTTGACATAGATTTATTTCATGAAGGGAAATTATATGTTAATGCATATTTTTAACCTTATTTGAAAACCTGGAAGTACAAATTTGTGATCTTTACTCATAAAAAAAGCTGAATTAATGAATTTCAGAGTGATGCTGAAAAATCATTCTGAAATTCTCATTTTGTTTGCATTGGAAGTTCTGCTGACTAGCAAGCAAGTAGGAATCAACCTTAAATTTAAAAAATACCCACACACATTCATTTTTCAGTTTTCTGGTGATGTAACTAACTTCTATGAATATATTGATAAAGAGGGTTTTTAAAAGATTTTGAGGTGATTAAAGCTGTGAGGTTTTTCATTTAAATTTTGAAATATGGTGTGTATTTTGGTGTATTTTCAGCTTGTCTTTCCTATAATACTTTATGAAGATAGTAAGATTAGAATTGCAAATTTGGAGGAAATCATGTAAAGGAATAATCTTTTATTATTTTCTGATCCTAGATTTCTGATTATTTTAATGTATTTAATTTACTTAAAGAATTTTGTACTTTGGTCAATATGTGTTTTTGTATAGAAATATAATTTCAAGGATCTTGATAACTTAGTAGGTTTGAAAAATCAAGTGTTCTGGAAAAATACTGCTGCAAAAATGTAATCCCATGTAAAAATATTTTATGTGATGTAACTCTGCTTGCTATAGACATAGAGGAATGCAACTGAATTCTGTTTCTATTGAAATAAAATCTGAGTTCTACTGTGAAAACAAGATCAGATGTTGAAAAAATTTTAATGTGAAAACTTGACATATTATTAATACATATATAGTGTATGTGAACAAATAAAGATTTTACAGAAAACGATAGTACATAAATGCAGCTTTCTATGAAAGGAAGAAAAAGCTAGTGTTTTTTCTGCTATAGAGTTTGCATAACTTGAATATTCATGAAGCGCAATAGTTTTGCAACAAATCAAATTTAATTAAATGATGCATTTTCACCACTTACAAAAGGTTTATTAAAGGTTTATTTGTTCATGCAAATTAAACTGTTAGAGTAAAAATCCACATGAAATTTGGCACTAAGAATTAAAAAAAGATATTGGAAGATTTCTCGCCTCACTGCAGTACCTTGCCATGTTTAAACTGCTCAACTTGTCATTTAGATTCTGTAATGAAACCAGGGAGGAGGCGATTTATTTGCATAATAGGACATAATTTGCTGTGGTGAGTGTTTAATTATTTATAGGCTGTCTAAAATATTTAAAATGGCATCACTAAGGAGCATGAAATGTTGGATAATGCCTTCATTTCAGGTTTCCTGCCGATTCCTTTATGGGTCAAACATTTTATTAGTAATTATCATATAAGCATAGTAGCTTTAGAAAAGGAAGGAAAACAAATTCGTTTCAGTATGTTCGCAACCTGAGCAATTCAAAACTGGCGAAGGTCATTGGGAGCAATCAAAGACAGACAACATGCCAGAGAGGTGCAGCCAGAAGGGAAAGGATCGATCAGATGTGCGAAACAGACCTAGTGCATAGTTCTACTCAAATATATCTTTATTGCTACATGTTTACTTCTCCTCCTTTGTATATAATTTTTTACGATATTTACCTGTATTTCCTTATTAGTTACATTATATTATTCCTGTAATGCATATAGCAAAGAAATATCTAAAATTGTTTGTAATTGTAGTTTGTTTTAAATCACTCCAAAATTTTGATGCGCTTTGAAGGATTTCAACCATATAATACAGAAAGGTACCTGCAGTTGGAGTCTTGAAAGCAAGGACAAGAGGGAGGCATAGAAATTTGTTCTTTCAGGGAAATTAAATGATAGAGTTGATTTTCCTTGTGGTTTGAACATTCGTGCATATACATATAATCTATCAGGTGAAATTTAATCCATTTTAAAAAAGTAACCGGGCATGTTTCTTCATCGGAGAGGTTTGCAGAGGGACATGAAGCCAGACCATGGGAAAAATTGCATGGCTCAGATTTCTTCAGGAAAAATCAGGACAGTTCTGTCCTTGATGTATTTCGTATGTTATAGTTGGCTGTTCCCTCTAGCCTGGTTAGAACCCTCTGAATGGTAGCTTTATACTCAAGCATATGTGTTGCTCTCCCAGTTTGGTGTTATCTGCAAGCTTTTTGAGCAGGCACTCTGTTGCCTCCTTCCTCCCACTAATAAAGATGTTAAGCAGAAAAGGTCCTACAGTAACACCTGCAATAAGCCACTTGTTACTGGCCTCCAAGTAGTGTGGGACTCACAAAGCACCCTTTGAGCCTGATCATCCAACCAGTGTTGGTAACCAATTGGTTGTTCATCCATCCATCCATCCAGACTTTAATGTTGTAACTTGGGTACAAGAATTAGCTTAATCCTCCGTAACTTAACCTAACTGGACATGTAGGGAATTCTGACTACAGTTAAAACATTAATAATAGTTATAAAACCATAAATTCTTTCTTCAGAGGACTACTTCAAGTTACTCAATACTTCAAATCTACTATATAGCAACAGAAGATGAGAAAACTGTAAGGAGAACAGATACACACTCTTTTTATGGAACTACTGAGTATATGATATAATGCAAGAATTAAGTTCGAATTTATGGAAGTATTATACAAGTAAATTAATTTATTAGAGAAAATCTATTATTAGAACATTTATTTTAAAAACAATTTTCTTTTGTTCTTCTGCCACTGTAGTCTCCAAGTATCTCCAAATTATAAGATCTGAAAGAAACTGTTGATGTTTTCTGCCTATATCTCTGAAGCGGTGTAGCTTGGTTTCCTGAATATCACATTTAATCTTTTATTGTTCCACCTGAAAACTATTTTTTTCTCATTCTGTGTTACTTTCTCCAATTTCTTAATGACTTAAATTAGATCAATGCAATATTCATTAATTATTTTTTTTTTTTTTACTTTTTAGCTTTAAATGGAATTGTAAAACATTGTTTGTATTCAAAATTTTTGTTTTCACCTGTTATACAGTCCTGTCCAGTTACCAGCTACCAGCTTCAGGCTATTTTCTGATGGTTTTCTGCAACCTTATTTATCAAAGCAGAAGCAGAAAAACATCCTTGATGTGTCAGTTAGCATCAATTTTATATGCAGCTTTTTCAAGGTTCAGTTAAAGTTGTTACATATTTAACAGACACCTCAGCAATTTTTGTAAGATCTTCTGGGCTTTTTTGAATTACAGACTTATCCTCAAAATTCTGTTGTTTTATAGTTTAAGGTACCTAAACTTTTGATACTGGATTCCTCTAGGTGTATGTCCTCTCCTATGTAGAAAAACAACAAGTTATTTTCCTATGTTTTTTTTTAACACCGTTGCCTCTTAAAAGTGAGGCTAAAGTCAAAGTAACTTGCTCAGAGTCCATTTTCACCATTTTTTGAGAGAATCATCTGCTGAAGGAAGATGAGTTGCTTCTGAAATATCAAGGAAATTTTGGTGTCTCTCTTCATCCACAACTTCTCAGATTGCCCAGAGAAGTTATGGATACCCCATCATTGGAAGTGTTTCAAGGTCAGGTTGGAAGGAGCTTTGAGCAACCAGATGTGGTGCAAGGTGCCATGGATGGGGGGTTGGACTAGATGGTCTTTAAAGGCCCCTTCCAACTCAAACCATTCTATGATTCTGGCTCTGTGACTCTTCTCTCTGGTGAGTTTCCTGGAAAAATGTGTGAGCAATTCTATTCATTTTTATTATAAAGCTATAAAGTTCCATCTTGATCTCAAGCTTTTTAAGGGAATTTTGAGCCTCTAATTTTCTTCTTAACACACTCTTCCTTCAAAGCCAGAGCTTAGAATCACAGTGCACAAAAAGTCAGTTTTGATTTCACCATTTTTTTCCCTATAGACTAGCGAGTTTTGCCCTGGGAAGGTCTAAGAACACAATTATTTCTGTAATGATTTTGGCATATAAAAATTTTGCTTAGTTTGTTACTGGTTTTATGTTTTGTTTTTGTTATGATTAGTTAGCCAAGAGCAACTTGTCAGTTACACTCAGTCACGCACAAAATACCTACAGTAGAAAATCAGCTACCTTGCAGGAGTCAAAAGAGACTATTTGTTTTAGCCAGGCAACTCGCCCCAGCTTCCTAAATTCCAGCAGTCAGGAAGTGTTTCAGGGCCAATTTCATTCTTAGCTTAATGGCAGCGATAGTTTTGGCTAATTAATTACACAAATTTTAGGAAAGAAAATGTATATCAGGCCATCAAGTTTATTACTATGCCTTTTTATTCTCTTTAAGCATATACCTAGTGATACATGTGTCAAATATTTTGAATGACATTTTTATCTCCAGTCATAATCAAGTAAGTTGTGATTACCACGTTAAAAGAACAGAAATTTTAATTTCAGCTCTGACAACTTCCTTCTAGTATTTATTCCTTTACAATGAAAGTGATTATTCCAACAGATTTCTACCCAAACCATTGTTGTTATTGTGTTTCCTGGCAGAGAAACTGCTCTGCTGCTTCTCTGTCTTTCCTCTGTATGTTCTTTGGCTTAGAGACCAACCTTTTTCCCATTCTGGAGAAACTGGGATATATTTAAGGCAAATTTGGCATTACTTAAAAAAAAAAGGAAAATGTATCATTACATATTGGCGATTAAAATAAAGTTTGGAGACAGGAAAAAATAATTTTAATATAAAAAATTCACACACATTTTCATTTTTTAATGTTTATTAAAAATTGATATTGCTTTGTTTATCTGAAGCCACTATGAAAAAAAGTACACATTACTTAATGGAATTTGAAATTTTACCTTTTTATTGAAGCTACACTTTCTATTGAAAACTGATCTTATTACTTTCCATGTGACTTTGTGTTGCTTTGATCATCTTTGGGTTGTCCCTTTTTTTTTTTTTTTTAGTATTTGCATTCTCCTTCTAACTTTTAAATTAGCCATATAGAATTCTGAAATCTGTAACATTAATATATAAATTTCTCTCTCCCCTTTCACCTTTTTCTCCTTGTCCAGTGAAGATGTAAACCTATTTTCTCCAGACCTGGTAGGGAAAAAAAGGTATTCTTTTGAAATGAGAATGATTTTGCCTGGATATTTTTGCAAAGGGATGCAAAACCTTATCATAGTAATAATTCACTAGGTGTTTACCTTAATCAATGAAAGCATTTCTTAATTATATGGGGGGTTTTTTGGTACTTTTGTGGTTTGTCAAACTGTAAGTTTTACATGTTTCATAAAGGTTGTTAGTCTTGTTTCATTCACTTTTTCAGTTATCACTCAAATATATTGAGTAGAATAGTTTTGACCAGCAGTAGTGTTGAATTTATGTAGTGTGATATGGGTTGAATAACTTAGACCTTACAGGAATAACAGAGCTTTGTGCAATTTATCTTGCATTGCAGAAGTCGACAGTTGTTCCATATTTGAAAATGAGAGTGCTAACCCTCACAGTTTAACTCTGTTGACACAATGATGATAACTTGAAGAAAAATTGACCAGAGTGGATACTTAAAATTATAAAAAATTCTAAGTTTAGTTCCAAAATTAGTTCACTTAACTTGACAAGATGTCTTTGGTCAAGTAATACAGGAAATGGAGCAAGAATTTCAAATGTGCTATCGTGCTATTTGCTTAAAATTTAGGAAATCAGAGAGACAGGATACTAAACTGATATCTGGTAACATATTCAGTGTGAATGTAGTGAGTCTTTGCCTGCCTGGATTACTGTGCCAGCATTTCTCATTTACATTCTTAATTTATCTGATTTTTGTTTGTTCCTTACAGATTTTGAGATTTGTTATTGCAAAGTGCCACCATAATTAATACATGATTAGGTGAATTTAAATCAGACACCTATGGCAATTACAGTTATCCTAAACCTTGGACTGTACATCAAAAACAAGATCATGGTGACACAGACTAATACTATGCCTCTTTAGAAAAGCTTTAAAACAGCAGAACTAGATAGGTATAAAGTTACAATTAAGATAAATGTTAGGGTTTTTTACTGTTTAATTAAATGGAAGACATTATGCAGCTTTTAACTTCATGGTTTGATGTTCGTAGGACTTTTTTTTTTGAGAATCATAGTTCAATTCTTATTCTAAAAATTTACTCCTATTTTCATTCTGTTATCACTTTGTTCAGAAGCACAATGTTACTTTCCATCTGAGCCTTTTCAACGAGCTTCATTGTATTCTCCTTCCATTAAGGTAGCTTCATTTATAGTAATTACTTCTCCTAAATAAATGAAAAAGTGACATTTCATTCCTTTAGCTTTTAGTTTTTTTCCAAAGATAAATTACTGCGCCTCCTTAAAACAATGAAAAATCCCCTTCCTTCAAATGCACTCAGATTGTTATGCAAGCCTCAAAATTCTTGTGTTAAAATTGTGTTTGCTCTGATCACATTCTAAGGTTGAAAAGTTTTGGCAAGTGTAGGATTTTCTGTTTTATCTGAGCAAAACAATTAAAAAATCTGTTCTGTGTGGAAGTCCAGAAACAGGGATGAACTACATCCTGAATTGCTTTGTTTTGATGAATCATAATTTGCTGCATGTGAGAGGATTATAGATTAAAGGCTTTCTCTGTCCAGAACTATTTCTGTCACTTGGTGAGGAAACAGCCTATAGAAACAAAACCATTATGACATTGCTTTGCATTCATATCCTTACTGAACATTTCACAGGGGCATAGAAATGTCCAGGATGAACTAATGTTGATGATATTTTGTAAGCAAGCTGCCTTTTGAGTTATATATGTGCAGATTTGAAGAGCTTTTTGCATTTCTTTCCCCTTGCTATATTCACTATTTACATCAATCATACGTAATCTGCGAGTTCTGGGAGTTTTACTCATTTTTAAGTTGTTATATTTATCCCACCAATTCAGAAGTTGTCTTTTCCCCTTCAAGGAAGAAAAGCAGATAACAACTGTCACATAAGATTCATTAGCATACGCTGATTCCATAGCATAACATTTGATTGATTACAGAAAATATTTTATTAGAATACAGGAAAGGAAATTTATCAGAGCAGCATTTTTCCTCAAAAGAAATACACTCTGTTGTCAAGATAACACACTTGTAAAGCAATCTATACCTATCTCACACTTCCAGTACAGTGTCAACATACTTGGACAAACGCTATGACATATTTTACTGCAATCATCTAAATAGCTGTCAAATAATGTTCTTTCCCAAAGTTATTTAAAAAAAGTTTCAGTTTAGGGTTCTTTGAATAAAATTAATTTCTTTCTATTCTCTAATGTTTATGTTTTTTATAAAGGTCTAAAACTTATAGAAGATGTCATTATTACTATTTTTTATTCTCATCTTTTTCCTACCTCCTCAATTTTCTTTTTCTAACATTGTTTTGATTTGAATTTATCTCTTTCTCCAAAGATTATTATAGCTCTGCTGTTCCGTGCTGAAAGAAAGACCTTACACCAGTAGTCACTGTTCCTCTAAAGATACCTCTGTGGCCTTCATATTACAGGCAGATTTCCTACAGCAAGGCTTATCTTCTGTAGAGTCTTAAATATTGAAAGCAATAAAGAATACCATGATGGAAGGTGATTACAGACACTCTTGTCAGACGTACTATTAGTAAGCTTTCTTGAAAGAAATATAGTACCTAAAATAACTGTACCTCCTGAATAAATCATAGAAATTAGCTGTAAATAACACGAACAAAAATACAGCATTACCAGTGTGACCAATCAGAAATCAGGAGTCCACCCCAAATTTATTTTAATCTTGAAATTTAGTGTAATATATATATATGTATGTGTGCACACTATATATGTATTTGCATGTCTGCAGATGTGACAGATGTGTGAGAGACAGAGTATCTTTAGTTTATGTAGGTTTTAATTTGCCTTCTACTGTTGAGAAAAAGAGGTACACTTGAACCATGCTAGCAAGTATTTTTAAAGAGAAGGTAATTTTAATATCATTATGGCTCTAAGGGTCTAGTCTTAGCACAAATATTGTTATGTTTAGTGATACTGCTATCACTGTTACATGAATGAGAGGTTATTTTCTCAGCTCTGTGAAGATGAGAATTTATCTGAATGTTCTCTAGCAAAATCTGCACTGTGTATTGTTATTCTAAAGTTTCCTGGACAGGGAAAACACCTTACCAATTTCTAAACTTATTTCTGTAAAGTGAATTCATATAACTCTGCTCCAGGGGTACACTGAAATACCAATTTAACTTTCCTGTGACAGGAAGGTTTTATACATCTCAGAGAAATTCCTGTTCAGGGAAGATGGCTTTTGGAGTTGGAGAAAGACCGAGAGGCTAAATAGGTACTCCTGCTTGTAGAGTGTGCATAGTGGATACAGTAGTTGACATATCTTGTAGCCATCTTGTCACGTTCTCCTAGCAGCTAGAGTATTGTTCTTTGCAGTGGATAAGCCCCTGTGGGCTATTTATAGCGTCTTTCTGTTGCTGTAGCTTTCACATGCCATCCCGATTCTGGCAAGCTGCATCATGGGTGTAGACAGGCATCAGCTAACAGTGAGCAAAGAAGGTAGCTAAGCTGGCTGTGTATCCCCAGGGGGACGTGCATGGCATAGTTTCCCTGCACTTTTGTGGGGCCCCTGCCCTTAATTCATACCATTGCTGAACCTGGCCATCAGTTTCTTCAACGCACCCTTGCGGTAAGTTGTGCTTACCCATGCTTCAGGGGTTTATAGCTACAGCTGGTATGTACTATTGTCCTCTGGTGAGATGCATACTGTTAACTTATCCCACTAGGAAGGCGTAATTCTGCAGCCATAGTGTCACGGTCCATTTGGATCTCTCAGATTTACGGGACAATGTCCTCTGTGAATTAAGCTTTATTTTATGAGCTCATTAAGAAATCTGACAAACAAACAAGAGCAAGCAGGGGCTCAATTCCCTTTGCCCAGACTAGTATCTCACATGAATTCACTTACTCACCACTGAATTCACAAGGTTTCATAATTTACAACCCGTAACTCCTAATTCGTGTATGTGTGAGCACAAATTAGTTACCTAGCCGGTGGTGAGAGTGCTCATCCTTCCTCCTCCGTTACGATGCAGGCATCCCCTGTACCGCACCGGGAAGCTGGAAAGCCTCAGCATTCCAGCTGCTGCTGGGTCTGCTTCAAAAGCTTCTTTGGGTAAGCTGATGTTTTATACCTCCGGCTTGGAAGTTTGGTCTATACCATTTCCATAAGTTAGCAGATTCTGAGAAAACTGCCAGACAATGAATGTGCAAAGATGGTGGCTGCAGGAAACAGCAACCTGCAGGTGACAATGGCTGTATGATGGCCTTTTAGCTCTTTCTGGCCACCTGTCCTCCCTATGTGGTGCTCTGGCTTTGACCTAATGGTGCTGCTCCCAGCGCACATCAGGCCTTTGCATGAGCTGCATTAGCCAGAAGCTGAGCAGGAGCTGGGTGAACAGTCACTCAGTCAGAGTTCCTTTTTTACTGATGTCAGTGAAACAAAGAAATCCAGTGTCTGCAGCTCTTTGAATTTAGGCATCTACTGTCATTTCAGACACACTAGAATTCCAAAGAATCCACACAGGGGTGGGAGAAGTGATGCCAATTCATAGGAAATGAATGCATTTCTGTAATCATCATTGTAAAATGGTTTTACAGTAGAGTTTTAGATAGTTTTTAGTTTTAATTTCTTCCTACTGAAAAAGTGCTTTTAATTTTCCTTTGCCTTCGATTTCACTGACTAAAACGCTTAAACATGAGCCTTACTTTAAGCATACAGTACTGCAGAAAATTAATGTTACAGAAATACTGCTAGATTTTGTTGCTAACAGTAGGAATCACAAAAATACTGAAGTGAGAATTCCACATGTGAATTTGTTATTACTAAATCCCCCCCCAATCCCTTCAGCTGTTTTTGAGTACCTGAACTTTACTCCTGTGCCTTAGATAATGTGCCCTGTACTTAGACGCATTGCTGCCAAGGTTATACACCCATATGGTTTATGGCATGAAAACAAGAGATGTAGCTGTTTTATTAACCTAAATTTCTTTAACACTACTTTTAAACAATGATTGTATTTTTCTTATTTGATAGTTTTATTTCCTTGCAAGTAAAAATATTTTGTTAAAACGTTAGCATGCTGCATCTTTTCAGTTAGTTATATTGTTATGAAGTATAAAGTATTTTTTTTACTGAAATTGAACTTGATTTCACTTTCAATATCAAAAGATTGCATTAGTTAAGTCAAAATAGCTCACACTTGGAACAAAATAAAGAATAAAGACTTAAATAAAAAGATCTTTATGATCCACAGCACAATTGAAGTGATAGCATAAAAGCTCATAATCTCTGAAAAGCTTAAAATACATTAGAACTACTGAAGGAATATAGATTAATATAAAAGCAAAAAGTGTATATATATGGATGTATGTTTATAGAAAAGAATTGATAGGATCAGTGTGATTAAATGGTGAATAAAATATCTGAATTTTTATTCTATGCAATTTTTACATATTTGTGTTAATAAATGCTCTATCTGTATAAGTGTAAAGAGGTGTGGATGACAATATTATGAGAAAAATCAAATTATCTTCATGTATAAGTGATGAAGGTTTTTTATTTTACAGTTATTCAATCTGTATTATTCTGTATATTTTCAAAAATTCTTTGTTCTCAATATTAACTGATAATGTTCTTGCACTATACTTAGAGGTTAATGATTTAAGGAAGTTTATTCAGAGTTCACTGACTGATACATCAGAAAATTGTAGCTTATGTGCTGTTCTGTTAAAGTGGTTTTGGAATATTTGACTAAATGATTCATAAGTGACTCATAGCGCTTGTTTGAAATAAAGCCCCTTACCAGTGTAACTACTGCTATGTAAGATCTTAGTGTTATCATGACGAAAAGTAAGAAAATGTGTGTTTTGACAATAATTAAAACAAAAGGCAGATATATATTTTTTATTACTTATTCACTGCAACATAATTAAATGCCAGCTTAATTTTGCTCAGTAAGCTCATATATAATTAAACCTCTTGTCATTTGTTAGTGGTGGTAATAAGGATATATTTGATTTACATGGCGTCCTGATAAAATAATATTTCAACGTAAAACCCTATCATAATTTTCATCATGAAAGATGTAGGTAGTCCCTTCCAAGCCATAAGTATTAAAAATCCTTCCAAGAAGAAATGCCAAATATTTTTATTTGTGGGAAAATTGCTGTCAGACAAGGAAATATAGATAGATGTGGATTTTTTATACGTTTTTCAGGAATGCATATATGTGTTGCTTTTGAGTAAGGAACTATTTTTTTCAGCTACATGGTAGTTTTAAGCAATGTAACTTACACGTGTACAAAACCCAATCAGTGCCTCCTTATTGATTGGACTGAACATTCTCCTTGTCATGGCCTTACTAGTTCGGTCCCACAGGATCAGCCCACACAGGCTGAAGAGTCTCAGGAAATGGGACTCTGAAATAAATCCAATAGGTAGACCTTTGGATAGAATGCTTGGTGTTTCACCCTCATTTTAGAACCTGAGTGGGTCAATGCCCCTAGCTACTGTTACCAATCTAAAAAAATCAAAGTGCTTTTGTTACTCAGCACCAGGTTTTGCTCCATTCTTACTTTCTTCCACAAGTACAGTTTTGACAATATGCTAAAATTTATAAAACCAGAATTTAGAAAGACTACTGACAGCAATAAAACATAGTAAGAGAAGCAATGAATGGGCAACATCATAATTCATGAGCTGAGGTAAAAAAATCTGGCTTTCTGCTGTTCCCCTGAAGAATTCTACATTTCTAGGTCATTTCTCTCTGGAGAAAACAGCTATGCAAGAGAGAGATCTGTCTCCATTCCAAGAGCTAGAAAAGCTTTTGCTTTAGACTTTGCAAGAGACCACTCCTCAAACAAATTTTTGAAAATTGATTTTGTATGATTAATGTTGACATTTTTAGTAGTACTCGTACTCCTTCCTTTAATGGTCGTTGTGAGGAAAATCAGTCTTTATTAATGCTTGCCATTGTGTGATATGTTAAGATACTTTCTACTCTTTAAATATTGTAAGAAGTTACTGGAGTTATTAAATGACAGCCATGATTATACGATTCACACAAAGATTTCTAAAGACATTCATTCCTGGGCAATATTGTACAGTGGGGTAACATGACATAAAACTTAGTTAATGTTAACATAATCTGAAACAGTTTTTGCCAAGGTTTACTAATGCTTATTCTCACACTTAGAATGTCTTGCCCCCTTATCAGAGATGCCTTCAGAAATATCACTATCCTCTATATAAATAATTTTATTAAAATAAATTTAGCTGGGCTGGGAAATTGCTAAATTAAACGATGAATACACTTATTTCAGCTCCCCTGTGCATGTGCATTAGGGCAATTTTTAAATGCAATCTCCTTTTTTTTAACAGTTACACAACTTCATTTATGTATAAAATTACAGTGTTTACTTCAGGAAAGAGTATTCATTATTCGGTTTTTGCTTTCCTTCATTGCTTACTCTGAGTCAACATGTCATATTTATTGTACATTATGTAAAGACTGCTCTGAATGCAAAATGGTTAATTCCCTAATAGGATAAGCGTGGCAGTTGTCATGCAAGTGCTGGAGTACTTCATGAACATTAATAACTCTGTAATAAACATAAACATTAATAAACACGTTACTTATGAGGCTAAGGGATAGTCTATTTTACAAATAAAGAACAGAGAAACAGGGAAATTAAATGCAAAACCATTCTCCAAATTTAGTTAATGAATATGAACTGTACAGAATTTGCTTTTTTACATTACTTAACTTTATGTACGGTTTTATTTGTTCATAGTGAAGCTTCTGTTGATTCTAGTTGCTCTCCTGTTGCATTGCAGTTTCTCAAAAATCAAAATCCCAAGTATCAAGTTCACTGTTCATGCCCTGAAGACAGGAAGTAATACAAGAAATAATAGTATGTATTAAATCTTCAGTGGTACAAGCTGTGCCAATGGTGAGATGCCTGTAGAGCTCACTGGTATTCATTTTCCCAGTCATGGGCAGCTGCTGATAAAACTTGTAACATCTCACTGATCAGTCATTTGTTCAGGTACCTAATGCTGTGAAAGAGTTGAAATGTTTTTGTAAAAGATCTGGAAATGCTCACTAACACGGAGGGACCAGGACTTTATCGTATATGATTTCTTCAGTATTGTTTCTGTCTGGCATGTGATTTGGGCTACTGTTAATTGCTCTGGCATCACATGCAGATAATCCAGTTCTCAAAAGTCAGTAATTCAATGCTTCTACTTGAGAACCCTCTCAAAATCAAATACAGGTGATAGTTATGACTGTGTGCAGTGGAGTTTCTGTATTCTCCTGGAAAACACAGAAATTTGCTCAAGAGTCTTGGTATAATCTGAGCAGCTCAGGTTTAATCTTGCCCAGTCTTTTGAAAATGTCATAAACTGTCTTGGAATCTATCTGAATATTCCCACTTTGAGCAACGTATTAAAAATTATTTTTTCCTGGAACCTGTGTTGCATTGTATCTACTGGAAAGTGATTACTTGACTCCAGCTGTTATTAAGCAGCAGCCTTATCTATAGATTAAATTTCGAACTGACAGTATGACTTGAATTAAAAATATTAAGCCACATTTTATTTCTTTGCTTAGAAATGAAACATTCCATTTTAAGTATGAATGGGACATGGCATAAAAACTATGGTGATTGCTGGGTTTTGCGTTGTTGTGTAGGTGACTATCACTATATCCCTTGAATCACTTTAGTCACAACATAGCACTCATGAATTTTCTTATGCTTGTTTATTTTTTGACAGACTTTTAGAAAATACTGTCTATAAAATGCCAGTAGAATACTGCAATACATAATGATCTACCACAGACGGACAAAGAATAATATTTATCTATCCTGAAGTTAAAAAAAAAAATAGGTACATGTGCTGCATATATTTTTGCAAGGATGTTATGTGGTTTTTAGTCGTTAGAGAACCACTGAGGCATTTAAACTTAATTTTTTTTCCTTCATTGGTATAACTTTTGATACAACTTTTAAAACATGTTATATCACAGGATCTTCTTCTTTTTATTTTTATTGTGTGCTTTATTCAAGCTCACGCTATTTTTTTCATCTGATTCACACAGAGTAGTCATTCCAGGTCTATTCTGTTCTACTCTTAGCCACTTGTAGTGCTGTGAAGAAAAGTCAAGCGAGAGCTAAAAGATCAGACAACGGCTTAATGGTGCTTAATTTTTATAATGCTTATGGTGGTGTACAAATTCCTTAAGAGCTGCATTGCTCTGAAAGTGTATATTAATGCTAGTATTTATAAAGTATAGATGTTACAATGAAAGAAGTCGTATTCCTGATGCATGATTGTGACATTTGTAGTAACTGAGCTTCAGTCCAGATACCTGCGAGAAGTTATGTGGGAGAAACCAAAGCAGAGGTTTTTACATCACAGTTAAGAGTAACAATTTTTGTGCTACTGCGTTAGGCAAACAGAGTAAAAATGTGTGTATGGTTGTGAAATCTAAAATTTTGAAATACAAAGCCCATTCCTACAGGAAGTCTTTAAAACTGAATTGAATTCACACTTCCAAACAGGAGGATTATTTCACGTATTTTGTGATAAACATATAATTTATGGTGAATAAAATTGTTATTTTAGGAAAAAAAAATATTGGTGGTTATAATGTTTCCAAAACTATTACAAGTGTTCTTATTTGTGTGTCACAAATATATTTATAAATAGTTTACTTAGCCAAATGTGCCAACTTCCCATTTATATTCACTTCTGCGTTAATGGTTTCTTGAAAAGCTGTAGTATCAAGACATATTGTGCAATAATCATGTAAATCATTTCTAGTGCTGTGTTTATCATTTGCTGTGTAACATAATGCAAATCATTACAAAACGCTGATGGATAATTTATAGATAATGTTTTGGTCTTTGTGGCATAAGTAGGTCATTACATTAAAAAAAAAAAGTCAAAAGACCATCAAACCCTCAAGTCAGGCACTCCAAAATGAGGAAATACTAAAACTGGAGCTGTTTTAGCAACTGTAGTTCAGCTTCTTTCTGTGCTACTTTGCTAGGAGGCATCAAACGCTGTCGGAAATTCTCTCCTTGGTGAAGAGCAGGGGCTGAGGGGAGACAGACAGAGCGCTGAAAGTCTCATGAGAGCTGCTGCCCGTAGCGGTCTGAGGTCACCTCAACAGCTCAGGCGTCAGTGCTGAGGGAGACAGCCTAGCTTGAATAACTTCAGCAGTCGTTAGAAGGTAATCTGCCAGAAACAGTGCCTCAGCTACAGAGGTGTGAAATATTAGTGGGGGGCAGAAATAAACATGTATGTTCACATCGTTTTTCAACATCTATCTTTTAGGTCCTCAGGGAATGTAAGGTTTAAGGTTTCATGTAATGCACACCTTATGCGATCCTTTCTCAAATAAAAAATAATTTTCAGACGATTTTAAGATGCCTCTAGCACAGATTCTGAATGATTCAGATTCTATTAATTATTTTACAATGATTATGTTATTTCCAAATCACATGTGAAGTTCAGAGGCGTTGCAGTGAAAATTACCAAGTGTCCATTCACTTTGGAAGTTCATCTTTAGAGGATTAGGACATTATTTTTTCAGTTATTTGTATGTTTATAGCACTTTATATTCAAAGCATGATTTTAGTTGCACTTGTAAATATTGAGAAAATCTCAACTCACAGTCCAAAAATCCTTTCAATGCATCTCCTCAGGTTCTACTCTTTTTCCTCTTTGGTGCCTCTTCCTTCTGTCTGCCTCTGCTCTTTGGCCTTTGTGCTCTTCCTGTCCTTTCAGAGATCCTTCAAGTCCTGTGATTCTAGCAAAACTTTGTCATCCACACCCCCAGTGCCCTGGCATTTTTTGCCTTTCCTTATCCCTTCTCTAACATACTACTTAGTTGCCAGAACATACAAGATTTGATGCTTCTGGTTTTTAATCCCTAAGTCCAGTGTGGTTTTAAGTCACAAGAAGAAATATCAGAAAAAGCTAGACATGTAGAAAGTAGCACATGTAGAAAGTAGCATGCTTAGCTCTTTCTTTAAGGAGGAGTCTGTATTTGATCCACAGTGGGATCTGTAGAGAGTCTGAGTCTTCGTTATGGTCAAAGTCATTGAAGGATGTAAGAATGTAGCTGTCAAACTAACTTCAGCTGCCAACTAGCACGTGTCCTTGGTATAACTGCAACAAATGCATGCTCCAAAGCAGTAGGGCTACTCAGATGAACAGCTTGCTTGCTTTCATTCTTTTTTTCCCCTCCAAACATTGGAGAAAAACATTCTTTTCCCTTGGATGAACTCAATTTTGTGAATAATGCCAGCTTTTTATAATTTCTTTCAGAGAAGCTAAAAACCAACAAAGTTCTAAGCAGTTGAAGACAGAGCTTTCCAATGTAGAATGGTGAATTCCTAAAGCACACAAATTTGCAGGTACGGGTATAGGATAGAATCAGATGAAAATATTTTCATTTACCCCTCATGATCTCAGTTCCTCCAGGAAATGTGCATTTTCTATGCCAACTCTAAATGCAGACTGAAACTAGCTTGCTTCATTCTTGCTTCCTTAAAATATATTTTTGCTTATATTTTCTACTGATGATTTCTCAGCTGCCAGTCTGTGGTGCTGTTGACCACTGGGATATTTAGTGTGATGTGTGGTCCCATAAAATTAATCAGACACAAAACCAGTTTATCGGTTTTCAGGAAATGGTATCAGCATCTACAAAGCTGGAGGTGGACAGACCACTGTACAGTCTGGCAAGGGATAATCTGCTCATAAACCAAATACAGGTTAATCTAATTTGATAGAGCACCAACTGGGTTAATGATAAAACACAGTTAAAAGTGAACTGCCTCTATAAGGTTAATCTGGTGATTCATGGGACAGACAAAGGCATTGAAAGTCATCAGAATGTAAGCATCAAACTGCTCTGTTGCAGTCTTTGCAACTATACATTGGGCTGATTTTCAGGAATGCCTACGATTGAGTATAATTACAAAAATGAGTATAGATATAATGCATGAAACAGATGAAACATTAGTTATCATGAGTAAAAGCAATACACAGTTTTGGTCATCAACCAAAGGAAACTAAGTGTACCAGCTTGTGTGTATTCACCAGAGTGGTATTTTTGATCTTCAATGTATCTAGGTGGAGCCAGCCTTGAAGACCTCATCTGCTGATTATATAAATGAAATATTACTTACCTATTCAAACTACATCACCTTCTTCACTTTAGAAGTAATTTACCCAGAAGTTAGGTGGCTAGTTCTTATAAATAATATAATTACTAAAAATAAAAGCATTCAAATACAATATTTAATATGCATAAAACCAGTTTCTCTGCATATCTGTCTCTGTAATAAAAATATTATTTATCTTTCTGCTCATTTTGTTTTCTTAAAAAGTTTGAATATAGCAGTAAATTTTGTAATCTCAATGAGCTATATAATAATTGTGCACTGTAGCTTACCTTTAAATTACAACATAGTGTTTGTTCTAAATTAAGAATGGGGAAAAAATATAGGTTTAGTTTTGTTTTACTTTTAAGAATTTTTCCTTGACTGAGATTTTAATTTCGGAGAATCTTGCCACATGAAGGATGCTGTTATTACCAAAGTAACTCTTAGGGCCGCGTTTTGCTCATCTGTTTACATTTTGAAAATCAACCTATTGACAGGAGTCTGTATATCATGATAAATATAAAAGCGAGTTCCTGGTACATAGGGATTGTATGATCCTAGACAGAGATGAAGTTAAATAGAGCCAACTTAGCCAGCAGGACCTCATTTACCCAACATTTTCTTCAAATTTTATACTTTTGTAACTCATTTAATTAAAGCTAAGTTAGATCCATGAGTGGCATGTACGAGTTAGGGTATTGCATACAAGTACTCAAAGATTTGGAACCAGGTAGGAACTCTGCAGCCACTAACACAGCAAACTCTAAACTGTACCACTTTTTCTCGTATTGCATCAACAGTAGCTGCAAACAGTAGTGTGACATGATTAAGAATAGGACAAAAGATAAGACATAAGATGATGAATTATGTTATGTTTCATGCGTTTTGTTAGGTTTCTAGGAGTTTAAAGGCATCCCTTTGTCATATGCACATAGACTTAGGCTTTCTCTCATGCTGGATGAGCTGGCTGTCTTTGTCTCAGATACCTAGTCCCAGCTTTGGTTGAAACGTCGATAACTTCTGTAAATTCTGCATAACATTTTTTTTTGCAATAAAGTCTGAGGTATCTGAGCAAAACTTATTCTCAGTTTTTCTTCTGCACACTGTAATTGGAACATATTCATTTCTAAAATTTGTGTGCACCTAGGGGCTACTCAAAGGGTGTATGCCAGTCACATACCCCCAGTTTCTCTCTTCACCATCTGTATCTCCTGTGTTGTGCCTCCTGCCTGGAACCTTAGTTGTGTTATTTCAACCTATACGCTATTTTTCTTGAAAGCCACCATACATTTAGCAATGTTTGGCAGTTGGGCAGAAACTCCGAGCAACTTGACACCTCACTGAAGGCAAAAAGTTGCCTGTCGATTACTTTTCCAGGTAGTACCTAAGTGACAACAGTTTCTGCTGTAGCATGCAGACATGCACAAATAATCAGTGCCGGGTTGCAGTACACCTGATTCTAGGGCCAGTGGTTTGCAAGCCACTTAGGTGCTTCTGAAATATTATGCTCTGTCTTCTTGAAATTGTCATCTGTTTATTCATAAATGAATGCCTTCAAGAACATCTTGTACCCAGATGTCTATTTGGCATTTGCTATGAAAATAATATAGTTACAGATTATCTAGTCTGTCAAAATGCTTCTGGCTGTTTTGAATAAATTTATCATTTATTTATGTAGAGTTCTCAGTTTCTTTCTTTTGTCTTGAGTCATTGTGTAAAAGCAAATTTCTAAATGTTGAAACCAGCACATAAATATCCATCCATCCATCCATCCACACACACACACACATATATATGTGAAAATGAGAAGTGGTTGCAATTAGACTGGAGAACCAATAAAATGAATTCTGAAGTTCTACAGTGTTGTGGTAGAGAACAAGATTTAATTTCAGAATTAGTGAATGTATATTTGCAACTTCAAATCAATGCTATGAAATTATTGCCATTTTTAATACTGTTCAATGGGGAAGATAATATGGACTTTATACAGCTTCATTACTAAAGATACTTTTAGACATCTATCCATTTCTAAACAATGAGCTACCTTGAATATATAGTCATGCATATCTGTACTGCTAGCTTATTTTAATATGCTTGTGCTAGTACAAATGTGTGGGAAGTTTTTGCCTTTGGATGTGACACAGAAAGGTAACAACTTCCCTTTAAGACTGGTTTAATTATTTATGGAATCAATTAAGATGATATGCTACCTAAATTTGATCATATGGAAAAGTACAAATAAAATTAATTTATTATTTTATTTTCTTTCAAAGAAAATAAAGGAAACCTACTGAATCAGTTAAGTCATGACACTGAAGACAGAACACACACAATTTCTGAACAAGGATTGTCTCAGTGACATAGTTCTACATTGTTCAAACCCCTGATATAACCACTTTCTTTCTTTTCCGAATTTCACATGTTAAGCATGGTTACACCCATTGTTTATGTGCTGTGTATGGTGGATGAATGTAGTACTACCCTAGCTGGGAAGCTATGAATTCTGTCAAACCACAGCTTTGGTCTTGAATGATGTATGTAATTATTTCTTCTGTGTGATATGAATTCAGGACTTCAAGAGATTTTCTAGGCTCATGCTTATGGATACATGATGATCCAGCAATAGAAGTTATGTTCCATTTTCACAGAACTTGCATTTTACCATCAAAGGGCATAATTTTGTAATACTAATTTACCTTTGAAAATCTGTTGACAGGTCTTCATCATGAAGTTACAGCTTGCATTATTTCACTTTTCTGGAACTTTTTGCAGGCATTTTTCAGAAAGTATCTATATGTGAAAACAATATATTATATCTGTTCCTCAGCCAAAATTTCTAACTAAAATTGGGACCAACATAGTGATTCTCTTTGTCTTCTTCAGAAAACCACTTTATATCCACATCAAGCTTTTTGAAGACATTCCATGGGAGTTCAAAACACCTGACAGTATGGAAAGCATATCTGAAACCCAAATAGGAACATTTAGTGAATGAATTAGTTATTTATCCAGCTTTACTGAAGATTCTTTGGTTCCACACTAGTTGCACTGAAGAACTTATTTTTCTGAATGTCTTTAGCTTTGTGAAGAAGGCCATCATCAGCCAACTTAAATTAACAAGAATATAAACAGAATGTGATGTATCATGTATCAATACAGGCTTGGGACGGACCTGCTGGAGAGCAGCTCTGCGGAGAGGGACCTGGGTGTCCTGATGCATTAGGAGGAGTGTGGCCAGCAGGTCGAGGGAGGTTCTCCTTCCCCTCTACGCTGCCCTAGTGAGGCCCCATCTGGAGTACTGTGTCGAGTTCTGGGCTCCCCAGTTCAAGAAAGATGAAGAGCTGCTGGAGAGTGTCCAGCAGGGGGCTATGAGGATGGTGAAGGGACTGGAGCATCTCTCCTACGAGGAGAGGCTGAGGGAGCTGGGCTTGTTCAGCCTGAAGAAGAGAAGGCTGAGAGGGGACCTTATAAATGCCTATAAATATCTGAAGGGTGGGTGTCAGGAGGATGGAGCCAGACTCTTTTCAGTGGTGCCCAGAGACAGGACAAAGGGCAATGGGCACAAACTGAAGCATAGAAAGTTCCGTCTGAACATGAGGAAGAACTTCTTCCCTCTGAGGGTGACGGAGCCCTGGAAGAGGCTGCCCAGGGAGGTTGTGGAGTCTCCTTCTCTGGAGATATTCAAG
>Ga0065711_1029541_pt1 | contig 35777 bp, 25 predicted proteins | sample Hoacrofraction12_FD_59098 | JGI IMG/M metagenome (GOLD analysis project Ga0065711, IMG submission 59098) | Hoatzin crop microbial communities from Cojedes, Venezuela - Epithelial fraction 12 v2 (version 2) | ecosystem: Host-associated > Birds > Digestive system > Esophagus > Crop | place...
ATCTTTCTTGAAGTGGGGAGCCCAGAACTGGACAGAGTACTCCAGATGGGGCCTCACCAGGGCAGAGTAGAGGGGGAGGAGAACCTCCCTCAACCTGCTGGCCACACTCTTAATGCACCCGAGGATCCCATTGGCCTTCTTGGCAACAAGGGCATGCTGCTGGCTCATGGTTAACTTACCATCTACCAGCACGCCCAGGTCCCTCTCCACAGAGCTGCTCTCCAGCAGGTCACCCTTTAGCCTGTACTGGTGTGTGGGGTTATTCTTCCCCACGTGCAGGACCCTACACTTGCCCTTGATGAACTTCATCAGGTTCCTCTCTGACCAACTCTCCAGCCTGTCAGGCCAGAGAGGCAACTTACTACAAACACCATGATAAGGAGGAATCAGTTAAATGCAAAAAAAAAAAACAACCCAAACATCTAATCACAGAAAAACAGGAAAATAATGTTGCAAATTTCTATAAAAATAAAATGATCTTGCTCTCCTCAGCTTTCCAATGCTGGCCTTCCATTCTGGCAGTAACAGCAGAAAATTCAGTAAACTGTGGAAGCAGGGAGGAAGCTATAACAGGTTTATTTCCAAATCCAGTTAGCCCCGCTTTCAACTGAGACCTCTCAAAACATATATCTCTGTGTTTTTTCATTATGAAAAAATGGAACATGCTTAGTCATTGAGGTGACTAAATCAGCAACAGTTGCATAATCTCATTAACAGCCATTCTGAAAAATGGTAGTGTTTGTATCAAAGGAAAGGGATTTTAAATGCACTTTCAGTTTAAAAACAATACGCAGGTTTTTGGGTTACCAAAGTTTGGATTTATGCCACAAGAAATCCCATGCTCCAATATCAATGCTTCCTGCTGCCAGTGAAATATCTCCAGCTGGGAATCCTTGATGCAAATCACCAAGACTAAGGTATTCAGGTCGCTGGCAATTTAAATTACCTGGTTGTGGACACACGAAACTAACTGTGTTAGTTTTACTCTCATTCACACATGTTTTAGAAGGAGTATTTTAAAATCCAGTTGGCATATCTTCAGCACTGTGTCTCACAGTAGAAATATTTGTAGAATAATTAGAGCAAATTACCACTATCCAAAGGTATTTCAATTGCAGAGTTACAAACAAAGTAGATATGACTATGTTAAGAGAAACTGCAATACCTAATGAAATATTGTAGACTCTAAGAATAAAATGACTATATACATATTCCTATTTTCCAGTGTTGCCTTTGCCATTTCAAAAAAATACACAATGTGATGACTTACTGTGACGAAAACTACTAGTAATGGCAATTATTTAAAGCATCTGCTTACAAAACATCACTTCTCTTGCTTCTCCTCTTATGTCCTTAATTACCTACTCAGTGCCTTTTAACAGGACACCAGGAAGCCCCTTAGACCTTACTTTTCTCTTTTCAGAACTTCTCTCTGAGTACCCGCCTTCACCAAACACAAACTTACTTGCCTTTTCTGTACAAATAAAACACGGTGCTCTCTCTATTCTTGGTGCTCTGTCCATATCACAGTTTTTCTACCTCTCTCGACATCTTTCACTGGATATCTTTCCCTTTGACTATTGAGAATGCTCCTGCAAAGAATATTTTCCTGTCTTGTCCCTTTAATCAGAAAGTCCTACCTTTTAGACTCCCTCCTGACTCCTTCTTTTCTCACCAAGCCAGAAGCTGCTTGCCCTCATTTTCAAAGGCCTTCATAGACCCTCCATGCTTTACGTAATCCCACTCATTCAGCATTCAGACTCCAGTTCCCACCTCAGATCAGTCTGTGACTTTGACCATCACTAATACATTTTCGAATACCTGTTTCTGTGTTTTTTCGAGGCTGCACCTTATACGAGTAAGGAAGTCTTCAAAATATCTTCAAACCTACATTGTAAAGCCCCATTCACAGCCTGTTCGGATGTGATGCTTGCCAAGCAGGGAAATGGGTAATGCACTGCCACCCCACCATTCAGGTGGATTGAAAAATGGCTCAATAGCTGGGCCCAGAGGGTGGTCAGTGGCAAAAAGTCTAGGTGGAGGCCAGTAACAAGTGGTGTACCCCAGGGATCAGTACTGGGTCCAATCCTGCTCAACAACTTCGTTAATGATCTGGAGGCTGTGGTGGAGTGCACCCTCAGCAAGTTTGAAGATAGTACCAAACTGGTTTCAGTGGCTGATATGTCAGAGGCTTATGCTGCCATCCAGAGGGACATCGACAGGCTGGAGAAATGGGCTGATGAGTACCTCCTGAAGTTCAACAAGGGGAAGTGCAAATTCCTGCACCTGGGGAGGAACAACCCCAGGCACCAGTACATACTGGGGGCCACCTGTTCTGCTAGACACCAAGTTGAACATGAGCCAGCAATGTGCTTTGGCCTCAAAGAAGGTTAGTAGTATCCTGAGCTGCATTAGGAGGAGTGTTGCCAACAGGTCGAGGGAGGTGATCCTTCCCCTCTACTCAGCACTGGTGAGGCCACACCTGGAGTACTGTATCCAGTTCTGGACTCCTCAATATAAAAGAGACAAGGAGAGAGTCCAGCAAAAGGCCACTAAACACATTAAAAGACTGGAGGACCTCACATATGAGGAAAGGCTGAGAGAGATGGAATTCTTCAATCTGGAGAAGAGAAGGCTCAGGGTGATCTCTTCCATGAGGGTAAATACCTGAAGGGAGGGTGAAAAGCGGACAGAGCCAGGCTCTTTTCAGCGGTGCCCAGTGACAGGGCAAGAGGCAACAGGCACAAATGGAAACACAGGAGGTTCCTTCTGAACACCACGAAACACTATTTCACTGTGATGGTGGCCCAGCACTGGCACAGGTTGCCCAGAGAAGTGTGGAATCTCTATCCTTGGAGACACTCAAAAGCTGTCTGGACAACAGGATCACAGGTCAGCAGGATAGCACCTGAAGGGCAGCACAAAGGAACTCCAGCCAGTAAGTAAGCTTCATTGGGGGCCCAACTTAAATGCCTCTATGCAAATGCATGCAGCATGGGGAATAAACAAGAGAAGTTAGAGACATGCACATGCCTGCAGGACTATGATCTCGTTGGCATCACGGAGATGTGCTGGGATGGCTCCTATGACAAGAGTGCTGAAATGGAAGGATATAGGCTTTTTAGGAAGGATAGGCAAGGGAGACAAGGAGGGGGTATCACCCTCTACGTCAGTGACCAGCTGGAGTGCATGGAGCTCTGCCTGGGGATGGATGAGAAAACAATCGAGATCTTAAAGGCAGGCGGGGGGTTGGTGAGTTTATAGTGGGGGTCGGCTACAGGCCACCCAACCGGGAAGACCAAGTGGACGAGGTCCTCTATAGACAGATAGGAGCACCCTCACAATCACAAGCCCTGGTCCTCATGGGGTATTTAAACCACCCTGATACCTGTTGGCGGGACAACACAGCAGGGCATAAGCAATCCAGGAGGTTCCTGAACTGGGTTGATGATAACTTCCTTCTCCAAGAGATAAAGTAGCCCACAAGAGGAAGTGCTATGCTGGACCTTTTTCTCACAAAGGAGGAAGGGCTGGTGGGGAATCGGAAGCTCAAGGGAAGCCTTGGCTTCAGTGACCATGAAATGGTGGAGTTCAAGATCCTTACGGCAGCGAGGAGAGTGTACAGCAACCTCGCTACCCTGGACTTCAGGAGAGCAGACTTTGGCATCTTCAGGGACCTACTGTGGAATAAAGCCCTGGAGGGAAGAAAGGCCCAAGAAAGCCGGTTGATATTCAATCATCACATCTTCCAAGCTCAGCAGTGATGCATCCCAACAAAGAGGAGGTCAGGCAAAAACGCCAGAGGCCTGCATGGATGAACAAGGAGCTCCCAGACAAACTCAAACACAGAAAAGAAGCCTACAGAGAGTAGAAGCAAGGACAGGTAGGCTGGGAGGAATACACAGAAATTTTCCAAGCAGCCAGAGATCAGGTGAGAAAGCTAAAACCCTGACAGAAATAAATCTGGCTAGGGATAACAAGGGCAACAAGAAAAGCTTCTGTAGGTATGTCAGTTATAAAATGAAGACTAGGGAAAATGTGGGCCCTCTCTGGAAGGAAACGGGAGACCTGGTTACCCAGGACATGGAGAAGGCTGAGATACTCAATGACCTTTTTGCCTCAGTCTTCACTGATGAGTGACCCACTCATACTACCCAAGCTGCAGAAGGCAAAGGCAGGGACTGGGAGAATGAAGAACCACCCACTGTAGGAGAAGATCAGGTTTGAGACCTTCTAAGGAACCTGAAGGTGCACAGGTCCATAGGACCAGATGAGATGCATTCAAGGGTCCTGAGGGAACTCATGGATGAAGTTACTAAGACACTATCCATCATATTTGAGAAGTTGTGGCAGTCCAGTGAAGTTCCCACAGACTGGAAATGGGAAAACATAATCCCCATTTTTAAAAAGGGTAAAAAGGAAGACCTGGGGAACTACATGCCAGTCATTCTCACATCTGTGCCCAGCAAGATCATGGAGCAGATCCTCCTGGAAACTATGTTAAGGCACATGGAAAATAAGAAGGTTATTGGTGACAGCCAGCATGGTTTCACTAAGGACAAATCGTGCCTGACAGATTTGGTGGCCTTCTATGAAGGGATTACAGTGTTGATGGACAAGGGAAGAGCAACTAATATCATCTACCTGGACTTCTGCAAAGCATTTGACACTGATATGCATGACATCTTTGTCTCTAAGTTGGAGACATGAATTTGATGCACTGACCACTCAGTGGATAAAGAATTGGCTGGATGGTCTCACTTAAAGAGCTGTGGTCCATGGCTCAATGTCCAAGTGGACCTCAGGGGTTGATACTGGGACCGGTGCTGTTTAACATCTTTGTCGGCAACGTGGGCAGTGGGATTGAGTGCACCCTCAGCAAGTTTGCCAATGACACCAAGCTGTGTGATGCAGTTGACTGGAGGGAAGGGATGTCATCCACAAGGACCATGACAGACTGGAGATGTGGGCCCGTGTGAACCTCATGAAGTTCAACAAGCCAAGCGCAAGGTCCTGCACACAGGTCTGGGCAATCCCAAGCACAAACATAGGCTGGGCAGAGAATGGACTGCGACTGAGAGCAACCTTGAGGAAAAGGTCTTGGGGATGCTGGTTGATGAGCCAACCATATCCTGGGCTGCACCAAAAGAAGCATGGCCAGCAGGGCAAGGGAGGTGACTCTGACCCTCTACTCTGCTCTGGTGAAACCCCACCTGGAGTCCTGCGTCCAGTTCTGGACCCCCAGCACAGGAAAGACTTGGACCTGGTGGAGCAGGTCCAGAGGAGAGTCACAAAAATGGGTAGAGGGCTGGAACACCTCTGCTGTGAGGAAAGGCTGAGAGAACTGGGGTTGTTCAGCCTGGAGAAGAAAAGGCTCCAGAGAGACCTTATAGCAGCCTTCCAGTACCTGAAGGGGGCCTAAAAGAGCACTGGAGAGGGACGTTTTACAAGGCCATTGTAGTAAGAGGACAAGAGGTAATGGTTTCAAGCTGAAAGAGGATAGGTTTAGATTAGATATAAGGAAGAAAGGGTGGTGAGACACTGGAACAGGTTTCCCAGAGAAGTTATGGATGCCCCCTCCCTGGAAGTGTTCAAGGCAGGTTGGATGGGGGTTTGAGCAATCTGGTCTAGTGGAAGGTATCCTTGCCCTTGGCAGGGGAGTGTTGGAACTAGATGTTCTGTAAGGTCCATTCCAACCCAAACCATTCTATGATTCTATCACATGGTCCTGGGCAGCTTGCTCTAGGTGGCCCTGCTTGACCAGAGGGGCTCTACTAGATGACCTCCAGAGGTCCCTTCCAAACTCACACATTCTGTGATTCTGTGTAATGTGGCAAAGGTCACCTATGACTTTTCCAGAAAAGACCATTTTTCTCCATCAGAATCAATCTGTTAGTAAACTTCTAACAGTTTGACTGTTTCTGGACACAGGAAATTCTTAATGAAAATATATAAAGAAAGATTATACTAATTATAACTTTGCATATGCAAGATTAAATAAAAAGGTGTTTTGTGCATGTAGAAACTCTGAGCTTGATAAACAAGACAGAACTCATGATCAGATGAGCAGGCAGACCACTGCAGTTACGCCAAAATATCTATGGGTTTTTTTCCAAAATAGCAAGTGGGAAAAAATCCAGCCTGCCTACTGTGAACTTGAGCTTTAGTCTTCAAGGGAAATATTACAAGGAAATGAAGTTCAACTCACATTAATGGGAGCAACACTTATGATCTAGGTAGCTAGAAAAACATGCCCCGTTGAACAGAGAAAACACTGCCTGGACAGGTGAACATTGGAGTTGAATAGTTCTTTAAACCTCATGAAACATGGAGTGCAACACTGAAAATGAAAGCTGTAAGTGGACAACAGGCAGCATAAATAAATTTACTGCAATAGGCACATTATAAAGCCTTCAAATACAATTTCCCCGTGACAAAAAAAGGGGCTAAGTTTTACCAAACATTAAATGTTATCCAAGCAAGCCCAGTTTCATGAACTATAGGCTTAGGAGCACTGGTGCTGGACAGCTGACAGACTGTGAGACCTGTTTCCACAGATAAGTGATTGCGGTGACAGAGCAGGAAACACCCGGCATGAAGGAGTGACACAGATTCCTCGGGAATCTCCCTTTGCACTCGAGGATGCAAAGGCAGCTCCAAACTGCTCTCAAGCCGTGTTTTACTGCTAGTGAATTAGCTGGGGAGCAGAATCCGTGCGCCTGAGAAGTGTCTTCTCCTGTCTGGTCAGATATTTTCCTCTGAAGCTATGCACAGGATGCCAGATCTGTGTCAGCAAATGCAAAGGATAAGCTGCTGGCTCTGGCTGAGCTTTGAACTCTAATTATCCAAGCCCCACTGCCACTACCTCAGATCATTTATTCCCTTTTCTTTACCATTGGAGAGATACCTGCTTAAGTTGTTAAATTCAGAAAGCTGGAGGTTTTATGCAAATGTCCTGATGTGCTACTTTGCACAGCAATGAATATGCATCATCCAATTTGCATGCACCCCCAACAGTGAATTCCTTCAGTCTTTCACTTTTCTTCCCTGTCAAACCCAACATTTTTCTCTACTCCTCCACTCCTCTCTTTCCGTTTCAGTGTTGGACATTTCGTACCATCTTTAGTGACCAGGTTCACCATCAACCTTTTGTTTACCTCCTCCCCCGCCATAAATTCTTCTTCCTCAGGCCCTTTTTCTCTGTTCCCTGTATGTGAAACTCCCAGCTCCCTACATTTATCTCCCCAGCTTGTTTTCTTCTGCCCTTTTATTGATGCTTTTATCCCATTTCAATGTTATTTTTCTTTTCCTTCTTGGCATCCGCTCCTCAGCTCTTTTTGACTAAGGCCTCCCCATCCCCTTCCTGCAATTTCCGTCCACCTGCTGTCCCCACTCCATTTTCTCTGGCTATAGTCCCCACCGTGCTCTCATCCACAGTGACACAAAGCTGTATAATAGGAAACTAGTGGATCAGCCACCTTACATCCAAATCAGTATAATTTTGGACCATCAGTCTCATGCTATCATGTGAAACACAGTGAAATCCCAAAGTATTATTTTAATATTAAGGTGTTTATTCACTAAATACAATAACATCCCCAGGCAGAATACATGAAATGGCATTCATTCATACACACCATTATAATCTGCAGTCTTCACCACTGAGTGAGATGGCCTACATTTGCGCTCGTAAGACCCAGTTTTCTACTGCTCATAATGCTAAACTTTACTTCACTGGGCTAGAAAAGTGTGTGTTTACCTTACTGTGTGATTTTTGTTAGGCAGTTTGCTAGGACTGCTGCCTGTGCTTATGATTTTTTTTTTTTTTTTTGTAAATTAAGCAGAAAAATAAATCAACCAAAAATGAAGCACTTCGGGAGCAAGGTGTGGGAAAAAATATTGCTTGACCCTTTGTGAGCTCCGATGTGTGTATGATTTGAAGACTTTGTATCGGGCAGAAAATGAATTCTGTGGGCTGAGAACATTCCTTTTGTTGTCTGTTTGGAAAATTGTCAAAACTCAGCCAAGTTTCAAACCTTTGCAAAAATCAGCCACTAGATGCTTACAAGACAGTTTTTTGATTATAATGGATAAATCAAAGAGCCCACCTTTGCTAGTATGGTTCACTGCAGGCTTAAATATTAGTCTAGCTAATATCAGTGGCTCTGTTTAAATATCCACTTTGATGTTTAAAAGTTTTGCAATAAAAAAAAATAAATCAGGGAAGTAGTTCCAATTTATATTATTACTATTACTATTATCATTACTAAGCTTCTGTGATAGAAGTCCTGTAACTTCACGCTAGCCAAATATTCAACAGATAGAAGAAATCAGATCAGATAAGTCACGGAGTAAAAAAATAATCAGATAAGTCATGGAGTAATAAAACTCGTTAGAATAACACTGGAGACTATTTAACTAATGGAACGGGGTGATAATAGGCATTTCACTAAGCATCAAGGACATTAAGAAGAAAAACGTAGGTTAGGGACTTTAAGCTACTGGGGAGTGAAACAAACAAACCAAATAACCAAATCCCAAGACAGAGACTCCCAACATTTGGGAGTAAGGTAATTATTAAACTATTAATGTGACTTGAGTTTTGAAGCTAATATATTTATTCTCCATTACATAACAGCATGCCTTAGAAGACCGAGTCTCCCTTAAAGCCAAAGCCTCATATGTAAACCCCTAAATAAAAGTAATATCATGCAGAGGCTAAACAGCATTTTCACTGTGATTCCAAATCTGATCCACAGTACTGCTCTAGACACAGGAAATGATGCCTAAAACTCATTACAGATTTCCATTCTTAGTACAATATACATGAGGAATATATTTTTTCTATCTGAGTGCAGAAAAAAGGGGACCATAACCACTGGTGGTCAGCAAAGTGGAACAGATTAGAAAAAGTAGGTTGTGAGAATGAGACTAGCAGCAGGACAGAAAGAGTGGAGTTAAAAATAGAACAGAGCATGGATAAAATGCTGGACTTTGGCACTAACAGCGTGAAATCAATGAATTGAAAAGGAAGAAGAGAGACGTGGCAAGGAGCCAGGATGCAGGTAGAGACAGACTAAGCAGAAAAAGAAAATGGAAGAAGAAAGTGACGTGGTGAGGTAAAAACACTGCGACTGAACATGAGAGATTGGTACTATGAGCAAGTGGGAAAAAGGGGTAAGTGTAACAGAAAGGCAGGAAGGTTGGCATGAAGCCAAAGTAGAGAAAAGAGAAAGCTTGGATGAGAACCAGGCAGAGGAGGAGGGGCAGAAGCTGGCTGTGCAAGGACTGGGATAAGATGCGTGAGGAAAGGACGTGAAGCCAGGCAAATGAATGAAACAATAAGGCAACAGAATAAAGACAAGAATGGAACAGACTGGAGGCAATGGGACGAATAAGGTTACATGTGGGAGGAATGAACTGTAAAGACTGTGTCTGTTCATACACAGAGCTTGGAACAGAACCCAGGTTCCCCAAGTGTCACCCCTACCTTTCTGCAGCCGGCTTGTTTAACTTGTATAGCCTAAGAGTATGCCTTTTAAACCTCTGCAGCTGGCTTGTTTAACCTATATAGCCTAAGAGTATGCCTTTTAAACCTCTGGAATAGTTCAAGTAAAGAAGGACAACCTTATAGTGTTATCAGCTATCTAAGCAAGTGACAAAGGTTACTCAAAAGTTTTTCTACTGCTGAAGTAAAGACTTCCACAGTCTTTACTTCAAGACTGATAACCTACATTTCTATTTTTCAATTCACCAGGAAATTAGACAGAGAAAAAAATAAAATAAATTGAGGAAAAATATTATGTTACCTTGTGATTAAAGATGCTTATAAGTTGATGTTCCTACAAGATACATATTAATACTAGAGAGAGGATCATAAATCTGGCACTTCTCAAAGTTTGTGCCTGAACACTCTTATTAGACATCTTTTTTATGTATGCCTCTCGTATATGAGAGAAAGTTACTATAGCTGGTACTTCAAAGAAAATGAAATTTATATCGATCACTGAGACCCTGCAATAACCAAACAAGCATATAATGTAGTCTGTGAACATCTCGGCTTTAAAAACATACCAGTAAATACTGAGAATTTTATAGTAATTTTGTAAATTGAGGTTGTCCCTAGTCTGTATATGACGCTCAAACTTGTAAATCTGTTTTCTTATCATTCCGTATTGTGTGAATCTAGCTTTTCTAGCCTTGATGTTCTGTACCCATAACTAGCATTTGAATCATTTATAGAAACCTTCTGAATATACTGAAAGTGAAAGAATGATATCACAGGCAGAAATCCCAAAGAGGTCTCTCTGCTTGAGGAAAATGAGTGTAATTCGATCTGAAGCGAAATGCTGCTCTTCTACCTGAGTACAATCACAGATGCCACAGATGAACAAAACGACTAAAGAAAAGAGGGTGAAATATGTCTGGATAAAACATTCTCTAGAGGATTTTCTGGCCATAAATGAAAGATTCCAACTGCTTGACAGGGAAAATATGTACTCTCTGAGTGACTATACTCTGTTCTTTTTGAAATACTGAACAAGCACCCCCTTATTAAGCTCTTCTAGTTGAAAACATTTGTGGAATGTGTTTGCAGAAGTCCAGCAACTGCATTCAAAGGAACTGCAATGGCCAAACTTGAACGAGATTAAATATAGTTTCCTACAGTGAGTTCAGATCTCCCATATACATTGAAGAATCTTCTAATGATGGATGTGGATTTTTTTCCTATTTCAAGGTCAGTATGCACTTAAAGAAAATAAAATGAAACTACAGTTCATAATTGACTGAAATGACTAATGTGTTTTGGTAACAACGAGAAAATTAGATCACATAGTAAGAAGGTGTGTTGTCTGGACTTCGGCAAGAAGCACAGAGTCCCTTCTATGATCTGAAAGGAATGCTGTGTTTGGATGAACTAACAAGACAGAGGAATATGATTCAGTCCAAGCAAACAAGCCAACCAAACGCATATTAAGGGAGAATATACTTACAGAACAGCAAATTCATACATAAATTTTGAAAGTGACACAGAATGTATGTAACATGCTAAGAAACATCAGGTAGACATCTGAGCTCTCTAAACAATTTTTATTTATTTGGGATATTTCCAATTTATTAATGGGAAGAAATCCTTGCTAGTGCAGGAGTTACTCTTGGAGAGGTAGTCAGCAGTTCAACAATTCTCTTATCCTTTTTTTTGACATCATGAAACTCTTCAATCTCAAAGCCAGAGGCTAAATCTGTCTCACTAAGTAAGAGAGTGCAATGGAGCAAGCTTAAGTATCCCTTATAATCCACACTGCTTAACTGTTAGCTCTGTCCCTGACTCTGTTTGGGACCACTCCAACCAGCTCTCTACAAACAAGACTAATCTCCTATAGAGGAAACTAGCTCTAAACAATATGAATGTGAGCCAGACTGTTGCCTGGCTTAATCGCTAGCCTTCTTTTATTTAGCAATTTAACAATTTAGACACAGACAGCATCCCTCTAGGATGAAATTTTGGGTGAGGTAGTGTTTAAGCTGCTGGGGAGTCAGCTCTGACCTGCATGCCTCCGATAGCTGGTTTGAAAGGTGACATTTCTGTGATAAACAACAAAGAAACAGCTTGTGCCTGGGAATTGTGCCAAAGTACCCAAGGCAAATGTCAGAGCTGCAGCCTATTCCCACCACAGGGAGGGCGAGTGTGTGTTCTCCTGATCACAGGAGCCTGGAAGACGTCCAGCGGGGACAGCACTACCAATGCCAGATTACTAGCTGCTCACAAAGTGATTGCTGTGCTAAATTCAAATTAGGAGGCCAGCCTGAGAAATACAAGTCGCCCTGAAGCAGTTGGTATCAGTGCCAGAATGAGTGGTGTGGCACCCAAGTGATGATGTGTGCCTGACTCTGGTGCGCACAGGCAGCAGCCACGTATACACCAGCACTCCTCATGCTGCGTGTGAATGAGACAAGGGACTTCAAACTGCCATCAATTACAGTATTAAGGGTGTGTATGTCCAAAAGGCTCTGTTAAAATTCACGTAGGCAACCCTGGCACACTCTAATTTCTTGAGGCTAGTTTTGCTGCCCTCATAATCTTCTGAAAAGGTTTTTGCGTGTCGCTGATGCAGATTTGCATGTGTGTTGAAAAGGTTATTATATGCCATCATATTATTAAGGTAAGCAACTCTGACCTTAATAGCTCAATAATATGCATTTTTGGTGTAATGTTGGAATCTCAGTGTGCATTAAAAATGAAAACTTGCTTTTAGCTCTAACAAATACAGGGAGGAAATTGACAACAGTCCTTGAAACTCAGAATAAGCTTGCTTAAACATATGCCTATTTTTTAATGTTACTACCATTATTTTTTAATGTTTGCAGCTGGTAGCATTTCAGTTAATGGTCTGTTGCATTCATTGGTAACCTGATCTGTTCCTGCAAAGCACATCCTCATTTTACAAGCTGAGAGACTGACCCTCAGGCAGTAGCCTCAGCTGCCTTATTCTGTACTCAGTACCCATACCCTGTACACAACCCTCCAACACACTATAATATCCTCTACTCCTGTGCAAGATGTTCTACTCTGAATCTACGCACTCTGAGACTAATAGGACAATTAATTTATCATTCGTCAATGCCCTTTTTCAATATTTGGACTAACACCGTTCTGGCAAATTTTAGATAGTAAAATTATCCATGAGACTGCTCTTCTTTACAAATATATGTAAAGACAGGTACAGATTTTTTTTTTTTTAAACAGCAGATAATACATATGGGCACTTAAAACTCTTAGTTATTCCCTGTTTGGAAACAACGCAACAACCTATTGCTATGTTTGACATTTGATAAGATCGGTATTTTAAGTATTTACTCTCTCTATAGGATTTGCTCAGTGCAGCTTTACGCTGCCTAAGAGTAAGGCATCAACTCCATGCCCCCTTCGTGATGACTGGGGAGACCCAGCACATCTAGTGGGCAACAGACCCACCATTTGGCCCATTTTCCCTTCACTCTGTTCTGGATTCCTCCTGTAAAATTTTAAAATGTCCAAGGCAGACCTCTTACACATGCCAGTTGCCCATGTCCTCTACAGGAGGGTCAGACCTCTAAGTAATGATGCATCACATCTGTTTCAAATACACCTCCTAGATTAGTCCGAATTGCACTCTAGAGGTGACTCTTCACATTAAACAAGACAAAACTTTGACTTTGTACTTAAGTTGTAGCTGGCTAAATCTGGTTGAGAAGAATCCTGTCGTAAATAAAATTGGTTTTGCCATTATCAAGGTGTCTCTACAAGCCAAGTTTTGATTATAAGGCATGAGTGTGATGTCTTTCACATGCTTAGCTCACTCACTATAATGTACCTTTGCTTCAATAATTTCTCACATATTTTACTGTGAAAGTTGGAGCAATAATTTTTTCATAATCCACTTACATTGCATATTAATTTACAGCTTGAGATTTGTAAAAAGAAGCTTGTAGCACCTTTATTCTCTACAACTTTCCTCCTATACTAAGGCAAATAAAAGTTTCTCACTATAAATTTTAAACTTTGGTGGATTCTTTTTTTTTTTCCCTAGGTAAATTAGTACCATCTCTATTATTATTATTGTCTTACAAATAGCCAAAAATGTTTTTTTTTTCCTTTTGTACATTTAGCATTGATTTTCACTTTTGTATTTCATGCAGCTGCAAACATAAAACTGTATATGTACAGGGCTCAAGTCCTTCAACTGAGTCTGGATGTCACTCTAAAAAAATGTAAGAATTTCTTCATAAGAATATTACTACTCAAATTTTTTCATAAGATAATATGCAAATTGTATTTTTGTAAGGACTTTAACATAAAATAGTTCAAGAACTAAATTTGTTATTTGTATAATTACTCCAATTGCACTTTATTAAGGTAAGCAGCTTCTCCAGATAAAAATATATCTGAAATATTAAGCATTTTGTAGATGTTTCATAATCACAAAAAAACTATCAGTCCTTATGACTCAAGGAATATAATATTAATTGTATTGGGTGGGGATGGGGTTTGGCGGCAGGTCTTGCAGCAGCAGTGCTAGCGAACTACTAAATATCAGCAGTTTAGAACAGCTTTTTTTAAATCTCTGTGACCAGTCATTAAAGGATCATTGCTTATTAGACAAGCTACAAGACAAGAAGAGGTAATTTTTCTGTTCAAATACATTCCTGGAAGGAAAGGAAACCTCTCAACAATTGAAAAGAACAGTGAACTAAAACCAAATAGATTTTTTTGCCATTCACAGGGACCTCGAGCCACCCACAGGGACCTTGACAGGCTTGAGAGCTAGGCCTATTTGACCCTCATGAAGTTCAACAAGCCAAGTGCAAGGTCCTGCACACGGGTCTGGGCAATCCCAAGCACAAGTACAGGCAGGATTGAGAGCGGCCCTGCCGAGAAGGACTTGGGGGTGTTTGTTGACCAGAAGCTCCACATGACCCAGCAGTGTGCGTTTGCAGCTCAGAAGCCAACCGTATCCTGGGCTGCATCAAAAGAAGCGTTGCCAGCAGGTCGAGGGAGGTGATTCTGACCCTCTACTCTGCTCTGGTGAGACCCCACCTGGAGTACTGCGTTCAGCTCTGGAGCCCTCAGCACAAGAAAGACATGGACCTGGTGGAGCGGGTCCAGAGGAGGCCACAGAAATGATCCGAGGGCTGGAGCACTTCTGCTATGAGGAAAGGCCGAGAGAGTTGGGGCTGTTCAGCCTGGAGAAGAAAAGGCTCCAGAGAGACTTTATAGCAGCCTTCCAGTACCTGAAGGGGGCCTACAAGAGCACTGGAGAGGGACTTTTTACAAGGCCATTGTAGTAAGAGGACAAGAGGTAATGGCTTCAAGCAGAATGAGGATAGGTTTAGATTAGATATAAGGAAGAAAGGGTGGTGAGACACTGGAATAGGTTTCCCAGAGAAGTTACGGATGCCCCCTCCCTGGAAGTGTTCAAGGCAGGTTGGATGGAGCCCTGAGCAACATGGTCTAGTACAAGGTGTCCTTGCCCATGGCAGGTGGGTGGGAACTAGCTTTTCTATAAGGTCCATTCCAACCTAAACCACTGTATGATTCTATGAATGTATGATATTCTGCAGTCTTCTACTAGAACATAGAGGTTTATCACTGTAGTGAATTTTTCAAGTGAGACTTTTAAAAAAAACCTGCCACAAATATGTGTTACAGGAGGGTGAAACTGTAAGGGATAGAGTCCAGAATTTATAGTAATGACTTTCTCAGCAAACATTAATATTTTTGACTAAAAAAATAACTATTTCCTCATAAATATATTTTAATTTATAACATACTTGACTATGGTTATTCCCATTCTGCCATAATATTTTTTCCCAAAATAGTAACAATGATAGTATTTGTCTATAATTAATTACTCAAAATGGAATTGTGACTATGATATGCGCATGAATTCATACTAATGCTAAAAGATGTTTCAAAATTCTCATTATAAGAAAGGAAATTTTAAAAACAGCCCAATGGCTTAGCTACTGGATGGAGTATTTTCCCTGATACATAATAAATCCCTCTTACAAAGGTATATAAATTATTTACTCGTTTCTCAAAACCAGAATCCACATGAAAGGCATATTTATCTCCTGAATAAGCATGGCAAATTATCCATGATGATAATATATATCTCCAAATTGTGCTATTCATTAACACTACAAAGGGAAGGTATTTTGTTAATTTTAGTGAGGAAGAGTGCAACGTTATTTCCTTTGTCTTCCTCCACGTGTACCCACAATGCCTGTACAGTGACTAGCACAGCTGGTCCCTGGCTTCTCACTGAAAACTCCTGGAACAGTAAGAATCACTGCCATCGTCATCTGGGACATAAAGAGAGACACAGGTCAACAAAAGAGCCAGCAAAAAGGATCATCTCACATTCTAGCAATCTGAGCTCCTGGAACACTTCAAGAGGAAAGACATTTTTTCCATTAGTCACTTTCAATTACAAACTTTACATGTATGGACCGTTTCAAAAAGAAAAAAACTTCACGACAAAAAGGGTATTTCAAGTCATCCAGGGCTAATGTTGCAAACATAAACGTGCTACACATATATAATCAAAGAGAAGTTCATCCCCAGTCCTTTCCCCTTTCAAGTCCTTTTCAACAAAACCACTGTTTAGGCTTCATACTAGAAGAGACTTACAGCCTAACTACATTAATGTGATACAAAGCCTGAACTTGCAAGCCATCCTGAAACGTAAGAAATTGTAGCTCGAGTTAAAGACCTCATCATGCAACCACATTACTTCTGAATAAGAGTTTTCTTGCCCTGCTGAGGTCTGAACATGGGTAGAGTGAGTAGGTGCCTTCCTGCAGCATTGCATTAGGATCCAGAGGGATCAGTGAGGGCAGCAGAATTTGGGATGCAAAAAAGAAACCTACAGTACATGCAAAATGTCACTGATGACTCACTTGCTAACAAAACTTCAGTTCGGTATATTTTTGCAGAAAAATTTTCTCTGTAAATTTAACCTTCCAGAACCTGCCGAGGGTACACTTCAGGCCATACATATATAAGCCAATGACTTAATCTTTTATGAAAATATGCTGAGCTTTCATATTCTGTAAAAGAACAGACATAGGGAATCTCAATAGGAGAAATCTATATCCCAACAGACATAACTAGTCTCAAGCATATTTATTTTTACTATGATTTTTACTACATTTTTACTATCTTCTTGCTATAAAGTGTATTATCTATTTTCTGAAGTCCAAAAAGAGGTTGGAAGCCATTTATTCAGTGAAACGAGAACACATGCAATAAGGAAATACACATATGTCATTTTAATAAGCAACAGGACATGAATCAATACATAACATAAGTACCGAACTGTATCTTTAAATGGTTTTGCAAACCTAAAAATATATTGCATATGTAGCAGCTTTCTAAAGAAGTCAGTCTGACAGGTGAATTATAATCTATATGCATAACTACTTGAATTAGACCTACCTACCTATATACATGTCTTTTTTGCTTTTTATTAGACATTTTAGCATGCTCAGAATCTACTCTTTAAATCTTAACATGCAGATCACTAGCAGTGAAAGACTCAAAAACAAAAAGAAAAAAATGAAAACCCCACCAAAAAAGCAATCTTGGCTTTGTATTCAGATCACTAAGGGTGTGCTGGAGCTATACACAACCTATGGAAGATTGATAGAAGGGATCATAAGAAATGTGAAATTATAACAAAGTGGCTTTGGTGATATTTTCTAGCTGTTGTTAGTTTTTATTATTACAGTTTGCATTCTTGCATCTATAATGATCTAATGCTGTAACTGTGTACCAACCTCTGCTTCAAATATATGTAAGCTACCTATGAATGTAGTGGATGTATGCAGATATAAGTTATCACTTTAAGTCATTAGAACCATTGCACAACAAAATAATTAAAACCAAAGCAAGTTTTGGTCCTCAATGGATAACTGGGATAGCTGTAGGATAAGAGATGCCTAAATAATTCTACTGCAGACAGCTCGGCCTTGGGAGGGCAGATGCACCAAGCTACAGAGATGAAGAGGCACCATGAGGGCAACAAGATCAGAGCAAAACAACCTGGAAGGACATGGTATACGTAATCTTAGAACTGAGTTTGTGCAGAAACAAAGGTCAACCAGTAGACTCTGATGAAGAGTACAAGCCTTCATCTGAAGACCCCCAATGACCACCTGGAGGTGCCAACAGACATGCATGAAAGATATTAATATATGGTAATTAGTTCTTGGAAAAGCCATGAATATGCTAAGCATTTCTCACAAATATAATGAATATGTATATTGTGATTGTATTTAACCTGGAATGAAAAGGGTGCTTGGTGCGCATGTTTGGAGGAGAGATCCGCTGTGTGCCCGGTGCCATAATAAAGGATACCTGCTTAACAGTACACATTGTACTGTTAGGTTATTACCGGATCTTCGAATCAATGGGCACCCCAGATGGGACCTACTCGTTTCGGCTGCAGGACCCGGTAAGAACAGGGCCCCCTTGGGTGCCCTCGGGAGCTTTTTCCCAGAGAGGGCTCCTCGCCTTATCTGGATCACCACGGGAACAGACAAGGACCATCTGTGAGTAAAGGTATTCTTTTACTACTACTAGGATTGATCAAACGTTAGGGATTCCCATAAATCATAATCCGACTACATGGGGAGAGTATACCGGGCTGCTGCTGCTCTCTCTCGCTCTTGTCACTTGCTTGCTCTCTCACTTGCTTATTTGGCTTCAGAATAAAGGAAACCAGATTGGAGAAAAGAAAAAGTCTGACTGATTTCTTCACCGCAAACTTTTTTTTCACCGCAAGGGTGTAGTAAAATGAGCTGCATCCCACCCCTTATATCTCAGCACTTTCATGTTTTATTTCACAGGTTTACTCACACGAGTATCAAAAAACAGCAGAGATACTAGAAATAGATATGACCAAAAATCCTAGTTCTCCTCAGTCATTGGCAGGACACTCAGCGGAAAGTACAGGATTGTCTCCAGTGAGATCAGAAACAGAAATAAGATTATCTAACTATGGAGTTCATACTCCAGCAGAAGTCCATGATGATTTTTTTTTTTATATTTATTAGAAAATAAAAAAAGAAAACCAAACACAGTCCTGTTCAGGATCAACAACGTTTGGCCATTCTGAGTCCTCTTTAAAAGCATGGTTGACAGTGATAGAAATAGGCATTACAAGATGGCAAAGTACCAAAGAAACAGGGGAATAGCTCGACAGCTAGAATTCATAGCATTTTCTGACTAACTTGGTACACCTACATCCACAGCATCAGGACAGATATCCCTGCCATCATCAGAAATCTGAACAGAAGAAAGCAATTTGTATTCAGGGCAACAATGGGAAGCCCAGTCTTCTGTCCATGACAGAGGAAGTCCAGCCCCTCCTGGTGGAAGACAAAGAAAGGAAGGGAGGAATTTTCCAGGAGCTGCAGCAAAGAGAGGACAGGAGAAAGGGCAGAAGATGGGAGGCTGAGCTAGGATGCATCAGAGAGGTTTTTGCAAGGTAGCTGTGGGTAAGTGGTGATTTGTGAGCCATGAGGTGGGTCAGTCAGAGCTGTGGGGAGCTCTCCTGAAGTGGTCAGATGAAAACAATGGTACACTGAGCATGTCCTGGGAGAGTGAGGATGAAGCAAAGTGAAAAGGTGGGATGTTAAGAGGCACAAGTCATGTTTAGTCATGACCTCCACATCCCAAACCCAGGGCACCCTTCCACAGCTCAGTGACTGGAAAACTTTGAATGCGACTACTGTGTTAAGTGGATCCTGGATATTCATTCACAGAGATATACACAGCAAAACAGCTAGCTAAAAATAAGAGTTTGACATCAGAATATAAGAACATAACAGACAAAAGTGCTTTTTTTGGTTGCCTTCCAAATTTCAGCACGTATTTAATTTTGCTGGAGAAAGACTGCTGTTAAGGGTAGATCGATTTTAATGAGCCGTATTAGGTTGATAGCTCCACAATATTTATTGTCAAATGTTCTCTGTCATTTGAGATGCCTCCTATAGCACAGAAATATATAAGCTTTTCACATTAAAACCAGAATAGTCTCCGTGACTTAAAAGTATTTGCTATTGCGACAGAAGACTACCACAAAGAAAAGCGAAGCAGGTAGAAAACTCATGCTTTACCTGTCCATACTTTGCAGCTAAATGTAGGGGTGTCCAGTACTGATTATCCACTACATTGAGATCAGCCCCATGATCCAGTACCAGAGATGCAACATTCTTGTATCCATTAGCGCAGGCCACATGCAGCTGCAATATAAAAGTATCTTAATAGTTTAAAGAACTCACAAAAAACAGTGACGCACTCCTGCGTATCTTGGCTGCCCCACAGACCTAACTCGTTAAATCACGGTAACGACAAATACAAAATATAAATGTGGTAACAACAGACTACAAAGCCACTGCGGAATCTTTTTTAGCATTTATAAAGAAAACCTGCCAAAATAAGAATGTCAACTTATTGACGTACATTTAAACAATTCAGTCTCATTAGATACTTTTCACGCAATTTCAAGCAAACATCCTTTCAAAAAGATTCACAAACTTCATGAGTCCAGGTAGATTCATACATTTCAGCAGAGTGGGGCTTAGACCTAAATTTATTCTCTGGCAGTTCAAATAACCCAGATGTAAGCTGACTTTACTCCAAAATGAATTCATTAACACATAATCAAACCAACCACATCGAATTTGCAGCACAAAACCAGTCAAAAAACCTACTTTTTCTATTTTGAACCACAGAGATTTTATATCTTTTACTTGCATTGCTTCCATAGATAGTAAATTATTTTGACTGGCATTTGAATTAATAATTTTAGTTGATTGTATCTGTAAACTTCCTTTCAGAGTGGAACAGAGAAAGTGGGGAAAATGCAATAACGGAATGACAGAAACTCGGTCAGCAGGAACCTCAGGAGGTCACATAGCGCAGACTCCTGCTACAGCAGGGACAACCTCAGAGGTAGCTGGGTTTGCTCATGGCTTGCCATTCTGTGTAGCAAATACAATATGAGTGATAACGTACTGAAAACTGTAGCAGCAAGAAGGGGAATGAGGAAACTCAAAAATATCCTTGTTAATGGCTGATTTGAGAAACTGGACATTAACTTTTGCAGTGTATTATTATTTAAGGCTACATATATGTTCAGCATTTATAGCACCAGTTAATTCCACTGTAAATGGTATTTATACAATGAGATTTTAAAAAGTACAGCTAGAGAGGCTTTTTTTAAAATTCAATTAATATAAATATCAAGTATGTAAAATAAATATGAAAGTAATATAAAAACAATATAATACCGAATGGGACTTGTCAAAAGAGAAAGAGACCAAGTGATCACCGAAAAAGACATAGTATGGCAATAGAAATTATTTACTCTGGTAATAGACAAGTGGAAGGGGAAAATGCGATAAAAAATCCTGTATCAAGGAGAAATTGTCATTTATGGGTTTTGGTGGAAATTCTTTCTTAAGTCTGGTGAACAACTCTGTTGAGGCACATACTTCACGCGACCAGATTGATCCCGGTTACAGTTTAATGGTGTTTATTTTCTCATTGTTCTCTGCCATGATTTCAAACACTCCCTCCACTTCTGGAAGCAAAGGGGACAAAATTCACACTTGGAAACTGGCACAATGTAATTTCTGGTTCAGCTGCACCTGCAGAGTGTGCATATAGTTTTCTTTATGAACATGCTTGATGCAGAGGGATGAAACACACTGCACCTCAACAAAAATCTTCCCCTGGAAAGGGGGCGGAATATTCCTGTCCTCAGGGCAGAACACCAATTCTGTATGCCATAAATGTTCTAATTTCAAATGTACAAAACCCTCGAAATTTTCCCATAATTTGACATAGCTTCAGCTTGTCTTCTGTTTTCACAGAAAAAATTATATTTTATATTCAGACATCAATTTGACAAGTGCTATTCTACAGTAGTTTAAAAGCTCACGGGACAAAGTAAATATTTTATGACTGAAATTTTTCAAATAAATTATTACAGGAGAATTTAGCAGAAAAATTAATTTTTCCATATAACGTTCTGTGTCTGCATCGCATGTGCACCTATGTATGTGCTATGAATCTACAACAATTTGTGCATTTATATATTTACGGCACCTTTTTTTTGCCTGATTCATCTTAACTCACACATGGACTTAGACATATTCTATTGAGAGGAAACAATTCTCATTCACTACTTAGAGCTGAGATATTTGTTGTCTTCTCTGCACAGCTAGATGTAGAGCAGCAAAAAACTGTGCCCAGAACCCTTTGATACACATATAGCTATCACAGACTGGCTGACTCCACACCCACAGACAGAGACAGAGCAGTTTAACAAATTCCGAATTTCCCACCAGTTTGTCAGACAAAAGTTTCACATAATAGAAATCTCAGACAAAAGCAAAATGACCCACTCTGTAGCTACTTGTTGCAAGACTATGAAAGAAGTTCAAAAAATCCAAGTTCCACACAAAAACTGTTCTTGCAAAAAATGTCCCCTTTGTCAACATCACATCAAGCAAACAACAAAAACCAAATTATCCACAATACTCTTCTCCTAGCATTTGCAGTACTGTTAAACACTTTTCAGACATGCATTTCAACTATTCCAGCTAACTAAAGACAGGGTTTTACACAGCAATAGTTAGATAAGTTCGTAACTCAGTTTAACTAAGCCAATTCAGACTAAAGTAGCAGTAAGAGCAAAGTACAACAGAAACAACATTGCATTTCACTGATTCAGCAGCTTATCTCAGGTGTATCAGAAAACTGGGAGCTAAACTAATGCTTTTATGAATTAAACTAAAGGTTGCATCATTTCTTCCCACCACTCCCCTGCTTCCCTCCTGTTTTTAACTACAGTTAACTGCCTTGGGGTGGTCACCACAAAAGTCATAGCTTTCTGTACAAACACAGCCAGCGGCTGGATTCAACAACCCCAGATACGAGGCTGCTCACTTTTTCAGTTACGATTTACACACTACACAGGTATTAAAGTATGGAATTAAATACTAATGATTCAGCATACTAATTCACTATCATGCAAAGTAATTCAGCATATATGCTGAAATAATAATAACAATAGTGATAATACTAATATTTTTTAGTAATATGTTCCTTTTAACTATTTTAGCACAGGATATGCAGAAAAACACAACAGAATTTTTAAAAATTATTCAATATCTTAATGCTGCTGATGACCATTTACTCACTGGTAATGTTGTTGAAGATTTTATATGCAAAAAACATTCCACAGACACGCTATCTAGGGAAAAATACAGTAATTTCAAAACTATTTTATTACTTTAATTTTAAAATGATTTGACAGCTGAATAAGTAGCGTTCCTGACAAAACAAAGGGATAGAAGATCTATCAGCAGAAAAAAGTAAAATGAGACTCAGTGACTACAAATAACTTGCAAATTTGGAAGAACAAATACTTATCCCATGATAAGGTGGACACTCCATTACACTGAATCAAGATGGCATAGCTTCATAAAAGTCTTTTAGCCTGGCTCAGCCAGAAAATATGAGCCTAAAACATGAACCACTGAGTGAAGTTTCAGGCCCTCTCTTACACAGAATGTCAGAGACCACAAGTATCTGCTGCGGTTCCAGACTACAGTGCCAATAATTTTTTCTTTTTTTTTTGCTATAAATTTTTGTGTTGCATATTCAGTGTCTAAGAGTAATAAAGTTGCTATTAATGCACAGGTGTTGCACTAGCCTATTTTAAAATTTGTACTATGCATGACACTGACATATACCTATTTTCAAAAGGCCAGATGAGAACTAAAGTCTTGCATTACCTCATTCTGCTTCTTAGAGAACTGCCATGCAAACATGCTCTCCAGTACACAGCTGCAGTACATGCATACTCACAGGGTGATGATTACATATTCCCACTCACCAGGGTAACTCCTTCCTCATTCTTTTGATTCACGCTTCCTCCACTTGATATGAGCTGTCGGACATCTGTAAGCATTGTCATAGATCTCTGTATCTTCATTTGGCGCAATGAATTCAGCTCTACACCTGAAATAAAGAAAACGTTAAAACCTTCTGCTGTTGCATTCATCAAAAAAGAACAGATAAATGATTTTGTGTTCTGGGTTTGTAAAAGCTTAACCAACATTTAATTAGACTTCAGTGTATATTTATAGAACATGTTTACTTCCTTCTATTTACCAACAAGTTTATTCATGTCTTTATTTATCAGTCACTACATGGATGATTTAATGTCAGTCAGCAACATCAAATAAATGGGCCTGATCCCCTACTGACTGGCAGGAGCAGTAGTAGGTAAAGCAGTTTTAATGTCATTAAATCCACTGGGATTGTGAAAAAAGCTGTCAATGGGAAAAGAATTAAACACTTCCAGAAAGCCACCCAAGTCTTTGGATCTTACTTAACAAAAATTAGTTTTGGCTGCATTCTTTCAGCCTTGCGTATACATCACAGTGCCCAGACCAGTCCCTCAAATCTGTCAGATCAACTGCCTGAGAGATTGTGAAGTGAAGCAAACAACATTAAAACTTCACACTTTTTTTTTATCTGCCTGGGTTATTTTTAGCTGGGATGAGTTCTTCAGCTGAGCCTAGACAATTGCAAGGCCCTATAAACGACCAGAAAATGTGGTATGGAGGCAGGAACAAATGGGAGGGGATGAAAGGAATGAAGGGCACAGGATTGCTTGTGTCAGCACTGCTACTGAAAGGAACAGTTGTCAAAGTACAGCTTTAAAAGGAAGCTAAGCAAGGCAGTCTATAACCAAAAGAAAGCATGCACTCCAGTCTGAAGAGATTTAAAATTAGAAACAGAGGGTACAAATAAATTGCTAAGTGGTTAAATTAGCAACAGGCTGTGGGTTGATTGGAATATCTAACCAAAATTTAGGGCTTGATTCATCTGCTCCTAGCTTCACGTGGTCACTTACATCCATATACAGAAAATGTAATTTCAGCATAAAAATCCTTCCTCTTTGCCCTGGCCATGACATAACAAAAAAACATATGAATAAATAATTTGTTGTTCTCTTCCACATTTGTCAGTGAGCTGAAAAGTGAAAAATAATAAATGCATTTAATTAATATGTATTTAACTTAAATGTTTTTGCTTGAAGAATTCATTTTATATTTTATCTTCAACAATTCTTGCAGTTTTTTACATTACTAAAACAATTGAAGCATGTATTTTAAGTCTCTTAGTTCTAATCTACCCTCGAACTTGTGTAACTGGATGTACCATAGGTAGTTCAGCAAATAATCTAATTCATTTTCTTTCTCTAACATGCTACTCTACACACTACTTTATGTTCCGAATTTTGTTTGCCTGTAGCACTTCTAAGAGTTTCAGCTCTGAGGTGAAACATTCAGCATGTGAACACTGTCTTGCCGGTCACATTTACTTATTCTTATATTTTCACACCTGTTACCTAAATGATGCTAAATATCACCAAATGTACAACACAAATATAAACTTAAGCTGGAGAAAATGAGATGTTTTTTGTATCTGGACTAAAACCTGTGATCTTTCACGTAAAAGAAATACAGACAAACACATATATGTATATGATATTGATAGCTTAATGTAGATAACCACCCAAAAGCAGAATGTACTAACATCCTATTGCTTGCCAGTTGCTAGACTGAAATACAATGCAGATTTCATAGGAAGTTCTGAGTATTGTCTAACAATCAATGTATTCAATTTGTCAGAACTGAAGTTTTTATGCCTCCATCACATTTCACAGTAATGATTTAAAACTACCTGATGCCATTTACAGATTACTGATGCCACATGGCATTAAATCTCTTTTTATCTTTCTGTTTTTGCGTATTTCCTGCTTTTTGCAACAGTAAATTGATAGTTTCACATCCTTGTCCCAGTGACAGAACTCTCAGACACATAAATTTAAATTTCCAAAACACTATGTGGTGTGAAGGGCTATATACACCAAAAATTAGCTATCATTTGCAGCACTGACTTCACTTTTTAAACACATAACATAGGCTAAGCAGCTGAAATGGAACTTGACAGGTCATGATAAAGCTCTTTCTAATGTTGTCAGGTAAGAAAGATTAAAGTTTAAAAACATACGTATCATTTTATACCAGATGAAGTCAGCCATTTTTAAGTACTACTGACAGGACTTAACATCAGTTTTTTCTTCCTCTTGATGTCTCCAGTAAACAATTAGAGTAAGTTATGTTTTTCAAGGAGAGAGGCAGCAGGTGAAAATTAATATATTACCTCTTTTGTGTGTGAATAATACCCCAAACACCCAAAAAATGAAACTAAGTTCACAATCCACAAATTCGAAGTACCAGTTTCTGACTTTGCCCAGGAAGAAAAGAAAAAAAAAGACTGAAACACTGTTGTTTCATTCATCATGTTTCAAGTAAACCACAGTAATGGCTACAGCTTGAGGGAAGAGGCCAGATAGGTCCACTCAGCCTTTTCTAGCAATTTACTACTGACTTATGCCCAGCATGGTCAGATAATTAACTTATCAGTATATTCTTATACTAGCAGCATAATATTGATCCTTACACCTTGTAAATTGTACGTTATAGAACCTTGGTGCATCCTGTCTGGGCCACAAAAAATCTGGCTCTTGAAAGATTAACTTTGCTAATGCTGAAGGAGAAACAAGAAAAGAGTTCAGTTGCCTCAATTGCTATATACGTTCTAGCACAAGGAAATGCATAAACAATGCTACACAGCAACCAAAGGCACAGCCTATGTGAATCTCAGAATTGCTTTACTGGCTTCAATCTAGTAGTTATATAAAGGAATGATATACATGTCATTAAACAAACAGCAGAAAACAGCCTGGCAAGTGAGCTACTGCAGTGGCATGGTTCCACAGGCTTCATTTTTTCAATAACCAAAGGAGTTTTGAAAATGCTACAGAAACTACAGAGCTTCCATTCCTGTCTTTACAGAAAATAGAAAGAAAACATGAAAAAATAATCTAATTTGCAATCTTAGAATTGCAGAGTTTTGAATTCCAAGAACTTGGGAACTGTTAGGCTTCAGAGTGAAGGCTTCTCCATCGGGGAGCTCAGAAGCAGATTTACCAAGCATGCATATGTATCATTCTCTGAGACTCAAACAAGGAGACCTGGTCAATAACTGCCTTCCTTAAATCAAGTTTGTAAGTCTGGAGAGTCTGCTCTCCCTTCCCAGGGAGTGGCGCTTCTCATGAGTTTAGATGGAGCAACAAAACGTTTCTCATACAGTAAGTAACTCTTGCTGCCTGAATCAAAGAATGACCTTCACGTTGCTTTTCAAAGGGGAAATGTGGCTTAGATATTCAGCTGAAATGGGACGACAGCCAGCATGAATAAATAGAGGAAGAAAACCCAATTGGCATGTACTATGGGAATGGATTCACATTTAAAAAAATGGAAAGTCAGAAAGGCATAGGATGGAAAATATGCTCGAAATACCCTGTAAAATCAGAACAAGAGCTACATGTTCAAAGTTCTGCCGGAGATGAGATGGAGTAGGAACAGTTAAAACAGTAGTGACCCTGCAGGGTGCAGCATTTGGTGATGACTATCAGTGCTGATGACAGGCAGGAGCATAACCTAAAAGCTACAAAATGTATTACTTCTCACTGTTTAAATAAACCACCTGACAAGGCCATTTCATGTGCTTTGGCTGTCTCACCCTCTCTAGCATACGGTTATAGAACTGACGACACAAAGGAATGTAAAAACCTCAGACAAAAAGAGGGAAAGTAACTTTCAAAAAGCTGCAGAGGGAAGGAAATACATGGCAAACAGAGCTGAAAATTGCTATAAAAAATATTTCTTCAGAAATGTCCAGCACTAGGAAGTCTCTCCATCTGCGAGGGGAACTCTCGTTCCTCTGACCAGTACAAAGCAAAACACTCCAGAGCTCTTTGGGAAATACCCGTTACACACACCCAGCAGCTACTCTTACTGTAACTTGCACGTCTCATGCTCCAACAGGCTTAACAGTCTTTAGGAGAGGTCAGTATCATCTTGCAAACACAAATGTACGCTAAAAACTTGCAACTGCTTTGAGAAGCCAACCTCTCCTCTCCTCTTACTTCAGTCTTCTCTCACCCTGTCTATATCTGCCCTTCCTGCACAGAGCTGTAAACACAGCAAGGCTCATTACACCCCAAGTGTGGTGAGCCCGTCTGTACTCTTCGGTAATTCTGGGGATACCATGGTTTAGAATTTTTATATTTCTCCTGTACAGATAGACATGTTCACAAACAATAGATGAAAAAAAAAGTCATGGTATCATTCTTTGAATATTATTTTTCATTCATGAAAATATTCAGGTGGAGCTGTTACTCTATCCAGATTTATTTGCTTAAACTTCTAGAAGGACTTTTCTGGGTGAAAAGAGTGGGCCTGTGGGCACACTCCAGACACTCACATTTTTTTTTTTTAACTTGCTAAGTGTTATAGTTTTAGGAATTCTACAAAAAATGATAATTTATTTCTGATGGTAACAGAATTAGATTATTCATTGGTAAGTTGTTTGAAAGGATACTAAAAGGGCATCCCCAGTTTCTGATGTTCTTCACAATTGTTTTTCAAATCTTTGCAAAGCTTATTAGCAAAGGAGATGCCTGTTTTCCTTCTAGCGTCAGTTAGAAAGTAGATCATAAACTACTGGATATAACTTAAACTGTTAATTCAAGTGCCAACAATCTGCACAGTGAGTTTAGAGGTTTTCCCTTTGATAGAAATATATGGGTAACAAAATGTTTCCATATGATGGAGTTTTTTCTTTAATTCACTTTTAAATGCCCACACATTTGCACGCTGGACATACACAAATATTAAGAGCACTCAAAGACTTCAAAGTCAGTTACCCAAGAGTTAGAACATATAAAAATTAAGATAGTTTATTCAAGCTTACGTTAGAAAACACAAAGGCCAAAAGAAGACAGATAAGCACTCTTAACTATGATATTTTCATGTACCACATTTTCTGTGTGCTTCATTTTTAGGGCATGAAGGAACCTACTGAAACAGCTCATTTGGTCCCCTGTTCTCACCAATAACACCTATCAATTAACCAAGCACTCAGCAGAAAAGAGACAGAATTTTTGTGTGTGTTAATCTTATGGGTAGGTGGTTCCCAATCAGCAAGATTCAAGAGTGAAAAAGCTTTACACCACCCTGAAGTTGTTTGGTTTTGGTTGCCGGTTTTTCTGTCAACCTACCCCATCAATATTATTAATAGAAAATTTATAAGGAGAAACCACGATCACATTGCATATGGTTCTAAAATAGAAAGTATATCAGGGGATTTAGTTTTAGCTAAAGTTTGCTGACCTTTCGTGCTAACATTCTGTATATGTTGACATTTTAGTCGGTTCTTATTGTAGTATGTTAGCAATAATTCCTTAATGCCTGTGAAAAGCTCTTCGTAGTTTTAAATATGGAAGTCTAGAGGAGTACTTTTCTGAAATTATATTATTCTGTATCAATTGCTTTTCTTGAGTGCACTGAAGAAACAGTGTACGATTTTTTTTCCCTCTTGTTGGGTTACTAGATCTTTTTAAGAGTTTCTGTAGCACAACCTCAATGTTAGAACATTTTGTGTATGTATTCTGAAAACTTTCTTTAATTAACAAGAACAAAAACTTATGAAAAATGCACATAACTGGGATTTTCATTTTGATCTTATTCTCACTAGAAGTGCCAGACTGTTGAGGAACACATAACCAGATGTATTGTCCAGGTGTTGGCACTTGTGGGGCTGCTGGGGTGGCTTCTGTGGGAAAAGGTCAAGGCTGTCCCACACGGACCACAGACATTTCTAGTCAGCTCCAGCAGACCCACCACAGGACACAGCCGAACCTGTCAGCCAAGTGTGGCACCTCTGTGAAAATGTATTTAAGGAAAGGCAGAAAACAGTGGGCAGAGAGACAATGAGGGAACAAAAAGAGAGAGATACAGCTGAGGGAACACCAAGATCAGAGAAGAAGGAGAAGAAGGAGGTTGTCCAGGTGCTGGAGCAGAGATTCCCTGCCACCCATGGAGGACTCGCAGCGAAGCAGATCGACATTCCTGAAGGAACCGCATACCTGTGAAAAACCCACGCTGGAGCAGAGGAAAGCTGTGAAGAGGAAGAAGCGGCAGATAGAAACTGTTATGTACTGACTGTAGCTCCCCCACACCCTTGTACCGCTTGCAGGGATAGAGAAGTCTGGAGTGAAGTCAAGCCTGGGAAAGGGGGAGGAAGGGTGTTGTTTGAATGTTTGTCTTTCTGTTTCTTACTACTTGAACCTATTCCAATTGGTAAGTTTCCCCAAGCTGAGCCTGTTTTGCCTGTGACAGTAACTGGTAAGCAATCTCCCTGTCTTTATCTCAACCTAAGAGCTTTCTGACACTATTTTCTCCTTCTGTCCTGCTCAGGAGGGGGAGTGAGAGAGCAGCTGGGTAGGAGTTAGGCTTTTAGCCAAAACTAACCCACCACACCAGTTTATATGAATAACTTCAAATTACTTTAAATTTTAAACCAAAATATTTTTTTGATATATCTTCCACCTTCCAGCAGTCCGGTGAAGTTCCCAGTGACTGGAAAAGGGAAAACATAATCCCCATTATAAACAAGGGTAAAAAGTAAGACCTGGGGAACGACAGGCCAGTCAGTCTCATCTCTGTGCCTGGCAAGATCATGGAGCAGATCCTCCTGGAAACTATGCGAAAGCACATGGAAAATAAGGAGTTGATTGATGACAGCTAACATGGCTTCACTAAGGGCAAATTGTGCCTGAAAAATGTGGTGGCCTTCTACACTGGGGTTACAGAGCCAGAGGATAAGGGAAGAGCAACTGATGGCATCTACCTGGATTTGTCCAAACCATTTGACACTGACCCGCGTGACATCTTTCTCTCTAAGTTGAAGAGACATGGATTGGATGGATGGACCACTCAGTGGATAAGGAATTGGCTGGATGGTTGCACTCAAAAGAGTTGCCATCAATGGCTTGATGTCCAAGTGGAGGCCAGTGACAAATGGTGTTTCCCAGAGGTCAGTACTGAGTTCAGTGCTGTTTAACATCTTTGTTGACAACGTGGGCAGTGGGATTGAGTGCACTGTCAGCAAGTTTGCCAATGACACCAAGCTGTGTGGTGCAGTCGACTTGCTGGAGGCAAGGGATGCCATCCAGAGGAACCTTGACAGGCTTGAGAGGTGGGTCTGTCTGACCCTCATGAAGTTCAAGGCCAAATGCAAGGTCCTGCACACGGGTCGGGGAAATCTGAAGCACAAATACTTGTGGTGAGATCTTGGGGGTGAGATCAATAGCCCAGCTCAAGTGCATCTGCACCAATGCACGTGGCATGGGCAATAAACAGGAGGAGCTGGAAGCCATTGTTTAGCAGGACAGCTGTGACTTGGTCACCATCACAGAAACATGGTGGAATGACGCTCATGACTGGAGTGCTGCAATGGATGGCTATAAGCTCTTCAGAAAGGATAGGTAAGGAAAGAGAGGTGGTGGGGTGTCTCTCTATGTTAGGGACTGCTTCGACTGTATAGAGCTCGACGACTGTGATGACAAGGTCGAATGCTTATGGGTAAAGATGAGGGGGAAAGCCAACAAAGCAGACATCCTGCTGGGCGTCTGTTATAGACCACCCAACCAGGATGAAGAGGTAGATGAAATTTTCTACAAGAGGCTGGCAAAAGCCTCACAATCGCTAGCCCTTGTTCTCGTGAGGGACTTTAACTTACCAGACATCTGCTGGAAATACAACACAGCAGAGAGGAACCAGTCTAGGAGGTTCCTGGAGTGTGTGGAAGATAACTTCCTGATGCAGCTGGTAAGTGAGCCGACCAGGGGAGGTGACTCACTAGACCTGCTGTTTACTAACATAGAAGGACTGGTGGGAGATGTGGTGGTCAGAGGCCGTCTTAGGCTTAACAACCATGAAATGATGGAGTTCTCGGGTCATGGAGAAGTAAAGAGGGTGGTCAGCAAAACCATCACCATGGACTTCCAGAGGGCAGACTCTGGCCTGTTCAGGACACTGGTTGAGAGGGTCCCCTGGGAGAGAGTCCTGAAGGGCAAAGGGGTTCAGGAAGTCCGGACATTCTTCAAGGAGGAAGTCTGAAAGGCACAGGAGCAGGCTGTCTGTATGTACTGCAAGATGAACTGTCGGGGAAAATGACCAGCCTGGCTGAACAGGGAGCTCTTGCTGGGACTCAGGAAAAAAAGGAGAGCTTACCACCTATGGCAGAAAGGGCAGGTGACTCAAGAGCAGTACAGGGGTCTTGTTACATCGTGCAGAGAGGAAATTAGAAAGGCAAAAGCCCAGCTAGAACTCAGGCTGGCCACTGTTGTAAGGGATAACAAAAAATGTTTTTACAAATCTATTAATAACAAAAAGAGGGCCAAGGAGAATCTCCATCCCTTATTACATGTGGCAGGGAACACTGACACCAAGGCTGAAGAAAAGGCTAACGCCTTCTTCGCCTCAGTCTTTAATAGTCAGACTGGTTATTCCCAGGGTATTAAGCCGCCAGTGCTGGAAGATAGGGATGGAGAGCAGAATAAACCTCCCATAATCCAAGAGGAAGCAGTTAACGACCTGCTATGCCACCTGGACACTTACAAGTCTATGGGGCCAGATGGGATCCACCAAAGAGTGCTGAGGGAAATGGCAGAGGAGCTGGCCAAGACGCTCTCCATCATCTATCAGCAGTCCTGGCGAACAGGGAAGGTCCCAGATGACAACAGGATCGACAATGTAACGCCCATCTACAAGAAGGGCCAGCAGAAGGATCCTGGGAACTACAGGCCTTTCAGCCTGACCTCGGTGCCAGGGAAGATTATGGAGCAATTCATCTTGACTGTGCTCACTAGGCATGTGAAGGACAACCAGGAGATCAGTCCCAGCCAGCATGGGTTCATGAAAGGCAGGTCCTGCTCGACCAACCTAATCTCCTTCTATGACCAGGTGACCCGCCTAGTGGATGAGGGGAAGGCTATGGATGTTGTCTACCTGGACTTTAGTCAGGCCTTTGACACTGTTTCCCACAGCATCCTCCTGGAGAAACCAGCTGCTCATGGTTTGGATGGGTGTACTCTTCACTGGATAAAGAACTGGCTGAATGGTTGAGCACAGAGAGTGGTGGTGAGTGGAGTTAATTCCAGCTGGCAGCCAGTCACGAGTGGTGTTCCCTACAGCTCCGTTTTGGGGCCTGTCTTGATTAGTATCTTTATCAATGATCCGGATGAGGGGATTGAGAGAGTAAGTTTGCAGATGACACCAAGTTGGTTGGGAGTGTCAACCTGCTGGAGGGTAGGAAGGCTCTGTAGAGGGATCTGGACAGACTGGATTGATGGGCCAAGGGCAACTGTTTGAGGTTCAACAAGACCAAGTACCGGGTCCTCCACTTTGGTCACAACACCCCATGCAACGCTACAGGCTTGGGGAGGAGTGGCTGGAAAGCTGCCAAGCAGAAAAGGACCTTGGGGTGTTGGTTGACAGCCGGCTGAACATGAGCCAGCAGTGTGCCCAGCTGGCCAAGAGGGCCAACGGCATCCTGGCTTGTGTCAGGAATAGTGTGGCCAGCATGAGTAGGGAGGTGATCGTGTCCCTGTACTCGGCACTGGTGAGGCCTCACCTCGAAAACTGTGTTCAGTTTTGGGCCCCCCACTACAAGCAAGACATTGAGGTGCTGGAGAATGTCCAGAGAAGGGCAACAAGGATACTGAAGGGTATGGAGAACAAGTCTTATGAGGAGCGGCTGAGGGAGCTGGGGCTGAAGAAAAGGAGGCTGAGGGGAGACTTTATATCTATCTACAACTACTGAAAGGAGGTTGTAGTGAGCCAGGTGCTGGTGTCTTCTCCCAACTAACTAGTGATAGGACGAGAGGCAATGGCCTCAAGTTAGACCAGGGGAGGTTTCGATTGGATGTTAGGAAAAGTTTCTTTACTGAAAGAGTGGCCAGGCATTGGAACAGGCTGCCCAGGGAGGTGGTTGAGTTGGAGGTGTTCAAAAAACGTGCAGATATGGCACTTCAGGACATGGTTTAGCAGGAATGGTGGTGCTGGGCTGACAGTTGGACTTGATGATCTTAGAGATCTTTTCTAACCTTAATGATTCTATGATTCTATGAATACAGGCTGGGTGGAGAAATGATTGAGAGCAGCGCTGCTGAGAAGGACTTGGGGGTGTTGGTTGATGAGAAACTCAACATGACCTGCCAACGTGCAGAAGGCCAACTGTATCCTGGGCTGCATCAGGAAAAGCATTGCTAGCAGGGCAAGGGAGGTGATTCTGACCATCCACTCTGTTGTCATGAGACCCCATCTGGAGTCCTGCATCCAGCTGTTCAGCCCTCAGCACAGGAAAGACACGGACCTGGTGGAGCAGGTGCAGAGGAGGGTCACAAAATTGTCAGAGAGCTGGAACACCTCTCCTATGAGGAAATGCTGAGAGAGCTGGGGCTGTTCAGCCTGGAGAAGAGAAGGCTCCGAGGAGACCTTATAACATCCTTTCAGTACCTGAAGCGGGCCTACAAGAAAGCTGGAGAGGGACTTTTTACAAAGGAATGTAGGGATAGGAGAAGAGATAATAGCTTTAAACTAAAAGAGGGTAGGTTCAGATTAGATACAAGAAAAAATTCTTCACTATGAAGTTTGTGAGGCACTGGCACAGGCTGCCCAGAGAAGCTGTGGCTGCCCCCTCCCTGGAAGTGCTCAAGACCAGGTTGGATGGGGCTTTGAGTAACCTGGTCTAGTGGAAGGTGTCTTTGCCCATGGCAGGGGGGTTGGAGCTAGATGATCCTTAAGTCCTCTTCCAACCTAGACAATTCTATGATTCTATGGTATAACATTCTGATGAGCTATATTCCATATCAACAATAAAGTATTTACGAGAAATTTCAGTCAGTTGCTAGAGGATTAGTTTGCACTTCTGATACTCATGTGCCCTAACAGATCATTTACAAACAGTACTCAAAGAACTAACTTCAGTAAGTCAGTGAAAATATTTCCAAAATATATAAATCATTAAATGTATTTAAAGCTATTGTTATCACTTATGGCTCCAGGCCTTCCACAGAGTAAATCAGGTCATCTTTGACAATGAAGAGGAAGTTCACTCCCTAAGACCTGTAGTGCAGTTAAACAGGTACTGTAAACTGCCACACTGATGAAATCAGTAAGAAATTATAAACACGCAAAGACTTCTAAGAACTTTAATGTCCCAAATTAAAAACATTTGCTGTAGCATCAAAGCTACCTGTTTCAATCTTACTTTATTTCATCAAAGTAAATTGATAGCTTCTTGTTTTCTTGTTAGCTGAGCCATAAGGCAATTGATTTTATTTTTCTCTGTGAGCTTTGCAATTAGAGGTAATGACTAGAGTATAGTCTATTTTACACAGCAATCTCTTCTTAATGTTGTAAACCAGGCTGCACAACTGAATGGAGAATATTAAGGAAACCTCTTAGGAATGCAGGGAAGTACAAAGAAGGTGGAAATGTGCATTGTATACTGTATTTAAAGGGTGAGAATGTAAGTGGGTGTTTCACAACAGTACAGGCTGAAGATGGTATTTACTATAGGATCAACTAATGTTCTTGTACAACAAGATTTTTGACCATGACTTTGCTCTGTGTTGGGGTATGTATCTGCAGGTGTGCATGGGGATTACTGCAAAGATGAGGGTTTCACAAAAACTGTCACTGAATCACAGAATAGTAGGGGTTGAAAGGGATCTCTGTGGGTCATCTAGTCCAACCCCCCTGCCGAAGCAGGGTCACCTACAGCAGGCTGCACAGAACCTCGTCCAGGCAGGTCTTGAATATCTCCAGAGAAGGAGAATCCACAGCCTCCCTGGGCAGCCTGGTCCACTGCTCTGTCACCCTCAAAGTGAAGAAGTTCTTCCTCACGTTCATCTGGAACTTCCCATGCTTCACTTTGTGCCTGTTGCCCACGTTGGTCCACACAGGAACCTTTAGTCTGGTCAATTCAAAGTAATTCACACTTATCCAGATAGCTTTATTTCCTTCAAGGTTTCCCTGCTCATTTATTATTAACTATGGTAGGTTATACAAATATTCCATTGAGGGGCTGCAGCGTGTCCAGAGAAGGGCAATGAGGCTGGTGAGGGGTCTGGAGAATAAGTCTTATGAGGAGCGGCTGAGGGAGCTGGGGCTGTTAAGTCTGGAGAAGAGGAGGCTGAGGGGAGACCTTATTGCTCTCTACAACT
>Ga0065711_1006662_pt1 | contig 35776 bp, 17 predicted proteins | sample Hoacrofraction12_FD_59098 | JGI IMG/M metagenome (GOLD analysis project Ga0065711, IMG submission 59098) | Hoatzin crop microbial communities from Cojedes, Venezuela - Epithelial fraction 12 v2 (version 2) | ecosystem: Host-associated > Birds > Digestive system > Esophagus > Crop | place...
TGGGATGCCTTCTCCCTCCCTGCGCTTTTGACTTCACGATTCTGCCGCTTGAGGAAAGGGTTCCCAGGTGTGGCTGTCCACTCCGGAGCCCTTCGCCTTGGTGGTTTGGCTGAATTAATAAATATTTTTCAATATCTCTGCATAGCACACTGAAAACTTAAGACTGTATGTTTTTTTTATCTTTTCTTATGATAAAAATACAGCTTTTCAACATGAAATGTGTGTTGATATTTTTAATAACTTACCTGTACATTACTTTAATTATTAACTAGTCCTTATTAAAATATTCGCTGTTATCTAATTAAAATACAGCTAGTTTTACCCTCAAGAGCATACTAGCCAATGGTAAAAAGCCATAGAAATTAAAGTACAAATAGCTTTTCCACTTATGTTTATGGGTGTCTCTTCAGCAAAATACTTACTTAATGAATGTTCTTTAGAAGAATGTGTCTTTCTAACAATTTTTTTTTTAAATTTCTGTTTAATAAACAATGGAATATACTAAGTAAATTATCATGGCTAAGGAAATGATCTCAGCAAAAAACAATGAACCGGAATTGTTAAGTTTAAAGAAGAAACTAATCAAATGAGATGTGAATAATACATGCCAAAAACATGTTATTGAGAAAGCTAGTCAGAAATGTTCAATTTCTTTCCATAACAGCACAAGAAGAAAGGATCTTCTAGAGTAATGGAAAGGAAACCTGATAAATGAAAGTAAAATTCATCACCTTTTTTGTATTTTTTTTTTACCTTCATTATAACTCATTACAGTTAATATCTTGCCAGGATTAAAAATGTTTTATAGGGACCACAGGAATGTTTGTCATGGAATAAAATTTACTGTAATATAATTTAAAAAAAATAATTACTGCAATTAAATTTCAAAAGCCCTTTTTCAAATCAGATATTAATGTACATGTCAAACTTAGAAAGACTGTAACATGGACTATAGGGCCCCATAACATAGTGATAGAGAATTCTCCATGACAGACACTTCTTCCATTTGAACAGGTGGATCTGAAAATTTTTAGTCTATCTATCTTGAATATGCCAGAATGGAATCTCTAAGTAGCTGTCATGAATTTTTCTGAGCTCTGTAGCGAATTGTTTCATCATTATAGTAAGGAGAATCAAGGATGAACTGAGTCTCAGGGGTTGACTTTGTTGCTTTATTTGCTCTGGACTCTGTCCAAAGAAAAAAATAAAATCTATCTCTTATTATTATTGTCCTTAGCAACACTTAATAGAATGCATTGCAGTCCATAAAGTCATGCGTTTTCATAAGTTTTCAGAGAACAGTCACAGCTGCTCAGGATATAACAAATGCCCATATACTGTAGTGCAAAAAACCCCCCAAAAAATAAAAAAGCTAAGTTATGCCTTTTAAAATATCAGAAAGAAAAGAAACCTTCATCATTTTCAATAAAATAATGGAATTGTCTTTAGTATAAATTTCAAAATTATTTTCACCTAGGGTATCATTAACATGGTGGTCTTTAGTAAACACTTACAACTGTCACACATATTAGCCCACCCTTTAACTCTTACCCACAACTTCTCGACTCATTCATCCACCCCTAGACAGAGTTCAATCCTTTCCAGTCGCTCTCTCACAAAAAAGCAACTCTACCACCTCACCTTGCTGGCCTGTCTTTCCTAAAAAGTATGTAGCCATCTATGACAGCATTCCAGTCATGCAAGCTGTCCCACCATATCTCTCTGATTGATTGCAATGAGATGACTGCCCTTCAACCACACTCAGATCTCTAGTTCTTCCTGTTTATTCCCCATGCTACGTAGAGGCATTTCAGAGAGGTAATCAAGCATGCAGGCTTCCCTGGAGGGGTGCAAGAGGATCCACCATAGCCATACACACCCTCAAGGTAGCTGGCCTTCTGTTTCTCATCTTAGGAGGCAGCTAAGGAACTTTTGTTGGTCCTCTGATTGGCCTGGCTTATTCCGCAGTTGGTTGAAAAGGTGTGAGCATTGTGACTTTGGACCCCACCCCCCAAGTCCTTCAGTTTAAAGCCCACCACAATAAGTTGGCCAGCTGCAGTTGACAGGTTACAGTCATTGAAGAATGTCCCCTTGTAATAAAATCCAAAACCCTCACAATGACACAAGGCACAAAGCCAGGAATTTATATTTGATATGCATCTACTTCTGGCTGTCCCCTTTCATCCTACTGGTAAAACAGAGGAAAAGACAGCTTTGGGACCAATGCTTTTCACTTGCACCCCCAGGGCTTTGTAGTCTTCCTTGGTTCTGCCCAGGTTCCGGCTTGCAGAGTCATTCATGCCCACATGAAAGACTAACAGAGTAGACAGTAGTCAGTGCTCTTTAAAAGTTGTGGCACTATCTCAGTGACATCTCGGACCTTAGGTCCTGGAAGACTACCTACATCAAGTGCCTTCCTGTCAGGTGAGGTCACCCACTATAAGCACCACGAGCACTCAGCAGGTTTTTTTATGGTATCCACTGTGTGCTACTGGTATAGTTTCTCCTTGCAGACCATGCTTGTGGGTGTCGATAATTGTTAAAGCTTGGTATCTGGTTTAAGTTGTGCTTAAGGAGGGTGGAGACTGAAGGAGACTCCTGCTATTGTGGGTCACCAGGGTCCAAGGTGCCTTATTCTCAGTGGTGTCCACTACGGTAGCATGGTTCTGAAGCCACTTAATGATCTGTCTCAGCCCCTTTAATACTGTGTAGCCTTCTAACAGTTTTCTGCAACTCGGCCACCTGAAACAACAGGTTCTCAACCTGTGCACACCTTATGCAGGTATTTACCTTTTGTCACGGATGAGTGGTTAGGTTGCTTAAAGAATCACCTTCAAAGGTATTTTCAAGAAAAGATTTTACTAAATATTTATGAAATGTGATTTTATAAAGTTTGTTAGCAAGGTTTGCTCTATTACTTATCAAATTAATGGAATACAAAACCAAGGTTGGAGTGAGATAGAAGGGTTTATACAGACATTGAGGAAAGAATTAGGGGGTAAGGGAAACCCTCCCATTGAGTCACAAGGTTTGGAATGGAGTCCCTTGCTTTCTAAACTCCTTCTCAGAGAGGGGACTAGGTGCGTCTGGATCCAGACTTAGCCTCAGACCACAACGCTTTATGTCTAAAGGATATGTGTTTCGATTTTGCCTGGATAAATGCCAGGTGTCCACCAAAGCCACTCTATCACTCCGCTCCTCAATTGGACAGGGGAGAGGAAATATGATGAAAGGCTCAAAGGTCAAGATAAGGACAGGGAGAGATCACTCACCAATTACCGTCAGATTGAATGGGACAAAACAGATTGAACTTGGGGAGAAAAGGGAGTTTAATTTATCACCAATCAAATCAGAGTAGGATAATGAAAAATAAAGCTAGATCTTAAAACACCTTCCCTCCACCCTTCCCTTCTTCCCATGCTCAACTTCAATCCTGTTTCTTTACCTCCTCTCTCCTCCCTGAGATGCGCAGGGGGATGAGGAATGGCGGTTACAGTCAGTTCATCACATGTTGTCTCTGCCTCTCCTGCCTCCTCAGGGGGAGGACTCCTCACACCCTTCCCCTGCCCCAGCATGAGGTCCCTCTCACAGGAGACAGTTCTCCACAGACTTCTCTAGCATGGGTCCTTCCCGTGGGCTGCAGCTTTTCACGAACTGCCCCAGCGTAGGTGCCTTCCATGGGTGCAGTCCTGCAGGAACAGATTGCTCCAGCATGGGTCACCCACAGGGTCACAAGCCCTGTCAGCAAACCTGCTCTGGCATGGACTCCTCTCTCCATGGGTCCACAGGTCCTGCCAGGAGCCTGCTCCAGCACGGACTCCCCATGGGGTCACACCCTCCATCAGGCACCCACCTGCTCTGGTGTGGGACCCCTTCCACAGGCTACAGGTGGATATCTGCTCCACCATGGACCTCCATGGATTTCAGGGGAAAAGCCTGCCTCATCATGGTCTTCATCACGAGCTGCAAGTGAAAACTCTCTGCTCCGGTGTCTCGAGCACCTCCTCCCCCTCCTTCTTTACTCACTTTGGTGTCTTCAGAGTTGTTTCTCTCACATGGTCTCACTCCTCTCTCTTGACTGCCCTTTTACCACAGGTTTTTTTCCCCTTCTTAAATGTGTTATCACAGAGACGCTACCACCGTTGCTGATGATTGGCTTGGCATTGGCCAACAGAGGGTTCGTCTTAGAGCTGGCTGACATCGGCTTTATCAGACATGGGGGAAGCTACTTGCAGCTTCTCACAGAAGCCACCCCTATAGCCCCCCCTGCTACCAAAACCTTGTCACACATAGCAGCAATTCAATGTGTGTTCACAGTGAGAAAGAGCAAAAATCACAAATATTTAGAAGCAATTAATCATGGATTTATTTAACATTTATAGGGATATTAAAAAGAATTCACTACTATAATCACAGTAATAGGATATTATGCTTTGAATCAATTCACACACACACACACAACATGCATAGATAAAGGTACCTGTTAAAAATTGCCCTCGAGTTCGGTTTAATACTCACTTCAAATTAAATGATTTTCTCAATGGGAGAAGGTTGAACCTAAAAGAGTGAGGGATCCCTGTAGTTCAGCCCAGGTAGTTCAAAGTGCTCCAACATGCGTCCCACTCAGAGGGACATATTAAGTGCAGCCTGCTATAGTCCAGGAGAGCTCAAAGTGCCTTCCTCTGTACTGCTGTTTACAGGTTCTCAAGATGGTTGAGTCTAGGCATCAGTAAATTTCTGTCCTGGCCACAATCTGTATGATGTAATTCTGGTATCTTGACAGCAGCCATACAATTACAGTATTTCCCCAGACTGTACAGTTCTGACATTTACCATGCAGCTGCGATCCAGGCATCAGGAGTTCCAGGTGCGATCAGGGAGTGCCTGATTGGCCCAACTCACTGTTCTTGCACAAAGATGAGGAAAGTGTCAAGTCGTCCCATCTCAGTGCTCTCATTCAAAGGCAAGAAAAATGGCTAGTTATGCCAGCTAACTGTTTTTGCTGTTCAAGTAAGAATACAGTGTCCGCTGCTTCTGAGATGTCCAGGTGTGGAAGGGACTGCACCACCACACCTTTGCACCAGGAGAAGGGTCTGGGGACTAAATGAAACCTACCACCTGCACTGAAGTCTCTGTACTGGAGGCTTGCCAATGTGACACCCATCTACAAGACAGGCCAGAAGGAGGACCCTGGGAATTACAGGCCTGTCAGCCTGACCTTGGTGCCAGGGGAGACTATGGAGTGATTTATCCTGACTGCGCTCACCAGACACGTGCAGGACCACCAGGGGATCAGGTCCAGTCAGCAACAGTTCATGAAAAGCAGATCCTACTTAACCAACGTGATCTCCTGCTATGACCAGGCTACCCGCCTAGTGGATAAGTGAAAAGCTGTGGATGTTGTCTACCTGGAATTCAGAAAGGCCTTTGACACTGTCTCCCACAGCATCTTTCTGGAGAAACTAGCTGCTCACTGTTTGGGTGGGTGTGCACTTCGCTGGATAAAAAACTGGCTGGATGTCCACGCCCAAAGAGTGGTGGTGAACAGAGTTAAAAACACATGGTGGCTGGTCACAAGTGGTGTTCTCCAGGGCTCAGTTCTGGGGCCAGTTGTGCATAATGTCTTTATCAATGATATGGATGAGGTGATTGAATGCTCCCTCAGTAAGTTTGCAGATGACACCAAGTTGGGAGGGAACGTTGATCTGCTCGACGGTAGGGAGGTTCTGCAGAGTATTCTGGATGGACTGGATCGATGGGCCAAGGCCAACTGTATGGGATTCAACTAGGCCAAAACCTGGGTCCTGCACTTGGGTCACAACAACCCCATGTAACTCTAGAGGCTTGGGGAAGAGTGGCTGGAAAGCTGTCCAGTGGTAAAGGACCATGGGGTGCTGGCTGACAGCCAGCTGAACCTGAGCCAGCAGAGTGCCCAGGTGGCTGAGAAGGCCAGCGGCATCCTGGCATGTATCAGGAATAGTGTGGCCAGCAGGAATAGGGAGATAATCATGCCCCTGTACTTGGCACTGGTGAGGCCGCACCTCAAATACTACAAGAAGGAGCGTGTCCAGAGAAAGGCAACTAAGCTGGTGAAGTTTCTAAAGGACGAGTCTTGTGAGTAGCAGCTGAGGGAACTGGGATTGTTTAGTCTGGAGAAGAGGAGGCTGAAGGGCAACCTTATCACTCTCTGCAACTACCTGAAAAGTGGTTGTAGTGAGGCAGGTGTTCGTCTCTTCTCCCAAGTAAGTAGAGATAGGATGAGAGGAAGTGTCCTCAAGTTGTGTCTGGGGAGGTTCAGTTTGGATATTAGGAAAAATTTCTTTACTTTCTTTACTGCAAGAGTAATCAGTCATTGGAACAGGCTGCCCAGGGAAGTGGTGGAGTCATCATCCCTGGACTGTTCAAAAAATGTATAGATATGGCACTTCAGGGCATGATTTAGCAGGTATGGTGGTGTTGGGTTGATGGTTGGACTTGATGATCTTAGAGGTCTTTTCCAACCTTAACAATTCGATGATTTTGTGATTCTATATCTCTTTCTCCTTACCAGTTCCATCCGGATGGAAGCATCAGACATCACAGGGTCTTTCGCTGTAGGGACTCTTGTTTTAGCTCTAAGATGAGAGACCACTGTTATGGCAGAGACCCAGAGCACTTCCCTGGGCTGTGGGCCTACAGGCAGTGTGCAAGGCCCTCCCTGCATACCTATCCACCAAACTGCCGCACAAACTGCCACACCATGTCTTGAGTGATGGGCCCACCCTGTTCACAGTGCTTCCTAAGGGCCTTTTAAATGTCGTGTGGTTGCTCCTGGCAATGCCCAACCCATGTCAGCCACGCTTGTGAGAGATTCGCCTAGCCACAAAAGTTACGGTTGCTGTTACTGCTTTCCTCACCAACTGAGTGCTGCTGCTGTTCTTTCTGCATTTAAATCCCCTTAAATACATGACTGCATCTCTAATTGTGAGCATGTACAACACTTCTAAAATGCTGTGTAACATACTTCTTAATACCTCTAAATATGCTAATTGAAAAAATAATTATCAGACTCTTCTACCTGATAAATTATGTTTAGTCATGACATGGTTTTTTTTTGTGAACTTAACAGTGTTAACAGTTCAAATTAATGATAATGATATTAAGGGTCTTTTCCAACCTAAATGATTGTATGTTTCTATGATTCTATGTATCTGCATTCTGCAAGCATGTGACAAGCATGCTCCAGGCATGCTTCAATGAAATATATAAACTTGTACAAAAGCATGTTCAGTTACAAAGCAAATATCTTATTGGAGTACACTGTCTGCACCCTCAGTGTGTCAAGAGGCTTTAATTGCCCTGACCAGTCCAATGTGAGGCCTCCGCCCACTTCGTTGAAAGTTATGATGTGAAACTCGATTCTTAATAACCTGATTGACCTGGGTTTTCTTAATAAAAATTAGAAAACTGGAGTAGCATTCAGTTGATTAAGCATGATGTTTTGTGCCATTTGAGATGTCCTGGAGAATCCCTGAGTTTCTTTCTGCTTCAGAAAGGCATGGGATTTCTGTCAGTCCTGTGATAGCTACTGGGTCTGTGCAGATATGTGAAGTAAACTAAAGAATTGGAAGTGGTGCTGCGCTTTACAGAAACCTGATGAATCCTGTTCTAGTTAGGGCAAGTGTATACCTTTAATCAGAGCATGGACTTAAGTGTGCATTTGCATAAGAAATGACAATATTTAGCCACTACGTTACCGGTCAGCTTTGGAGATAGGCCTATACTTTCTTTAATCATCCCATTTTTTTTACTGTAAAGAGGTCAGGAACCCAGGTAAAAGGGGCTTCTCCATTCTAGTAATTCTACTTGCCTTATGTTCTTGTCTTTATTAACTTTCCTAGTTAGCCTCTGCACAAAAGAGTCTGTTTTAGACAATTCTGTCTTATCAGGTATTATACAGACAGCTTGCATGCTTAACTGCAAATTCATATGGTACTTAAAAGGTAACTATTATGATATCTACTTGTGAGAATTTGTATGAGTGTCTTCTTAGACGTACCTTTTGTCGCAGCCTCGAGTGGTAGAACAAAGTCATTCCTCTCTGCTAGCCTCACATTCTATCACCTGGCATTTAATGTTCTCTTCTGCAAGACAAGTGGAGTCCCTGGAATGGTAAATACACTCACATCTCATTTCATCTGACAGTTTTAAATGTTCTTTTAATCACTGATAAAAGTCATATCTTAAAACAATGAACTGGACACTGCTTAGATCTTTCAAAGGACTAGACTTTCAGAGGTCTAGCTTTTGGAGCAGAAATAAAGGGCTTGAATCCCTCTGCTGCACAAGGTTAGATTTCAGACATTCCATGAACACCCCTTACTATCAGTTGCCTGAACTACATCCCACTTAATGTAGGCTCTGGAGTCTTTGGACCAGGTGGACCAGGAACTAGTGGTCCATGGGCTTTTTTTATTCATACTGTCCTTATGTGTCTGTATTTTCTAATGTGATATGGAGATTTTTGCTCTTCTTGGCTGGAATCCTTATAAAACCATTTTCCCCTTGCGGTGCAGCATATAACTAGTTTCAAGCTGAGACAGAAATACAAGGAGGAAATTGCTTCTGGCAATATGTTACCACTTCAGAACCCTGAAGTGTGGTTTCATTTAGGTTCATCTATAATAAAATGCAGAAAACTTTAAGAAGTTAGTTTTAGGTTTTTTTATTATTTTATTTCAAGCAGATTAAAATTACTCTTGCAGTTCAGGTAAAATTGAAAATGGAAACAAAAAGTGTTTGAAGAAACTAATTTTACAGTTGTCTGGATGATAAGCAGAATTCTGAAACTGCATTCCAGGATCCAGGATCTGGATTCTCTGGGATCAGATTATGCAGCTCTAACTTTAAACAGACAGTTGATAAACATTTAAAAGATTTATTCATTTTCAAATCAATAATTCCTTTTTTTTTTTTTTTATAAATCTAACTAATTAAACGAGGAACTAATTTTCCTGATTCCCCCCATGTGCTGAATATGTGTTTTCCTATTCTGCCAACACATTGCAAATTAAGAGATTTAGACAGCAATATTCATATCTAGTGGCAAAGCAAGTTACAGAACATTAACCAGGGAAGGCTAGAGAACTTGACACAGTGTATACACTTTTTGAAATTAAAGTCAAAATATTTGCAGCTGAGTTGCCAAATGCTTTCAGCTGTGCAATTCCAAGTTCTTTCGACCTGTTATTCCACAAATAGTTAGTTTCTGCAGTGAAAAGGACATAGTTATCTTCTGCCAAACACAGTGTTACTACAGCATCTGATGATATTGACATTACCAACTATGTATCATTCTGGACACTCTTATAATTCACCTATATGTCCGGTAAGCCTCTGTTATACTTGCCCAAATCAATAACGCATCAAGCCTGTGTCTTTTTCAATAAAATTCTCTTGTTTTTTCAATCACAATGCAGTAAAGTTATATCAAAGTTTATTTTACAGTGTATTCTTTGAAATGACACAAAAAATATTCAATTTCTTTTGACAGAAGTGTTTTCTCTGTCCGTTTTTAACAGTCTGCAGCCATTGTTTTCTACTAGGTCCACAGTTAAAGACTACTCTACAGAGCAGACTGATTTGACATTTACAATAATCTCATCAGTCTGAACCCTGTCATATAACAAATGATTGGTTTATACAAATAATGGTATCTGAGAAAGTTAAGTTATTTTAAAGACATTCTAAAATTTTTTTACTTTTTTTTAAATTCTGAGTATTCAACACTGGATACATTTCAAATGGAACAGGCTGCCCAGAGGCTTTGTAGATTCACCACTTGTGGGGATTTTCAAGCCTCAGCTGCGCATGGCTCTGAGCAACCTGGTCACAATTTGAAATTAGTCCAGCTCTGAGGATGAAGTTGGACCTGATGACCTCAGGACATACTGGAGGTTCAAAGTGAAGGCATTAATTATTCCACACATACAAAAAATTTAGCTTTAAGGATGGGTGCCTGAGTGAGAATAGAGGAAGTTAAAGTAACATGAAAGAGTTGGTGTTGAAATGGTCAGCTCAAAGACTCTTGAGCAATGATAAAGATTTGTTTGGGTGATTAAAGCATTTTGTTCTAGATATCACTGGCATTTGAGAATCTCCCCCTTTTGATATCAGAAACATATTATTTGATTCATACAGCACCATAAATAAATTATTTTTTTTGATTTCTCGAACAGTTGAAAGCTATGTAGCAAACGTCTGTCTTTTTCACTCTTTGAACTTTTTTGAAAGGTATTTTACACTGTCATTATCTTTCCCTGTCAAAAGGGTCAAGTTGCATTATTAATGAAATAATACATTTCCTTAGAAGTATAGTATTTGTTGTTATGAAAAGAAAACAACTTGACCTTACCATGGGTCAGCAAGAGCTTTATCTGAGTCTTTTAGATATGAAAACGTACAGAACACTTGTTAGGAGATTTTCAGACTTCAAGTTCCTGTTATAGATTGAGATCACAAATAAAGAAATCCAGAAATTCAATAAAAGTAAGAAAAGAAACATGTTTGTACCTGAAGTTTCAAAAGAAAATAAATTATCTGATCAGCTGAAGTCATCAGCTATGTATCCACATTTGATGAAATGTTGAATTAGCTTGTGGTAGTGAGCCACCTAAGCAAGATATTTTTCTTTTTCAGTTTACTTCATAATTGCGTTTCCCCTACTTTATTAGTGGAAAGAAGTGATGTGATTAAGAGCTGAAAAAAATTGATTTTCCTTTTCCATTCTATAACTAAAAACAACATGGAAAGGACCTAGAATTATTTGTTTTAGAATGTTATAGAATGTGTTTTTAGCAGGCAAATGAAGATCACATCTCTATATAGATGTGCCTTTTCAGGCAGTGGAGTTTACTTTTCTTGACAGGCATCAAAAATGCAAAATTTGTAACTAAAACATAGCTTTTTATTCTGTTTTAGACAGATGGAGAGACAAGTAATTTCTTACATAAGAAATTAATTTCCAGTCTTCTTTTTGTCTCAGCAGTAAACAATTAATGACTCCGGCTGGTCCTTCAAAATGGATCAGGAACATACAAAGTATTTTGCATATGGTGTGTATTAAAGAGGATGTTATACACATATATACTCACGCACACATATAATACATTAGAAAGTATGCATTATGTATATATATGTACATATATACATACATGATGTCATGCAGAGCATGGAAGCAACCAGTATAATATGAAGAAAAGAAGAAAATAAATCATGCTATTAAAAGCTGTAAGGGGTTGCTGCTCTGTCTTTCAGTACAGATATGAAAAACAGAAATGGGAGAGGAATGTTTTTGTTCAGAGCTGTAGCAAAGGTAATGTAACATATTCACCCACATTAGGCATTATTTTGCAAGGTGAAAATGCTCCTGTTGAAGCCAGTAGATAACATATGGGGCATCTGCAGAGGGTGGAGCGGAGCTGTGCTCATTCAATGTGACTAAAGAATACCTCTTTCAGACCTGCTATGTATTGTTTCTTGAATGTCTCTAGCTTTCATAAGCGTGGGATGATGGCTAGTACACTGGCTACGGCTAACTATATTGACAAGGCAAGAAGTGCCCCGCCAAGTCTCCAATGTGAATCTCCAGTCAGTCTCCTGAGGCTTACAAGTTTCCCTTCTGAAATTCCAATTAAGATATAACTTAGTTATAGGTTCATGCATTAAACTTGCCAGCATCCCAGAGAGGTAATTCCTGCTATGTTTTGCATGCCTGTAAACTGTTGATTGCTTCATGATATGTTTATGTTATTTTGTCCCAAATACTGAAAACTAAGTACTTTGTAAGCTGGCTAGTCACTGCTCAAGTGTTGTATTTCCTTGAAGGGGAGTTTGCAGAGCTGTATGTACTGCGTTAAGCTCAGACCTACTGAAAAATTCATAGGAAATTCTCTGTGGACTTGATCTCCCAAAGTAACTTGTTCTCAAGGAGAAGGATTGTGTGTCTCCTGTCTCAAGAAAATAAAAGATCAAGCTTTGGATCGTATACAGTGTGTTTCTGAAGAGGTCACAAAGGGCCAGAGATGCAGTAAATCTCAGCATTGTTGTAGTGGGAACCATAAGTAATCAGCCAAAATCACAAAAATCACTGGAGTCAGTGGATTGTCTCTTTTAAGAATCGAATATTTGAAAAATGAGAAACCTGTTTGAGGAATCTTACTTTCTTTTTTTCTTGGATATCCACACAAAAGATAACTGTGTGTTTAGCAAACTACAGAAAGAGATGAAAATGTTAAAATATTAAATGTTGTTGCATTTTGCTTTCAGCAAATGTCCACACAATTATGGTTTAGTTCAAATGAAAATTAAAAAAAGACTATGAAGATAGTAAGCAAAGGCAATAGTATTCAAGATATTAATATGAGAATATAAACAGTGATTAAAACAATTTAAGTAGTTCACAATGTTCCATAACTTCTCCAGAAAACTGTGTAACATCTAGATACTTCTGAAAAAACAACACCAAATTTAATGACAGCAGAATAATATGACTTGGGCAGCTAGCTATGTTCATGTGTTATCTGTTGTGGCAATCAGCTGCATCTGACCTGGAGATGTATCTTGATTCCTACTGATCAGTTCTGAGTTCTCATTATTTCCATTGTTTCGTCATAAAAATAAAAATAAAAAAATAGAGAAAAACAAAAGCAAAAGCAAGCCGTCCTAACAATACAACCTTCTAAGTATTCTGTAACAAGTTTTTCTTTGCTATATTTTGTGTTTCTCTCTGACAGAAAAGCATTTGATAATCAAACTGAAATACATGTTAACTTGAAGAGATTATTGATTGCTTCTTTAGCCAAAACTTGAAACCATGATTTTTCTTACTTTTTGGCTCGATTCATTACAGAATTTGCACCATGTTTTCCAATATAGGTCTTTTTCTTCTTTCCTCCGTTCCATCTTTCTTATAGTCTTAGTTTAAATACCATAAAAATTGTTTTTTATTTTGAAAATGTAATCTCCATTTAAAAAAATGTACTCACAGTGGCTGAGAAAGGCAATATCATAGCAAGGGCTGTAGAGAATCTTTAGTTAGCCATTACAATTTCCTTTCTTGATTTGAAGTCTTGGTTATTTTTCCTTGATTCTATCACCCTGTTGAATTTTCTGTCATTACTGAGGCATCAGCTGTTTTCTTGCTTATTTGTGCTGCACATATATAACAGACAGTGATTACAGTACTCTACTGCTGAACTGCAATGAAGAATCAATGTAGTCACTGTAGAGTTGACTGAAAAAAGAAAAATGTACTGTGAAAATAGCTTTTTTTTTTTCTATTATGTTTGGAAAATACTAACCCTCTCAGACTGGAAATGGCTACTACCTGAAACCTGCAAATGGAGCAGCTGTTTTAGTGTCCAATACTAAGACTTGATTCTAAGACTTTTGAGTTAGTTCTGTGAAAAATTCTTGATGAGAATGACTGTTTTGAAAAATGTATTTTTCTCTTGTCAAATTAGAACCATGTTTGCTCTTAGTTTCACAATTGTGGAAAAAAAAATATTCTGGACCAAATTCTTTATAGTACCAGAAGTATGTCTTCTACTCAAAAGCAAATCTATTTATAGTAGAAGGGCTCGTCAGGTTGTACTTACAAAAAACAGCAAGGAATTACAGGGTTGCATGAAACTAAGTAATTCTTAATTAAAACACAAGTATAATTTTGACTTAACCTAGTTACTTTAGGAAATAAGGCTTATAGAACCAAGAATGGGTGGGGGTGTATGTCTGCCTATAGAATAATTTCTTATGACATGTGGAGATGCTGTATTTTAGGAGTATGCCAATGTGTTACCTGGATCATGACACAGAAAATTCTCTGATGAAATAAATGCGGGACTGTCTGAAATGGGGTAAGCAAAGAGGATGAGATGGCTTCTACTTTGGAGTGACAAATAGAAGAGGTTTTAGAAATATGTTTCTGCTAAGACATTTTAAACTGATAGACATAGTGATAGAATATTACGTAATATAAGAAGAGACGGTATTCTGGATTCTAGTTTCTTCTCCTGAAACTGGTTGAAGCCAGATTCATTGATTCTTTAGACCAAAGCATTTCCTGGAACACCAGCAACAATCCAGAAGTCCCTGGAAACCTTTCTTGGACAACAGATATACATATTTTGTAATAATTTTGTTTCACTATATTCCAGTCTTCTATTCTTTTCTAAACACTGACCCAGTCTCAACAGCTAGCTCTAACTAGAGCACTCTCCTGCCATATCAGTTAAGTAAGTTTAAATCACATGAAGCAAAAAAGGCATGATGTTGTGAGTTCTCTATCTCCTTTTAACTTCTACATGAAAAGAAGCTGAGTAATACCTGATTGTGAGGAGAAATTGGTCTGAGTCTGGCCTCCCAGGTCGTGTGTATCTAGATGAAATACAGTATTCTAGTGCATTTTTTACTTTTTCTGTTAAGTGACCAAAACATTTTCGGATGATTGTGACATCCATAAATCTAATTTTTAAGCAACTAACTCCCCATTTTATTTCATTAGGAAATTTAAAGAGAGTAATATGAGAACCGAATTCCATGCTGAATTCAGGTATGAGGAAGTTAGTGGCAGCTTGTAGAACTAGACATGTTCCCTGTTTAATGCATAAGCTTGTAAGGCCCCATATTATTAAATAACGTTCTTAGTAGGAGGAACTACTAGTACCCATACTTCATTGCTGAAAGGACAATGGACAGTGTGGTACACTAAATCCTAACACCAGATCAGAATAATTGTGAGATTTAAGCTCAGATCTCGTACAGGCAAAAAGTTGGAACAACTGGGGCAAGTTCAGCCAAAGATACGTCAAACACTTTAACTGTTGACAGTTGTCCTTGGGTTGTTCATGGTAACTCTTTACTCTTAATTCCAGGTGATTGATCACCTAGGTCACAATGGTTAGTGAACTTGCTTTTGGATTAATGCAACAGCTCATATAGAAGAAACAAAGGAAAATAAACAGTAAATAAACTCCCAACTTTGTTTTAAAATTCATCATGTGGTTAAATTCCTTCCTCAGTTTGGCATAAGCAATTTAATGAAGGTCACACAGAAAGCCTGTGAAAAAACTCAGATCATTGTTCAGTATTCAGCTATTAACCAATTTTACCTTTTATAAAATTGCATGTCACATACTGGAAACAGTGGTATGAAAACAGTGTGCATCAGTGGATACAGAGATGTGAAATATAACAATTTTTTCTAGAGTTTGTTAGGCTTCCTAGTGTGGAAAACACGAAAAGTAAAATATCACAAACGATAGATTGCCCCTGAAATTCCACATATATTTTTTGCTGTCTTATTTCTTGGAATACATGATATTTCTGGTAACTTTAAAATGAATTATACAAAAAAAAAAAGAGAAAAATCTAATTACACTGGCAAGTAGCTATAATTTGTTTACTATTTCAATTACTAGTTTGCTAAAAGGAATATAATTGTCAGATTTCAGCTGAGTGAACTGATGTTATGCACAAAACGGAGTTGCTCTGCTTTTAACTGTTCGCTGCCTCAAACACATTAGGCCTAGGAAAGTTATCATTTTCACTCAATCTACAAGATACAACCTTGTGATTTAAGGCTACATTTATTTGTATCATATTCTACTGTTATACAGGAAATTTTTTCTTCCTATCAGGAAGGAAAATGCCTTGAAAATATTGAAACAATAACTCAGTTATTGTATTCTGTAGAAAAAACCCCAAACAAAAAAACAAACACAACCAAAAAAGCTCAAAAGTACCAGAAGCCCAAACACTTTAACAGCAGAAAAATGGGTGGCATTTCTTATATTAATCCCATACCATCAGATAACATCAAAATAATAGTTTCTAAACTATGATAGTTATTGGGCATAAAGTTGTGAAGGACACGAAGTTTGCTTTTGAAGTGTCTTAGCATTTGCACAAAAAAAGATTGAGATATAATGCCTGCTGGGACTTTTATCACATCTTTAAAGCTCTTACTCTCAATGACATCAGGGAGCTAATCAGAAGAGATAGAAAAATTAGTGATAATTTTCAGTATTGAAAGAATGTAAAGATAGCAGGGGAACTAACTGGCTAGAATCTGCTAGTCTGAACATTTGCAGGAAATACCATCTATTTTCTACGCCAAGGAAGATTTCTGTGTGGATTAAATAATTATTTGGACAGATTAAAAACGTGTTTCCATAAATGGATTTCATACAGAACAAGTTCAATGCATTTAGATCTTCCTATTAAAATGATATTAATATGATATTATACAAGTTTTCTTTAATTAACTAGATTCATTTTCAACTTAGTAAACTCAACGGGTAATCTAAAATACGTATTGACTTCTAAAAATATTAGGGTGAGTAGTGGTTTTAATGGCTTTCTTTATAAATGCTAATAAATATCTTAAGGGTGGGTGTCAAGAGGGCCACACTCTTTTCAGTAGGGGCCAGCAACAGGACAAGGGGCAATGGGCACAAACTGAAGCACAGGAAGTTCCATCTGAACATGAGGAAGAACCTCTTTACTTTGAGAATGACAGAGCACTGGAACAGGTTGCCCAGAGGGGTAGTGGATTCTCCTTCTCTGCAGATATTCAAAACCCACCTAGACAAGGACCTGTGCAACCTGCTCTAGGTGACCGTAGGGGAGGTTTACATGGCACTGGGCCTGCTGGCGACAGATGGAGTGCAACTGTCTCAAAGGGGAAAAAGGATTCTTGCCCACAAGCTGGCAGGGCTCATTGAGAGGGCTTTAAACTCGATTTGAAGGGGGAAGGGGACATCGCCCAGCTCACTAGAGATGAGCCCAGGAGTGGCATGCCAGTGTCGGGGGTGAGATCGACAGCCCAGCTCAAGTGCATCTACACCAATGCACATAGCATGGGCAATAAACAGAAGGAGCTGGAAGCCATTGCACAGCAGGACAGCTATGACTTTGTCACCATCACAGAAACGTGGTAGGACAGCTAAAATGACTGGAATGCTGTCATGGATGGCCACACACCCTTTAGGAAAGACAGACCAACAAGGAGAGGTGGTGGAGTTGCTCTATATGTGAGGGAACAACAGGAATGCATTGAGCTCTGCCTGGGGGTGGATGAAGAACGAGTTGAGAGCTTATGGGTAAGAATTAAGGGACAGCCTCAGATGGGTGACGTCATTGTGAGTGTGTACTACAGGCCACCCGAAAAGGAAGAGGAAGTTGATGAGGCTTTCTACAAGCAGCGGAAAGCAGCCTCACAGTTACAGGCCCTGGTTCTCATGGGGGACTTCAACCACCCTGACATCAGCTGGAAAGACTACACAGCCAGGCACATGCAGTCCAGGAGATTCCTACAGAGCACTGATGATAACTTTCAGATACAAGTGGTGAAGGAACCAACAAGGAGAGGTGCTCTGCTGCACTTTGTACTAACGAACAAAGAGGGACTGGTTGAGGATGTGAAGGTTGGAGGTAGCCTCAGCTGCAGTGACCATGAAATGGGGGAGTTCAGGATCCCGCTTGGAGGAAGCAGGGCTATAAGTAGGACCAAAACCTTGGACTTCAGGAGAGCTAAATTTAACCTCTTCAAGGAGCTACTGGGAGGAATAAAGTGGGACAGGGCTCTCGAAGGCAGGGGGGTCCAAGAGTGCTGGTCGCTCTTTAAACATCACTTCCTCCATGCTCAGGAGCGGTGCATCCCCCTGAGAAAGAAATCGAGCAAAGGAGGCAGGAGACCCATATGGATGAGCAAGGAGCTTCTAGCGGAGATCAGGTGGAAGAGAAAGTTTTATGCAATGTGGAAAGAGGGACAGGCCACTTCGGAAGAATACAGGAATGTGGTCAGAGCATGCAGGGATGCAACGAGGAAGGCTAAGGTCCACCTGGAATTAAATCTCGCAAGGGATGTCAAAAACAACAAGAAGGGCTTCTTCAACTACACCAGCAGCAAAGAGAAGGCTAGGGATAATGCGAAGCTGCTGCTGAACGAGGTGGGTGTACTGGTGGTGGAGGATACAGAAAAGACAGACTTATTGAATGCCTTCTTTGCTTCAGTCTTCAGTGCTAAGACTGGCCGTCAGGAATCCCAGGCCCCGGAGGTAAGAGAGGAAGGCTACAGAAAGGATGACCTTTCTTTGGATGAGGAGGACTGTGTGAAATCACTTAAGCAATCTGGATGCCCACAAATCCATGGGCCCCAAGTGGATACATCCACGAGTGCTGAGGGAGCTGGCGGATGTCATTACTGAGCCACTCTCTATCATCTTTGAAAGGCTCTGGAGGACAGGAAAGGTGCCCAAGGATTGGAGAAAAGCCATTGTCACTCGAGTCTTCAAACAGGGCAAGAAGGATGACTCAGGGAACTACAGGCTGCTCAGCCTTACCTTCATCCCGGGAAAGATGATGGAGCAGCTCATTCTGGAGGTCATCATCAAGCAAGTGGAGGAAAAGTAGGTTATCAGGAGTAGTCTGCATGGATTCAGAAGTGAAAATCATGCTTGACCAATCTGATAGTTTTCTTTGAAGGCATGACTGGCTGGGTAGATGAGGGGGGAGCCATGGATGTCGTCTACCTTGACTTCAGCAAGGCTTTTGAACACACTGTCTCCCATAACACCCTCACAGGCAAGATCAGGAAGTCTGGGCTGGATGAGTGTTCGGTCAGGTGGATTGAGAACTGGCTGAATGGCAGAGCTCAGAAGGTTGTCATCACCGGCACAGAGTCTAGTTGGAGGCCTGTAACTAGCAGTGTTCCACAGGGGTCAGTACTTGGCCCAGTCTTGTCCAACCCATTCATCAATGACCTGGACGAAGAGTTAGAGTGTACCCTCAGCAAGTTTGCGGATGACAGAAAACTGGGAGGAGTGGTGGATACACTGGCAGGCTGTGCTGCCATTCAGCGTGACCTGGACAGGCTGGATAGTTGGGCACAGAGGAACCTGATGAAGTTCAACAAAGGCAAATGCAGGGTCCTGCACATGGGGAGGAACAATCCCATGCACCAGTACAGGCTTGGGACTGGTCTGCTGGAAAGCAGCTCTGCAGAGAGGGACCTGGGTGTTCTAGTGGAAGACAGGTTAACCATGAGCCAGCAGTGTGCCCTTGCTGCCATGAAGGCCAATGGGATCCTGGGGTGCATTAGGAGGAGTGTGGCCAGCAGGTCGAGGAAGGTTCCCCTTCCCCTCTACTCTGCCCTCATGAGTCCGCATCTGGAGTATTGTGTCGAGTTCTGGGCTCCCCAGTTTAAGAAAAATGAGGAACTACTGGAGAGTGTCCAGCGGAGGGCTACGAGGATGATGAGGGGACTGGAGCATCTCTCCTACGAGGAGAGGCTGAGGGAACTGGGCTTGTTTAGCCTGGAGAAGGCTGAGAGGGGATCTTATAAATGCCTATCTTAAGGATGGGTGTCAAGAGGGTGGGGCCAGACTCTTTTCAGTGGTGCCCAGCGACAGGACAAGGTGCAACAGGCACAAACTCTAGCACAGGAAGTTCCATCTGAACATGAGGAAGAACTTCTTCACTTTGAGGCTGACAGAGCACTGGAACAACTTGCCCAGAGAAGTTGTGGAGTCTCCTTCTGTGGAGATATTCAAGACTTGTCTGGACAAGGTCCTGTGCTGCCTGCTGTAGGAGACCTTGTTTTGCAGGGGTTTTGGACTAGATGACCCACAGAGGTCCCTTCCAACCCTGAACATTCTGTGATACTGTGACCCTGCTTTAGCAGAGGGTTTTGGACTAGATGATCTCCACAGGTACATTTCAATCCCTACCATTCTGTGATTCTTGATTGATTTTACGACTACCTTGTTTTTTCTGTAGTGTTGTTAGGTACTAATAGAAAAATCTTGAAATAAATATGTGTAGTATGTATTTTCTACTACACCAAATGCAGACTTATATGATTTTATTTTTTGTTGTATATTACACAAGCACTTCCATAAAATTTACATAATCAATACTGAAGACTAATGAACACGCAATAATTCAAGCTAATAATACATGCTGACTAATGTTACATTTATAATTTTAGTGTCAGTTTATGCATTTTTTTTATTTTATGCATCAATTAACAACCTAAAGCATTCTGATATGCACAAGTAATAAATAAAATTATTGTAGAAAAAGATTCTTAAATAGAATTTGTATGTGGCTATTAGATCACTTCATAGTGGAACTGTCTAATAGGATACATCATCATTAGCATGACATTGTGACCTTATAATGCAATTTATCAAAATTATAGAAAAAAATTAGCCAGCTGTCTCTGACAATCTCTAAGAACTCTCTGTTTAAAACTTCACTGTACTCTCTTTCAAAGTTGCATAAACCACTAGAAATATTTTATGTGGTGTGTGTATAAAGAGGATGATAGAAAACCTGAATACATTTTTCAGTTTTGTGATGGTCTAAAGCTAGACTATATTCTTTGTTAAAAGTGTTTTTTATTTTTCTTAAGTGCTTCTAAATAGTTTAATACTTTACAATAAAAAGTCTGGGAAATCTATTTCAGTATTTTGAAAGACTTTTTTCCCCCTGAAAGTAATATTGAATATGTGACATTATTGTTTTCCATTAAAAAAATAATTCCGTGGACAAATGTCTTCATTCAGAAAAAGCAGAGACAAAAAGCATGTTTTTTCAGCTGTAATGGCCAGTCCTATATCCTTTTCAAACATATCCATCAATGACAAATATTTTCTTTATTTTTGTGTTTTTGTGGGTACCTTAAATAATAAGAGGAAAACAGCCACTTCCTTTCATGTATTTGTGCTGTACCGCTGATCCTATTTGTGTTTAATATAGTCTCCTAAAGGTTATCACTGATTTTTCATGCAGCGTACCCTTGTACAAAAGAACTTCATTGTTGTCATTAGAATCCTTCCCTTTAACTCCGCCATGATTCAGACTAAATTAAATAAGGATGAGATGTTTTCTCATAAGTAAAGGAAGTCTGACTTACCATGGGATTAATGATGTTTGTGATATTCAGGATATTCATCTTATTTTCCAATGGCCTCAATCATATATTAGGTAAAAAATAAATACGACTTCATCCTCTGATCACAATGGTTGCTGTTTAAAGAGGTACTTGGGCTTCCACAAATTATATTTGTTTTAAATATAAATCATAACTAATAGAGAAAATACAGTCATTATGTACGTCTTATCTATGAGAATTTTCTTGTCCTTAACTCTCTCCTCTGCTTTTTGAATGTGTACAGAAAATTCTGGAGACAAAAAAGGTAATATCCACAAAATCAAAAAGACAGCTACGATATAAACAACTTGTTAAGGGGAAAATTAATAGTTAAGCATCACTACAGAGAATTTTGCCCCCTCCCATAGCTCCTCTTCCTCTATGTTCCTAATCAGTTAAATCTCATACACATTGAAATATACGAGGTATTTTTTATTTGCCTGTATATCACCACCAAACTGCACAGCTACTCAGTCAGCCAGATAGATAAGAATGGTCGCATATATAACTGGTTACATAACTTTTATGAGCCACAGAATGGGAGAATTACTTGTCTTGTTCATATTATTATGATTACTTACTTAAAGTTTTGGGGTTTTTTTAATCTATTTTGAAGGTTACATATGCTTCTGAAATATAGCTATTTGAATTAATTATTTTTTTTTAATTATAAAAATCTAGCTGTGAAAAAGTGTCTACATCTGTCCTTATAGTAGAGAAGGACCTGTGTGAGCTTCGCTGTGTAGCTCTATATTTCATTCTTCACTTACGGACCTTCAGGTTAAGAAATGCCATGATCATCACTGCCACAAACTCTAAATTAAATGACTCAAAAAAAATTAGATGGCATTCAATTATATGCTTCTTCATCCTTTCAAGAATCACCACAACTACTGTGAAGTCATAAGAGTTGATGTAGTTTATGAAGGAGTGTAGCAGAAGTGGAAGACAGGAGAGCACCTCTCAGTGATTTCATTCAACCAGTTATTTTCCATGGATGGCAGTTAGTCTTACAGTGGAGAAAGGAGAGTGTTCAGGGACGTACAAAATGATGCTTGGAGTTAGATGCCTTGCTGATTCTTTTCAGCTAATACTGCAGAGTAATAATGAGAAAGGAAAAATATGCATGCATTAAATCCAAGAGGGGAAAGAAAGTCTCACACTCTGAATTAAATAAAACAACAACTGTATTCCCTGGCGGCAGAACATTTTTTGAATAGTTTTTTGTGATTTCTCTTTCACTTTTTCTCTTCTTTCTCCTTTTGCTGTTGATTCTGTTGTCAGAAAGGTAAGCTCTTTATTTCAGCTACTTGAAGAGGACAAGATGTTAGGGAAAGAAACTCAAATGTACTCCATTTCAGTGAAAGGAGTCTTTAATTTTTTCCACCCTACTTGAAATAAGTCCTTGAATATAAAAATTTCTTTTAAAAAATCTAATATTTCAAATCACTGGGGTAAGAGTAGCTATATTTTCAGGTATATTCTATTTTTTGTCTTTTTTGGATATCCTGGGTTTCTTTCTCTTTCTTTAATTAAGGGATTCCTTCCAATGAAAGGTGCTACAGCAGTCCTGAGATCTTATGCTTCAGGCAGAACTACACTTTTGAAAAAACTGTTTTCCCTGGGATGCTTAAAAAAAATATTATCCAAGAATTTTTTCTTAAGAATGTTCACCTTTCTCTTTCCGTCATACCATCCTAATTTTTTTTCCACTTCTCTCCACAAGGAAATAATTATCTTCATTTCTATTATTGATCCATCAGAAATAGTTTTTAAGAAATTTTGGGAACCAAACATCTATATATAAATATATATGCCAATGGAAGGAGCAGTTTGTGCAGCAGTCTCCGGGTTCTGCTTTGGGAGCTTCTGGATCTTCTGGGGACAAGGTCCAGGATCATCACTGAACATCTGTGTATTGGATGAAGTGATAAAATTCACTCGTAAGAGAGAGGCAACAATATATGTATTGATACAAAACTGTGAGTTAAGAATTTTATAGTAATTGCAGTAGTGGTTTAACAAGATTAAATGGCAAGATACATTGTGTTATTTACTGCATAGAGGACAGGGCCAGATAAAACTGTCAGTGACTCCCTTCCGTTAAGTCATGAGGTTCAGAATGGACACCCTTGTTTTTTAAATTTCTTCTCAGAGTGAAATCTAGGTGCGTCTGGATCCAGACTTAGCCCCAGAATTGATCAATGGCTTATGTCTAAAGGATCACATGTGCACAATCAATCCTTTATATCACATAGCTAAGATTTACAAAGTTTCAGCACATTTGTTAATGACTTATCGAGAAACTGTTGTGGCAAGGAATCTCTTAACCTCCAGAAGGGAACCTTGAGCAACATCCGAAACTGAAGGGGAGATCCTGGCATACAGCCTGCTGCCATGCAGGATAGCTCAAAGGGCTCTTGGGCTGCTTACTGTTTATGAGGTAAGATGATTGACTCATAGTTATATCTGCATACTGACTAGAGATTCCAAATTTGGCTGGAGTCAGATATTGACCAGTATTGTGGTTAGGTGGGTGCATTGCCTTAAATTAGCCCTCAGCTATTGTGCTGTTATCTGTCTTCCCCAAATACACTCTGACCTAACGCATCCATTACCACCACCACTAGTGCTTATCACTTGAGCAGGGTTATGGGAAAAGGTCGGGTCAGGGCTGTGAGTGGAAGGGGAAGAACAACCTGGAAACATTCTGAGAAATTTGAGGGCTCCTGATGGTGCCAGGTAAAGACTAGGTAAGGGGAGCTACAAGGTTGTGGGTCCAAGGAAGTTCTACCAGCTTCTGAAGAACATGACCAGCTGCCATTGTTCTAGGGCACCAGAAGCCTTTATTGCAAGTGACCCATGATAAGGGAGGGCCAAGTTCCCTTTAGCCAGCGTTCAGGAGAGGCCTAGATATGACACAGACAAGAGCACGGCTCCCACATGTAGCCAAAGAACTAATCAATGTTTAATTTTAAAGCACAGCTACCAGAGGTTAGGTAGAGCTCTGTCACCTGGTGGGGTGCATTTATTTATGGAAGAAGGGAAAAACCTCAACTTTCTGTAAGGGTGCCCTAGCTAGCAGTCAGAATAGGATCAAACTGGAGTAAACTTTACATGGTTTGTTGAATGGACTTCAGGAATTATTATGCATCAGTAGCTTTCACAGTAGATGATTATCATCAGTGTTGATATTTTTTGATCTACCAGTTGAATGCAGTTCTGTTACTTAGCTATGTCTATCTACTTAAATACTACAAACTTGAATTGAAGCTTTTTGTCATATTTTGGTTAATAATGGCTCTTTTTAGATTAGTGTTGCTTTAAAGGATGACATATAGAAATAACAAAAAGTTATATTTTAAATTTTACACTGTAATTAAAAGAAAAAGTGTAATTTCTGGGAATAGAGATTAAGAGATTTTATTAAGTGCAAGAGTATACAATATTTAGCATAGTGAAGAATCTGACAATAAATCTGTTTCTTTAAAAGGTTGTTCTGTTACTTTTTTTTTTTAAAGAAGTAGCAAGTAAAGTTTAGAGAGTCTTGAGATGGGAGAATAAAAAGTTATTTCCATTAGTAACACTTGGTTACTTTTATTGCTGACAGCCAACGTGTCTTCACTAAAGGAAAATCACGCCTGACAAATTCGGTGGCTTTCTATGACAGAGTTATAGCATTGGTGGATAAGGGAGGAGCAACTGATGTCATCTACCTGGACTTGAGCAAAACATTTGACACTGTCCCACATGGCAGCCTTGTCGCTAAATTGAAGAGACATGGAATTGATGGATGGACCACTCTGTGGACAAAGATTTGGGTGAATGGTCGCACTCAAAGATTTACAGTCAATGGCTCAATGTCCAAGTGGAGACCTGTGATTAGTGGCTCTCACCAGGGGTCAGTACTGGGACGGGCATTGTTTAACTTCCTTGTCAGTGACATGGAGAGTGGGATTGAGTGCACCCTCAGCAAGTTTACCAATGACACCAAGCTGTGTGGTGTGGTCGACATGCTGGAGGGAAGGGAGGTCATCCAGGGGGACCTTGACAGGCTGGAGAGGTGAGCCTGTGCAAACCTCATGAAGTTCAACAAGGCTAAGGGTAAGGATCTGCATGTGGGTTAGGGCAATCCTAAACCCAAATGCAGGCTGGGCAGAGAATGGATTGAGAGCAGCCCTGATGAGAAGGACTTGGGGGTGCTGGTGGACCAGAAGCTCAACATGTCTCCAATCTGTGCTTACAGCACAGAAGACTAGTCATATTCTGCGTAGCCTCAAAAAAATGTGGCCAGCAAGTCAAGGAAGGTGATTCTGCCCCTCTACTCTGCTCTGATGGGACCCCACCTGGGGTACTGTGTGCAATTCTGGAGCCCTCAGCACAGGAAAGACATGGACCTGTTGTAGTGGTTCCAGAGGAGGGCCAAAGAAATGATCCGAAGGATGCAACAGCTCTCCTGTGAGGAAAGGCTGAGAGAGTTGGGTCTGTTCAGCCTGGAGAAAAGAAGGCTCTGGGGAGACATTATAGCAGCCTTCCAGTACCTGAAGGGGGCCTACAAGAAAGCTGGAGAGGGACTTTTTACAAAGGCATGTAGTCATGGGACAAGAGGTAATGGTTTCAAACTGAGAGAGGGTAGATTTAGATTAGATAGAAGAAAGAAATTATTTGCTATGAGGATAGTGATACACTGGAACAGGTTGCCCAGAGAAGCTGTGGATGCCCCCTCCCTGGAAGTATTCAAGGCCAGGTCGGAATGGGCTTCGAAAAACCTGGTCTAGTGGAAGGTGTCCCTGCCCATGGTAGGAGGTTGGAACTAGGTGGTGTTTAAGGTCCGTTCTAACCCAAACTATTCTATGATTCTATGATTAATATACTAAATTTGCTGGAGGAAGTAAAAAAGTTATTCTGTTGTTCAAAAATAGCAATAAATGTGAATGACAGCAATGACATTTTTTGTACTTTAAGACATAAATTGTTAGAACGAGTTATGATCAATGCTCATTTTATTTTCCAGCTACTGACACCTCTTTCACCCCCTGCTTTCAGTACTCAGGAATACTATTAACTCTAAACTCAAGAAACACATCATATTTCAGGCACACAGATTTTCTTAGTTATTTTTAGAAGACTTTCTCATCATTTATAAGAACCAGTGATATCTTATTTGGAATTTTCAGTTCTAATCTCTACTTTGGAACCTGAAACCTATATGTCACAGCCCTGAACTCACAGGTCCCTAAATTCTGTAGTGGATTTTGTTTGCAGGAAATGATATAGAAATATCCATTCCACAGCTGAAGCTCATCTCTTGTTCTGCTTTTCAGCTGCTAGATATAAAATTTAACTAAAATATTCCTTTCAATGCAGAGAAGGGAAATGTCAATATTAAGTTCAAAGGTACTGAGTTTCACTTATAGTGAAAAAAAAACAAACAGGATAAGTAAATGGAGAAGATTCAATCAGCAACACTTACATCTATGTAATTTGATTGAAAGCTATTAGTTGTGAAGAGATATTACCCAAGGAAGCTAATGTTTCTAAGTTGTTCTGAAAAGATAAAAGACCACATGAAAGAAGTCTTCTCATGACATGACATAAACATTACTTTGATGCCGTTGCGTCACATTGAAATGCTTATAGGTACTTTATAGGTGAGGATATTAAACCTTACAGCACAATGAGGAATACATCTACCTTCTGAAATATATGATTGATATGCCCACTCTGAATGTTGTTTTCAACTGAGCATCATTATTGCTACCTACTTTGGACTGAAATATCAATAAATAAATGTCATTTGGGTATAAGTTCCACACAGTTTTATTTAAATGAAAAGAAAATGTAAATCTAGTATTTTGGTGGAACATCAATGAAAAATTATGTTTCTGTCATCTTCATTTTACTCATTCAGGAACTGAGAAATAGATAAAAGAAGGGAGGAAAGATAATAGAACAGATTCTTTCATGATTGTAGTGTATTTATACTGGCAAGTAAGTAATTAAAAATATCTAAACTCCCAAGAAAAATAATGGAGTCCACAAGTGAAGTTCCTGAAAACTTCCTTAGCGTAGTATTTTTTTCATTACTGAGATTACATTCAGCAATGCACTACTGATTTATAAATAGAACTTCTCAAAATTGTTTTAACAAATGTCCAATACTATTTGAATTATAAAAGCTTTTGAAATAGTTCTTGTAGAGGTATTTTCAACTACCGTTATTTAAACGTATTCAGTAATGCTAGTATTTGAAGTAATGAGAGAATAAGAAGCAATGCTACCTGAAGATAAATATAGATTTTACAATCATTTCTATTAGAAATTAGAAAAAGTTTCTTAGATTGTTTTCTTTTTTGCTTATTCCTGTTGTTATAAAGGTTTTTAAATGCTTCTTAGAGGAAGTGTATGTTTAGGATGGAAGGATGCTCGAGAATTTCCAACTGAAATTTATTGAATATATATACCAACCTTGAAAATTACACTGCTGTTCAAACAAAGTTTATTCCAATTCAGCAAATAGTATAAGAATAATGATCATTGTAACCTAAGATATTAAGCTATTACAACTAATACATACATACAAAATTTGGGAGACTGAACTTATTTCTGCTTAAATGCTAAACTGTTTTGGAGGCAGAGACAGTGACTGAGGGAAATTATTCCACAGGCTTCAAACCTCAGGAATTGTGTAACACTATAAAACAAACTCAGTTAAAGTTATTTTCCGGAACTGTGAAGTTTCCTGATGTCATTAATACAACTGTGACTGATATTTCACACATGAAAAATATGGTACATATTGATACAAGGATTTAGGTCCAACGCTCATTAAAAGCAGGATGATTACATTAAATAGTTGGCAGTGAAAGCAGGAAATCCATAAACTGATAAGTATAGCATTAGCATTGGATCTGGAGCCTTTGTTAATCCTTTTAGGCCATTGGTTCATCAAATATTATCCTCACAAGCTAACTGCTTGAACACAGACTTCAGAATAATACTGATCTTGCTATACTGAGCATATTAAATTTAAAAGGAAAGAAGCTACACAAATAATTATAAAAACTTTAGATGAAGCTTAGAAATGTTGTTGTTCCTTTCTTTTGATCAAAATAATAAAAAAAAGTATTAACCACAAGTTAGCCTTCTGCAGCCCAGTGTTAGCTCTGCTTCCACAATGCTGGTGATTGTTAATAGAGTGGGAGCTGGTATAAAAGCCTGAACAATTATGTGTGCTTCAACTGATACTTCTCTGTGAATGTGCATCAAACATTTAACAAACTCAGTACATGAAGTAGGGATAATTAAATCATCATTAATTCATACATGCAAGGTTTATGTCAAGTTAGAAATTTCTACATGAATTTAATGGTATCTCAGAATAGTTTATTGGACTTTGCTTTGCAATGTACAGAGCTTTTAACACAGTGATATGCAAATAAATCTTCAAATGAATGTTTTTACATTAACTAGCCTTCACACAGGTTTGGCCTTGGTTATACTCAAGACAGTGCAGCCTCCAGGCTGTGACATAGGGTAAAAAAAAGTTCCTTCCATTTGCCTCTAGGGTTAAGAAGATTTTCAAAGAGAAATGATGAAATAAAGTACTTGTGCTGCCTGAAAATATTGCTAAGAATGAAAAATGAAATTACAAATTCAGCTTCTATAGTTTGCTTCAACATTCAGGTGTTATAGTGTGGGAAACCGTATAACTTGAGACAGAACAGCACTGTCTCATGACCCTGAAGCATCAGCGCATCCTGTGCCTCCCTTCTCTGTCCTCATGAGATCAGCTGTTTTCACACATCCAGCTGCAAAAGATCCTGGAAAACAGCAACCGTGAACTGGAATTCACAAAGCCATGAATCCAAAGCTGATTTGCTCTAGTAACTATTGTATTAGTATATAAGGTATTCGCTTGAGTAATAAAATTATTCTGATTGCGCACAAGACTGAGGGCCGTGAAATCATTCACCACATTATAGCACCTTGCTTCACAAATTATTGACTATTAGTTATAAATCCCACTGACTTTTATGGGAGATAAGAATGCATCTTGTAGAATTAGGGTTAAACATCTCTGCTTGTCTCTACTTGTAAAATGGTTACTTATTTGCATAAAAAGACTGTAAGACACAAAAAGATTTACCCCAGCAGCTGCAGCATGGTGAAGGAAGTAATCACATTCATTAAATGTCCCTGTGGGCTCTAGAGAAAGAGTGCAACACTTCATCTAAAGAACACCAGTCATTAAGCTTATCTCTTTCTATGCTGTACTTGTTCTTAAAGTAGATTACAATCACAGCACTTTGTTAATTTCATACATCTCTTTGGAATTTTAAATGTGAAAATAATGGTTAAAAATTGCAGGCTATTATTATATCACACATATTTCAGAAAACAAAGTATTTTAGGCTATGATGGTATCCTTTGTCATCATTGAATCTCTAGTTACTCTTTTTGTTTTGTTATGCTTTCTTGTTGATTGCTTTGAATAATTTAGTATACTTTCAGTTTCCTATTTCTTTTTTCCCAACAGTCTGTGAGTTCACACATTTAATTTCTGGATAAGTTCATATGTAATATGTCTTCAAATATGGAATTTAATTATTTTCCCCAAAATCACTGGAGGATCACCTTTCATATTTCATTGGAAATCTTTTTATTTGGAATGTTCAAATGCTGGTAGATGGTTTCTTTGTTGGTCATGTCTCTGTAAAAGCTTGACAACAACATAGATGCACATTCAGAAATTCTGAAGGTTAAATTAAATTTTTCATATAAGGATACAGCTATTGTGAAGTAGGTAACTAAGGAAGAATTTGTCTTTGACATCAGTGACATGACTGAGATCTGCCTCTTTTTAACTTTAAGAGTACCAGTAGTAGAATCATAGAATGGTAAGGGTTGAAAGGGACCTTAAAGATCATCTAGTTCCAACCCCCCTGCCATGAGCAGGTGTGGGGTTCGCTGCTGTGGAGCAGGGCTTGTAGGCCTTGCTTGACCAAAGTCAGTGATCAAAGGGTGCCCTGATGAAAGATTCAAGGACTGTGGAAAAGTACAGAAAGAAGTAAACAAGAACGGAAGCGAAGATTCATAAAGAAATGGGACTGAAATGTCTGCCAAAAAATGCAATTGGCAAGTAAAGATGTTACTGGAAGGAAGTTATATCCTGTACTAATGAGAAACTAGATATCGAATATAATCAGTAGTTGTCACCATAAATATCAGGTATAATCTGTAGCTGTCACTAGAGAATTGCCTGTTCTGATGAGATAATCTTAAAAATAGTATATAAGGTACTGAATCTATGAATAAAGTTTGACATTTGCAGCATTCATATTGTATGCGTATGCTTTGTCCATCTTCACCACGGACATGTCGCAACAAGCAGGGACATCTTCCACTAGACCAGGTTACTCAGAATTACATTCAACCTGGCCTTGAACACTTCCAGGGACGGGGCATCCACAGCTTCTCTGGGCAACCTGTCCCAGTGTTTCACCACCCTAGTGGTGAAGAATTTCTTCCTAATATCTCATCTAAATCTGCCCTCTTTTAGTTTAAAGCCATTCCCCCTTGTCCTATCACTACACAACCTTGTGAAAAGTCCCTCTCCATCCTTCCTGTAGGCCCCCTTCAGGTACTGGAAGGCTGCTAGAAGCTCACCCTGGAGCCTTCTCTTCTCCAGGCTGAACAGCCCCAACTCCTTCAGCCTGTCCTCATAGGAGAGGTACTCCAGCCCTCGGATCATCTTCGTGGCCTTCCTCTGGACCCGCTCCAATACATCCATGTCCTTCTTATGTTGGGGGTTCCAGAGCTAAATGCACTACTCCAGGTGGGGTCTTACAAGAGCGGAGTAAAGGGACAGAATCACCTCCCTCCACCTGCTGGCCACGCTTGTCTTGATGTAGCCCAGGATACCGTTGGCTTTCTGGGCTGCAGGCGCACATTGCCAGCTCATGTTGAGCTTCTCATCCACCAGTAACCCCAAGTCCTTCTCCTCAGGGCTGCTCTCAAGCCACTCTCCGTCCAGCCTGTACTTGTGTTTCGGATTACTCCGACTCACGTGCAGGACCTTGCACTTGGCCTCGTTGAAGTTCATGCGGTTCACGTAGGCCCACCTCTCCAGCCCATCAAGGTCCCTCTGAATGACATCCCTTCCCTCCAGCATGTCAGCCACACCACACAGCTTGGTGTCGTTGGCAAACTTGCTGAGGGTGTACTAAGTCCCACTATCCATGTTGCCAACAAAGATATTAAATATCACGGTACAGCACTGTACAGTAGTTTAATTCACTGCTGAATATATTAAAATGGATGTATTTGTAATAATGCTGTGGATTGCTAATTCATGTCAGCATTTAGTTTTAAGCAAATGAACAGCCCTACAGCAATGAACAAGACCATTTATGTAATGAAATTAAATATCTGTCTTTGGTGTTTCCTTGTACAAGACATGTTTCAGCACTATGAAATATCCTACCCAGGATATGTACTCCACAAGGTATGTGGGATGCACCTCAACTAACTTAGCAGTACACAGCACGGACATTACATTTACTCTGTTCTCTCTAGACTTCATTAGTGACTGTCAGTCTGTCAAATGAGAGAAACAGTCTCTTTTAAAGTGCAATTTGTCTGACCTTCTTCAGGCATCAATTTTAAGGCAAGATGAATCTTCTGATAAAAGTAGCTGATTTTCTCCATTGACAGGAAAGAGTGTTTGATGATTGATCTACACAGTAGTTGTCTACATTTGGTCAGAATACCACCCAGCATATCTCTGTGGCAAAACGAATTGTCATATAAGAGACTGAGAGTAGGTCCAAATGAGCTGATGTATAAGCAACACAGTTAAGGAAGAAATATGTATTAACTGGAGTATGCAAAGAAGTTCTAATATAGCTAAATTTGTTCATTTGTTCATTTGGAACTAACATAATATTTTTTACAATACCTTATTATGCCATGTAAAACTACTCCCATTGTATCATTCCCCACATATGAAAATAAATATGAAGAACAAGATCTAAAGAAATATTTATCTACACAATTAGAGGAAAAAAAATGAAAGAAAAAATAAAACAAGTGTTTTAAAGCAAGTTCATGCTGATACAGAAGTAATTGCATTAAATTTCTGCTACTTGACATGTCCTTAATGTAAGAATATTTCAGGTTCTTGTTTCAAACATTTGCTTATTAAGGTATATGATCTGATTGTGCTTATATTGTAATATAAGATAAGTTGCATGATCAAGCAGTACGGGACATCAACCTTACTTGTTTTTAAAAATTGTACAATATTGTTTTACTGTTGTTTCACAGATATTTTCCTATTTTATATATTTCAGATATAGTTCCATGAAGTGGTTTCTCACAAGAGAAAGACAAGAAAATAAGAAAATTAAGACTAAGAGAATAACAATTTGTCTGTCTTAATTGTTCGAAATATTTGAAAGATGCAAAACCTGTATTTGAGACAACTGCTAGTTAGAGGACTGATCATCTCATTCTGCATTCATGTGAATTACAGATGATTTCACCAAAAGCATGTGAACTATTTTTATGTAAACACTGGAATAACTAAAAGTTATGTCATAATTATAACTGGATTTTCTCAGCCTGCAGGAATAATATTATTTCAAAGCTGAGGAAATAGCAGCTAGTTGTGTGCACAACACAATATATTGTATCCTAACATAAAGTTTTAGGGCAAGTAGATTAGATTGCTCTTTAGTCACATTGTTATCTCTCCCTTAATTATAAAAGAATGCTAGAAAATTAGTATAAATTAAATCATAGAAGTAAAGAGTAATGAATGCCAGCTTAAGTACCAGCTAGTTACTTACTCCATTTCACCTCAACATACTCAATGAGGTTTAGAAAAGGTCATGAGAGAGATGTCAGAGGCATTACAGTTACCCATCATTTTGCAAAGAACCACTTGAGACACTAATTTCTCTGGGTCACAGGAAGAATCTTGAAGCTTCATCCTGTACTCTAAAAGCAACCATGTTTTTCTGAAGGAGAGTGACAATTGGTGATCTTATTATGGTAGCTTCCTAAATCAAGAACCCACTACACTGAGGATAGCCCTTCAAATCCAAGCATAATTCAGCATAATTCATCATAATTCAGCATAATTCAGAATATTAAGATAACTGGAGGTTAAAAGGGGTTTTTTCACATTTTAAAAAAATATTTTAAAATTGCAAAGCTAGTAATAATTTTTTCTGTCAATGCACCTTCTTGTCTATTAAACCTTGGTCAAGCCTCAGAGCTCCAAACTTTTTGTAGCAAGGAATTAAGGCCACTTTCAACAACACTGCTTTCTGTAAAGCTTATCAACATAGCAGGTGTTGTTACAGACAAAAGATTTCTGATATTTATTTATTCTTTCCCTCATCTATACTTTGGTCAATGTTCTATCTTAGTCAAAGTAATTTTCACTTCATCTGTCTGTTATTTTCATCTCTTTAATAGTGATTTTTACATGTCTTTTTTATTCCTTATTCTCCATTTTATATCTTATATAAAATAATAGAAAACCACATTTGGAATAAATTCAATTTTTCAAGTTTCTGAGAAGTGAAGGAGTAAGGCATCTGAATAATGTAAGCAGGCAAAAGGTTAACTTTGCTACACGCTTTATAACTTATGCAGAAGAACTTTACAATTCCTACAGAACCTGTTATAATCATTCAAGATGTTTAAAGAGTTTATTGAGACAAAAATAAAATATGGAAGTGGGAGTTCCTTTGCTCCCTGCATTCATAGCAATCATAGAATCATGGAATCATAAAGATCTCTAAGAATCTCTAAGATTATCAAGTCCACCTGGCAACCCTTCACCATCATGCCTACTAAACCATGCCCTGAAGTGCCACATCTGCATGTTTTTTGAACACCTCAGGGATGATGACTCCACCACTTCCCTGTGCAGCCTGTTCCGATGCCTTACAACTCTTTCAGTAAAGAAATTTTTCCTAATATCCAATCTAAACCTCCCCTGATGCAACTAGAAGCCATAAATGTTTAGTGATACTAATTTCTGAGATGGATTTGGAAAAAAAAGACAACCACAACTAAACCAAAGGTATTCTCACTTGAGTAATTAGTATCTAGTTCAATGGATAGACACAGCTGACATTTTGAAACCCTAGTTTTTGTCTTGGAAGAGCCAACAAGCATAATTCTCAGCTTTCCAAAAATCAAGAAAGAAATATAAATTACATAAAATCTTGCTTTATTAGTGAAGTTTTTAATTCTTAATCTTTGGTAGAAATGTTCCAAAGCCTTCAGAATCACAAAACACTTCTGTGTTTTCACTGTCAACAGTTTTTGAAAGGACTGGAGTTTATCCCATCTACACCTCTCTACATAAACACAGTGGTCAAGGACATTTTTAACTCTAGTCTTTTACTTGAACTAGGCTTTCCTTTTCTTTTATGGGTACCAGCTCCTGTTGTCTGTTCATAATTTATACAAAACTTCAGTTTCCAAGCATAAATATTTTCAAAAGAACTAAAGTGTCTAAAAATAGCTACCTGGCATGATTTTGAGATGCACTAAGTCATCAATGACATGTGCATTGGGTTGGCAGGTATGACACAGAATTTAATAAATTTTTGAGCAACAGCTGTACTAAAGATGTAAATCCCACCTTGCTTAAGATGATAGCAGTGTTTAGGCAACTGAACTTTGTGCATTTTTTTAATAAATAGACAACTGTTGTTATGAAGTTTTCTGCACCACATTTTAAGTTCTAAGATGTACAGCACACAGCTCTGCCCTACTTTTTTCTTTTCTTTTTTTTTTTTTAATATTAAATTACCTGTATTTGTGGAATAATCACAAATCACACAATGAATGAGTATGGAAGGAACTTCTGGAGATCATCTAGTCCATGTACTCTGCTCAAATAGGATCACCTGCAGCAGGTTGACCAGGGCCATGTCCAGTTAGGGTTTGAAGACATCCTAGCATGATGGCCCCAAACTTTTCTGGGGTACTTTTTCCAGAAGCAGATCATTTGGATACTCCTTGAAGTAAAAAAGTGTTTTTCTTATGTGGTCTTGTCACCGGATATTTCTAAGAGCCTGGCCCCATCTTCTTTAGACCCTCCCTTCCAGTATTTATACACACTAATAAAACCAAGCCTTCTCTTCTCTAGACCAAACAATCCCACCTCATTCAGTCTTCACTTGTAAGAAATATGCTCCAATTTCTCAATCATCTTTTTGACCCTTTGGTGGACTTACTGCAGTAGCTCCATATGTCTTTTGTGCTAGGGAGCCTAGAGGTGGACACAGCACTCTAGGTGTGTTTTACCAGAGTAAAACAGAGGGTAAGGAACACCTTCTTTTATCTGCTGGCAACACTCCTCCTAACACAGCCGAGGAGGCTTTTGGCCTTCCTTTCTGTAAGGGCACAGAAGATGATGCTTCAGCAAAGATAAGCTTTACTAGCTCCTGGTCATCTTGCCATCCACCAACACCCCTAGGTCTTTCTTTTTAGACCTGCCTCTAGCCAGACAGCTGTCAGCATATACTTCTGCATGTGTTTATTGTTAACCAGGTGCAGGGATTTGCATTTTCCTTTTATGAACTTAATGAGGTTGTTGTTGGCCAATTTCTCCAACCTGTGGAGGTTCCTCTGAAGGGCAGCATAACCATCTGGTGTATCAGCCACTCCTCCCATTCTTATATCATCTGAAAACTTGCTGAAGGTGCACTCCACCCCAGCATCCAGGTGCTTAATGAAGGTGTTACACAGTATTGACCCTAGTATTGGCAC
>Ga0065711_1029542_pt1 | contig 35776 bp, 12 predicted proteins | sample Hoacrofraction12_FD_59098 | JGI IMG/M metagenome (GOLD analysis project Ga0065711, IMG submission 59098) | Hoatzin crop microbial communities from Cojedes, Venezuela - Epithelial fraction 12 v2 (version 2) | ecosystem: Host-associated > Birds > Digestive system > Esophagus > Crop | place...
CGGGATGGACCTGCTGGAGAGCAGCTCTGTGGAGAGGGACCTTGGTGTCCTGGTGGACGACAGGTTAACCATGAGCCAGCAGTGTGCCCTGGCTGCCAAGAAGGCCAATGGGATCCTGGGGTACATTAAGAGGAGTGTGGGCAGCAGGTCGAGAGAGGTTCTCCTTCCCCTCTGCCCTAGTGAGGCCCCATCTGGAGTACTCTGTCCAGTTCTGGGCTCCCCACTTCAAGAAAGATGAGAAGCTACTGGAGAGAGTCCAGCGGAGGGCTATGAAGATGATGAGGGGACCGGATCATCTCTCCTATGAGGAAAGGCTGAGGGAGCTGGGCTTGTTCAGCCTGAAGAAGGCTGAGAGGGAACCTTATAGAATCATAGAATCTATAAATTTTAATTTATAAATTTATTTATAAATGCTTATAAATATCTGAAGGGTGGATGTCAGGAGGATGGGGCCAAACCCTTTTCAGTGGTGCCCAGCAACAGGACAAGGGGCAATGGGCACAAACTGAAGCACAGGAAGTTCCGTCTGAACATGAGGAAGAACTTCTTCCCTCTGAGGGCGATGAAGCGCTGGAACAGGCTGCCCAGGGAGTCTGTGGAGTCTCCTTCTCTGGAGATATTCAAGACCTGCAGGGACAGGGTGGTCCTGTGCAGCCTGCTGTAGGTGACCCTGCTTCGGCAGGGGGGTTAGACTAGATGACCCACAGAGGTCCCTTCCAGCTCCTACCATTCTGTGATTCTGTGGTTAACTACAAATGATACAACTACATACAGAAAGTATTTGAGATGATTTTTCCTAGATGTGATTTCATATCTGATAACTCATACCGAGACTCCTTTACATCCAGGCTTACATCTTTTTCTGCAGGGTATTTTCACAGAAAACTGTATTTTTCAATTTTTGCAACTGGCATTGGAAATTTCCTGCGAAGATAGACAAACTATGCATATCTATATCCAGTACTGAAAAAAAATTGTATTAACAATTTCGTATGTGAATATTACTTTGCATGTAGAGGAACAAAAGAGAGTAAGTTTGCACCTCTTTATATGGAGACAAGCCATTAAAAAAGCGGAACAATTAACAGAGGGACAAATATTGAAGATAAAATTTCACAGAACATCATTAGACATCAAAGAATCTGTAAATAAATAAATACTTCAGATCTAGTGCACTTTAAAGTCACATTATTTCCTTGAATTAGCAAGTTATGTGCAAAGCAACTGTTGGAAAAGAATCTATGAAAAAATACACAGTTGTTGGAATTTGGTACTCATGGCTTTCCCTCTCTTCATTTGAAGTGTCTGAAAATACTGTATTTTCAGCTACAGTTGTTACATTTGCCTTGTTCTTTCAACCACATTTCCTCATTCTCACCTCCACCACATCTTTTCTACATCCTCAGTTAAAACAAATGACTGGTTCACGGTTCGTGTGCTTAGACTCATGATGAAATAGCTGAGGTCTCAGACAGAAGAATAATGAATAGCTATATGCAGGGGCAGAGGGTCAGTTACAAGCTCTTAAATGCAATAAATTAAACTCTGAGTAAAATCATTACCATTTAATATCCTAGCTTATACACAGGGACTGAAAACATGCCTCAAAGAAAAGTCTTTTAATGACTTCACTGGGTCCATGATTTTTCCCAGTATTCTCACCTTTGTTCACAAACGACATGAGAATAGATTTCAAGCACCTAAAGATGTCTGAAAGTACCAGTGTCTTGCTCTACCTGGTAACGCTTTTATTTCTTTGTTTTCTTTGTAGAATGTGCTTATTAGAGTGCACCTTGTATGCATTTATATAGGACCACATAAGATGAGGATTTTAAAATTGCAAATAGACTACCGCCCCATTTTTCAAGCACATCAAAACATTCTTTGTCTACTTCAGGCAGATACTTGCCAATTAAGGAACGGGGTTTCTTTCTGCCAGGTTGCGGTGTGTGGAATAACATCTAATCTTACCTCTCCATTCTCCAGAGGATGGATTTTGGAATAGTAAGAAGTGCATATGACTTCATCATCTTTTATATAAGATGGAGTTCCAGGACGGGGATGAATGTTGTAGCGTGTCAGGCACTCACTGTCTGTGATAGCATAGTATTGCCATGGTTGATAGTCTACACCATCCAGCGAACGCTCTAATATCCAATTCCCAGGTCGAGGCGAGTTAGCGGCTTTCACAATAACATACGCTATCTGGAAAATCTGAAAAATAGACAAATTGTTAAAATATATGTAAATACATAATTATAAATTCATTCTGATTTCTTAATAGCTACCAAACTAAGAACAGTAAATATGATAATGTTTGATTTTTTTTACCTGAAAATGAAATACGGCCTCAGATTCCATTGAAACTCTTTAACTACGGAAATAAATACTCCACTAACATTTCTGGAAAAAGATTAGTTGCATTAGGCCAATAGAGACTTTAAAAACAGAATTAAAATGCACTCTAAATTCCACATTATTTAGCAGGTAATTGCTAAGATGCAGTTTCAGCCAAACATTTGCAAAATTTGCTTTCAAGTATTTACAGTTTGTAGAAGTGGGCTTGTTTCTGTATGTGCATTTATAGGCATACACTTTCTGCAATGTTTGAGTTGCCAGACTTTGTTATAACTTTACCGCTGTTAAGAAAAAACATAGGTTTAAGCTATTGAAAGGTAATGACAGCATGCTGATAACATTCTATAAAACATTCTTGTTTCAGTCACATGACTCTGCACTGTGGCTATAAATAAGCTTTATGAGACAGAGATACATCAAGTATCACTACAAACAGAATGTAAGCATGTAATGAATGCTCATTATGGCCCATTTCACCAGCCTATTCAATTAATTTATCAAGGTTTATTTCTGTTTACAGGTTTGCTGGAATGCAAGCCACAAACAATACATTTGCGATTGCAGAACATTAGTGATGCAGTTTCGTTTCGGTTTGTTTTTTTCAACCTAGTAACATCTAGATGCTACAGAGGTAGAACTGAAGCTCAGGAAAGGAAACTGCTATTTCCATGAGAAAAGCAGAACATAGAGCAAGTTAATACTTTTAAGATGCAGTGCTGTGAGCCTGCACATGAGGATTCCAGAAGGTATCATGGAGAGAAGAGTGTTGATTTAACACTTGATGTTTTCTATATTGGATAGCTGTTGTAAAGAAGCTGCATGATTCAGACTTGGTCCACACAAAATCTGTTGTGAATACTTAGACAATCAGTAACGCTGGTGAAAGAAGATCCTACAGCAACTGATGAAAGAAACAGTAAGAAGACACAAATAGTTTTTTTAAATAACCACCAGTACTATTATAAAATAGAAATTAAGTGGCAGAGTACTGAAAATACTACAGTACATTTGATGACAGAGGCAAAGAAACTTTTTATCTCCAGTTATCATTCCTGCCTTCTGTGCAGATGCCGAGAACATGGTAAGATTCACAATAGCTCCAATCAGGAAGACAAATCACTAACAACCAAAATTTTTCAGTGGGAATAAGAAGTAGGTGAGGCTGTATTTATTTTGACCTGAAAAACACGTGCGTAACTGTGCATTCACAGAGGATTATCTCAAGTCATCGACATTTTTCTTCAACAGCATAAAAAAAAATCTCAGGAGACAAGGAGAAACTTGCGTCTCATTCCATTGTTTCAGTGGGAATCATACTGTCACTTGTCCCATTTTCAGGTACAAAAGTAACCCTCTTTTATTGTGGGGTTGCTTAGCAAATGGGATTCTGGTCACTGTAATACAATCAGCTAGAGCTTAGTGGCATGTGAATACTAATACCAATAAAGTGCAATGAAACACTGAGTTTTGCTGTATTTGTTTCCGCAGTCAAAAAAAAAAGTGAATCTGCTCAGCTTTCTGGAGCCAAGTTTCCTAGTAAACTGTTACACTGAACTTCTGTTCCCACAGGGTTACTGATGGGGCATGCCTGGTTTACTTTTCAAATAGCATCAATAAGCTGTAACTTACCAATTGATGTAATAATTGTACAATCTTAGAGCACATCTGGTTTTGTACAAGTTCAATACAATGTCACCTCAAGACTAAAATTTCCTGATACAAATGTGAAAATGGAGCCACACCAAGCTGCCTAGTAGCACGTAACAGACCGTTAACACAGCTGCCAAAGTGCAGCTGGAGCTTTTTTCCGCTTGCTCTGCTCATGTGACGATACTGCAATTATGGGAGTGGGAGGGAAATAGTCTAAATAGTCCTTTAAGCCTTTCCCAAATTATAGACAACATAATCCTCAAGATGAGAAACAAAATGAGTCTTGGGTCTCATTTTCACTGGTAATTGTCTCAGCAGCGAGATCTGCAAAGCACATATTGTGAGGAACAGTTCCATAAGTTATAGCACTGTATCTCCTTATGAATGCCTCATAAGACACAGAAAAGTGCATCCTACTATATAGGATAATTTGCTACACTAATATTATTCAGACAGAGCTGAAGTGAATCATTAATCTGCATAGGGTTAGCTAGTGAAGCAGGAAATCTCATTGTGTCTGACTCCCACCTGCACTTCTATTTAAAAAATAAATCCTTCCGTTAGAAACCGTTCATGTAAGTCAGCATATCATCAGAGAAAAAGTACAGTACCACACAATTCTATAGAAGTATTTCCATTTCATTTTCCCAACAGAAGAATGTAATAGCTCTAATGGAGGCTTCCATCAGCTATTTGGTGTAAACTGTGTGTCTACTTATTTACTGTAATTATATTATGTTTTTGATTATTATTCCAGCTCAGTGGTTGAATGAACATTTTATTGAGAAGAGTGCAGAATTTGGGAAAGCTTTTTCTTCCTTACAGGCTGGTATAAATACTGTTAAAACTTGGGGCCTTCAACACCCCATTGATTTATTTCACCAGTCATTCAAAAGTGGTGTGAGGTACAGCAAAGCACTGCAGACACCCCTTGTCCCAATGCAAAATCTATCTGGATGAGTCAGCTGAGAAAGTAATCTCAGAACGCCCTGCAGACTAAGGGGGTTCTTGCCTAGAGGGAAGGGTATGACTCAATAAGAGAAGCAGGGGAAAGAATATTTTTGGAGAGTGTAAAATTATGGGATGTGTTAAGGAGATTGTGTAAATGGGTGAGACTTACTATAGAACATTTAGGGGAGGGACCAGAGCTGGGGAAAGGGAGGGATCGAGGTGGATCACAGCGGAACAAGGGCAAGACAGAGGAAAAAAGAGATAAAAGGAACCAGCTGACTCTAAATAGCTAGTTGGTCAGCATGTTTGTCCTGACCTCAATTGCTGAAGTCTGTCCTATTTTCTCACTAAGTCCTGTTTCTAAGTATCTTCCATTTAGGTGTGGTCTCTCTTTTGAGTGGGTATGTGTGAGCAACAGTTAACTTCAAACTCGACTAGCCAGCAAGTAGAAGAGGTCAGACCACCAGCAGTTAGAGTAGGTCTGCAAATCTCCAAGGCTCTTCTGTTTGGGTTCCAGCAACTGGGGACACCAGTGAGATCTGGGTCCAGCTCGTGGACAGATTATCTACGCCCAGCTACTGAAGTGTTGCCTGTTGTGTATGCACCTGTAGATGTACACACACGCACGCGTGCCCCTACCAGACTTCAATGCTCATCAGCTGGAGGGGAAGAAGAGGGTGAGGCAGCCTGCACTGCATTTGTGTGCATGTTGTGTGCTCATGTGTGTGCTGACAGGGCGCTGCGGTCTATTGATGTTGCTCTGTGCAGCCATGTGCATGTGTGTTTCACTCAGAAGTCTGAGCTCTGCCTTACTACTGTCTGAACACGAAGACAGAGCCACAGCAGCCTTGCAAACCTCCAGGCTACCAGATTCAGTAACTTCTAGTACCTAGGATGACCAACAACCAGGAATCACAGATCTAAACAAATACCCAGTGCAAAACTGTTCCTTGATCATTAAATTCTATCTTTACACTCACGTATAAACATGACTCATATGTGTAGGACATCATGCATCTCAAATTAAATATCACACTTGCACTATTTTTGTTTTGGAGTAACTTCTCCTACAGGCTTAAGACATGAAACAAAACAAATCCAACTACTTCCGCTAATGAGTTAAAGCAGAGGTTTTGTGAGTTTGAGACACAGCTCCTCTTGTTCTCAGAGGCTTGATATCAATTCCTTCTGATTCTGTGTGGCCAGCCATATTTCAATTCACATATGCTGTTATGGATTATTGTTCATGTCTATTATTTACGAAAGAGAGCAGATAGTTTTGATGCAAGAATTTTCAAACAATTTGCTATATAAGAACAACTAGCCTTCTCATTTCAGTCTCACATTCAACTTAGAGAAAAAGCCTAATTTAGAAACCAAGTACCTCTCCAGATTCCTCAAATGACCATCTCACATGTATCTTCTTCTACCGGTGTCCTGAGACATAGTGGCCTTGGTTTCAAACATTCTGCTCACAGTTAGAAATTCCATAATTGAAATGTTGGCATGGGGGTGTGGGGATGTGGAGATGCTTAGCAGGATTCAGCTAATATCAGTTTAGAGAGCTGAACAGCTCCCCACCATGCTGCAGCTTGCCTTCTAATGACAATGTCTCTCCTGTTCATCTGAGCTGCTTCCAACCAAAATGCTGCTACCAGATGGGGAATTTGGGCTGAAAGACACACACATTTCATTCCAACATATTTTTTTTCCACAGTGTTGCAGACAATTCTGGTTACTAGCTAGCAGGGCATCAGCTGTCCCAGAAAAATTGTAGCTATGAATGTCATGCAAAATAAGATGGCCACAGCACTTCATAGGAAAAACTGAGAAAGATTTTACCACAGCAAACCTTGAAAAGCTCTAAGGTGAATGTCTCCAAATCAAGCCAAATTTCAGTTAGAAACAAGCATTTAAAAAAAAACATTTTAAAAATATCTCAACTTAGAACAATCTCAGCTTTCTCCCTCCCCTGTATATAACTGCTAAAGAGGCTCAGGTTCCTTTAAGAGCATTTTTTTCTCCTTGAGAAAAATAGATCCTTATTAATACCTCTCAACTTTTGTGCATGTTGTAACTAAAAGATGATTATAACTTGCGTCATTTAAAAAAAAAAAACCCTAAAAGCAAAGTCTACTGAAACAGTGCACTTTATAAAATGTCAAACTGTAAAGCTCTCAAGTTGTCCAGCTGGTGAATATCTAAGATACATTAAGCAAAATGGAGGGAGTCAGTACCTGTAAAGTTTCTGGCAATGTCAGCTTTGTTCTTTGTAATTTTCTCTGTTGGTTTTCTCCATTACCCACTGTTCAGTTGTTTGTTAAGGCCTCAAAAAGAATAGCTGCTTTCTGTTGACCATTTTTGCTGCTCATCACTGGCCTCGTGTACACCAGGATTGAGGGCTAAAGTTAGTGATTTCTTTTCACAGTGCTTTCAAATAATAGCAGAAAGCAATTTCTTTTCTCCTTATTCCCTAAGGCTAATCACTTCTTTCCATGGAGAGAGAGTATGGTGAAAAAGGAAAATTGATGGAAATGCCAATATTCAAACCTTTCTTCTTCAAACCTAGACAATAGGAGAAAAGAACCAAAAAGGTGGTTCTGCTATTTTGGTGCTAAAACATAAAAAAAATTAATTTGGGGGGATTGTTTTTTTTGCTTGATTCAAGAACTGATGCTCAGCCTGGCTCCAGTAGTGCTGAGAGTAGCCAGGGTAAAATGTTCTCATTTCCTTCAGTTAGGTTTCCATGTAGTGTCCTCTCACCAGATGCATTTCAAAGTGACCTGTCTGTTCCTCTAACTTGAGAAGAAAAGAACTGTCACAGCCATTTTTTAGGCTCCATTAAAAAGTTTTACAATGCACGAACCTTGAAACCTAAACATCGAAAAACTATTCTCAATCCCCGCCCCTATTACAGACTCATACCAAGTCTTTACATTTTAATTCCATAATGAGAATATTAATTTTAACATAGACAAAATTATTTAGTCAGACATAGGAACAGCACATAAGAATCTGCTTTTTCTGGAGAATGCTTACTTTTCTGATAGAATCATAGAATGGCTTGGGTTGGAAGAGACCTTTTAAGATCTAATACAACCCTCCTGTCTCAAGCAGGGACATCTTGTCTAGAGACTGACTGCTTGGTAGCTCCCAGGGTCTTCTTCGTTACGCTTTTTAAAAATCAATGTGATATTCCCATTTCTCAGATCACTGGGGACTTCGCGTGACTGCCATGGCTTTTCAAATACGATGGAGAGTGGTTTAGCAACTACATCACCAATTCCCTCAGGACCCTGGGATGTAAAGTTATTCAGATTTCCTTTTTGTATAACAGAGAGCAAGTTCACGCTACACTGAATTTATCAATGTGAAAGATCTTTTTCAATATTATGGTTTCTGACTTTTCTGCAGAGTGCTAAAAAGTATATAAAGAAATACTTGTTATTTAGTGAGGTGACATCTATTTGTTACCCAGCTTGTAGAGAGGGACAAACAAACATCTGAAATTGTAGCACTGTTAGCATAAAGCATCTTATGCATTATAAACATTTAAACCTTTTACATTTCCCTGATGAAACCTTCACAAGCTTTTACTTTGAGTTCTCTGGAACGGGACATGTTATTCATCATATATCATGTATGACAAGAAGCATCATCTTGAGGACCTGAGATTTTTATTTGATTTTGATTGTAAGTTCTTTGAGGTTAAGATCATTGATCCAAATACGAAACAGGCGTGTACTAATTCATATTCATTCCCTGAACATGACACAACGTTCTCTCCATCTCAATCTGGAAATATTGTGCAATATGAACAACTTGAACAATGAAAACATGAATAAGGTAGCAACGTGAGCCTTTAAATAAAAAAATAGAGGCTTTTTTCCAAAATATTTTCAGCCTCTTGTTTGCTTCTTTCTTTTCTTCACTATCTCTTCATATGTACCATGCTTCATTTCTTTAGCTAAACATGATAGTGGTTAAAAACACTTAAAAATATATTCTGGCAATGATTCTAAGCTGTCTTCTGTCACCAAATTTTGGAAACTTTAAAAACATATGCAGAGAAAGAATAAAATGGAAAAGAAATAAGATTCCAAATTTGATTTCCAGATTAAAAAAGTGTATGGATATTCAGTTTTCATTTTCACTTCTAGTTCTTAATACTTTTTAAATTATCCTGAGAGCTTCTTTAGATATGGATATGTTGCTGTACGGCATAGCAGGGGATATATGGAACATAAAAAGTGTAAAAAAGGGTAACTTTATCTCCTTACTTCTCACAGCCCCCTTTTACAATCAGAATTTACTTACGAGTAATTAGAAAACATAATACATCAGGACTCACAACCAAGCGAAAGGTTTATCTTCACCATGAAGTTGTGCGTTCTGTGTAAGAACAGACCAAGTCTCTGGTTATCCATGTTCTGTAGCTGGAGAGATCCAACACATACCATTCTCTTAGTTTCTTTGGTCATTTAGTCCACATCAGTCCAAATCAAACAAAAAGAGCTACATTAATGACTGTTTTTACTGACTGTCTTAACTAAATCATTGATACAGTCTTAAAGTGCTTTCACAGAGCATGTGACCTGCTGCACATGTACTTCACGGAGCACAAAGAGAGAGAGAAGAGAATAATTTTGCCATCAATAGATTTGATGACAGGAGTGTGTATGTGTGTGTGTATATATATATGTATATTCACTTTTCATTGTTCAGATCAAAGGCTGATTTTATGCAGCCCCAAGGCCTATTTAAACATTTACGTTATTACCATTAGTACTTTTTCCTAGAGTGGTTTTAGACCTACCAACAAATCCACAGATGAGGAAAAACTCCTGGCAGGTCAGATTCAATGCTCTTGACCAAGATCTGACCTACTGTGCACATTATTAAGAGTAGCATCCTTTTACTCTGTGCCATATACTGATATTTGAACAATTTTACATCCTGCTAGTTTGAACAAAAGGCAATTAAAAACAACCTTAAGCATATTTTATCAGATCTTTGTATCAATACTGGCACAATGCTGCAAAGCACTACATGACATTTGTATGACAAGGTACTTTCTTGCATTTAGGAGTTGCTACTCCTCCCCTAAATCTTAACTTACACACAAAACCTTACAAAAAAACGAGTCAGTCAATAATTTATCTCTTAACACATATTTGGCTGTCCTTCTGTTGTGACAGTTTTCATCATGTGTACTACAGAATCTTGTTGCCCATCTTGTAAAATAGACCTTACATTTCAATAATAATTTTCTGATAAACGGCTAGCACAACAGAAGCACTATTTCATGACCATCACCATCAGCTGCAAAACTCATTTTTAAAAGTTAGCTTTTTTTTCACCACAAAATATTCAATGACAACATATTTCTTTGAGCATAATCTATCCAAGACTAAGAATCCTATGATTGCATTATTTGTCATTCCACCACTCTCCCAGGCTCTGTGACTTTATTTATAACCAGAATTGCCAATAGTACAAAATCAGAAGAAAACCTCGTATTCATGTTAGAACATATGTGAGACCCTGGATTCAAAGGTTATAATAGAGCTTTTAGGACCTATATGCTGAAACTGTTTGCCTGAAGGATGGAAAGATGAATAGCTCTCTGGGTTAAAGCCAAAATTAGAAAAGAATAAGTGTTATGCATATTTATTGTAGTCATCCAGGGAAAATGTAAGTCTAGTAACCTCAGAAAGAAAAACTATAAATTCTCAAAACTTTTAAAAATCTTTGTCAGTGTGTATTACGAACTGAAGCTGAAAGGATTTGCTTACTTAGAAATCTTTCTGACTAACTACAAAGCAATAAAGTTATGGTCTGATTTAGTGGGGAGCATAAAAAAAATTGAGCAAAATAATCCTGTGGAGATTTATTGTTAACACAACTACTTAACCTAGGTAGCAGCACTTTATATGGTGGGTTTTACAACTGATCTTTCAGGACAATAATGGCTTCTTAGCATTTCAGAATGCATTGAAGAGTACTCCCTCCATGTATTATTGCACCACTCATGAAAAACTTTCTGTTTTAATGCGGTGGGAACGTCAGCTTGAGTAACTTCACTAGCACTTGTTTATCAGAAGTGAAAAGCTTAATGCAGCAGGCTCTACTGGAGTCAGGCACAGGTACCTCCATAGATGGCTGGCACAGATGTGTGCTCTTGACCCATAGCTAAGTAAAAAAAGTCATTCATTTTTCTTTAGGCTTTTGTCTGAGTGACATCAATGTGGAAAACTTTACTCTGCGACAAGAACTGAGCCCTGGATGACATCTGTCACCAATGTGCACACACTCTGTTCAAGCATATTCTGTCCCTCCCATGAACAGAAAGCCAGGTGGAAAGCTACATAATATAAAGCATACTTGCTAATAGCATATAAACCAGGTAGTTTCTAAAAATGTTCACTGTAATGTCAAAATATTTACTACATTTCTGTTTGTTTTCAAAATTACTAATAATTATGTTTTCTAGGTATGTTTGGTATAAATCCTCACTGGTATATTTATGTGTTTGTTTTCTGGTTTTTTGTTTTCCTTTTTTAAAATAATTTCATTATAAACTAATTTATAATCCAATAGAATCATAGAATCATAGAATAGTTTGGGTTGAAAGGGACCATTAAAGGTCATCTAGTCCAACCCCTCTGAAATAAGCAGGGACATCTGCCACTAGATCAGGTTTCTCAGGGCCCTGCCCAACCTGTCCTTGAAAGTTTCCAGGGATGGGACATCTACCACCACTTAGGTCAACCTGTTCCAGTGTTTCACCACTCTCACTGTAAAAAATTTCATCCTTATATCCAGTCTAAGTCTACCCTCTTTTAGTTTAAAACCATTACCCTTTGTCCTGTCACTACATGCCCTGCTAAAAAGTTTGTCCCCATGTTTCTTTTAGGCCCTGGAAGGCCGCAATAAGGTCTCCCCGCAGCCTTCTCTTCTCCAGGCTGAACAGCCCCAACTCCCTCAGCCTTTCGTCATAGCAGAGGTGTTCCAGCCCTCAGGTCATCTTCATGGCCCTCCTCTGGACCCGCTCCAACAGGTCCATGTCTTTCCTGTGCTGAGGGCTCCAGAGCTGGATGCAGGACCAGGTCTCACCAGAGCGGAGCAGAGGGGCAGAGTCACCTCCCTTGACCTGGCCACGCTGCTTTTGATGCAGCGCAGGATATGGTTGGCCTTCTGGGCTGCGAGCGCACATTGTCAGCTCTTGTCCAGCTTTTCATCCACCAGTACCCCCAAGTCCTTCTTGGCAGGGCTGCAATGGTTCTTCTTTAATTAAAAATCATTTCAGAAGGGCAAAGTATGCTTTGTTTCATCCTCTAGATACCTGATTATTGCATTACCATCAAATTGTGAAAATAAAGAAATTAAGGGAACTACTGAAATATTCAGATTCTATTCTATGAAGGCAACAAAAAATAAATTTAAAACAAAAATCAGTATTATAACTAACATCCAGTTACATGTGTAAAAATTGGCTGGGGACTTCAGTGAAACAGAACTGATCTCATTCTTTATTTATACCAGTTCCACAGTCTCATTTTCACAGGTTTTGTTGCATCTTTTTAGGGCTGTCACTCTAATACTTCATTACCACTTAGGTATAGCTGAGCTAGAGAACTGGACCTAGGATTTTTTTTGAGAGAGAGATTATTAAATGCTTTGTATTCTCAAATGTTTACATTACTTCAAAACTGAATGATTCATGTGTGAGAAATATAAAAACAAATATTCAGGATGACAGCTCTTTATTGCAGGCATAGACTGTAGCTCATAGATCAGTATTTTATACTTTAAAATTTCATAATCAGTTGAAGCCAACGCAGAGTGCCAGCTGCTCTGGAGAGGGGCGGAAATATTTTCCCCACCACCTCCAGAAATATGTTCCTTCCCCCTCCCCCATGCTGGCATTAAAAACCCCCAGAGCAAGCCAAATTAGAAAATTCACCTGGCAGGAACCTAACCCCCAAAAAACAAGACAAGATGTAGTTTTCAGTATCGAGGTACTGATACGGTTCGCTGATCAAGTGCCAGTGCCAGACCAAGGGAGACAAGAATGTGTCCCTTGAGCCAGCCTGGAGAGGGTGATGCGGGGAGGTGGCGGAATAGCAATCATGGAACTGCAGCATTACAGTCTGAAAAGACAAAACAGACCGGCATTTGTTGGTGAAAAGTCTCATTTTTTATTAATTCTGTTAAATTACGTTCTGGTTTGGGGATGAAGAGAAGCTTTAAGCTTTACATACAGAAAATGTTTTGAAACTGTCTCAGACATTTGAAGCACATAATTGTTAGTAAAAGAGAAAAAGAAAATATTAACTGAAAAACCTAAGCAAAATGTTTGGACATATATATATATTTAACATATGAAGACTGACTGGCACTTAATTTTACTAATCTGGTTCTTGTATCCCAAGACTAAACCGTGTTGTTAGCCTTCTCTTTATTCCTTTAGCTATTCTCATATTTGATATCAGAAATTACTCATTAGAAAGCTAGCTGTATTTTTTTCTTTCCACTGGAAAATGTATTTGATATTCCAGAGCAGAGAAAATATAACATGAAAACCAAATACCTCCTAGTGATATACATATTCTTATACTACTGTGTAGATAATGTGTAAAAGCTATTTTAATATGGCTGTGTTGCTCAACTTGTTCTAATTCCTTAGCCACTGTTCGGTGAACTGTTATTAGATAAAATAAAAAATTATAAATCTGTATTGAAAGAAGCAATGTTGTTGTGAAGTATCCTATCAACCAATTTACCTTATATTTCACTGTGGCTCTAAGACTGACTTCACTCAATCCCTAAAGGATTAGTTTAACTGTTTCTAATTGTGGGGTGTATAGACAAAAACCTATACAGCAGGTTCCACTAGTTTTCTTGTACCAAACAGGGAGATGGTTCCAGAATCCAAAAATCATGCAACAACTTCTAAATGGTCAAGACTCAAAAACCTGGTTATTCCTTCTTTAAGCAGAAAACACACTGCACAGGGATGCAGACTGAGTAAATTCACAGTCTCTGCCGCTTATTTTGCAATATGATGTAGTTCCAAGAATATGTGTTTTCAGACTGGCTTTGGAAGGGATGGTGAAACACAGGCAATATCTCATTTACTAGAAACACAGATAAAAGGCTAGTAAGAAAGGGCAGCTTTATTTCTGAGATTACAAAAGTACTCCAAGCCAGTCCTTCCTATAGCAATCTTCTTGCAGCCTTCTCCGTTGAACACTAGAAGGGAGAGGGAAGGCAAAAAGTGGGCAGAGAAGTGGTGATGGAAATAATAATTTAATTGCTCATACAATCTTTCATAAAAACAGTCTTTCTTTAAATCAAACATATTATGAACTGGTAGCCTGTGTCAGTCTGGCCACACATCTGTGCAACATCTTCAACACGGTTCTGCAAGACAGCACTTGCCACGCTTGCCTCAAGTCATCCTTGGCTAACAAACCTGTGAACTCTGCTGCTGTGTAACGGTGATGAACTCTTTCTACAAGTGAGTTGTGCTCCCCCAAGAGATCTGGTTAATGTTGTGCATCAAGGGAACTGACAGCTGAAAACAGCTATCAACATAGCACAGTCATACCAGCAAAGCTAAGGAGCAAATGAAAAGCAAGGTCCCACAAGCAAGGTCTCTTCACAGGAGGTCTCTTCTCCCCTCTCATACTTCTCTTCTCCCTCAACAAAGGTCAGCAATATTGCACTAAGACATGAGGAAATACCACCAGTTTGGTGTGTGTCGCATCTGATAGGCTTAACATAAAATATGGACTCTGTTCAGACAGAGAGCTTACAAGGGCACATCCATATTGGCTTTTTAGCTCAGATAAGGAGCATGCTTTTGGGGTGAATCTCCCAACTGTCCCAGTTTAGAATGCTTTGGTTCACAACATGAATAGATCATGGAGCTCACAAACTGGATTCCCTGCAGATAAGAATTAAGCCAGGAGAACATGCTTAGACATACCTGATTCATTTTAGCTGCTAATGGACATTCAGCCCATGGTCCAGAAAAGAGCTAGTCTGAAGAAAATATCCTGACAAGTGAGCTGGGCCTCAACACTAAATAAACATCTGTCCTCTCCCAAGCCTGTCTGCTTCGCCCCCCTCCCACCCTGTGACACACTCTTTGCTAATGCAGGCAAAATTGAACTATAAATATTCAGATTTTTTCCTCAGTTGGTTTCAAATTTTACTCAAATGTTCAAATTATAGGTCACATTTCACGTGATGTATAGTAATCCTCAGCATAGCAGCTGATGTATAAACACATTGTGCAACCCAAAATTCAAGCTTTAAATAATAATTGAAAAAAATCAAGAATTATAAAGCACAGTAACAAAATAATGAATCGCAGTCCACATTGTACATGTGGTATACACAACTCAGCTGTGAAATATTAGTTTCAGAAATTTATTATAGGCTATTTCTGATATTTGTAGCTGTTCTAGGTATAATAGCAGAGCAAAGTTACACTTTCCATGGGACTTTTCCTCCCTAATGATTTTTTTTTCAATTTGGTGGCAATTGTGCACATACAGATTCTGCTTCCTTACTTTGATAGGGAGTTTTTTCCCTCCCTTTTAAAATCTTCCCACAGATTACCACACTGAGCTTTTATAACACTAGTCTGAGTCCTATCTTGTTATTTTCCTGTCCCAGCCTGAATCTCTCCCATTCATCTTGTCACTGTTTCTTAGTTCTCTCATGTCTGCCTTTTGCCACAGAACCACTTAGTTGTACAATCTTGTGTAGAGAAAGCAAAAGCAATCACTCAGTTTTGCAATTCTTTTCCTCTTCCTAGCATTATCCTTATAATACGTGATCTATGTTTGTGACTGTGCACATGCGCATGTGTGTGTGTATTTTTGCTCATGGGTTTAAACTGAATCAAATAACAAAGAAATCATTGAAAACGACATCAAAATTCATTCAAATTATATTTGGGCAACATAGAATTACAAAATAATAAATTTAGCATTAGCAGAATATTACTGCCTGCTTTTCATAACAGCTTTTCAAAATTCTTCTGAGCAAGGCAAACATTCTTCCAGTTATTCATTTCTCTGTATAGTTTCAGAAATGCCGCTTCCCAAAGTATAATATGTACCACTCAAATAGTGAAGTCCAGGAGTCTAAAAACTTACATTTTAAAATGTACTGAAATACACGTCAGGAGAAGTGGAACTGCAGTGATTGCTACATGGAGTCAGAACACCATTTATTAAGACTCCCTCCTCCCTTTCTACAGAAGTGCAGGGGACAGGATGAAAAGACAAAGTCAAAGAGTTGGATGTTATCAGAGGAAGGAATAACTTAAAACTGATGAACTGCAATTGCTTCATAGAGAAATCAGCTACATAGCTTAATCAGTTATTCTTGCTCTTGCACCTTATGAGATCTTATGAGGCTCTGAGGAGTGTCAACTACTTTCTTCAGAAATATATGCCTGGAAAGAACTACCTGGACACTGACCTGATCCCCCACAATCCCAGACAATTAAGATATTAAGTACAGAATTTACTGCCAGAACATTAACTCTGGGTCCACCCAAGTTTCACACATCTACAAGTCACATAAAATATTCCAGCACTACTTAAAAAAATATCAAGTGTATAGCAAAAATATCAAACCCCACAAAAATATGCTCCTGGCACAAGTATCTCTGCAATATCAATGGCATTGGCAATGTCCATGTTCCCCACAACAGCAGGGAATTTGTTAAAAGAAGTGTCCTGATGTGTGCAGCAATCAAACAGATGGGCTGACCACCTCACCTCAGACTGCCAACTGGTGTTCCTGTGTATTTGCCAACTTTCTTTGAAGATACTCTATGAATCTTCCACATCATTGTGAAATCAAACCAAATGAGGACGTGGGATAGCATGAGTACAGGGAGTATGTTCTGTCTTGAAGTTCAAGCATTTCTGTTGTGCCAACTCTCTTCTTTGCATTTCTTGAAGAGATGGCTTATTTCTGTCCTGCTGAACATTGCACTCACTGGACCTGAATTACTTTTGTTGCACTTGAACTGCACACCACTCTTACAGCAAAACCCACAGACCCTACGCAGCCTGCAGAGGTAAGAGATGCAGAACAGCAGACAGCTTCTCTCAGTAACCTGAGAGTGCTTCAGAGACGCAACAACCTAGCACACCGATGAACCTACCCCGCCAAAGTCGGATCTGCAGTTTCACTTTCAGTAACTAGGGTAGCTCAACCTCTCAATTTTAACCTCCATTTAAATTTGCCTGAGCAACTCTCAAATAAATCAAAGATGCTCATAATCAAATAATTCCAGTTTTCAACTCATATTTTTATAATAGGTGGGGTACAAATTTCGAATGTACTTTAATGAATTAGAATCCTAGTGTACATTATAGATTAAAGCTCTTTATAAGTATTATGGTAAACCTCAGTTGCTGGGAAAAAAGAAAAAAAATAAATTCTATATTTTTCCCAAGCTGTCTGATAATATCGTGGCTCCTTCTAAGGTTAAATATATTTTACTTTTTCAGTTTACTAGGTATTGCTAACTATTATACACCATTTTTATATGACTCCATTGCACAATAAAGTAAAAAAGTATGTAGGTGCCCCAAAAGGCCAAGCATTACACAAATGAAGAAATTGTAATTATTTTCCTGATTTTCTTCATGAAATCAGTATTTGCTAAAAGCATTCTATGTACTGTCATAATTACCAGTAATAACATACATAACTAATGCATTCCTGCAATTTTCAGTCCATTACTTGTAGATTTGTCATTTGTTATTTCTATCTCACAAAAAGAAGTTGAGCATTTTTATACTTAAAGCAAGAATCTACCAACACAAAACATAGCAATTACTGAATCTCATATAAGCCAAAGGTAAAGAATGGTATTTCTTTTAAGTGAGGTCTCAAAGATATCTGGTGACCTTCATCATTCATAGCGACTACTACACATGACACTAGCTGGAAGAGAAATTTCACTTCTACTGACTACTTCTAATAAAGTGTACAAGGCTGTGTCTACAAAATACCCAAATAAGCAAACAAAATCTCCTAATACTCCTCAAAATCCAAACACCTCATATTTCTTCCTGAGCAGTCTAAAAGCCACGCATTGCAACATACCTTTGATTACATTTTGGGGAACAAAATTGTTGTTCTCTCCATGTAAGGTGGTGAGTAAACATCGCATGCATTCCTAACTACATGGGTTACTCAGATCACAAAGTGTGCCAGACGGCGTTAGTGACACAGGGTCTTATCCCACCTCTCTGCGTACACGGGAACCTTGGCAGTGCTCCTATTCCAGCCAATACAACGGAATGGGCTTAAGAGAAGGTCTTGGCTTTCAACTGCAAAAGGACCACTAAGCTTTCTTTGAACAATAATCAAGAGAACATGAGAAAGAAACAGCCTCATACTTGAGCTTTGTCTCATTGAAATAAAATAAAACCAAAAAACCCAAACCCACACAACACGCAGTGCAGTATTCTCAGAGCGCTGCCAACTGGCACAGAAAGAGGCCTTTTAAGCACGTTAGAACAATCTGTACTTTTTCTTTAATACAGTCACTGTCCCTGTAGTTGCTACCTTTTGGTATATCAGAAACCCCAAAACTTTAGGAAGTGCACACATTTGCTTGCTTCTTATGACAATCTAGATACTGACACAGGAGAAAAAAACAGAAGTTACAAAGCTCTAGTTTAGCAAACCTGGCCTAACCAACTACACAAGTAAAATCCCCTGGGTGATGAAAAACAAGGATGATAATTTAGTTCTAATGCCTGAGAGCTACTCACATATTAAGAGTTCATAGCCAACAAAAGGCACAACCTCTCGCTGTAAAGGGAAACCAGTTAATAACTCTGAAAGTCTAAAAGACATTTAAAAAAATGCAAAACTGCTTAATGCCACAGGAGCTTAAATTCAAACTTCTGTAAACAGGTTTAGCTCTGCTGATTGAAACAGAAATGCACACTGAATATTTTTGCAAGTATAAGGCCAAAGACACAGGTGTAGGATTGTTTCTGCCAGCAACAATGAGGGCTCCAAAGCCAGAATGCTAACAGTTCTTCCTGGATTCAAAGGCTCTTCCAGGTATAAAGACTACTGCTTTCCAAGTACTTCAGTGTCACGGATATAAGAATTTTTACCATCAGATCATTTGGAGGACAGTTTGTTTACAAGAAATAGAAGACAAAATTCCAAGCATTACTCTTTGTTAAACCTTACTGAAATTCTGAGTCCTGAACTAAGTTAAGACTAAGTTTGATCTCTTAAGAAAACAAAATTGCCTGTATGTATGTACACAGATGTCTCAATGCCCTGCCTTTTGTTTCATTTTATTTTCTAATGAACTATGCTTTATTCAAGACTCTTCAGCTGATAATCAGCTATTGTCCTCTAAGTACAGCTAAATGAGAAAGAAAGGAGATAAGGAGATAAGGACCGGCAGGTTCCAAGTGAAACCGTGAAAGCAATAATAATAAACTGAAACAGAACACTGATCTCAGTGAAGAGATCACAAAGGAGGGGGAGCTGGGAAGGGGCATCTCTTTCCAGTGAGCCAGAGAAAGGGCCTTCCCTTTTTTCTTAACACCCGGAAAACAGATTATGTTTTCTGGTCTGATTCAAGTTGCAGGCAAATATGGGCCAGCCACAGACCAAAGATTTTAAGGAGGAACAAATTAAAAATTAATTTGTTATCTACTTATTTGAATACCAAAACGGTCAAGTTTAATATCATCGTGAAAAAATTTGGTACCAGATAGGTGTTCTATATTTATCTTGGCATAAAAAAATAATATTCTTTTCCATCAAATCCTCTTCTTTACATACAGTGGAATTTATATAGCATTTTTGTAACCACCAAATAACTGCATCATGTATAGCTATGTCTGTCAAGCAAGATTCCTCTAACAGGAAGCAATATATTTAACAACCTCGTTAGCCAAACTCCTCCCAGGCTCTCCCTCAAAATAACCCACCACATACGCATGTCTACCTAGCACAGTAGAACTGTTTTTAGTATATTGAAGTATTTTTAGTATATTTAAGTGTATAGTACTATGCTACTGAAACAAGAAAGAACTGCATTCTAACCATAAACTTTTATTCATAAGAATTTTTCCCTGAAAATCTTTTGTCTTTAAACAGCCAAACCAGAAGTTATGAAAAAAAAACCCAAATCCTGAAACTGTTACACTTAAAATAACTTAAAAAGTGACTTCATAAAAATATACATGGAATAATTATTTTTAATTTTCTACATTATGTTACAATGAATGGGTCAGTCAGAATTATCCATACAAATAATAAAAAGTTATAGGAGAAGCTGAGGCTGTCTTTATCATACAAAAGCAATGAAGAGCAAAGAGGAAAATACTCCAGATCATCTATTGTGCAAGCAAGAAAGCCTTTGCCGAAACAAACAAAAAGAAGAAGTCTACCTGTTGGAGGTCCAATGTAATAGTCACATAATGATATTCAATTCCATTCTGGATACTAGGGCTTTGCCACCAAGTGTTCTTGCCATCAATTGCATTTGTTATCGGATGTCGTTCTGTCAGAACAGCAGAAATACAGAAATATATTTCAAATTTATTAGGAGATTTAAATGTTTTTAGATCTAAAATCTAGATTTGAATACAATTACAGAACTAATGAGGCAGCACTTTAAAATAAAAACCAGGAAATTATTTTTTCTTTAACGCTTGGAGCAACGGTCATGCTTATTATTAGTGGAATACTTGTCTAATGTTAATTGTTTCATTTCAGTTAGGATCACAAGAAGCTGATTCAGAACACCTAAAAGGACTTGGATGCTCTACTGATTCTACACAGTAAGTAGGCATCTAAATCAAGTGAACATTGCCTGCAATCTTCCAAAGTTTCAGGTACTGTGAAGTCATTAAATGTTGCAACCGGAACAACAAATCAGGAACCTGAGCCACAGTGTGCAGGGAAAGGAGAGATGAAAGTAATACTGACACTTGAATTTCTAAGACATTTCTAAGCACACATGGAAATAATTCAGAAACCATTGCAGAGGAAATGGTTTAGAAATCATTACAGAATATATTTCTCAACTGGAAAATTGTCTGACTCACATACATGCTTATAAAGATGGTTCTAATCCACATCAAAATCCAAGATGCATTACTTTTCATGTCTACATTTACTCTGCTGCAGTGTCCCAAACGATTCCCAAATAAAAGCAGTAAGAATTTATATAAAGAATTGAAATCTTCCTTGATTTCAAGATCTTCTAAATTATTGAAGTCTGCTTACACAGTATTTTAGTGTTATTTAGACTGTAAAAAATCACACTCAGCATTTCCAGGTTACTTTTTGTGGTCAATTCGTTTTCTCTCCGGTATGAAATGGGGAGTAACATAACTTCACTTTTAAAAGGTACAAGGAACTATATTTTGAAGTCCCTGATTGCCTAAACCTGATCTGTACATTACAGGGAAAATAACCCAAAGGAAATTTAAGTACAGTAGGTATCTTCTACGCAGGTTCTGTCTGCAAGAACAGAACAAGACAGCAGAAATCCTACCCCTCTCAGTAAGGACGGTTTTCTAAACTGACAGGTTTTCTTGATATAAAACTGGAATATGTTTCATTACTAGCTAATCCTAGAATTGCAAATAATTAATTCATGAACTGATTAATTTACTCTTTATTTTAATTATTATGTAAATCAACTAACCAGATTGATACTTTGTGTCTCTTTTCTTGCTACATCAACCACCTGTGGAGGACAGGAGTCCTAGCTCATTAAGGAAAGCCAGAATGTCTGAACATATTTAAAGATACAATTAAAGTGCTTTGTGGGTGTGAGGGAAAGCATAAGCCTTCAAAATGCCAAAGATTTCATTTAAATATCAGATTATTCGGTGGCATTAGTGGGCACCAACAATTGCAAGTTAGAATAGTGGTGCTACGAGTGATGTTATTAGTAGCTTTATCTTTACATTGAAGAGAAAAGCAAAACCCACCCATGCTTTAGATGTTGCCAATTCCCACAGCTCTGATCATCTTCACAAACCTTGGCTTTATGAGTTCTAGCAAAAATCACCTGTAAATCAAACTTAGAGCTCCTCAGTGATTGTGACAGAAACTGTCTAATTGGAAATTTTGATGTAAGTCTCTTCAGATAAAATTGATATAAAGGTAAATCATGAGAAGGAGGGTTGGGAGATGAATCAACAATTAACTGTAATCACCATTATGAAAGGAAAGTTTAATCATAATTAATTTGAAAACTCTGATTAATTGCTGGCATGTTTTGCCTACTTAAAATGGAAGGGAAAATAATATAATATTTGCAAAAATGACTGGATTGCAAATGCAGTTCAAGGACCAATCTCCCTGATGGATGGCAAGGGGGAGAACTTACAGAGTGAGCCCGTCAAACTGTGCTCTTTAATTTGGGCTCACATGTGATTAACCAGGGAATTTGTGTTCATCTCCTACTACAGTAATTAAGGGGAGGCACTCCAGACTCACACATTCCAGAGGGATCATTTAGTCTGGCTATATTACATGGTTCTCCTATTAATGAGCCATCTCTGTTTAAATAAGGCACTTCCTTCTGCCAAATGAACATTTAAAAACCTTCAAATGTGATGTGGTTGGCAACAAAAGACCAGACATTATGAAGCTGGGCAGATTCAAGTTTTTAAGAGGGTAGAGTGAGGGGAAACACAGATATAAATCATTCAGATGGGGTTTAGATTTTTATATATACCTATGTGTGTGTATATATACACATGTATTAGTGTATGTTATCTGATATCACAGGTGGGACTTGGGGACAAAGCAATGCAGCTCTGTTTTAGGTTTGGTTTCTGAGTTAAACAAACTTGACAGTAAAATAACTTGGAAGATGTGCGTGCATCTCTAAATATCCTTCTACAAAGAAGGGAAAGAATCTATTGCACAGTGTTTCTGCCAGTTGGAATGGTTCCAAAAACCCCTGAAACCTTCTCTGACTGAGACACACTACTATAGTGTAACATATTTGAATGCTTATATTGCTACAAAATCATATTTTCCTTTCCTCAGTGGGCAGCATTTACTACAATTAAAGAAGCTGTCAAAACTTGGAAAACTATCTTGGGAAAAAAAATGGGTTGCAACTGTGTTTCAGACAAATGAAGTAGTCTATACCGGGCCAATTATAATTAGCTTTGCAAATGCAAATGGATAGGTAGCTATTTAGCAGGAAAGCATCTGGGAATTATAACAGGCAACTAGCTATATATCTCTCAGTGGTGTCCCACCATTAAAAAGGGGAAATATCCAAGTGAAACATGTAAACAGGAATATATTCTGTTCATTCTGAAGCAAACCTGCTTCTCTGTGCAGTGCTGGTAAGGGCTTAGGTGGATTTTAATAAAGATGAAAACCTCTAGAGAGAATTCAGAGAACCACAATTTCTACAGTTAAGAGCTCTAGAAAATAGAACCTATGAGAACAAAAGAAAAGAGATAGCTTAGTGTAGAAACTAGACAGAGCAGAAATACCATCAACCCTCAACTAAGTGAAAGAAAAAGGGAATAATCCATTCCTTGTGTTGACTGACATTAGGAAAAAGGTAACATGAATTACTGCAAGGAAGATGCAGAGTAGCTATTGGGAAAAGACTTTGTAATGGGTAAAATAATACTAGGAATGGTGGTCCCAGAAGGAAGTTTCTAAGGAGAAGCTAAACAAGTTTATGTCTGGAAAGCTACAGTCACAAATCCTGTCTAGAAATAGCAGATAGATTAAATGTTGTCTTTTTTTTTCTCTGTAGTTTTAAGCACGTGCTTAAATGTGCTTTGCCATGAGTTGTAAATATATCTGAGCTAGGTTTTACAGGGAAACAACTACAAAAAAGAGATAAATCTTCTCTATGCTTCTGTGGCTGTGCTTCCTCCAACATTTTATCTATTCCCTTAAAAGCTGTCTTAAGTGTTTCTACACCCTCTACCATCTACAGTACCACTATACCCACAAAAATCAAACCACATTAATGCTATTCATGTCTTTCACTGCAAGGTCACATGAAATTAAACTTGTATGACTTGACTAAGAAATTTTGTTAGTTCTAATCTTCCCAACTATTAGAAACATGCATCTCTGAAGTAGATGATAACAAAATTGTACTTCAAAACTGATATTGCTTCTGGGTAGTCTTATAGAAAGTAATGTTAGCAAAGATCAATGTTAATATGAAAAACCAGGCAATTAAAATAAGCAGTGATCCATTATCTTATTTTTACTGGCTCAGTGAAACTGAATTAACATCAAATGAAGAAGAAAAATATCCCAGAACACAATAAGATAACACTGGAGTTGACCCTAATCTGAAATTTCAGATATTGCTTTCATTGGCCAAAATGTTCAAGTTCTACATATAGGTACATGCAGGTAAAAGCCATCTGATTTTCATTCACTGTCGGTATATATCAAGAGAATTCAACAACAGCTGTAGATACTTAATTTTTCTAAATCTGAATTTAGGTGCTCCACTTTAAGGATCTGAATTTAAAAGTTCAGTTTGAGGAGTATACAAAACAGATACAGATTTTGAAACTCCATTGGAAGAGATGGGTAACCTAATTTAAAAAGAAAGAGACACGCTTTTCATAGCAATCGGGCCAGTGACCTACAGTTTTGTTTGCTGAGTATCTACAAACTTCAGAAAAAGATCTTTTTAAAGGAACAAAATGAAAATGGCACACATACGATGTGGAACCCTGCTCCTTTGATCACAAATGCGGCACTGCGGGTTCCTTGCGGGCTGTCCAGGTACATGTTCAACAAGTTTGCAGTACATTTCCCGACCCTTTTCTCCACAGGTGGCATTGGTTGTGATGAGAGCACTAGTGGCCAGGTTCAGCACTGCGGGAAACAACCCTGCAAACAAAATAAAACAAATTCATGAACAAAAGCAACAAAGGTGAATTTAGCAGCACAATCATAAATGAACATAACACCTTTCATGTCATTAAAGCAAAAGGCATCGTTTTCAACAACTATAGAAGTAGTGAAGCACAGAAAAGCACCAACAACTTTGGGTTTGAATATAGAGTTTAGACGTGGGAATAAACCCAAGATACTGATGCTTTCCTTCTTATTCCCTTCTAAAATTCAAACTGGTACCCTCTGGTTGTATCTCGAACAACAGCAGGATGCCAAAGGAGAAAGTAAAGCATGTAAACATACAAAGCACGATAAAATTTTTTCATAATCAAACCTTGTGTTCCTACCCAATTGGACACTGAAACACTGTATGCAAATTACCTGTGAAAACTCTTTTATTTTTCCTCTTTTCTGCTTGCATCTCCATGGGAAAGCTTTTCCTCCACAGACTGCATTACTTGTATTATACACTGTATCACCATTCTGCTTAGGACCTCATAGTCACCCTTAGCTGCTCAAGAGTAGATAAGTAATTCATGCAGCAACATGAACAGCATCTGCCATGTGCGATATCCCTTTCTTCAAGAAGAGGATAATCTATACAACGTTATATCTTTTATGGCAGCAGTGTTGTTATTTTTTTCAGGTGCACATGCTGAGTAATGTATTATAATTCTCATTCAGCACAGCACTTAAGCACATGTCTGAGTACTCTGCTGAACCAAGTTCTATGTAGCAGTAAACCATAAAGATTACAAACCATATGAAGAACAATCATTAAGCTAGGTTACTCTCTTTTGCACTAAATACTGATCAAAACCTTTGAGCGGTAATAAAATTGATGCATGGAGACAAAGCGATATGATGTGTTGAATGTATACATTAGCCCCTCACATTAAATCAGTCAGTTTTGCATCTTTAGAAGCATAATTTGCCATAGCTGCAGGTTAAACCAAAACAACAACAAAACAATCTGAGGTATGGATTGGGATCATCTTCAGATTTATTTGATGACAATTTCCACTGGTCCCAAACCCACCCTTCTGCAACTCATTCAGCTTCTACCCTATTGTGTTATTATAATCTTAAAATAAGTCTTTAATCAAAACTGAATCTGTGATTATTGTACACTGATAAAGCTCCCTTTATAATGACTTTCCTCTTCCTCCTCCACACATGGACAACCATATTCAACTGACTACTTTCGGTCCTTTAACTCCAGTCTCCTGCTTGTCTCTGCAATTAACCTGTATACCATTTAATTACCAAGCTTGGGTGGTCATGGTACAGCTGTCCTCTGACATTGTGAGTTAGTGACTCTGACACTCACATTAAAACCATGTTAAACATACTGCTTGAGCAAGGCAACCAATTAGTTACTAACCCGTCCAATTTGTATAGTCAATCAATAGTTGAGATTTTATTGATGGTATAGCTTGCTTCTTCTCTATCAATTACAGCCCTTTCTCATCCCATTTTAAAATCTACACAGTTGTTCTTGTATTTTTATTTAATGCATTCATTGATATTTCCTGCCTTATACAATAGGGACATATGGTAAAAATCTGTGTGAGTATTAGCCGAGTAGATGAATTAATAGCTGTGGAACTTCCTATGTTGACTTACAGCCTCATTATTCTTTTTAGGCTGTACAAAGTTAATAGTGTAAAAGCCAGTAATCATTTAGTCTTAACACAGAATCTTGCATTTGCTTTGGAGTTAAGAATTTATTTCCTCAAAAGTGAACCTCACAAAAACGACAGAAGGATCTCATTGCAGTAGATGGCATTAGGAGAATAAATCCTTCAAAAAACAGTGCAACAGCTGAAAAAGAGCAGGCAAAAAGCCTCCAGATTCACACAGCTATACAAATATTATGTTATACGTCTATACATAAATCATACTATTTTTCTGTTTTAACTAAAATTTTAAATGTAAGACACAAGTTAATGAAGAGTACTTAAGGAATTCATCAATTAGAGCATAATTTCACTCTCAGATAATGTCTTTTATGTACAGAGCAGATTAGGACAAAACTGCCACACAGCCTTGACCATAATCAGTAAAAACACAAGTGCTGAAACCAGTATTAGGTGTTTCACTAAAGAGACCGTGTCAAGATCCCAGCACCTCAGAGAGAACTGCATCACGTTGCATCCCCACCAGGCTCACAGTAGTGGATCTGACAGGCAAAGAGCAAGAGATGCGTGAAGTGCTCCTACACCGCACCCAACACCACGTTTAGTATTAATGAATTCTCCAGCTCTGGAATTTTAACAAGTTAAAAATTACAGTTAACAACTACATATATGAATGTTTTTTTTAACAGTCTTTGTTTGCTAAGAGCTGGGAGTTATACTCGATAATCTTTAATCTAAATAATAATCCATAATCTTTAATCGATAATCTTTGTGGGTCCCTTCCAACTTGAGGTATTCTGTCATTTTATGATACCGCTTTGTATAGCCCAAAATAAGGCTTTGCTTTTAAAGAACATTTGATGTGCAAGTCTGATGAAATGGAGGAAGCAATACTGTTCATATTGCTTTCTAGCTATTAGTATATATAACACTTTCACAACATAGGCATGAGATTCTAGCAATATAGAAGATAATAGAATAATAGAATAGTTTGGGTTGGAAGGGACCTTTAAAGGTAATCTAGTCCAATCCCCTGCAATAAGCAGGGGCATCTGCCACTAGATCAGGTTGCTCAGAGCCCCATCCAACCTGACCTTGAATGTTTCCAGGGATGTGGCATTTCCCACCTCTTTGGGCAACCTGTTCCAGTGTTTCACCACTCTCATGGTAAAAAACTTCTTCCTTATATCCAGTCTAAATCTCCCTCCCTTAGTTTCAAACCAATACCCCTTGTCCTATCACAAAAGGTCCTGCTAAAAAGTTTGTCCCCATTTCTTATAGGCTCCCTTTCAGGCACTGGAAGGCCGCAATAAGGTCTCCCCGCAGCCTTCTCTTCTCCAGGCTGAACAGCCCCAACTCTCTCAGCCTTTTCCTATAAGAGAGGTGTTCCAGCCCTCTGGTCATCTTTGTGGCCTCCTCTGGACCCGCTCCAACAGGTCCATGTCTTTCCTGTGCTGGGGGCTCCAGAGATGGATGCAGGACTTGAGGTGAGGTCTCAACAGACCAGAGTAGAGGGGCAGAATCACCTCCTTTGACCTGCTGGCCACGCTTCTCTTGATGCAGCCCAGGATACGGTTGGCCTTCTGGGTTGTGAATGCACATTGGTGGCTGATGTCCAGCTTTTCATCCACCAGTACCCCCAAGTCCTTGGCATGTCAATCTCAATCCCTTCATCCCCCAGCCTGTATTGCTACCATCGGTTGCCGCAATCCATGTGCAGGACCCTGCACTTGGCCTTGTTGAACCTCATGAGGTTCACATAGGCCCACTTTCTCCAGCTTGTCCAGGTCACTCTGGATGGCACCCTGTCCCTCAGGCATGTCAATCTCACCACTCAGCTTGGTGTTGTCTGCAAATTTGCCGAGGGTGCACTCAATCCCACTGTCTATGTCATTGAGGAGGACATTAAACAGTACTGGTCCCAGTACAGACCCCTGAGGGACACCAGTTGTCACCATTCTTTTTCTGGACATTGAGCCATTGACCACTACCCTCTGGATGCAACCAACCAACCGATTCCTCATCAGCTGAACAGTTCACCCATCAAATCTGTATCTCTCCAATTTAGAGAGAAGGATGTTGTGGGTGACTTTGTCAAAGGCCTTGCAAGCATTTTTTTGAATCCTTTAGCTAGGCCCTTTAAATATGAAATAAATATGTGAATGTTCATGATGTAGTATACACTGTTTACCCTTTCTAAGATTCACATCTATCCAATGATAAATCCCGAGGAAAAAGGCAAGAGAGCTCAAGACACCACAGTTCATTTTTTAGAGAATTTTGCCTTATTTTTCATGATGATAATCACATAGAAGAAGTATTTTTAAATTGGTGTACTAGTTTTGTGTATTTTAAAATTCAATGTCTCACTAAATTATAAAACTTTTTTAGTTATCAATCCCACCTTGAATTCTATGGGCATCCTGCTATGAAATACTTCCAAAACAATGATCTGCTATAATTACAGACAGCTCTTCTTTCTTTATTGCCAAATACCTTTAGTAATCATTTGCTCCAGTGCAAAGACTAGGTAAAACACCTCTGAGTCGGAAACACATTATCTCTATTTTGTGTAGCTCAAATACAAGCAGGGAAATTCTACTGCCTTGAACTGCCAGCTACATCAATCTTTTCCCTCTGTGTCACTGGCAAAAAACAGATTAGCATTCATTTGTACCTGGACAAAATACCAAAATTCTAGAAATTGCATGGAGGAAATAGGTAGAAAACATTGGCTTGTAATTAGGCAGTGGTTTTAGCAGCTTGGATTCAATTTCTAATTTTCAGCAGACTTCTGTTACATGAAGAGAAAAATACAGCCTCAGATTCTCACCTATGAAATGGGCATGGTCATCTTTCTGTTTTCCACTTTGTTTTTTAAGCATGGAACATATTCCATGGAGCTTTTAGAGCGTGGAAGCCCAATAGAGAGTTTGTTTAGTATTGACAGGTGATTAAACTATGAAAGGAAAACAACACAGAAACTAATCAAATTCTTTGAAGTGGTGTACCATGCAAGGGTAATCAAGTAAGCTGCTCAGCTCTCTACAGGATTAGTGATGATAAGCTTAGCACATTTTGTCAGCAGAAATAGTTTTAGAAAAAAAATGATAAAGATGAAAAGCAGCGAGTCAGCAGGAGTATCTGTTTTTTGCCTACAAAATGATGCACTCAAGTTTTACACTGCCATTGTGATAGTTAAGTAGGGTGTGGTACCAAAGTGCTAACTACATTATCAGTGTTTTAAATGGTTCCTGGATCAAAGCAGATCTGAATGTGTATATTAAAGACAAAAGTAGTGGATGCTTGGGATCAGTGCTTTTTTACAGATGCCTCACAAGTCACCCCTTACCAATACTAAAGTTCTTTGTAGATGCTTGTGGAGTCCTGACTGGATGAGAGGGGAAATAGCTTGGTGCCGTTGAGCAACCCAGGTTCCGATCTGGAGGTGAAACTTGGGAGCGGCTGACACGGAACCCTGCTGGGAAAGTAGAGCGACGAGCTCGGGACACTGGAGCAGGGGGACCATCACGTCGCCGTTTCCTGCCGCACTGTCACTTCCTTCCTGCCACAGCACTGTTTCCACATCGAGATGCAGCTCTGCACCAGTCACAACGAGTTGCAGTAGTTTTGCCTATATATGGATTGGGGGTCTAACCAATCAGACGCTGTAATTGCTTTGCTATATAAACCTTGTTTTGCTGACTAATAAAGGTGAACGATCTATACTCATATTGGGGTGACATCTTTACAACGTTTCCGTAACCCACGCCAACAGACGCTGGCAAGCATATAGGTATAAGTGATTCACTGAGTTCAACATATTTAGATGAACAGATTTTGACAAGAATCCATGAAAGCCATTAAAGGAACTAAGCTATCATGACATACGAGGGAATGACCTCTCACGAGATAATAACAAAAGAAGGAAAATGGGGAATAACACTGGAAAACCACAGTGATCTTGGCTGAACTCTGTTTTGTTCAACAGTTACGTAAGTAACTTAGAAAACAGAATAAAAAGTAAGGTGTTTATTGATGATAGAAATTGTTCAGGGTAATCCAAAATAAAGACAGACCACAAAGAGTGGCAGCAAAATTTCACAGCATGGTGTGTCTTGCCTAGACAATAAAATGGCAGATGAAATCAATGAGTGGACATTAATACACAGGGAAAATATGATTTTCTCTGCACTAGCTATTATCACCCTGAAGGAGTTACTATGGATATTTCAATGAAAATATTAGCTGAAGAAATAGATAAAAATGTCATTACATTATCGCATAAATCCATCCGCAGTGACAACTGAAATACTGTATGATTTTCTCTACCTCTCATCTCCAAAAGGACATGGTAGAACTAAAAAAGATAAAAGTGTGACAAGATCACAGCTGAGAATCAACTTCTGGATGTGGACATTAATAGGCTATGAGTCTTCTAGCGGGAAAAGAACTGATTGCGAGATGTATAAAATGATGCAACTGTATATAAAATCATAAATGGGTTTAGCAAATGAACATTGTAACTTAATTACCATTCTGCCACAAACTGGGGGTGCTGAGTCAATCTATCATCCAGAATTTTTCTTCATCGATTGGGATTTTTTTGTCTGTTTATAAATGGAACTGCTTCTCAGTATGACAGAAATGAAATTCTAGAATACATGAATAAATTCTATTAAAAAATGCTTTCACTCCAAAAGCAGGAATGGATTAAAAACCAATTAGATTAATACATAGAACACGGATTCATCTGGGGCTGTTAAACACGAAGGGCTTGGTGTTCAATTGTCAGTTCGGAATATCCCTAAATCACTGGCTGTTGCAGGGTTTTGTCCAGGGAAGCACCACTGTGCTCTTTCTCTTCTTTCACATTTTTCCTCAATATTGCCTCTAATATGCACCTGTAGCTGTCTCTTACTAAGGCTGGTAGTACTTACAGCCCAGCATGAAGGTCCACCCAAAACGGAATAGAAACTGTAACGTTAATTTTGTGTGGTGTTGCTAATGAAACCATAATAATTCTGTCAATGTTCATTTCTTGGACCAGCTATTGTCCTCTGTACTGCTTCCCATCATTACCTTGCATCCATAGCGGTCTCATTAATGGCTGTGTGTTCTATAGATCCTCAGAACATTCTCTGAGATTGGTGATTGCCTTGCAGTTCTCTGCAAAGCAGTATTACCTAATTCATTTTCTTATGTTTTCCTAATCTCATTGCATAAAGGAAAATAACAGCCCAGCTTCACATGTTTTCTTTTATGTACTTTTCACATTTCCTCACCAACCTCCAGTCCATAAAAGCTCAATGAGCATCAGTGGAATAAAACCCACCAATCTGATGCCTGGCACCCTGCCCTGTTTTGTCATGCCCTACTACCTACTTCTCTGCCAAACTGACAGATATTCCACATGCTTTATTGCAACAGTTGAGTTCAGCAGAAGCACATGAGCTACACAAGTAGCAGGTACAAGACATTTTCATAAAGCCTGTCAGCTGCCAAATTCTATCTCATTCTCACTCTCATCCTCCTCCCAAATAGTGCTATTTGACCTTCAGAGCACACTGCAAGACCTAGTTGATTTCCCTAGCTGAGAGAGGATGGATGGATTCTAGAGGGAAATCAAAGATATTAACTATATCTCCAGCTGCCGAATGGTGATTACAGGTTCATTATGAAGTGCGGATAGTCACTGGGGTAACCTACTTTTAAAATACATCAAGGAGCAGCTACAGGAAAGGAGGGGTTCTGAAAATAAATATGAATGTAAATAAAATAATTATCTTGTACATTGGTCTTCCTGCCATTTACCAGTTCTGACAGTTATGTTTTTCTTTTCTTCCCTTCATGTAACCCATGGAGAGCTGCAAATACTGTTTCAGTCAAATCAGCATCCTACATCCACAGAACAGCTGGTGGGATACATCTCAGTAGAAGGACACTCTGAACTTACAATGGAAGCAGAAATCACAGGGGAAAAACCAAGACCTCTGTTAGGCTTCTGCTACTGCATGGAGGAAGCAGCAGATGCCTCAAGTGAGAAACAAGGAACCACCAATTGACGACAGGAGAAGGAAGACAGCAGCAGAGATCTTTACATGGAGGTGAAGGAAGGAACTGGCTAACTGAGCCGGGGAGACTGGGAAGGAGAGAAGAAAATTAGAAGGAGAAAGACCACTGCAAGTAGGTACTGAAAGAAGGCTCTGTAACCATTTTTCTTGACAGATAATGTTTGGCACACAAAATTTTGCATTCAGTATTACTTAATGTCTAGATTGTGATTACCCAGTGATAAGATCAGCGCCCTATTTTACCGAGGGTAAAATTAATATAAATAACCACAGTCTCTTCACACATAGGTGAAGTGTTAACATAAAAAAGTCATTATTGTTTTTTAATAGTATTTTTAAAGTACTTCCAAGATAGAAGACAAACTTTGGTTTACCAGCTCTGGGATTTCCTTGTGTCTTATTAAAGTATTAGAACTGAGAAAATGTTTTCCTTCTTCAAAGAAAGCTCTGTTAAGACCTGCATATTCCTCTTCTCTCTTCTAAACAGACCAATATTTGGCACTGTATATTTCCTTCAATCTTCTCAAAATATCCCTAGTCTCTTCAAAGAGGCAAATAAAACAGCCTGCCTAAATATGTCTAACTTTTCAAGCCAATCTTCCTAGTCTATAGAGTACTTTGAAATGTTCGTGCAGTCAAGCAGAGCTGTTTGCCACTGAATTTGTGCTAAGAAGACAAAAGAGAATATGTCAATTTCAGATGTTCTGAGAAGTGTCACTGGAAAAAGAGAGACTTGTCTGCTGCAGCGCGGAGCTATGCTAGGCTCCGGGAACACAGTAGGGAGAAAAAACTGGGACAAAACAAAACAAAATGCTGCAGCACAGAATAGCTTCCAGCTGTGCACCACAGGGAATAATTTAATGCACTCTATCCACAATGTAGATGAAGAGTTTTATACAACCAGAAAATAAACCCAGTTCGAAGAAATAGTTGTCCAGACACAACAGAGTTTGCAGACTGAAAAAAACTGACACTAAGCCTATTTGTCCAGAGGAAAACAAAACTGGAAGATAAGTATTTCAGTCCCCATTTATGTTGGTTGCCCTAAACTACTGTGCATTATAGTACTGCTCGGTAGTCATCCTTTTCTCCTTCCAAAGGAAGTGGAAATGTAGTTTTCGATGTTCGGTGGTAGAGGTAGCTTCGTTTACTTTCAGGGAATTTTCTCTCTTCATACAGAGTAATGTTACGTACATCCCCCTGCGTATTTAACTTCAACACAAAAGATACAGTATAAACCCTAACCTGAAGAAGCTTGATAACAAAGCTAACTATAATGCTTACAAAGGAACAGATGTATCTGAAAAAGGGTATATTGATTATCTAGTAATATTACCTTGCCTCTCCACAGCTTACAACATTGAAAATCTCTAGGGACTTTGCTGATTTCAATAGCAAAACACAATCAGTTTTACAGACTGGGAGACGGAGTGAAAAAACTGCTATTGGCTTCCCCCAATATAATATTGTATAAAATATATCAGCATCCTCCTAGCTTTGTAATGAATTTCCTTTCTCCTAGAGCTGTCACAGAACGTTCCTTTGCAAAGCAGAACAGAAAAATACAGGTGAAGATGAAATCCTGTCTATCTTGACATCCATGGCAGAACTCCCACGGAATCAAAAATCCAAAGCACACAGATTTAATGGACATCGGATTTTCAAAAGTAATTACATTCCCAGTCTGAGTCAGACACCCACTGATTTTCAAACGCACGTCTGTACTCTAGCACAAATTTTAAAGTGTAAAATCCTAGTTGCACAAATAAGTTATCTGTAGAAAGAGTGCACTATGCATGAAGAAGCAAGCAGCACTCTTTATAGCTATTTCCTTGTATTTATTAGCCACATGACATTCATTAAATCCTTTGCAATGCAGTAGTATGGTCCTGGTCAGCCAAGCAGGCCTAACAAGAAAAAGTAAAGGGATCTCTGAGAGACAACACAGATCTACTGCAAACAGGAATTCTCCCAAACTGTGTATTTTCTGTTCTTAGATAGCACACACCAATGTACAATTTTCCCAAATTGCAGGATATAGCTAAAAATGACCTTTTGTAATGCCAGTGTCTCTATACTCAGAAGACGTGGTAAGTTTGGTTCCCCCCACTCGTGCACCTCCCTCAGCTGCTAAGACAGGGAGAGAGAGAGACCTGTACGATTTGTCTATCCCAGTCCTGTCCCACTTAAGGAGGAAAAAAAAAAGGATTATGACACCGAATAAAAATGAAAAAAAGAAAAGAAATCAGAATTTCTCAAAGGCAGAATAGAGCCTCAGAAAACTGGAGCCTCCAGATGCAATTTACTGCTCACTTTGGTCTTGACAAAGCTATTTTTTTAAGCAAAAAAACCCCTGCTATACATTGCCTTGGACACTAAAGAATATGAAGCATATTACTATTTTTGCAATAACTTCAAAATGAATGTCCACTGAAACCACACTGCAGAGTCAGAATTAGTTACTGTGCTCTTGAGTCTCCAACGCTGTCAACTTAAAGACTGAGATATTTGCTGTGTGTCACATGAGACAACAAAAGACATGTTGCGGAGGCTAATAAAAGTCATCCATCTATTCATCATCACCTACACTGACAAAATATCCAAACTGAGTTTGACATTACGAAACCAAAGAGCAAATGGAAAAACTGATCTTACCATATGTAAGAGATTCTGTGCACTTACTTGTACCCTGAGGTTTCAGATGAAAACAGTTTAAAGTATGTTTCTCTCAACTAATGAGCTCAAATAAACATTAAGTTCAATTCCCATTCTTTGAACTGATTTACTTCTTGCTATTCTGCTGTAATGCTTTACAAACCCATACTGTTAAGAATTCTAAAAGTTTTAACATTCTGGTAAACTGTGAGACTACCAATTAGCAATTTTTATGCAGAGTTCTTAACATCATATTCAGAGAATTAAAGAATCATTGAGGCTGGAAGAGACAGAATCACAGAATCACAAAATGGTAGGAGTTGGAAGGGACCTCTGTGGGTCATCTAGTACAACCCCCCACCCGAAGCAGGTTCACCTACTGCAGGCTGCACAGGACCTGGTCCAGGCGGGTCTTGAATATTTCCAGAGAAGGAGACTCCACAACCTCCCTGGGCAGCCTGTTCCAGGGCTCCGTCACCCTCAGAGGGAAGAAGTTCTTCCTCATGTTCA
>Ga0065711_1029543_pt1 | contig 35773 bp, 19 predicted proteins | sample Hoacrofraction12_FD_59098 | JGI IMG/M metagenome (GOLD analysis project Ga0065711, IMG submission 59098) | Hoatzin crop microbial communities from Cojedes, Venezuela - Epithelial fraction 12 v2 (version 2) | ecosystem: Host-associated > Birds > Digestive system > Esophagus > Crop | place...
GTCCCCGTAGCGGCGGGGGAGCGGGGCTGACTCCCCGCCGTCTCTCACCGAACGCCGCTCCGCCGGGACGGGGTTGGGGGGCAGGAAGCGTGACAGCGATGATTCGGCGATCCTCCGCTGTACCTAAGGCTGCCTCCTGGGAACCAGGCAGACGCAGAAGAGCGCCGAGCGCCAGCGTGACGCTCGCAGACCGCGCAGGACGTCACGGGGCAGCGGGGAGGCGCGCATGCGCTGTCGGCGCGCGGCGGGGCCTGCTGGTTGGCGGCGCGTTGCCCGGCCGGCCGTGGGCTCTCGGCGGCCTCCGCGTAGCCACGGGGCATCCGGCCCGTGAGGGAGGCCCGTGGTCCGGCACCGGCACCCCACGGCGGCGGGAGGCAGCCCCACGGCAGCGAGAGGCTTCGCGCCTCTCGGTTCCGGCCGTCGCCCGGCCCGTAGCCGGGAGGATCTTGCCTTCACCGGGGGCAGGGCCGGGCTGGAGCGGGAGCGTGTCACCGCCTCGCAGAGCCGGACCCGAACACCAGGACCCGCCAAGGGCCCGGTCTGGCGGAGCAGGGCTGGGGCACCGACGGGGAGCGCTTGAACCGGCCGGGCAGGCCTGGTGTGGAGCCATGGCCGTGGAGCGTGCCCCGGGTCAGGCTGCGACCTGCGTGTTCACCAGAGGCCTCGTCGGGAGGTTTGGGTGGCGGGGTGCGCGCTGCGCAGCGCTGTAGGCTTTCTGCCACTCCGCTCACGCAGCGTTCGTTTGCCAGGAGCTCTGCTGAGCGTGGGGTTGTCGTGTTCCTGAATTCCTTTGCCTCTTCTGGCAACCGTTGTCGGTCAGGATTTGTTCTGGAATAAACAGACTCCCATCTTTCAGTGCAACGTAGCAACACTTAGTTTTCCAGACGCTGTCTTGCAGGAGAGCCTCTTTAGAGAAGAAAGTTGCCTCCTGAAATGGTTCCAAATGGAAGTTAATGGTTAGGTGTCATAATTGGACTAAATCGGGAAACAGTGAAATAACCCAGTATGTATTGTTGCTGCTAGAACAAAAATGCTGCTGTGTGGGATTGGAACATACCTTGCCAACATACCCATTCACCCTCCTCAGACGGGTGACGGCAAGCTCGGTGCAGGCATGTACACATGACAGCACTGCAGAAAGGCATAGTGTTCCCCCTTAAGTGTCCCCTCCTGCTCTCCAGCTACACCAAGACTTGCTCAAGGACAGCAAATAAACCATCGTTCGCTTGTGTCACCTGGCTTGGACATAAAAGCTGTGTCATAAGAAGACTATACTGCTATAATTCCAGCTAAAAAGATCGGTACCTTATAAAACTGATGCTTTTCAGTTTTCCTGCAACTTTTTCCTATGGAGTCAAAGAGTCTTTCAAAGCTAAATTACACACAGAGTACCACAGTGCTGATAAAGAAGTGCTATTCTGTTCCACTTCTATTGATGCAAACAAATGCAAGGAGATTTTTTGTGAGTTTGCGAAGGTAAATCTGGGCCTTGCTTTTCTAATCACATTATATCAGACCTCTCATCAGCAGGAACACCGATTCCTAAATCCTTGCACTAAAGGGCTCTTAAATGGCATTCAGTGGCTATGAAAATGCAGTACAGTGAGGAGGCTATGCCTCTCGTTATTAGGTATATCCTAAGCACAGATACACCTTCAGTATTGCATAATGTACAAATACAGCTCTGTATTTCCCTACATTTTGCTGAAGTGATTTGAATTAAGAGATTTAGAGCAGCAGATCATTGCTATAAAATGCTATGCATAATGAAACCCCATGTGCAGTATATTTTCAGGTCTTTAATTTGTTGTGAGCTAAATGTTTATTAGAATATGGTAGAGTTAATATTCCCTACAGTCGCCTTGAAAATGAAATACCCCTTTCACAACACAAAGATGATGAGTTATATGGCAAGATAAGGTGGTTACCTGAATTCAGGAACGACAGAATCCAAATAATTTAACATGAATTAATGCAAGATCAAACTTATTACAGTTGGATGCAATTTGTAATTGAAAGTTCCATTACAGTGCATGTTTTTACATGTTACCTCCCATCAGTAAGATCTCAAAAGAGCAGATTCTCCATTTTGAACAGCAGCGATGTATTTGTTATATCACCAATAATTCTTGCTGTATGCTGCAAGGAACTCCAGGGACCAGCAGCCAAGTTGTGCACCGGCGGCTGTGCTCGTGCTCTTTCTCACAGGGGGCTGTGACTGAGGCTGGAACAAACCTGGGCTTCATTTTCTTTGGCTGCTTTGCTGGGCTGCCCGTGCCCTGTTACTTGTTCATCCCTTTTCCCATTTTTCACTCTTGTAAGGGATCACCTCTCTTCTTTTTCATGTAGGAGGGGTGAAGTCAGCCCTCTAGTCAAATAAACCTTTCAACCTCCTATCTTCAAAATAAACACTTTTATTGTGGACAGACCAAGCTCCTTAGGTAAAGCTTTAGGCCTCAAATCCAAAAGATACACTGTGTCCTTTTAATAATTTCATAGTGGAAACCCTTTATTTGCCCATTCCTGTGGTGTTATGGAGGTTTTCAATGATTCTGGTTTAGGTTTCGGGATTAGGTGAAACCAGAGTGCCTTAAACCTCTTTAGAGGTTTGGGATTAGGTCTGCAGGCCTAATATAGCCTTTCTGTGCAAGGCTAAATTAAATGGCAGGAATATTTGTTGTGCACTGATTCACAGGTGTTTGGCAAAATACCAGAAAACATAAAGGAACCACTGGAAGAATCATGAAGGCAAAGCCATCGAAACATGAGTATTAGCTAAGTACTGCAGTATCACTTGCAACTGTGGGGTCTTTCAGACTGCTTCTAAGTGATTTTAAGCATGGATATCATTTTTATGTGTCTCTTTCACATGAATGTGACTAAACTGAAGATCTGTCATGCAAATGGATCCAAATGGATCATGGATTTTTATTTGGGTATCACATTCTAGTAGTGGCTGCCTGTGTTATAGCAAATGTATATTAAAGTTCGTCAAACAGCTGATATCACTCAAGCTCTATTGTTTTATTGTACACATAAATTCTACTCCTTCTCTGGGGTATGCGTTGCCCTGACAGAATATGCTAGGTCACAAGGAGAAAAGCACAATAGATTTATGCCTATTATTAAAACACCACCCTGTCTGGCCCAGGAGGCAGAGACATTTGCCTCATTGATGACCGTGGACTAATTGGAGGAGACAGTTTTCTTGTGTAGGCTGTCTACTGTGAGGCTTTTCAGCACTTTTCACTAGCTTTGTCTCTGGTAGGGTTATTTTTCCTCCATGTGCTCAGCTCCATAGTTTGTAATATTGGCAAGGCCTGACTAACTGGCCATACCCCTGAGGTACTGTCTGAGGTGAGCAGATTTCATCAAGTAGAATGAAGAGCAGCTCAGTGATGTAGTCTCAGGATCTCTGCAAACCGCGGCAGCTGATTTGGCTGCATTTGTAGGGAAAAGCTGAGCTTCAGGTGCCTGGCTCTGTGACGCCTGGCCCAGGTATCAGAAGGAGCCGGATACGTAGTTGGTGGAGGTGATGCATGGAGCCCAATGGATTAGTTCCTACGGCTGTCCAAAATCAGTTACTCCCCCAGCACAACCATCTCCTCATACCAAAGCATTCCCTTCACTGATTATGCACCTGTCAGCCCTCTCCAGGAAAGTGTATTTTGAATGCATTTCTCTCCCCAGATAGATTTCAAGTAGACTTGTCTGTATTTAGAAGGTTGACTACCTCTCAGAATTACAGGGCTTCTCTGGAGTTTTCTTCCATGCCAACAATAAGTTCTCTTGCAAGCAAGCTTTTTTGCATTCCTATGGCAAGTCTTCTGATCAGCAATGCATACAGCCAGATCCCATCTTCCCATCTCTGCTTGCAAAAGCGAAACAGAAATAGTAAAGTTTCAAAAGAATATGCCCCCTCTAATCAGTTGAGCTGTAAAAATAAAAGGGAGGCTAACTAGAAGGATTTAATAATCTTAGAATCTTTATAAAGCATTATTTATGGCATAGGAGCTACACAAGGCTTGAGTTTAAATGTAAGTACTTCCCCTCCTTAATGGTGCATGTAAGGAAGAACAAGAGAGAAATATTCCAGTCAAGGACAAAATCATAAAATAATGAGCAGAAGAAGAATGAAGTGAAAGTATTAGGAGTGAAGGGAGGCTGGGTGGGAGCTTGTCTTTATACATGATTGATCTAAACTTCAAAAAAAAACCAACCCAACTCTCCTCATCTTTAAACGAAATGCTGATTTGAGCATAAATAACAGTGTCATGTCAAATATGTTATTTCCAATGCAGTCTTTCCACTACAAAACCACAAGATTCTCAGCCCTAATCTCCCTCAGATAAAACAGTAGGGCTGGTGGCTGTGAATCAGCACTTTGAAACCAACCTTTGAAAATAGCAACACGTTCAGGGTGAAGAGAAATGGAGGAGACAAAGAGCTGCTGTTTATAGAGCTTTGCAAAGCGAGGCCCCACCTCGCTTGCTTGGAAACATGCTGTAACACCCGAGAATTGTTTTTCTCTCTGGGTGGGAAGTCCAGCTCGGCACATCTACCTCAAGGGACTGGAGCTTTTGATATATCCGCATTTTTAGTCCCGCACCAGGCCTAGCTGTCAGTGAAATCAGGACTGGTGAAACTCCAAAATCCTCCTGGATGCTTGAGCCTTGGATTATTTTACCTTTCAAAATAACAAAGGGCTCTGAGCAGAAATCTGAAGGGGGTTTTGCATTTTTAGAGCTTGTGGAAGCGGTAGGTGATCCCAAGCAGAGGGGGGGGGGACAGGGGCACCACAACGACAAATGGGGACTTGGCTCAGCTCCAGCCTGGGGAGGGAGGGTGTGGTGAGAACCACCAGCGGGGCTCCCCGTGCCAAAAGGAGCACTCCTCCTTTCCCAACCCATTTGCAGCCGCATGGCCGTGTCCCCTCCCTTGTGCTGGCCCTAGCACTCGTCTGAGGAGCGTCAGGACTGATGCAAGGCAGGAGCATGGGGCCAGGAAAGGAGCGGGCCTGGGAGGGAGAGCGATCGCACTGGAAGAGACCTGCCCTGAGCGGTGGCACCCAAAGCAGCAGGCCAGCTGGGACACAAAGGTTTCCATCCAGCAAATTACACCTCACCTCAAGCAGGAAGCTCATTTCCCTCCACAGCCAGTGAGGAAAAACAGGCGCTTAACTACATGGGAACGTCCCCTCCACCTTTTTTTCTGATTCCACCGTTTCCTAGCATAACATGCTTAAACAAGCAGCTTTGAAATCCAGAGATGCCAATCCATGGGAATTGGAAGAAGACTTTGGTCTCAGCTCAGACCCCAGTACTGCTGTGCTCTAACTGGGAAGACCTACCACTGGTGGTGGTGGGGCACCCTACAGCAGCAAGACTTGGACCAGGACCAAATGGGGAAACACTGTGGCGTTCACATTTTCATGTGGGTTTTTGGGGCATTGTCTGTGAGTCAGGGAAGTTCCTGATGATCTTTTTGAGCCCTTCAAAAAAAAAGAGAAATTAACTGGGCATTGTTCTCCTCAAAGGGATCATTGGATAATTGGCCTTTGGACATTGTGTGGAGGCATCAGCAGCGCAACCACCCCAGCAGTGCTAGCCTGGCAGCAAAGCTCCTGAGGCAGAGCCCAGATGAGAGAGAGATGCTGACAGGATGCCAGATCCAAACCTTCTGGAAAAAGGCAGAAAAGAGGACCAAGGGACAAACCTATATCTGGGTCCAGCTGCAAAAGCCCATGCTTTTGTTAAGTCTGAACAGAAACCTTTGATCCAAATATCCCCACTCTTTAGGGATTCCAAACTCGAGTGAAAACACAGTGGTTTTACCCTAGCGTGAAGCACAGCCTCACACCTTGGACTTCTGAGGACGGATCGTTTTTCTTGGGGTGGGGCACGTGGACAGCAACAGATACCTCATGTCTGGTTCAGACAGACCAACCAAAAGGCTTAAGTGGACACACACACTACCAGAAGCATGTGACAGGATTTAGCGCAAGGAAATCAAACTCCCTGCCGCACCTCCTGATCTTATCCTTTAAAGACCAGTCCTGCGCTCACAGCTGGAGTTTATGTGAGTCCTGCCTTATTAATTAAGTGTAGCCGGTGCCTTTTTCCCCTGAATTCCAACAGAAGCAATTAGAAAGCAGATACTTCACACATAACAGCTGGTTCATTTAATGCCTCCCCATGCAATTTGCTCCCCTCCCCCAGCCAACTCATGTCCCCCTTTTCCATCCTTTCATGTAATGGAGAAGGAGAGTAAAATCAAGGTGGCAAAACCAGGCCAGCAGATAACCATATTCTTACTGAAAATCATCTAATCTAACACCGAAAGCGGAGGAGTGTTGTTGAAAGCACACTTCTGAGCAGGGAATCGTAACATTCACCTAACAGATGGGAAAAAGAGCCTTGGCTGTCTACCGTGTCCTCCTTAAAAGGGGATCTGTATCAAAGTAGCAGCATATTTTCTTCACCGCAGGCTGTTGATGTCATTAGAGCAAGTCTCATTTTTATTTAACGGCAGAGTTAAGAGTCACATAAAATGGGCACAGGTGAAGGCACCAGGCCCATTAAGTTGTGCAACGTGACTCTCTGGGAAGTTTTTGAATGTTCATGCACCTCCAATTTATTTATGCTTGGGCAAGCCAGCCCCAGAGCCTCTCCTCCCTGTTTCCCAGTATGAATACAGCTTCAATCCTGCCATTAGACCTGTAAAAAATCCACTGAATCCACTAAATTTTCCTCACTCCTAGGGAAGATCCAGTTACAGAAAGGGCAGTCCTGCCCCTCTCTGTGTTACGTACATCACTGGGAGATGTTATGGATGTAAAATTAAACCCATAGCCCAAAGCACCCACCGTAACACTGAAAGTGAAATCTGCCCTTGCTAAACCATGTTAAGTGCATGGTCTGCCCCCGAACAGGTACTCTAGAGGCCAGCTCTTGATTTAAGGCAGGTAGAGCTTTTCAGAGGGAAACCAGGTTGAGAGGAATGGAGACTAATTTGCCTCTGCAAAACACTTCTGAAGTAGGGAAGTAATTCCAGTGTATTTCAGGCAAAAGGGTGCTCAAGAGTCATAACACTTCCTTTCCTAGCATGGCTAGCATTTTTTTAATGTAGAATTTATAGGTGAAATAGAAATCTAGTCCCACACAGGGCCTCTGCTCATGACGTTGATAGGAACAATAACAAAAGAGTAGACAGCCAAAGTATCCCAGTACCCCAGTGCTGTGAGATTTTTCTGCTAGATGATTCCTCACTGATCCTGAAATCAGGCAGCATCGTGAGGACATTTTCGGTTATAAGATGGAGAAGACTTAGGTTCAGCTATAAACTTCCCATTTCCTTCCTCAGAGAGCTAGCTGTCAGAGAGGCTGCTATTGTAGCTATTTATCCAGATGTTTGCCATCTTTATTACAAATTTTCAGGAATCTTACAACACTTACATACTCTACAGCTGCCTGATGAGGCAGCTATCTAATACCTACGTTACAGACTGGGAGAACAAGTTAGGAGGGATTAAATGATCTGCCCAGCTTCCCACAAGACAACGCAGGTGTGGCTAGAAATCAAAACTCCCAACTTCCAGTCTTTGCTGTGTTATACTAATCTGTTTATATGCTTTGCTGTAAAAAAAAATTAAAAAAAATCAGAATTTCAGTAATGCATTTGTTGGTAACCAGTATGGGTAGTCATAATCAAACAGAAAGATTAGCATATTCTAGAAACTGTTACAGCTGAACCCCTCCTTTTTTTTTCCTGGATCTTTCCAGAAGGAGGAAAATAAAAGGGGAGGGCATCCCTTTATAACGGCAAAGGCTTCAACTAATGAGAGCAGAAATCACATTTTATATTTTGGCAGTTAGTAGTAAACACTATTATTAAAGCTGTAATAAGATCAGCAAATATTGTATGAAATATTAGTGATGTCTGAGCACAAAGCAGAGCCCCCATCTCGCTAGTTAAAATTACAAAATGATTAACAGCCCAATTAAAAACATTTTTGTTTTTGACGTGATAAATTATACTTTATCTACCTATCTGTAGATTTAATTGATTATTTTATGCGTTTGCTGTTGGCTGTCGTTAAAAAAGACAGATACCATGGCTTTCTGGCCTCTGTCCCGCTGAGAGAAAGAACAAATCCTGCTATTAACGACAGACAGCATCATTATAAAAAAATTCCATTTGCCACTAGGCAACATAGCCGAGTTCCAGTAATTATTGTATTAGTCAAGCTGTTGAGAAGTTCCATAAAATTGAGAGAGTTTTAAAGGAGCATTCAATGTTATTTGGCAACTTTTGTGATGTAACAATTAAAACCATGCTCCAGGCCCCAAAATGTTCAAGAGATTGCCAAAATCAGATAAAACCCTAGAGGGCCCCTGACTCGCAAAGAAAAAAAAAAAAAATCAAACTGTTTACTTTTAGGATCAGACATTCATCAACATTTGGCTTTTGTTTCAGCCAGTGTGTCAGGTAATAACAGCACCACGTTTCAATTGGCTCCTAACAAAACCCTCCGCAGTTTGATGTCAGGCCTCCGAGAGTTAGCCGGGGCTGACACCAGCCTCTCCTCAGGAGAGGGAAATGTTATGGGAGCTGATACTACCAACCTTGCGTGGCAGATCAGACACCTGGGAGCACTCAGCAGTACGTTCTGGAGTGAATCATTGAGCATTAGGAAATCACTGGGGAGAAGTGCAAGTTATTCCTTCCTCTCACATCTAGAAGCTGAGCCAGGCAACACCTCAAATTGTCAGGGCTCCAGGGGATAGAGCAGAAGTCTCCTGTCCATGTACCCCATTAACCTGTCAAGAAACTGTTAAAAAATATATATTTTAAAAATCACACTTTAAAACTGCTACGGGAAATTACTACTGAACCAACTTGTGGCCCAGTTTATCATCTGCCTGCTTCCTACTGAGTGGTGTTAAGGAATAATGATTTACAGTACCGGAAATGAAGGTGCAGTGTCAGGCCTCTGCAGCGGAGGGTGAAGTTGGTTACAAAATGCAGACCAGGTTTAGGCTAATACACACTATAGGAACCATTTCAAGAGCATATCTGTTTGTAAAGGGGTTAAAAGGAATTGATCACCCTGCCTAGAATAATGTGCCCAAGTCAGAAATTCTCCACGTATCAAAGAACTGTGATGGGACCAGTAGTTTCCAGGCAGTCGAAGGGAACTGGAATCCGCGTATGGGATGAGGAGCCAGGATACTGCTGTTGTCACAAGGGAAGAGCAATAGGGCAGGGTTTAGCGCTAGCATCCTGCCAGTCTCCACCTGGAACATGCCGTACCAAGTAGGACAGATAAAAAGATACACTGGAGCCTGCCATAATATGGCCTTTCATCACACAGCTCCCGGATTGGAGACGGCTGCCAACTGTTAGGGCCTGCTGACCTATTTAATAAAAAACCCAAAGCCACAACCCTTAGCAATCATGGCTTCTATCTGATTTAAACGGGAACAGTGGCACAGCACTACAGGCCGAGGGCCAGCCACCTGCGGCGCATGGGCACCTCTTGAACCATGCGCTGCATTGCCAAGGCAAAGGCAGGAGCTCAGACTTGTGAGGGAGAGGGTGTGCGAAAGAAAAGCTGCTCCTTTCTTCCAGCTCCGACACTTATCTTGCTGCTATGCAAGGCAGGCATGCCTGAGTCCCATTGAGCTCAGGAATCAGCAAATGCTGGAAGCTACTGCCACATTTTCCAGCACATTTAACCTCAAGTTTGGGTCTGGCAATTGCTAGGGTGTGGTGAGATGTGATGCTATAGAAGTATAAAACCCTCAGTAACTAACTGGCTGCTTTTGGGGAAACAGCATCGCCTTACACTTTTCTTCAGCAGGGCTAAAGCATATATTGTGGTAGTATTAAATTTTTTTGCATTTGGAGCTGTCATCTAAAGTGAAGCATCCTAGGTCAGCTCAAGAACTTAGGTCAGTTTCTGTCAGTGGGGAAAAAGAGTAGTAATTTAAGATGTTATTCTTGAATTATATAAGTAAATTGTGCCAAATCTTCAACATATCAGCCAGATGAAGGCTTAGGAAGTTTTTTTTAATATATATGCTTTATTAGCATTAAAACTTTTATTATTAAAAGAATTATGTTACAACATATGTGCACAAGATCCATCTAAACTTAAAAAAAAAAAAAGCAACTGAAAAAGCGACATTCCTAATTTTTTTTGTTAGTCCCTTTGTCTTACAGCTCATCTGATCCAGGAGTGAGGAAAATGCAAACCCTAGCACACAGCATAAGGGACTCAGTGATGGGGGAGAGTGGAGCGGATTGACAGTTTGTGGGTATTGCTGAGAACAAGACAAACTCGTTAGAAAAAATGATAACTTTGTAGTGAAGTTGTGGGGACTTTGGATCAAGGTCTACAAAGAAGGCTGAACTCCATAATTCAGCCAACTCCCCTCAGACCACTCCTATAGTTCCCCTGTGGACTGCAGGAACAAGCCTGCACAATTCAACCAGTTTCCACCCCAGCCTGGCTGTTCAGGCTCTAGTTTGTAGGTGCTTGCATCTCCCCCCCGTTGTGCCAGCTGGCTGGTGTTGCTGTTCGGAAGGATGCCAGATGGCTAGTAGTTTAGCCAACCTGATTACCAGATGACTGATTTTTGTAGCTACCACTTCAATTAAAATAAAAAATATATGTAAAACACAGGAGTTTATCACCTGCTAGCACATGCCATGGTTGTCTCTTGGTCAATCGGCATGCAGCTGACAGAGCCACAGACTTCTCTTCCACACCACCAGTATCAAGAGGAAAAAAGATTAGCCCACCTGCTAAAGCTATCAGGCCCTTTGTTCTTCACTGTATCAACTCCTCTTTACAGGATCCAGTGCCCCCTACTGAGCAGAACCAAAAAAAGCATTAATGTGTCCCGGGCCCTGCAGAGTTACTGTTCGGGTACAGCAGTATTCCAGCTGAACAGCTGGAAGTCGACCTCTCCCTTCCATGCCCACACATGCATCCATTGCCCCATCTGCCACCAGCGTTTCCAGATTACTGTAAAGCAACACATGGAAAGTATCGAGGACCTTCAATGGCTACAGAGCTGTCAGAAGAGTAACATGTCACTTTCTGGAAGGGGAAATCCATGTGGACATATGGTAGTCGTGAAAGGAGCTGCACTAGCAACCTTGGCAGGCTTGAGTCGAACAGAAATGTTGCTGCTTTGCCTTGATCTTTATTTACAATAAACGCCTCGGCTCCAGCTCAGCGTTTTATCTGGGAACAGCCGCCGGCATTTCTGTGACCATGTTCCGTCTCATTGGTGCACTGACATATTTACACGCGGGCCGGGGCCTGGGCAGCTGTGAATAAGGGGCCATATATCAAGAGAGGAAAAAGGGATGCAAAGACAAATTTTATGAAATATTTTCCATTTTTCTTTGACTTGGTGTGCATTTTGCTACGGCCCATTGGGCACTCACTCAGCACTTGGACACTTTGCTCCATGCAGTCTCGCCTATATTTCTAATTGTGTCTGCATGCCAAGCCCGGCCCAGTACCTGAGACAGCCCACAGGGAAATGGAGATTCAAAAAAAAGAAAAAGGTGGGTGGGAGGGAAACTTCCTGTGCTTCAATGGCATGTACCACAGGAAAGAGAACGATGTCTTGTAAGTCACTGGTCTTTTCTGATTCCTGCAGGACACAGGCTGTTGCAATTCACATCTGAGTGCCAAAGCGAGAGGAATTATTTCCACTACTTTGTGAGAGAAAACAGTCAAGTCCCTTCTGCAATTTAAGGAGGTCATACCATCTTTGATTTCTTCTCCGGGCAATGGAAAGGGTTAATTCCTTACAGTGTTGACTTAATCCTTTCCTTTTTCCCTGTGACTGACTAATAGGTTAGATATGTTTACTCTGTTTAAAAAGACAAGCTTTGGGCATAATATTAATGATACTGTATGTGCAATAACATTAGAAAACAAACACAGAGGCACCTGGGGAGTCTGAAGGCATCTTCTGGCCTTTCTGGGCTGACAGCACAGAGTGGCCCTCCAACATTTCCATGTGGAAAAACACTATCTAGCATGAGAGAGTTTACTTTGAGTGACCCTCTTGCCTTTCGAACAATGAGAAGTCAGGACCATTGTGAAGCTGAAAACTTGTTCCATATGAACAGGCCATCGCTCAACTCGCTGAAGAGGGGGAAAAAAATAAAAAAGGAACCCAGAGAAACAATCAGAAAGAAAAACTGGCCATTTGAATGGAATAACTGCTGGTGTCTGTCCGCTGGCATTGATATCCTAACAAAAGGTGTGAGTGTTTGTTCCCTTCTGTATTTGCAAGGTGAAAATGGGAAGACAGCACAGTTTACTCATTTGTCTTAGAACCCCGCCAGCACAAAAAGTCACTGCAAATACTTATCCAAGGCTCAGGTTCATCCCACTGGGATGCAAGAAGTGCATGCTCCCTTGATAGCCTATGTAAGATCCAAACCAGCACGTGGAAGTGCTTATTTCCCTCTATTGTCTATTTAGAAGGCCTAGGGGAGAGAAGCACAATTGCAGTTAGATCACCTTGGTATGATCTGAAAGCCAGGTAGGCCTAATTGATCACTTGTAGATAGTACTTACCACAGATGTGTACAAGGCCTTGGTACAACAAGTCTCAATTCAAAGACTTGTCAGGCTTTGTGCAGGTGTCCCATCCTAACTGTCATAGTACAGGGAAAATAAACAAGATGCCCTATTGCTGCCGAAACATAGATTCTTTTTCTGGTACAGCTGTGCTTAAATGGAGTTAAATCAAGGCAATCTCACCTTGGATAAACGGCCAGCAGTTCCCAGGAAGAGATCTGCTCCACTGGGTAAGACGTCTGTCAGCACTGTTGTCATCTTCTCCGATGGTTCATTTGGAACACTCTTCTCTGGATGGTTTTATTACCTGCACTAGAGCAGCAGAAGTCGCACTGGAGGTCCTCAAGTGTGCCCAGAGCTCAGCAGGAGACTGGCAAGGGAAAAAAGACAGTCACCACTTCAACCTAAGATGTGGAGATCATTTAGTGTCTCACCCAAAACCACACAGATGGTGCTTACACCAAGAATTAGACCCACCAAGCCATCCAACACCTCTGGACTGTTTGTTGAGGATTAGAGTGCATTTAGGAGTCCATTTTAATATATAAATGTAGGATTTGGAGCTATGAAGGCATGGTAAATTAAATACCGAGGAGTCTGTCACATCTCTGTTCAAAGCAGGCTAACATTTAATGTAGGGAATTACATGCTTCAGACAGTTGCAATCATCTTCTGCACAAATAATTTAAGCTTACTTCATCTGTTGTATTCTGATTTAAATTTTTATTGGAAATATAAATACCTATGTCGATCACCAAACCAAATAAAACAAACATATTGAGTAGGGTCTATTATAGACTAATATGGAAACAAATAATCTGCAAGTCTGGTTTTATTTATAAGCTTATTTGAGTTTTTACTCTAGGCTCGTATTAATCGGGTTTGTGGTTTCCACATCTGTACTGCTGATGCCCAGTGCAGACAGCATGCCAAGTCGGACCTGGGCATCCTCCAAGCTCTAAATGGAAAACACATGCTTCAACTCTAGCTACCTCAAGACAAGCAGGGCAAGTAACCTACCAAGTAACCACAGCGGGTGCAGGAGGCAGAGCAAAACTCTGGGGAGCTTTCTGAGGTGCCTGCTTGCAAGATTCTGACTTGCTCCACAGGCAGCCAGGCTGCCGCCTGTATTATATTTGCACTCTCTGATGATCAAGAGATACCAATTCCCTTCGCAGTCTCCCTCTTCCTCTAGCTGTAGCTAGAAATTCCCATACTGGACCAGTTAGTTCACGGTGTCAGCTAGTAATACATATTCTAGAGGAAGATGGAAGAACTCCTGCAGATGATGGCAATGCAGTATGAATTCTTTCCAGAACCCTTGATTATTTTTAATATTTACAAAAAGCATTCTGAATGTTCACGAGAGCAATAAATATATATATATAAAAATGCCCATGCCTCTTGTCAAGCCAAAATGGATCCAGCTGTTCTGCAGTGCTGATCTCTCATTGCGGAGAATCCCTGTATTAATGAAAGATGTACAAAGGGAATCCCAAACTAGAAATATGATCTCTGCTAAAGACTGCTCAAATCAACTATTACAGAATATTTCAGGGAAGTACATGAATACAAAGCTGATTCTCAGTACAGCTGAGATCCAGTCCTGAGAACCCATCTCCATGAAGACATCTGTACTGCTTGCAGACATTTTTCAGAGCAAGCTACTTCCAGACAAACTTTGCTTTGTGCTGGTACAACATCTCCAGAGTTTTGTGCCAGTGCAACTGCATCACTGCAAACCCAACCCCTAGGGCCCAACAGAACCTCAGCACACTAGGAGTGCCAGACCTGCTTCTTCCTTGAGCACAGGAGGGAGGCCAGTGCACAAGCTGTAGCAAAATGACAGTAGTGAGAGAAAAGGAAGCAGTACTGCTGGTGTAAACACTAGAAATTTGGCAGAGGCAGTCCAGTTTATTCCCTGTGTACCCTCTGATGGTCATCCAGCAGCTCTGCCACCAATATCAATTATCTCTTTCCTGATAATTTTGACAAAAGTGATGCATAGCAGTGGCATAAAACATGTTTTTTCAAGTTACTATAGCATCGTCTGTTTGTGTTGTTCATACAGCAATGCCATGATTCGTTTTAAGAATTCAGAGCAGGGAAAGGGGGAATATGGGAGGGATAAAAAAATTAACACAACCTCAGTGCCCCAGCCATGTGGAAGGGAATCACTCCATCATCCATCATTCTCCTCCTCAGCAAACAGCTTTGCCCAACACGGCTGCTCCACTGGCTCCCAGGCAGAGGCAATTGTTACAAAACTGAGATGGCAAAAGAGCAGTGTCTGATAACAGAGGGGCAGATCTGTCATCAGCACAGAAGGCAGTCATTCCTTGTGGCAGTGGCTAGAGAAAAGAAGATGCAATTAACAATTAGCTTTGGTAAGAGAAGACAAAACCCTAAAACACAGTTTCTACTGCAGCAGATCAAGCCACAGACTTAGGAATTAATGGTCCAAAGTCTTGGTTCTTGCCTTCCTAGATACACTATAAGATGAAAGAGAGAGTGAATTTCTCCTGCCACTTCATTCTGGCTAGCTAAGAACTGGGGCTTAGCCATGGAAAAAGGCCAACCTCGCAATAGTTACAGGAAATGAGAATAACTCTGCAGTATTTCCAGGCAAATCCAGCACACCTTCAGCTTTGTATTTTAGACACAAACTTCAGGGTTCTCACCCCAGAAAACAAAATGGAAGCTTCTCAGTGGGTGTTGCACTCTCTTCCCTTCTCATCCTCCCTCGCAGCTCCCCAGTTTCTGAAGTTAGAATCAAATTCACACAGAGCTCTTGGTGTGTCAAACAGGCTTTGCTCTCATAAGTTTGACCTCTGAGTTGCATCTTACTTCTCCCAAACTTGGTTAATGATTCTGGAAAAACATGGTCATGTCAGTTACACTGTTTATATACATAAACTGAAAGTTTACCTACGTTTCTTTCTTCTAATCAACTCTCTTAAATACTGCTAGTGAGTGCAGCCCTTGCAACAACTGACCCAAGAAGTGGTGTCCCCAAGCAGTAAGTCTAAGCTATTCTGTAAGAAAAAGGCATGATTCAGAGGACATAATTCCTAGAGGACACCATTCCTAGACATAGGTCTTACGTGTATTGTCAAACACTGCCTCAGAAGGATGGACTAGATTTTTAGCTTAGAAATTCCAGCTATAAATTAGGTCTGTTGCACTTCATTTCCATTAGAGACTAGATCCATGTAATTCACATTAGCAATCCTGATTATGACATCTTCCACAAGCCAATACTTTAAAAAAAGAAACAAAATTGCTCCCAGTTCTTTACTAAATGTACAAAAGTGTTTGTATGATTTTTTAAAATATTTTTTGTAGATAAAAGTATATCTAACTACACCATCACTGTTGCCCACTTGACGGATGCAGTTTAGGCACAGCTTGGTCTGCATCAGTGGCCACAGCTGCAGATTTTCCTAGAGCACCTATGACAAGCCCCATACGCACACTTCTGATGGGGCCACATCTAGAGACGTGCAAGGAATATCATCAACTAACATATGCATAAAAGCATTATTTCTGGTGTAAAGCCAGGTATCTTCCTCTCCCTAGGACACCCTGGGTGTGGATTAATTAGGACTCTCAGATGACATTAAAGAACTACCTTGTTCTATGATTTCACAGTCCACAGGTGCAGGAGACCAAATCCAGCACAGGCTACAGGCCTGGCTCAACATCCTGTACGGCACTGTGAGCCAGTCTCTCCTCCCTCCTTCCTGATCACTTTGGTTCTTTGTGCCCTACAATAATTTCCCCTTCTATTCTCCAGTTTCTGTTTTTTTTTCCTTTGTCCCTAGCACACTACAAATTATTTGCGGTTGTAATGATTGATTTCACAACTCACACCTAATTTGACCCTAATAACTTTGGCTGCAAAGTGGCAAAAGGGACAATTCCTTGTTTATCTAGACAACTTATCACCCCATGAACACAATAAAAAGGCAGAGCTGATTATCAGCAGGGAGATGCAGAATGTCAGGAGGTCCCTTACCAAGTGGGGAGAGAGTTGGCATGTACTCCAGGCATGCAGGGGGGAGACAGACTGCTTTCAGCCTGCAAGGCCACACAATATGGGAAGTGGTCATTTGAAAGAGGAGTGGGAAGAATGACAGATGGTTTATGCCTGTGCGTTTTTTTAGAGGACACCGGGTTCCTGCCATGGGAACAGGGTGGACAGTAAAGGCAGCGACTAGACGTGAAGAGTGACAAAGCAAGTCAGCCACGGACGGCCCGTGGGAGGCCAGAGGAAATGCACCATTAGTCAAAGTTGGAGGAAAAATAAAATGCGATGACAACTGGGCCATTCATGTGCTTCCCCTTCAAGGACTGACCAGACCCTTCGCAACTCAAAAGACTCAAGTATCAGCTTCTTTTTCTCTTCAGCCAGGCTAATGTGCACCAGCACAGTCTGAGAAACTCCCTTGTCACTTATATTAATTCTTATCTTATTGTTCTTGGCTGCACTTCACTGAAGTACGGTGAGGGAGACTGCTTCAATCAATAATGCAGATCTAAGCGAGCACCTCCTCTGCTATTCTTAGGCATCAACTCAATAGCTTAAAGCAAATGTTCACCCAGCTTGTGAACTTGGGAAATATTAGGACTTCCAGAACTGGAGTGTAAGATGATGAGGTGGCCTCACAAGGATGTTTAAGCCCCACACATGGACAATCTGATCACTCCAGGGTAGCTCTCTGCACTTTGAGAATTTGCTGCTTGACAGAAAAAATGCAAGACCTTAGAGCTCTCAGTAACCACAGCAAGAGAAGGTGGCCTTGTATTTCACAAGCAGATGTTCCACTTTGCCACTGTCATGGAAAGCCTGAGGTGCTGTTGTCACAGCTTGTGAATGTGACGCATTTTGCTATTAAGGAAGGATGATGCCTTTCAGAAGGTCCACCTGTAAGTTGGTCTCTTACTCTTCAACAGGGACTATAGCACAGCTAAGGACAGGACTTATTTAGAACTGCCTCCTCTGGAGCTATAGCATTTCCAGATTTGGAAAGTACAAAGGAGTTAAAGGAAGATGCAAGCAGAAAATCCTGAAATGCTCTCTTACAAATGCATTGGACTCTTACACCATCCAATGGGAATTCACTTATTAACACTTAAATAGGGCTAAAAGTAACTAAGTAAAATAGAATGAGCATCTTGCAAAAAAAGCGGAACAAGAAAAAATTGAGGAGCAAGGAAGAATACAATTAAATCCCTAATTGAGGACAAGAACTGAAGTCCTGACCTGAAACCTCAAGGTGTCCTGGATATATATAGAATGAACAAGGCCAGAAATCAAAGCAAGCAAAGTCTGAAGTGCCAAGAGAATTCTCCTTATTTTTCCTATGTTTGAAATATGTCTAGGAAATAAACCCAATGGGAGTTAAAGAGACAAAAATCAAAAGTGCTCTCATGATTTAATTAGATCCCAGTCTGGTGCAAATTAAATGAGTAAAAAAAAAAAAAAAGAAAAAAGAAATCCTTCAACATCCTTTAACAATCTGAGAGCCATTTCTTAAGTCTCCAAAGCAGCCTGTATTCTTTAAATTGCTTCCTGTTATAGGGTTAATAATCTCTGCTTTCTACATTACAGGAATCATTCATCTAAGCTAGCCAAACCGAACAGTGCTATCAGAGTATGAACACCCTGCTGCCCAAACTACTGTGCCTAACGACATCTTCCCAATTATTCAGGAGTCTCTTGCCAGCAGAACATTAGTTGACTCCATTTCTCTAAGGAAAATGCCTGGGTTTCCTGATGTTTTCAGCTGTGTTTGTACAACTTGCCTTCGTGTGGAGCTGAAAATTAATGCGCTTCCTCTTGATCCTTTGAGAGAGACAAAAAGGAAGATTATCAAGATTAAATAAAAATTCTAAAGCTCAATCCTTTGTCCCTGCTGAACAAAGGTGTTTAAATAAAGATTGCTGTGCATTACTAATTGTGTTGTTACAAACGAAGGCATCATGTACGACAGCTTAACCTCCTGCATACAGCTAAAAGCTGCTACGTAACCTGTTGCTCTGACACAGTGTGAACAGAATATTGGTTGGCTGCATTACAGCTCATTCACACATTAGTAAGAGATAAAAATGAAACCAGCTTTCAGTTCTGACTGTTTTGTCAGGAGTACACAATGGAAGAATACATTTGGGCCTTGTCTCACAGGGAGCCTGCAAAGAAGGGAACATTTAGTTATTTTCTTGATTTTTGTTTAAAGCCTCAAAACTGTCTTTGTTCACTGTTTTCTTTCCCTTGGTATTTTATTTTACTGGAATTACATAATATTCTAATAGACAAAGACTGAACAGGTATCCATAGTCCTTTTGTTTTAGATTTGTTTATGTTACCACCTAGCTAATTCTAACTCTTCACACAGCCTTGGGAAAAACAAATCTTCTCGTGAAAGATTTAAGAAGAGGGATCTTGCTGTTCAGTTTTATGCCAAAACAAGGAAGAATAAGGCTGATTCTCATGTTGTTTTAAGGTAAAGGGAAGAAAGATGGAAAAAACCCCACAGTCTTTCTGGTCTTCACATGATCTGAAGGAAAATGGGGAAGGAGGCACAGAAAGGGTGACGATCTTCACAGTTCATCTTTCATGGAGTATAAAGGGTTTCCTTATTGTATTACTGTATTGGACATACTCTACCACAAACTGCTTAGACTTTTACCTGGAAAAGTTTCCCCCCACCCCCTCCTTGGAGATGCTGGTTCTGACAGGCTGCAACTCCCAATACCTCTACCTAGCGAACAATGCAAAGCACCTTGTTCAAACAAGACCGGTCTCCATTTCACACTACCCCCAGGGAATATCCACTTTTCTCCTCATACTGTATCTTTCTGACTGATGCAATCAGATTCTGGAAACCTGCCTTATTAGTTTATATTCCAGCTTGTTAGCGATGATGTTAATTTTCCATTGTAGGACCAGAAGATTTTTGATGTGCTAGATCTTGTCTACAAGAAACAACAAAAAAACGGGCACGCACAGTACCATGCTTAGAAACGGACTTCAGTGAACAGCACTGCTTGCAAAGAAAGTCTAGGGGTTACAAACAAACAAACAAAAAAGACACTCTCCTAACTCCAACAGTGCTTGAAATGAGGTATTTTGCAATTACACAATGAATAAATACGCATTTTCTTACTTACTCCCATGAAGTATTCTTCTTAATTTCTGCACCAGTTTACCATCCTAATTGTTTTCTTCCTAGATCAGTGGTTTAGTACTAAGCCTTTATAATGTGATGGCCAAAGAGTCCCATTATATCCGTTAAAGATTAGATAATTTTGTTTTGTTTCCCACAGCAAATAGGATCCCATTCATGTCCCAAACAGAACATCAGTAGCTGGAATGGTGTTTTCTAAAGGTGCATGTAAGATTAAAGACTGAAATCAGATGCAGTTTTGCCAAAGCCTTTGTAATACGCGTGTTTTTCATGGCAAGATGATTGACAAGAATTGCAGGAAGGTGCTGAAGGGGATATTTCACCTGGCCCATCAAAACTCAGTGTAGAGGATTAGAACTAAGAAGAGCTGACAATATTGACTTTGAGTGCCACAACGGAAACATAATTAGCTCTTTGACATGTAGTGGACAGAAATACTCCATTTTTAAAAAATCAGTTAGAGTAATTACACCATATCTGCTGCATGCTGCCCTGGGAAAAAAAAATAGACTGCTCTGCTGTTTCCTCTTTTCCCAGTAAAATTCAAGTTTGGCACTAGAATAAATGCATGCAAACCCAGCTTTTCTGCTGGAAGAACATCAGGAAAACCGTGCATAAAACTAAAAACCTCTCTTAAAAGAAAGCACACAGATCTGAAAGAATGAAAAAGTCAATGAATTTTATACAAGTTTACTTATTGCAAAACAAACTGTCTGCACTATGCTTATTAAAGGCATATTTCATTGCCTAATCATAGATGTCTATTGTACCTTTTATGTTTTGAATCATAATTGCAGTCTGTTCCCCAACAGTAATAATGAAAGACATTTTGGCATATGCTTACATTGATTCCTCTTTACCAAAGCACTTAAGACACATACTTGCATCCCACTGAAATTAATGGCTAATATTGAGTACATCGATTTCACTGGGATTTAGACAAATGGCAATTTATACAGGCACAAAATTGCGTACTTTGTTGGATAGCCATAAGCCTCTGAAGAGAAGCCTTCAAACTCAAAAGTCTGTACAATGCACAACTGTTTTGATTAGAAATACATTGCACCATGGCATCTATGTTTTTATCAGAATAACTGTGCTGGCAAAAAAAAATTATTTGCTATACCAAAATATCTTTTCCAGCTCCTGATCTGGAATAATCTAACCTGTAGAAACATTTTCGGTAAGTGTAATGACATACAGTGCATGCATAAATGGGAAAAGGCAAAACTTCCCTGTACACAATACCTTAGCATTGAGAACAAGCTATCATTAAGTATAATATAAATAATGCTGTATATTAAATTCTTAATTTATAAAGATTATTGTCTATACACTTGTCTGTTATGCTTGCTTGCTTCAGGATTAAGCAGTATGTGAAAATAAAGAGAAAAAACCATCAAGAATTATGCTTACTTTATTCCCTTTTTTTAGCCACTGTTCCTAGCTATTCTAATTAGAAAGATTCTAGGAAATTTAAAGAGATTAAAAATGCAGAAGTAAAAATGCCTTTAAATACAATAAAGTTAATATTCCTTCTCAGCATCAAATCCAGGGCATATACTGAGATAATATTAAACTATCCTGTTTCAGAATCACCTGACTTAATGGGAACTTCTCATCAAAATAAGTGGATTTAAAGAAATAAAAGAAAATTGAGATAAATTTGAACAATGTAGTCCTTTTCTTTTCTGACAGAAGTTTCTCAGAGTTTTAAAATATATTTTGTTAGTAATTTCCTAATTAATTTTCCAACACTTTTACCTAGCAGTACCCATAGCAACTAATGGGCTTTGCTGCAATGTATTTTTTCCACTATATGTTCTAGTTTAAAACCCGAAGTGAATAGCTAATGTAGAATAGTTTAGCCCTGTATAATACTCTGACTGCGCTGTATTTCAAGGGACTTTCCTCTTGACGAGTCTTCAAGAAGCATGTCAACACACATGGACTGTGAAAATACCTGTTAGACCTCATTAGCTGGAATAAACAGGAGAGTATTTGAAACCATACTTACCAAGTCTAGAGGTTCTCTTAATTTAGATTTAAAATAAGAAGGCCATCCAGCCTGCAATAATCTCCAGGGCTATTCAGTTTACACATCAGAGACAGAAATGCATCAGCATTTCCTTATTAAAAGGTCTGAGTCCTTAACACATACCACAACCAAGAGAAACAGCATTAAGATCAAAAAAGAAACCTTTTGCAAGCAGAAGTCACATGTAAAAAATTAAACCAATACAATTACATATTTACTAGAAAAAATGTCTTTATTAATAAATTCATTAATTCATAACACAATAAATATTGGGATCACTCATATGAAGGACCCAGCAATGCTCAGGCTTGTTTGCACCGTGATGTGGTTTGTCAAACAAGCCCTCATCAGCTGGCATCCTGAGAAGAAGCCTGACTACAAATTTTGGGGTTTGTTTGTTTGTTTTTTACATTTTCACATATAATCAGTAATTTGCTGCATACATCAGTCATTTCAATTTACATTAGTCAGGCTCTTAAAAACAATTCTTAAGGACCATCCCTGGTAAATCCTTCAGGAAAAAAAGCACAACACAGTAGCTGTCATTATTCGGTCTTGCTGTTGATTCTGACATTAGGGCTATGTAAGTGTGAATGTGTATTTAGTTTTACTTCAGGGGAGCAACAACATTTTCCACTAAATGAGGAACAGAACTAGGCTGATATTCAAGATATAGGATCAGTTTTCATGCAGTCCACTCAGCAATTCTAAAACCAAGCAAGTTCTATTAATTCTGAGAATGATGACATGCCTTAGTTTCACACCCCATATACACTGATGACATGTTTCCTTGAGATCTCTTTACTTGTTGTCCCAAATCATTATTCTGAGCTTTATGATGAATGACATTAACTGATCTTTCCATTAATTTGTCTGTAGGGACAAACAACTCAGCCTGCTGGATGCACTAGTAGGAGAGAAGAGAAGCAACTTTCACTTACTGTTGGGTAAACACCAATGTTTTCATTTATGGGTACAAAAGGAACTGCAATAGGTAATCACTAGGAAAAAAAACTTGCATGCATACACATTAGTCAGAGGTGGGGTGTTTCTCACAGCAAAATCTCTGTAGACTGACATGTTCAGTATCTCAGTGTTCTGCAATATGAAGTAAAACATTTAAAAACCTCCTAATTCACTATGAACTTCTTTTTTGTAAACACCTGGGAAAATCTACTAGGGTTTTTGGCTGTACTGTACTCATAAGGCCTTTATTAAAGGAAACGGGAACTTCTGAATGTGCAGGTATGCACACATCTATATACAGGTATAAAGTTTCATCATTTCTTCTAAAGGCAGTTGCAATATTCAGGCAGCGTTTCAACTACACTTCCACTCAAAGTATTTCTTTTCAACTACAAGCTTATGGATGACTTCATAGATGAAAAATAGCATCAGCAGATCTGATAGGGAATGCCACTTGCAGTTAGACTGTATCACTCCTTCCTCTTTTACAGACCAGAAATAGAGATCAAAAATCAGGAAACTTTGTAAAGAAAGCATTTAAGATTTCTTTTGTTGTTGTTTAAGTCAGAACAAATCTTTGAAAATTGAGTATTCTAGTATCAATGAGAGTGTGACAAATGCTATTACATCATATTTCAGAAGGAAGGTCTGATCATTTTTTGTCTAAATTTTGTACAATTATCATGGTAAAAAAGGTTTCACACTTGAAATAAACCAACCATTTGTCTGTGTTGCATACTGCAGTAGTGAAATAGCAAAGGAAAAACAGCAAAGACATACATGATCATCAGATTACTCTTCCAAACTGTGCGACAAGCAGAAGAACGGCTATGAAAATATCAAATTCCATTCACAAAACACTGATATAAATTAACTGCAAAAAAGAATACATTTTGTTTCACCTAAAGCTGATCTCATCTTTTCCTACATGCACCATTCTACTGTAAAGGGTGCAAGAAACAATGTGACTATGCGTATCAAAATGTTGGCAACTGCAACTTGGATTGAAATTCAGTGCAGTTTGTTTTGTGTTTGCCTTTGTCAGGCTACCTGCTTTACCCTGTTCTGGAAAAGAAGCTTCACTATTAGATTTCTGTCACTTTATTGCCACAAATTAGCCAGCATCTCCCCCTTCTGGACAGCAAGAAAATAAGCAGAAATATGCAACAGATTAATACTTTCTTACTCTGGCCAATACATAAAAAAAAGAAGTTTGCAGATAATTATTTTCTATCTTTGTTCTGAGCAGGACGATTTATTTTCTAGATCACTGTTTAATATAGTTCCCTTCAGTAACATGTTTTATTAAAACCAGATCTAAATCCATTCAGATGTAGTAACCAGCTCATCAGTGAGAAAATCTTAAACACAAACCAACAAAATGTACCACTGTGTCATCCAGATTTCTGCATGCTATAAAACAGAAAATGCTGCATGGGTTGGATTATTAGTGGTTTTGATTCTGCGTACCAGCGTTGCTTAATATATGGTGTTCAAGCAGTAATTTGTGAGATGTGTCAGTTTAATTTGAACTGAGCTGAAGTTTCAAGAGTAGGCAGCAAAGTCATTATAAAATTCAATTCTTTCTTTAGCACATCTGAGCTCATTCATTCTCAGCCATCACCATAACATTATGACCAGGCTGCCACTGATTAATCCACTGGGATTTATCCAGTAGCAGCACAGCTTCAGTGATAAGTGATTTTTCTATTAAATTCCTGTACATATTACATTTTAAAGAAAAACCCAAAGATGACTGCTTACCTATTGTTACACACTCTGGGAACTTGTTTCTACTAGTGAGTACACAGTCTCAGTGTTCAAGATTAGGATCAGTAATGAGCTATCCAAGTACGTAGGAGAAAGTATCATCACCAAAATTCCAAGGGAGGCCCTGTCCGATTCCTAGCATCTGTACGAAAATTATGTGAGACACTTCTATTGGCAGTCAGTCATGCCAACAGAGAAACATGACAACTGTTTAATTTGTAGATGGCCTCAGATGTCACTGGCTTCAGTTATATTTACATATCTAAAACTGTGTTTATTCCCTAGCTCCAAGCAAGAGAATAGTTATAGGCACTTCAAAAGAGAGATATTTGTTACAGCAGGACTGCATTGGTTTTAGAACTGTGATGGTGCAAGGACAATTTCTTTGTCTGGCTATGAGAAAAAGCTGTCTACAGGAAAATACGAAAGATTCGTGGAACTTAAGCTATTAAAGCTGTTTCAACTCTAAGTGCCCCTTTTCTTTACAAATATATTTTGTGCTTTCTTTCCTTCTTTCCAGGGATGGTACTTAACCTCAGCAGCCTGTGACTGTTGCGTCCAAGCCAGAACGCTTTGTAATGTGCAACTTGGTAATTTCTTCAGCACAGGTAGGGTGAATGCCAATTGTCTTCATTAGTTGAGGATACGTAGCACCACATCTACAAAAAACAAAAAAAAAAAAAACAAAAAAAACACAAAGACCCACAAAGTCAAACACTATTCATCTGAAGAAGCTAGTGTCCCCTAAAGCACCAAAGTAATTCTGCTCTTGCCCCTTTTGTCAGGTAGAGGAGTTGCATTCATTTTTCAAACAATGCTGTCTATTATTTCTCAGGCACTTACACAACAACATTTAAATGCCCAGCTTCACAACACTGTTAGGTAGGGAAGAATTGTTGTAAGACTTGAGACAGAGAGAATGAAGCAATTTATGCCAAGTCACAACTGAGCCTATGGCAAAAACATATGACAAAACTGCAGCCTTCAGCTTTTCTTGTACATAGATGTGTGTTTCACTAACTCTGACTCCAGATGGGAAAACACACACATACACACAGAGGAAGAAAATATTACTAGGACTGCTCACAACAATCTGCTGAAGGAAGTAATACCAGAATATTCTTCCATGATCTTAGAGAAAGTCTGGTGGTTATGCTGAAAATATCAATGTTATAAGCAGAAGGAAAAAGTCTCTCATTTGAAAAGGCAAAACAAACAAAACCCACAAAAAAACCCTTGAGCTAAAATCCCACTTGCTTAATTCCTTTACTTGTCCAGTAACATTCTTAGACTTGATGACTTTCCTTTGAGCTGCTATTCCTGGCAAGTCATGCTGTAAGAATAGCTGAAATGGCCCTAAATTTAAGAATTGTTTCAAGTTCTCTATGGAATAATGTTCTTTCCCTCTACAAAATACAGGGAAGAGAGCTTCTGGTGTCCCCACCTACACCCAAAAAAGCACCAACAAGCAAAAAATCATTGCTGACCACAGATGTTATTGGAGTGCTAAGCGGAGAGGCAAGACAGAAAAATCATCCTTTGGAGAGGCTGAAGTAAGACCTAGTATTTGACAAAGGTGAACAGCAGCTCTTATAGTGGGTGCTCCACATGGAAATCTCTGCATTTGTGAAATATAATAGAAACCAATGCAAGAATCTGACCTGCTGAAAACCTCTTACTGTGGCTAAAGTTTTAATTTCCCTCAGGCAAGGCAGAAAAGCACTCCAGTTTCATGTGCTTCCTTTTCACTGGTTATTTTGGATAAAACTTCAAAATAATGACATCCTAAAAAATGTAGTTCTAGAATCTATACCACTGGCAATTAATGGACTACAAACACATGTTGAAAATGTGTACTAAGGGTACACTGCAATCAGTGATTTCCAAGATATTCCTCACATGATACTTGCAGTCCTGCTGTCTTAATCCTTTCTGCTTTTCATTTATGCTAGTCACTTACAACTGTAAGACTAAAACTGCAATAAAATGGTGATGATATTTAGGAAAACGAACTAACACCACAACCAGGTGTGATTTCTTGTGTCCCAGCCTACTTTCTTCAGAGGAGTTAAAAACTATAATTTAGTAATGTAAATATATGAATAAACATTTCTGAAGATGTAAATCAGCAATCAGAAGGGAAATGAAAAACCGAATAAGAAATGACTGTAGCACACAAGAGGCACAGGAGGACTTCTCCATTTAACCAGAGAGGACCCAGAATCATTCCTTAGTCCTTCAAAGGGAGTACTTCTATCTTAATATTTGAGCAAAATCTTAAACAAGATCAGATCACAAAAGTTCACCTACTTCAGTAAGTTTGTTATTGAAATTATCAGACAGCTACAGACAAAAGTAGCTCCCCTCTCCCATCATCCTACAGAGGTTTCTTTCTTACGTTATCATATTACGGTTAGCTTATACCTCAGAAATACAAAAATTCATGCAAGTCATTGCTGAGCTTTTGAGGAACAATGGCTGTGCAAATTTAAAGACGAGATTAGGAAAGGAAATGCTTGGCAGGTGTAAAGAAAGGTTTTTATGAAAAGCACAAATATCCTTTTAAAGAAGTGACTTGCAAAACTATATTGTCATTTCCTATCCTGTGCACAGAATGCAAAAAAAGCTACACTGAGAAAACTAACATTAGAAAATTAATACACAATTTTATTTCTTGCTCTAACTATATATCAAGCCAATAATATATTTTCCTCAGTTGTTCCTTAACTACATCCAGTATTACAGTAACTAAACCCAGTACATTTTAATGAAGAACTGCAGTATTTTTAGTGAAAATATGTGCAGTACTACAGAAAAGTAACAAAAAGCATAGATTCTTTATAGTGTTGCCAAAACTAGGCAGCTATCTTTTATAATCTTACAATAACTTAAAAAGCAGGCTTTAGAAGCTAGAGACATTCTTTTGTACTTACTTGATTCCAAGAGCAAATCCTTGAATAACTTCGCCTGCATTTGGTCCAATGAAATGAAGGCCAAGTATTCGTTGCTCTCTCTCTCGTAAGCACACCATCTGAAAACAATACATTACATAGAGATCTTTTCTTAGAACATTTAAAGATAAGGCATGAAGTTGAATTAAATGAAACTGAAGTGCCCTGAGATACTAGTTCAGCTGTTTATTCCCCATGTGCCAAGAATTTACGCACTCGCTTAAATCTTACTGACTTCAATAGGTCTTACGCTTGTCCTTAAGTACCTTCCTGAATCGAAGCTTTATTAGTGTATTTCTTTCAGACTTCAGGGAGCCACTGACAGTGATAATTTGTGGTGAATTTAATACTTTGTTGTTTGACATTTGTGTGACATCTTCAGCGTACCTTCTGTAGTCTAGTACAGACTAGTGTTATTTTGACACTGAATGGCCACCTTAGCAATTCTCCAAGCCTGTGCAGTTATTCTCAGCAGCTAATCAGCTGTATTTCCAAAGATGACCACTACCAATTATAGGTTATTTTGTGCCTTTGTGATTCAGTCAGTAAACACTTACAGCAGCATGTCTGGCAAGACACATTTACCACACAGGCCACATAACCTAAAAAGGAGTCAAGGCTTGGAAGCAGCCAAAGATGAAGGTGAGTTAACAAGTATCTGGGAGGGCCTGAGTCACTGAACACTTAACTTATACTAGAGAAATTAATGAAAAGTTTGTAGTTCCTTTAAGGACACCATCTTTCTGATTATGAAAAGAAAGTCAATCTCTCCCTGTGTACTCCGATCAAGCATTAAATCATCATTAATCTAATAGGTTCTGTTATTCAGTAAAGGCTTGGATTCTTTCATTAAGAATCCCAGGAACAGCAGCAATCTTGATGTGGTACTTCAAATATTGAAGAGTTTTAAAGAAAAAACCCTCTTGCAATAGAGTTTGAAGCTCTCATGTTTAATGTTTGTTCATGTGTTTTGGGAGTTCAGTAAGGACTATATTCAATATCATCCAACAACTATTATGCTATTACTACTTCATACTCAAATATTTACTTTCATTGACATAATTTCAAGGGAGCATCTAAAAAAAAGTAGCATCACCTTAGTTGCACTGATACTTGGGACAGTTAAGGCAAGCTGCTAAGGCACTTACACAAATCAGATGTGACAAAATATAGTTAGAAAAACTGGTTGCAACTATTGACAACAGATATTCCTTACACAACACAATAATTTGTGATGGACCTACAGAAGTTACTACATTTATTCAAAAAAAGAATGTTCCCTGATACTAAGAGGAAAACAAAGAAAAAGAAAACTATGATATATTCTACCAACACTACACTTCACCTTATCTAAGATTCTCTACTATAGGCAAGTGCATCAAAAACCTTTTCAAGACTGAAGCAACTGGATTGCTCTACAAGACACATTTCAAGTCCAACACTTTGGTCTAAACCAGGAGTTTTTTTGTTTTCCTGAGAAAGACTGAAAAGTTACTCTAGTTTTGGAAGCCTTATGCTTAATTTTTTGAAGGTAGCATACTGTCCCCAAGAGATGGCAACTCAAATATTACATATAACTAGTTAAGAACTTTGCTGGAGGAAGCAGAGATTGATCTCTATAGAATCTGGAATATTTCTTAAGACCTTAAGAGAAGTTCAAAGATGGTATCAATGAGCAGAATGTCAGCTCTGAAAAATGCTAATACCTGTAAAGCAATTTCAAGATGCAATGAGATATGTAATGAATATTAAACATTTGAAGTTACACTAGGCTGTCACCAAGAAAATATCTCATCCACCTTGAGAGTTTTTTTTGCCAAACAGTCCTTCTTAAATCTGGCTGTATCATATCTCATGTTTTAAGTTAAAAGCAAGTTAAAAGCTCACAACACTCACTTTCATATAGCATTGAGTTGCATCTCTTTCAGCCACTGTAAACTCTAAAGGTTTATAATACGCATGGTATACCTGGTAGGGAAAACAATAACGTTTTGTGTTAGAAAGTACTATTATGTCAAAAACTGATATTTAGTATTATAAGGACTACTACTACTACTACATATTTATAACGTTGTAGAAAAAAATTATTTATTTCTAACCTGTTCATTATTTTAAAGAAAAATATGGAAAGCATAGTAAGAGTTTAACACAAACCTTTCATACAGAACCATCAGATTAAAAAAAAAACTGAAAAAAAAAATCACAAATAATCATGTTACTCAAACCAGTGCCCCAAATTAAAAAGTTAATTTTGTTCCTTTAAGTTTCTCCCAGAAGTTTAATGTGTTTTTTACTGAAAATAATGAAACCCAAGAAGTTTTCCATATCTTTAATAATGTATACCACAAGACAAAAAAACTGTAATTTTTGCATTGGGGATAGTAAATGCTTATTTTTTCCATTAATGATTTTGCCTGGGGTTCCAGGCTAAATCCATCAGCTGAATTTGCCCTCCAATACATACTTAAGATCAGCATCTTATGACACACACACATCAATTGTCTGCCTTAATTAGACGCGAACAATTGTTTTACAGTAATTTATATCATTCTAGATGGCACTAGCATCCAGAAACCCAGATAAGAGTTCTGGAACAGAACTTTTTAAAGTATAAACTATATTTCAGAATCATAAAACTAGTAACTAACTGGACATGAAGTACTGCACTTTGTATTTCCATAGCTTACCAAATCATATGCTGACAGTCTTTCTGATGACTGAATAAATGTAACAAAACATATCTTTTCAAGGGTGACTTGTTTGAATTTTGTCATATTATATAGGGATTGTGAATTTCTTCATCGTGTGTACCTTAATCTCATTCCTTATATCAGAGGCCTGGGTTTGAATATATGCCATAACAGATTTCTTCCTCATTATGCAATGCCTAGGCATATTATATCAAGACATTTTAGCCACAAAGACACTTAGCAGCTTGTGTGAATATTTCTGGTGACATCCCAAAAATTTAGACTAAAGAACCTCACCAGCAATTCTGACAATTAAATGGAACATAGCCGTTATTTAATGATGCTGCACAATATAACTTACTAAAATGGCTGCTAGTTCAAAGTTGTCACACCCTATCAATAATTTTAAGCCCACTAGGTAACAATTCCCATTGTGACCTGCTGCAATACTTTTAGAGTCCTGAGCTTTTCTAAGACATTAACTCTGTAACTGCAAACATAGTCTTTTAGGGACCAAAAATGTTGCCTGATGTAACAGTGAAGCTTTTGTCTTTTCATAGTGCAACTTCACACAAACTACAAAATTAAAAACATTTTCATACCTCAATATTATCTGATCCATAACATTGCACAGCCGCTTCTTCTGACAGTCCAACACAACCATATTCCAAGGGAGTGAAAACCGTGGTAGGTACCTGCTTGCGAGGAAGCAGAAAGTGGTACTGCTGAACCATATGAAGCAGCTGTATGGCAGATACAGGAGACACTTTTGCATGGCTGAGAAGTGTAGCTCTGTCACACACATCTACTTTGGCTACTGTCAAAGATGGATTCCAGATGACAAAAATGCAATACCATTTTTGATTTCCCTAAGAATTTTTATAAGGTGTAAGATTTCGGTTTTGTTAATGAAAAAAGAAATAACTCACATTGTCATAGTCCATCAGTTCTGAAGATTGGCCAAAAAGACGCCGAGCCAGCAGTTTTCCTGCAGCTATTGCTGTGGGTGTTAATTCAGGACGGCCCTAAGAACAGAGCGCAAAGCTTTGTTTTAACTGAGAGAGAAGTAGCATCCAAGGATTTCTCCTGGGACAATGGTCAGAGGAAGGCCAAATCTTTGGAATTCCAGCCTAGTAGCCAGGACTCCAAATGGAGAAGGCAGTAGTGATTTCTGCCCAAACATGCTTTTAAGTGTCTGAGTGTAATATCTGTCTTGATGGAGGGGAACAAATGCCATGAATGAAGGTCAAAACCTTACATCTTATCATGTCACCCCTTGAAAAGCAGAGGGTATTCACATGCTAACCATTCACTTCCCCCTTTCTTTCCATAGTAAGTCATCAAGAAAGTTTTCAGATGGCCTTTTTGATGCAGGAAAAGCCTAATATAAAGCAACAGTGTTTTTATAACACCAGACCTTTTTAAAAAAGTTGTCTGTCACATTTTACAGAACACAGACACAAAACTTCGCTATTTCTAGGCACTATTACTGACTTGCTATGTTGGTCCTGGATCAGAGAAGTGGAACATTATGTTGCTAGCACTGCAAGCTATAGGTTGACTTGGTCCTAGTCTCAGGCGCTGGTAGTAGAGAAGGGGCATAAAAAGGATCGCTACTGGCAAATGTTAACTTCCTGAAAGTGAGAAATGGAATGACAACAGGATATGACCAGGACATGCTCCAGTTCAAGCCATGAGTCCTGGATACTTTTTATATCCACACAGGACTATGCAGTGTGCCAGAACCCTAATTTTGACTGCTGGCACAATACTACTGGAGCATCAGAACTCCAGTGCTAGTTTAAGGAAGCTGGAAGTTTTTGCAAATTGAAGTAAGGCATTTTCAAATGAATTTGTTGAAGTCTGAGGAAGAACAGTTCCTGTAAGTTAGTAAGATCTAACAAACTTCATAAATCCAGTAAGAAACATTATTTAAGAGTTCATCTAAGACATATCATCAAGATGCTTGTCCGAGACGAATAAAGAGGTCACAAATCTAGAAGGAATGATGTGGAGACATAAGAAAGCTGTAACTGAACAACAATGTTGTGGGACAACATGGAATGCTTTATAAAATGCGTGAAGTTTTGATCCATACAGGTCCTATCTAGATACAATGCTTGTCACACTCCTGCAAAGCCCCACTTGGAGGCAGTCATCCAATAAGCCCTCAAAAACAGGCTTCAGCAGAAAATAAAACAAGGATTCCCCACCACACACATTCAACTTTTTCAAACACTTTTTTCATTATTAAAGTTTCCTAGCATTTACTGGAATCCAGTCCTTTCTCGCAGCTTATCTTTTCCATATGTTGCTAGATAGATTCTTTACATGGTATTAGCTACCATTTACTTCAGTACACATACCACACCAATTATCTCCGTATTAACATATGTATTTATGGTTTTGTCTGTCCTAATAATCACTTAAGTTAAAAATTCCATTGCAAAAAACCAAACTGAAACAACATTATGTCTAACCTGCTAACTGAAACTACAATTCTAATTGTTAATGAAGACTAACCTACTTTTCCCTACAGCTCATGAGAAATCATAAAACTGCAAGTTTATCCCTTTTTTCCGCCCTAAGATCCATCAAGTCATGGTTTTTCAAATCCAGCATTTTGACTTTTAAGTCTGTAAATGTCATTTACCAGATGAAATTTGCCATTTGTTTTTTCTTACACACATTTGCCTGAAACATGGCTGCCAATCATTTCTGTAGCAGGAAATACAGATGTTGTTTTGGCATTCCAGAAATGAATAGAAGATTGGAACAAGAGATAAAATTGTGAAAGCACTGCCATACATTCCATAAAACCCAACTAATTACTAAAACTTCCATGCAGATAAAGCCCAATTTCTCATAAACAATGACTTTAAGACCTTGCTTGGTAAATATTTGAAATGAACATTCACTTTGCAGTCATGTGTAGAACTACTCTGCTGATTATTATGGATACGAATTGTTCATAAGAATCCTCCAATGTATTATACATTTAAACAAGATGGCTCCTAAGAGAGTTTAAAAAGCTTTGAAGTAACGTGTGTTTGTTCTAACACAACTCTTTTTGGTCTTATTTCTATTCAAAGCAACATACTGTACATTCCACCTTCTCTACACATCTTTGTTGTAACACCCTTTGAAATATGACAGATGTATAGCGGCATGACCATACGATAAATCTCCTTCTGAGAGAATTTCTTTATAGTGTGTGCCATGCTTTTCAACAAGAATACTACTGGAGGAAGAATTTTGACACAGAGAGTTTATACCAGCACTGAAAAAAAATTCAAACTAAAATTCCAGCTTGGTCTTCCTTGTCCTGATTATAGAAGATGAAAACGCCTAAATGCAATTTCACCGGTCAGTTGAAAATAATATTTTGCCAAAGCTTGAAAAATGGTTTTGGAGGGTAGACAAACTGACTGACCTCTGGAAGGATTTTTTTTTTTCCCCTTTTCTCCAGATGAACAGTTTGGATAATATTTGGATTCCATTTTCCATACAATGGTGCAACAAGACACCCATGCACGCATAGTTTCCCATTTGTGCCAGTTGGGTATGACTCCAAAATGAAAGCAGTCATTCTGAACACATCAGGAAATTTGCCTTTCCCCTCTCTCACTCCCCTTCCAGCCAGGTCACGGATTAAAACTTAAAAAGTAGTTCTTGCTATTTGGTAGCAATTTAGTGTCTATTCAGTGTGGTGTAGTAAAGGAGGGAGGAGGAGGGCCTGAGAACTACTTGCAAAGGTATGAGCAATAGCACTTCATGGTAGCAAAGAGTCTCTGACAAAGAAAGAGCAGAGCAAAGAGAAATCCTCAGCAGGAACACTGGAGAAAAAAAAATATTCTTATAAGCAATATTAGGGATCATTGATGCTCATTCACAGGAAGCAAGAGTCCCCTTCCTGTGCTCTTTTAGTAGGTCTCACCCAGAAAGTACCACACACCAATCTCTGTAACTTTGTGGTTCTTAGCAGGATGCACTTAATTCTTCTGTGTGTATTCTTTGAGATATGCACCAACACAGAACTTTCTTTCACTGATGGTTCCCATGCTAATGAAATTTATTATCTAAATTCTGCTTTAAAAAACAGAACAAAATTAATTTAAATATTAAAATACAATAAACTTTATTGCTTAGCTAGTGGAATTACATGGCTCACATTGTACTGAAGTCAGATAAGATAACAGCAATAATTCCTTCTGTTTTTAAACTCTAGAAATGTATGAGTACTATACTGTGATTTCTTTAATTACACAGAATCACACAGGATGTTAGGTGTTGGAAAGGACCTCTGGGGATCATCTAGTCCAAACTCCCCGCCAAAGCAGGGTCACCTAGAGCAAGTTGCACAGAACCTTGTCCAGGCACATTTTGAATATCTGCAGAAAAGGAGACTCCACAACCCCCTGGGCAGCCTGTTCCAGTGCTCTGTCACCCTCAGGGTGAAGTTCTTCCTTGTGTTCAGCTTTAACTTCCTATGCTTCAGTTTGTGCCCATTGCCCCTTGTCCTGTCGCTGGGAACCACTGAAAAGAGTCTGGCCCCATCCTCCTGACACCCACCCTTAAGACAGTTATAAGCATTTATAAGGTCCCCTCTCAGCCTTACCAAGCCCAGCTCCCTCAGCCTTTCCTCATAGGACAGATGCTCCAGTCCCCTCATCATCTTTGTAGCCCTCCTCTGGACTCTCTCCAGTAGCTCCTCATCATTCTTGAACTGGGGAGCCCAGAACTAGACACAGTACTCCAGATGCAGCCTCACTAGGGCAGAGTAGAGGAGGAGGAGAATCTCCCTCAACCTTCTTAATGCACCCCAGAATACCACTGCCTATATCCCAGAATACCATTGCCTATATCGAGCCCATATGCAGATAAAAACTTGAGAGAATATTTCTACAGAGCACTGATTTAACTCTTCAGTTTTTCCCCAGTTGTACACTGGACACAGCATAAAACTGCATTGCTTTTTTTTGACACATTTTGAAGTGTCTATTGAACAATGCAAGTTCAAAAATCTGCACTAATACGGACAAAAGCAGGAAAAGGAAATCCAAGTTTTAACAACAAAATGAAAATGATAATTAAATGAAGACCTGATTTTTTCAGATCCAGAGAAGGAAAAAGAAGAGCATCCTGCCTCCAACTTTACATTTCTTACTTAACTAAATCCTCAAAGGGCAGAAGACAAAAAGCACCCAAAAGGAAATCACTTGCCCAAAATAACACTGCAGATTGGCAGCAAAATGAGCAACAGAATCTAAGGCCCTGCCAGCATTGCCTCTGACAACTGCTTCTTGGATTAAATTAAAAGTTTGGAAAGCAGGAGGCCCAACCAAGGCATATACCAGGGACAAGCAGGTGTAGGAGGTCATTGTGAGCACAAAGTGGACTCCAGGAAATATCCCAGAGCAGGAAGTGAAGAGCACAGAGAGAACCTGTATGTGAAGTGAGAAGAAAGATGGGGAACTGTACATAATCCCAAAGCTCCAAGTGACTGGACAGGACAGAGAAGCTGTTCAGAGTAAGAAAAAAAAAAAAAAAAAAAA
>Ga0065711_1029544_pt1 | contig 35772 bp, 19 predicted proteins | sample Hoacrofraction12_FD_59098 | JGI IMG/M metagenome (GOLD analysis project Ga0065711, IMG submission 59098) | Hoatzin crop microbial communities from Cojedes, Venezuela - Epithelial fraction 12 v2 (version 2) | ecosystem: Host-associated > Birds > Digestive system > Esophagus > Crop | place...
TCTGTTTGGCCAGGTGGGGTCAGCCCCCACCCCCCGGCTGTGCCCCTTCCTGGAGTCCGGTGAAAATTAACCCTGTCCTGGCCAAACCCAGGACAATAAAGAAATAACTTCTGACTTCTCGGTTTGTATTCAGTTGCAAAAGGCTATGAACGGGGAGAGAAAGGCAAGAATCTGCCAAGCAACAGGGCAGTTACCAGGGAGCACCCATTAACATCCTACTTCAGTGCCAGAGACATCAGACTCTCATACTCCTATCTGACAGGGAGCTTGCAAACACTTCATGAAGGAGACAGTCCCACCTCACATCATCTCCCCAACAATGGAACGAAACAAAAAGACAATTATAACAATTTTATTGAAAAGTTCAGTTTCAATACCTAAGTATATTTATGTTGGTATACATTTGATTTAAAAAGTTAAAAATGTGCTGATTGCAAAATTTTTGTCAATAATCTAAAACTTTCTACCATTCTAGCATCTAGTCCATAACACAGAAATAAAAAAGGGGTATTTGCATTCAGTATTTGAAGCAAAAGCTGTGTTAATGCAAGTTCATCAGAAGATAGTATGAGCTAAAGCTACTGAATTTAATAAATTAAGCACTTTTGTCGTTATTTAATTATCTAAGAGTAATCAAAAGTGATATCTGCATTTTCATAGATAAGGAAGTAATTCCAGAAACAAGGCTGATTGGGCAAGACTACCTCATGGATTCTTTTTCTGGAATAAGCTAATTTGATAAGTATCATTTGGAAGAGCAAATCATTAAAATGCACACGTGGAAGTGGTAGCTGTAAATTAAAGTAAGAAAAAGAATTAAGTAATCAGAAAATATACTTGGAAAGATTTTTTTTTAACCATTGAAGAGTTGCGTAGAAAGTTCCAAGTCCTTTCACACCTGTGGGTGCTTTTTTTCTTGTATTATAAACTAACCTTTGCTTTGTTTACTGCTTACATTGTTAAACTCAGAACAGATTGTAGTTCTTCCATACTTATTTAACACTTAACTAAAATGTTTTTTCAGGTGCTGAGAGTTTTTCCAAAGACTGGCCTTACTGGGGGGAGGGGGATTTGTCTGACATAGAGTGGGAAATTAGAATGGTTCCAACACCTTCCAGTGGTTTGGGGGGGCAGGGGAGAATACTGAGATTTAGAGACATGGTAGATTTTAAACTCTGAATTCATACATGGTTTATCTACACTACAAATGGAGCATTTATGTTTGTGAAAGCACAGTCTTATATAGGCCAGTTTCAAAAGGATGACAAAACATTGCTTCCATTTGTTTGTGTCAAAAGCATACATTGTCTACCAGAAATTTAAACCTAAGTTCATACACTTCATGAAATGGACTTTTTAGTCTCAATATGTTTATTAAAAAAAAAAATTAAAATAAAAAATTATACTTAGAAGAAGTTGTTGAGAGACATACTCCAAGATCTGAAAATATCAAAAATGCTTTCTATACAGTAAGAACTGATGCTTGCTTAACTGAATTGGTGACTACTCAGTTTGTCCCTGCCTTTTTGTTAAGCATTAGGAGCTGAACATTCTTCAAATACCGGTGAAATTTAGAATTATTTCTTTTTCCGTGCTACATCTGATTCTCCATCCTGAGGGATATTGTGCCCTTCACATGTTCTCTGTAACATGTAATGCTAAACTGAAGTTTAGAAGGAAAGACTGCTAGGAGAAGTAGATTGCCCAGCTGGCAGGATTCTAGGACTAATGAAGCTTTGAAAGCTCAAAGATGGGCATTTTGGTGGAACACACTGGGAATAATAGTATTGACAGCTACGAGACACCTACTTGGGACTACAGCTGAGGAGGCAAGAGGCTTCCTGTCTCTTTACCCTCCCTGACAACACTCAGAAATGTTCAGAGCTCCACGCCTACTCACACTTCTCATCCTCTGCTCTGGAGTCCATAAACCATGGTTGTACTATGCAGGACTTTGCATAAACAGATAAAAAACCATTTTTGATCTCAGAGTACAATTATCTTTACTCTTAACAACATATTTAGGTAATTTCCAGTCTAAAACTATTTCTCTCTCCCTCAATGTTTGCCTTCAAGTTTTAGGTGCCTTCTCCTGAGGAGCTGATGACAGTTTTGGCCCTAGCCTAGCAACTGACAGCACACCGTAAGAAGAGAAATCTCCAGAAAATTATCTGGGTAGTAGAAATGACAATTCTTTTGTACTTTTCCTTCTGAACAGAAGATTATCTGCGTGATCAAAGACAAATAACATCATCCACACAGGTAAGAATATGAGTTCAGACACTTCTGTAACTTCCTTTAAAAAAACCTGTGGAATCACCTCAGACAGCAGGTCATTCAGCTGAGACAAGAACAGATAAGAGTTGATGGCTAACGTCTATCTCAAACATGAGTGGATTCACGCACAATGAGTGAAGTCTCCCTTTTCCCCCCAATCCCCATCAGTGTTGCTTTGATTTATGAAAAAATACAACTCTGAAGTCAGATAACCTTAGTTCTTGAGCACTGAGTGAATTTGTATAGAAACCTAACAAATAAACAGGCTTATGAGACATTAGTTTAAAATTGGCGTTATCTAAGGTTCAGCATCTGCCATCAGTGGAAATTTGTTTTCTTATCCTAGTTGCTCTTTATAATGAAATATTGAGCACTCCTCAAACGCTCTGCATAGTCTAAGTTAACTGACAATTTGTCAAACATCTGTATTAGAAATAATTAATTTGCAGAGGGATCTGGACAAACTGGATCGATGGGCCGAGGCCAGCTGTATGAGTTTCAACAAGGCCAAATGCCTGGTCCTGCACTTCGGTCACAACAACCCCATGCAATGCTACAGGTTTGGGGAAGAGTGACTGGAAAGCTGCCCGGTGGAAAAGTATCTTGGGATGTTGGTCAACAGCCAGCTGAACATGAGCCAGCAGTGTGCCCAGGTGGCCAAGAAGGCCAACGGCATCCTGGCTTGTATCAGGAAGTGTGGCCAGAAGGAGTAGGGAGATGATCATGCCCCTGTACTCGGCATTGGTGAGGCTGCACTTCGAGTACTGTGTTCAGTTTTGGGCCCCTCACTACAAGAAGGACATTATGGTGCTGGAGTGTGTCCAGAGAAGAGCAATAAGGCTGGTGAGGGGTTCTAGAGAACAAGTCTTACGAGGAGAAGCTGAGGGAGTCGGGGCTTTTTAGTCTGGAGAAGAGGAGGCTGAGGGGGGACCTTATCGCTCTCTACAACTACCTGAAAGGAGGTTGTAGTGAGGCGGGTGTTGGTCTCTTCTCCCAAGTAACTAGAGATAGGACGAGAGGCAATGGCCTCAAGTTGTGTCAGGGGAGGTTTACATTAGATATTGGGAAAAAATTTCTTCACTGAAAGGATTATCAAGCACTGAAACAGGCTTCCCAGGGAGGTGGTTGAGTCACCATCCCTGGAGGTGTTTAAAAAATGGGTGGATGTGCTACTTCGGGGTATGGCTTAGTAGGCATGGTGGTGTTGGATTGACGGGTGGACTTGATGATCTTAGAGGACTTTTCCAACCTATGACTCTACGATTCTATGATTTTATGATTCTATGATTCTATGACAATTTAACTAAATCAGTAATAAAGAAACTGTTGCACAAGTACATTGTTTAGCGTAAGAGGAAGCTGGTATTCCTCAGAAATAGACAAGAAAAGTCTTTGTATTACTACTGCTTCCAGACCTGGAATATCACTAGTTCTAGGAAAACATATTAATTCTGGTTCAGCACACAGCAAGTTCTCATCCAGAGTAATACGCTCAAACTTTCATGCTGCATTGTTCTTGGGGAGTCTGAATATCCTAGAATCATGGAATGGTTTGGGTTGGAAGGGACCTTAAAGATCATCTAGTTCCAGCCCGCCCTGCCACAGGCAGGGACACCTTCCACTAGACCAGGTTGCTCTAAGCCCCATCCAACCTGGCCTTAAACACTTCCAGGGAGGAGGCGTCCATAACTTCTCTGGGCAACCCGTTCCATTGCCTCACTGCCCTCATAGTAAATAATTTCTTTCTGATATCTAATCTAAATCTACCCTCTCTTAGCTTAAAGCCATTACCCCTCGTCCTATCTGTATATAGGATAGGATTTCAGACTTTAGATGGACTTTGAAAGATGCCCTCTCACTGCTCAAAAACCAGGATTTCTCTCTGTCACTGTGCTGCTACTTAAGCTTAACTGAGCACTAAGTAATCAAAGAGAACAGTTTCAAGAACAAAAAGGTAGTCCTGGACTACATCAAATTTACCATCCTACAACTGGGAAGCTGGGATATCTAAACTTCCCACAAATAGTATCAGCTTAGCTATCCACTTTCTAAAACAGCTACAAAGACCTGCATTCCCTTGTCTACTCCAACAATATTCTGTTATCTGCTAACCAATTTTATATCTGACAGTCAGTTATGTGTGGGGAAGATTTGGGGAAAAAAGGAAGAGAAAGGATTTAAACACGGAAAAGAGACAATAGGAGGTGCCCAACTTGTGATTTTTGTCTCTCATTTTTGTAAGGGGACTAGGCAGAGCAGAGAATGCTGAAAATAAAGTGAAAGGATGCAACTTACTGGGGGTCTGTTACAAAAAATTAGAGACTCAGAGAAAGATAGGCACTAGAAGGTTAAGTGAACTCAGCCTTCCAAAAACATGTACAAAGTTGACTGGTGAGTCAGAGATAAACATTCTGTCTTAGAAACCACTTTTTAAAAATACCAGAATCTCCTGATTCAGAATCTTGCTCCAGATACTCTGGATGGCAAGCTCTGTGAAAGGAGGTAAAAACAAATAAAATTTCAAAATATTTTGTGTTTCTTAATGTAGAAAAATAGTCTTCTTGCATTAATACCACTAATTGCGTCCACAAAAAGCCAACATGGCCCTAAAGAAAGGAGGACTCACATCAAGAACACAAGCTGTAATAACAGCAACTTCTCTAGCATTGTTGGCATCCTAGGGTCTTTTCTCTTCATCCATTAATCTCAGTGCAAAAAGAAGTGAAATTTCTTCAATAAGTGAAACTATTTAACTCAATATTCCAATCTCTGTGGACCCATAAGATGGAGTCTAATTTCAATGGAGAAACTACTCAGTGAAAGTCAAAAGGTGGCAGGGAGGATGGGACAGTCACCTCAGTTCTTAGTAACTGCCCAGTTTTCCATTAAATGCATAATTGTACAGTAAAATGAAAGTCTTCTTCAGTCTGGCTATCCTGATGCTTACCATAACAGCAGAGACACTACTCTCACATCTCTCCATTTAAGTCCAATTTTCAAGTCATTCCTTTTCAATTAGATATTATTTAAGCAAGCTAAGAAACAAAGACTTCTAGTAGAAGACTCCAAACTTGAGGAGCCATGTGGAGTCCTGGTTGGACGAGAGAGGACATAGTCTGGTGCCGTTGAGCAACCCAGGCTTTGTCCCGGAGATAGGCCTGGAAAGCAGCGAACGCGGAACACTGCTGAGAAAGTAATGTGGCGAACACGGAACACTGGCGCAGCGGGACTGTTACATTGCCGCTTCCTGCCACAGTGCTTCTTCCTGTCATATCACTGCTTCCGCATGGAGAGATGAAGCTTTGCACCAATCGCAGCGAGTTATAGCAGTTTTACCTATATATGGTTAAGGGTATCTAACCAATCAGATGCTGTTATTGCTTTGCTATATAAACCCTGTTTTGCTGACTAATAAAGGAGAACGATCTTACCCACATTGGGATGGTATCGTTACTGCCGTTTTCCGAGTTCCCACTCCTACAGAGCCAAACCTCCTGCTGATGCCATGGAGTTACGCAGAACTACAAGCACTGGGCAGGAAAGAGTAGATCATTTTGGCACTGATCCCTTCAGAAATCTTAGATGATTACAAAGGGCTAATATTCAGAAGCACCTTTGGAAGTTAGGAACCCAAATTCCATTAAAAGATGAAAGAACTTCTAAAGCCCGGAGTTTTAGAACATCTTCCTTTAAAAAGCAAAGGACAGAGACATCTAGGCTTTCAGAACAAGTTGCTCTTTATACTACTAAATTCATCTCTAACGACTGTAGTATCTGGGCACACATTAGTCCACACTCTACACTGAGAAAGTTAAGTTAAAAAAGACATTTCTTTTTTAAACTATGAGTCATAAAGACAGAGAGCCAAAGTCATTAGCACAAGGTCATCCTGTACCTGAACTAAGAACCAAAACTGTATTATTTAAGTTCCTAGCTCTCACCTCAGCCAGTAACCTATCCTATTTCTATCTTTTAAATAAATACAAACTTCTATTTCCATCCCAATAGAGGTTTATGCATAGGAAGAGAAAGGGTTCATTCCTCAGCCACTGGACTTTTAGCAGTTAATATTCGAACCAGGCTCTTTGGATTACAGGCTGCCTCTTTTTCTTCGGGATTGCTTCTTCCTTATGCCTGTGGTTCCAGTTTGCTGAGGCACAAGGGACCACAATGAATTCACATGTGAAATCCCAGGTGAGTCACCAGCACAGAAACACTACTGAAATGCCAACTACATTGTGTGCACACAAAAGGCATCTCCCCTTTCTGAGTCTTCCAGTGGAGAATGAGACTGGAACTGCGTATGAAACAGTGACCACAGTTTGGACACTCAAATATGCGCTGCCCGCAGTGTACTGCCTGGTGCCAGGTCAGAGCTGAGATGTGGCTGAAGCTCTTCCCACACTGCATGCACTTGTGAGCCTTTTTGTTGCATGGGTACGCTGGTGCAGAAAAAGGTCTGAGCTGCAGCTGAAACTTCTACTGCACACAGTGCACTGATAAGGACTCTGTCCTGGTGAAGTTCTTCCCAAGATCACAGTGTCCTGGAATTCTCGTGCATTGCAGAGACCAGACACCTCTGTCTGTTTGTCCTCAAAGGGTATTTTCAAACTGGTACTTTGAGACATTTCACCCTTCTGACTACTTAAGTCACCATTTTGGAATATGTTTTCTCTTTGATTGCCTGATGACAACTGTGTTCTTCCATATGTCCAAGCCTTTCCTGGTCCTGAGTCTCCATTTTTTCTCCAAGTTGATAAATCACTGCAGGTAAAAAAAAAAAATTTTAAATAATTTGCTGTTCTCTGCAAATAGCAGACTTAATTTGTTAGTACCTGAACTCTGGAGCTAAGAATACGCAGAGTAGTATGAAAACACACAATAGTGTAACCACAAATTAGGTTTTAACATCTCAAGGATGGTGAATCTTTTATCCTCAGCTTTCAGAGTATAAATTACAGTTGCAGTGAAAGAAGTGGTTCTGAGGAGCAGAACTATTCTGGGTAGAGAGGAACATGGGCAGGAAGACCAGACGGAGCCTGAAGTAGCAATTTAAATATGCTCACATATATCACAATCTGAACTGAATCCAAGTTGTACAACAACCAAGACCAAGGCTTTCACGCTCAGTACTGCAAGGGGGGGTAGAAATAAATTGTTTTCTAAAAGTCATTGAAACTATTTTCCATTATCAAAGAAATAATAGCAATCTTCAACAAGTTTTAAAGTCGCATGAGAACATTATAACCATTAAATTTGACCTCTTGCAAAGGACAGGCTTAGAAGGCTAAAAATCCAACTCAAATAGATAACAGTTCAACACAGGAATAACTGCCTATACCGGCATACCTTAGGTATGCGGCAAGCCAGATTGCTTTCTACTTTCTATACTATAAAAACATGTGTGTTACAACCTTCAGGTTTTTCCGCCAAAAAGTATTGCTTGATAATGCCTTAGGATGAACACAAATGAGTAAGACCCGCTTTTTTTCTTATGTACTCATATCCCCAGATTAATGCAAGCTTCCCTCTTTTATCCCTCTGATTTAAATCAAAATCCTCTCACTTTAGAGACCAAGAGGGAAAATGGACTCCATAATTTCTGTTTTCATGTTCTTCTTTATTGAGGTGCCAGCCAGATGCAATAGGTGATTGCCTGGTATGGACACCTGAACTAGGGTTACTAGAACAGCCAGCAAAATGTTAGAGAAGAGCCACCTGATCAGGCCATGTTATTGCTAAATCCTGCAGCTGAGGCTTTCTCTGAATCCTCAGCATTTTTATCCCTGTTCTGTACACAAACTTATGTGCTCCTTTCACTTACAGCTAATTACCCATTTCTTGAGGGACCTTCAGTTCTTTAACAACTGAATGCAGCTTGTATTTGAGTTCTGGTTGCTTGCTTTATCCTGCATCTTTCTGGGTTGGTTGTTCAAAATTAGGCTGTGGCCACCTGAGAGCTGGAAAACCCATAATTTCACAGGAGCTGCCACCTTCACAGAGGTCACTACAGAGCCTTTAAAGGATCTGCAAACCTGGAAATAAACCAATCACTGTGGAGGTATGGCCTTCAAATCACTAGAAGTCAGATCAGGCATCCTTGAGAAATAAGCACACATCTCACTGATTCTTTACACTGCTGTGATGCTACAGAATGGATCAAAGAGCACCACTGGACATACATATTCTTACTCCGGTTTGATGCAGGCACACATGTTTGCCTATGGAGTTGAAATAACAAACCTTAAAATGTCACATGGGAGGAACATTCTTTCATACCAGCACAAAGGAATACACGCTGCTTTTCTTGAACTGAATCTACCCTGGAACACAAGTCTTTTCTCAGTCTACTATGTCAAACTCAAATTCAATTTTAAAGAATGGTGCATTTAAGATTGTGGTACTAGCTCCTAGACCTACTGCAAGTAATGTTCAGTAGTTTTAGAGAGTCCAAATAAAAGTTTTTAAGCCAGTACTTCCCATCTCTGTCACTTCCCCCCATGTGCACTGTTGGATTAATCACTTTGAGAGTTTATTTCCAAATAATTCCAAGTCCCAATGAAAGTTACTTTTTAACATGTCCTAAGTCCTTCTGAGCTTCCAGCTTCCATTTGTGTAAGGGAGATAACAATCCTTTTGCTTCTAGAATGATATTGATGTTGAAATGCATGAATATTCACCAAGAGTATAAATACAGCAGAAATAGATAACTAATCCATCTTCTGTGCATTTTTTTTTAATGCAGGAGATTTAATGTAGAAGATTTAGTTGTATCTTAAATTTGTAAGCAGGAATGACCATAATGCTTTGTGTAAAGTTTGTTAACAGAAACTGCAATGTGGTCAGGACAGTCTCAGCACAGTACTCAAACTAGTACAAATAATCCTTCATTTTCCATAGGAATTTTAGAAAAAAAAGCTTCATTTCCATTTTTTCCTTCAGGCTTTTAGTTCTTCAGCTGAAGAAGTAGAATTAATCATATTATATTTAAGTTTTCATCAAAGTGCACTTGTAGATTTGACTTACCTAGCTTGCTACTTTGTGACAACTTCTATGCCTGAGCCTTAAGCCTCTCTCTTTTATTCTGTGAGGCTTCTTCCACATTTCAGCATAATTCATGGCATACTCAGGCCTCCAGTTCCTGCCTGACAGGTAAAAGGAAAGAAGCCCTCTTGTAGGTACTATGGCTGACCTACTTCACTTTCTGTAACAGTCATGGGGATCTCACGGTTTCCTGATACTTTCTTAGCTCCCTTCACAAAATCTCTCATTGGGTTATCATTCCCTAAAACTCCGAGCTGTCCCCATGAAAAACCGCAGATGTTCACACTTTGGGAAAAACTAAGTTGGCAAAAATTTAAAGGCCTGCTATAGACAAATTATTATAACAGCAAGAAGGAGTTGAATGCCTGACATTTCTATAATTTCCCTCCTGCCTTAGGGATAAAAATTCACATCCAGCCTCTGAGTGGTCCTAGATGGAAACCTTATGCTGGATCAGTTGCTTGGGTGCAGCTATCTGGACCATGTTCCCAGACTCAGCTCTTCTGGCAAGATAAGCAGAAACTGTTACAGGATGTGTGTGCCCTTGATCTGCTCCTTTGTACGTCTCTCTGCCTTCAGCTTGTAACTCCAGTTGCATATAAGCCCCACAGGTACCCCCAGCCTACTGGAAGCAGAATTGTCTGAACTGCTGGTGCTGCTTCTCCATGCTGACACTTTCCTCTTGCAGATTGACTGCCTTCACTCTGCTATGATCTCTATTGCCTGCAGTATTCATGTTCCTAGAGAACTATCAGCTCTTTCTAGGTCACAGGGAAGCTTTACCCATTCAAAGTTACCCCAATAACCATCACTGAGCTTGAGCTGTGGCAGCTGTAGATTTTCCCAGGCTGAGACAAAAGGGGAATGCAAGGTCTGAAAAAGCTGCTGGCACTGAGTATGTTGACATTTTGCCATGCCTATACAGCATGGCTAATTACTCTATTGACATGGATCCTACGTTTCTCAGAAATTAATGACAGTGTCCTGTCAATCCACAAGTTTCCCAGTTTATGTCAGTCTCCTCCCACATTTCGGAGCTAACCCTGCCTCTGTTCTTTATCGTTTTATTAAAACATACCCTAACTAACTTTCCAGCAACAGCATTCTAGTTCTAACATTACAGTCCAGTTAGTAGGTAGCCTTTTCTTCCCCACATCCAAACTATGCAGAAATTGCTAAGTCTTAGTATTTAATACCTGGTAAAGATCGATTAAATCTATTCTTGCATCTCTGAGTCAGCAGCAGCAGGAAAAGAGTATTGACGGACTGGCAAGGGCAATAAAACAATACATCAAGAACGTCACCTGAATGGGTCACAAAAAGGAAGAATTAAAATAAAAACAATTGCATACTTTACTGCTTCTTACCACAAGCTTTAAAAGAAAAAAAAAAAAAAAGAAACAAGGAAACAAAAAAAGAGAAATAAACAGGAATTCCCCCCCACACCAATCGCCACAAGGCTCTGAAACAACTAGTTTTCACTGACATCTCATTATCACTTCTCTAGAATTTCTGTCTTCCTTGGCTATAAACCAAACACAAAGTAGGCAATAACTCTGCAATTTATGATTCACCATTTACAAATTGTTAAACTTCCATTTTCATTTAAAAAAAATCAATGACATAAAGTCTATAAAATTCATGTAATATTTAGTGTATTTCAAAGAGAAGTTCACCATGGAATTCCACAAATATGTATTTTTCCTATATAAAACTAAAACTCAGCCCTGACTACTTCAGACAAAAGCTTTAAAATGGAATTTAAGTACATGTGTCGTGGTTTAGCCCAGACAGCAGCTCGCTCACACCTCCACCTGCCCAGTGGGATGGAGAATGGATAAAACGTAAAACTCGTGGGTTGAGATAAAGACAATTTAATAAGACAATAAAGGAAGGAATAATAATAATAATATAAAAGACTAAGCAAAACAAGCGCTACACAATAAAATTTTTCTCATCAACGACCAATTGCACAGCCAGCTCGTGAGCAGTGATCATGAAACTCATGGATTTCACAGATCCCTATCGCCCCTGGCAAACCCCATTTATATTCTGGGCACGACGCCTACACTATGGAATATTTCTGTTGGCCAGCTTGGTCTCACTGCCTGGCTGTGCTCCCTCCCAGCTCCTGCACACCTGTTCATTAGCTAAACATGGGAAACTGGAAGAAGTTCTTAATTTCTTAGTAACAACTAAAACCATCAGTGTATTACTGACATTCTTCTCACACTGAATCCAAAACACAGCAGCCACTGGGAAGAAAATTAACTCTATCCCAGCCAAAACCAGGACAACATGTTAATATAAAAGGACAATACATAAAAATATAGTACCTTTTTTAGTATTTCATTAAAGATAATGCAGTTTTACAGTATTTGAACAGCTTTCATGAACCCATGAAATCGTTATGCTATTTACATAATTCTTATACTACAGAACTATAAATTTAAATGTTGTATGTAAGGGCAATACAATTAAAAATACCTATTTTCTCCTCATTGCTTTTGCATTTTCAAAAAGCTGAATGCTTTTCCAGCTGCAAAAGCTGGAAATCTATCAATACCAAACTGTCAGAGTCAAGAAACTGAGGTAGTGGATCTTCAGTCTCCACCAGTGTGGCAGTTCTTATGAGCTCAGTTTTGGAAAATACATAAAAACTGTTGGACAGTAAATACGGTCATTTGCACTAGCTATACAGTCCTATATTACCACCTGCAAGTCATATTTAAAAATACAGTATGTTATGCTATTTCGGCCTTTAGAAGGAAGGCATGCTTAGCACACTACCGCAAGAGCCATCTTAAGGCTGATGCATGCACGCCCTGCAGTGGAGGGAATTGTTCTGACTTCGAGGACGAACTTTCTACCAGATTTGACCACACATTTATTCTCCTTTTCTAGCTGGTGTAACTTACACGTACAGTATGTCCTTCAAATAATTTCTTACAGCACACCGTAAGTACCACAGCATTAAATACCATCTTTCAAAACAAGCAGAGAGACTGGGGGCTGCTGGGCCTTGCCCCCTCGCCCGCTGCCTGCCCAGGGTCAGGGTCGGTGGGAGGCTGCCACCCCTGTCGCCTGCCAGTCCCGCTGCCAGAGGGGTTCATGGTGCTGCTGGGAGAAACCACCTCCACCTCAGGTTTCAGCTGAACCAGGGTGCCTGAGGCCAGACACCGGCGCTGCCCCTCAGACCAGGCACTACAGCACCGAGCGGTGGGTTCCTTCTCGCCTGGAAGGAACCATTTTGTGTCCCAGGCAGAAAATGCAACGCCGTGGCAGCCCTTTCAGCAACTCTGGTGGGCTCACTACCTGTTTGGCAAGAGGTCAGAGCTCAAGGCCTTCCTAGAAACACTTCTCAGTTTTGTTGCACATTACTGCACCTCCTCTCCAACTCCTCCTGTGCCCAGGCACTTCAGGAGGGCAGACCTGATACTTTAAAGAAGTGGCTGAAAATAGAATCCTGTTTCTAAGCCCAGCCAAGCTCCTCAGTCCCCTCTTTGTGTTCTGCTGCTGCCTGGACAAATCTTTCATTCTCACTTCACTGTGAGATTTCCCCTCAGTAGAGAGGGAAATCCAGGCCTTGATGACACACACGCCTCCATCCAGCTAAAACAATAAAGGGCTACCTTAACTAACAAAGTGCTCTTACTCTTTTATCCCAATGCTTATTAGTCCATCCAGACATTCAATGCCCTCATTCCAGTTTTTTTCTCTACAATGGACACAGCTTAGGCCACAACAGAAAGATTGTAGGGTGTGGCAATCTACTCACAATAGCTTTGCAAAGAGATTTCTTTATTCTCACAGAAAAACTATAAATAGAATAAAAGCCAGCTAGCACTGGCTGAGTGCCCTCCTTATGAGTTCAAACAAACATTAAGCAGCACTGAAGAAAACCATAAACATCCCCAACTGTGTAACACCATCACTTGGAGCTCTATTCACACATATTCAAACTGTTATGAATCCTTCCACATCTTGTGCAGCTTTTCGCAAAGCTCTCTGCAGCTGTTGTTCAGGGGTCTTGTCCATAGGCAGCATTCATGCATGGACCCGTGTTCAGGACACGGAGTCCTACCTGATGCTCCGTTAGCAGAACAGTGAGGCATAGCCGTCAGTTGCTGACTGTGTGAAGGTTACAGAAGGAGCAAGACAAACAGATGCGGCTGTCTACACAGCATTTCCATTAGAACACTACAAACGTTCCTGCAAATGAATATGTGAACATATATATAGATCAGTTAAAAAGAGGTTAATGTGATGGGAGTGACAACTGAGACCACTTTTTAACTTTCAAGCTAAGCCTTACAAAACTCCTTCACGATGAGCAGGCTTACTGCTGACGGCCAATTCCTACACAATATCAAGCACCATCACTACAAACACAAACCTCTGTCCACCAGCTCTGTGCCAGGTCTGTGAGCGCACCGCCCCGGGTGGCTGCTGGCAGCTGCGGTCTAGGTGAACCAGCGGGAACCCCGCAGCGCTGGGAGCCGAGGACTTCCCTCTCCGCTTTCTTCTCCGTGTTTCCTCGCTTATGCCCCGCCTCCGCAGGCTGCTGCCCCCTCCCCTGCTCCCAACGCTGCTCACCTGCCCCCATTTGCCTCTCCTGCCTGCTCCCCGGGCGTGGGGTCGGCTCGGTCCCCCGCGCAGACCTTCCATGCTCTGAGCAGGCATCTGTGCGGGTCCGCGGCAAGCTAGGATTAATGACAGGCCCATTTGTTTATTTTTCACATGGAGACGTTAGAGGCTCTGTGTTGCTCCCACAGTGGGGGACACGAATGGACTATGCTTTGCTGCTTTTTAATTTCTCTAAAATATTTTAACCCTCTATCAATATACTTAATGTTAACAAACATGAAACACTGGATTTATGTATTCATTAACACTTCATAATGCCATTGTCTCATATGCATAGAAAAAATGAAATAATTACGCCACTACAAATTGTAAAATAAATAGTCCCAGGCTCAATGTGTTGCACAGCCTCACACACTGCGGAACACTAGGAGCCATCTGTCATCAGAGTTCAACACGCTCTGACCTGGTTCCTCTAGGTATTCCACACATGAAGGGTGTAATAATACATTTACTTATTCCAAGACAGTAAATATTACACAGGATGTCTGATGTAGCAGAGTGATACAAAATATGCTGAAATCACAACTGGAATTGTAAGCTACACTTCGCAAAATGTATAGTGATTGCAATACCCAGTTTGGTCACAATACTATGTGATTCCTATCACCGTCACGATGCTGGGCATCACCAGGGAGGAACATGCAGGCTGACACCAGCTCAGGCTCGTCTCTTCAAAATACTTCTGCTAGTTGTTTGGGTTTTATGCTCTGTTAAGCGGGGCCACGTATCCACTCATCCTCCAGCCCCATGCTGGTCTGGCTAACTCAGGGAGCTGTTCACCCTCCTTTAATGTACCTGGGGAGAAACATTTGCACCACCTGCTGATCCGCTCAACTGCTGATAACTGTTCAGCGACAACAAAGTATGCGTATGGAATTTCATCAGGCTTCAGTCTGACATGCTTTTTAAAGAATACCAGCATAAATCATCTACAATGGCAAATTTATGGAGTGGCATTTTCTACAGAGCTATAGAAACAGCAAAATTATAATTGGAACCAAAAAGAATACACAGTAAAGAAAGATATATTGTCTGCAGATTAATTAGGGCTGAAATCTAAATTTGCTAACCTGTGAAGGTAGTAGTGGGTTTTCCTGAATAAGTAAACACTGGACTTTGTCAAAAACTGCAAAGCCAAAAAATATCTAATTATTATTCCCTTGAGATTCTGCCCATTTTTTTAGATATCTATTTTCTCTACAGAGTGGCAGCAGGTGTCATCATCTTCCATAAACATTCACACCATCTCTCCTCTGTCAAAGGTCGCATGTGTATATATTTTTTTCAGTTCATAAGGACTGTTCCTCCTCTGCCCAATGTTTCTATTTCTGTTGCATTACCTACCAAGTTTGGAATCACAATTACACTCTTTCCATAAGTGTCCACTGAATTCTTAACCTACAGTATTCAGAATTTTTCTGAAGGTCGGAGAGTCTATAAGAATATCGACTTTATGAATATATTCATGGGTTTTTTTGTGGCAAACTTTCATTTTAAAATCATCTCTCTCTTTATACTACAGTAGAATATCTGGTTTGAAAGAATGTGCCTCTCCACACGGACAAACAGCAAAGAAAAATGTGGACTATGCCTAAAATGCTAAAGGCAAGAAAATTGCATATAGCTTATGACAATAGAACTGGAAAATATAGCATGGGGATTAACCACTGGAACTTCTGCTAGTGAAAAGTTCTGTTTTGTTGCAGGCAAGTAAAGATATCTCATTTGTGATGCACCGAAACAGCAAGGTTATTGGTGGTGTTTTTGTTTTTTTTCTGAGGCCAGGAAATTAATCATTTATTTTTATTCATGTTAAGAACAGAGCTCTGCTAGTATAGACAGCAAAACAGATGCAAGCTTGTTTTCTGTTTAGAAAGAATAGCTTCCCTGCTGTCATTTCCAAGTTAAAGGCTAATTAGACTTAGAGAGATATTTCCAGGAAGACGAACATAAAATGTAGGACCTGATCCTGAGAAACACTGAAAACTTGCGATACCAGTGAAACCAATGTCAATAATAGGGGATTTGCTTATTTTTGTTTTCCCTCTGGGCCCAATTTAATCTTCCCTATAATGGGGTCCATGCTGAGACAAAAAAATAAAAGTTCAAATATAATCTGTTGAATATTGGCAATTTCCAGGCAGGTTACATCCTTTGCCTTGCAAGCATATGAAACTTTTTTTTCCTTCCCAAAACAAGAGGAATTGTTCCATACCCTGAAAAAGGTTCGTTTATGCTCTGTGAACTAGGATCGAGATATTGCAACATTACAAAATAGAAACTATCAGACTGTGTTATATTGCTGGCAAAAAGAATTTTCAACCTTTTCTTTTTCTTCTGTTCCTAGTAGAAAGCTAATGTTTGAGGTGGTATTGATATTGCTAAAAATACTTTTCAGAAAATTGAAAATCAAACTTTGAATAACACCAAGGCATTTCAGAGAAGTATGGCATAGGTTAATTATCATGCAAAGCTGGAAGGGACCATCAGATAATGTAATCTAATCTGATCTCCAGCATACCAAAATGCATGTATTTCCTGTACTTACATATTGTGTCTTTGCTGACGTGAACCTTCCCCAAAGCACATCTTTTAGAAAGGTCTCTGCCTCAAATCCTAGTGTGAGCTTTTGCTAGTTTGCCTGAGTCGTTAACATCTTGTTAACACCTTGGCATTATTTCCACTCTCGTCTAGCTTCTAGCCAGTGATTTTTTTGCTATATTTCTCTACCTGCCTAAGGATGGTTTCAAAATTAGCATTTTCTCTACAAGTACATTTCATCTTCAACAGAATAATCAAGATACTTTTCAACTTCTTTGGAAAAGTAGCCTAAGCTCTTTTAAATGTCTTACTAAAACATGGCTTTTGGAACCTAAATTTTTCAGCTTTTCTGTACTTTCTCCTATATTTCAACATCCTATCAGAACTGTATGTTTTATTCACATAATTGTAAAATTCATAGTATTCATACAAAATAGGGCTGGGAAGATACTAGGTGAAGTCGTCCAGTTCATCCACTACTCCAGGGCAGGATCAGCTGCATACATTCTTGATCCACGTTTATCTGACTTGTTCTTAAAAACTTCCACCACAGGAGAGTCTATAACCTCTCCAGGCAATCTATTCCAACACTCAACTATCTTTACCACTAGAAAGTAAATTTTCTAACTAGAACGGGGCACAATACTCCAGATAAGACCTTCCCAATGCTGAACAGAGCATAAGGATTACTTCACAGTCTTGTTGCCCCTTCCAGTAACATATTTGATTTTTACAGCCCTTCACTAATTTTCAGATTAAAAGTCACAGTAAGTTCTGAAGCTCTTTTCTGTAAAATTAATATCCACCAGTAGATTCCCTCCTTGTATTTGCTCAGATGGGTATCCTAGTATTTTTCTCTCCAGCCTTGTATAAAGAGACGAAATTACTCCATTCATATTCACTACTGCCTCTTTTGTACATTTCTAGGTCTCATCAGCTCCTTCAGGTTACAACATGGCACTAAAAGTGAGTTAGTTTCCTTGCCTTATGACTCCTCAACTCTCCTCAGTGATTCAGCTTTTCAGGAATGTACGTAATCTTTCAATAAGGCATTTATTATTCCTAGGGATGCAAGCCAGAATTCAAAGCTAGCCAATGGTAATGTGTCTTAAATTCTGTCCCCTCTGAAGCATTTAGGTGCATTATTCAGAATTATTGTGTATGAGCCTTGCTCAGACTTGTCACATATTCGGATTTCTTACACTTATGTGCCTTACTGAGAGCTTAAAATCTTTGCCCGATGATAGGTGCCTACAGTCTCTCTTTAAAAAAATCAAAGAAAGAGATCGTGCTTAGCAAGACACCTACATACATACTGTAGCTTTTTTTATACTGACAGAGCAATGTAATTGGGAATGAGTTATGACTTAGCATTTTGGGAACATTACAAAAAATTGAGGTTTGATGCTACAAATAAAATGATGTGAGGAATCTACTCTGACTTCTTCATAAGGTAATTTGCTATGTCAGCTGTCAAGGTAACCACTGGAAAGAACCATATCTGTTGTTTGTATAATATAGCACGGTTCCTTGAAGAGTATCAGAGAAGTGTGTCACTCCTCACTGCCACCCTAGAACTATTTTAAATCAGATAAATTAATCTGCAAGTATATTGATAAATCTGTTGATAAAACTAGTTGAATCACCATCTATCACATACTTTGCATGTTTAGTGCACATTTTATTTACTAGACACAAATTAGAAATAATGTTCCTGACATGCATCGGATATCCTAAGACATGATGGACATGTAGCATCCAAAAAATTTAGCAACCTGTCAAACAGAAGTAGCAAGAATATGGCAAAAATGCACATAGTAGAAGATAATGTTGGGCCATGAAGTCATGAACAGACTCAGATTCTGCTAAATTGTAGGAATAATAAAATACTGATCAGTAACACAACCTGGTATTTTGGAAAGGCTAACCTTGAGGCTAACAACACTTGAATTAAAAAGAGCATACAGAGGAGGCACAGATTAATTTCATTTAAAAACACAAGTACTATCTAGGACTTCAATTCCTGATAAGATAGAATAAAATGGTCTGGAAGGATTTCCTTGGATCTGCAAGCCCCTTCCATAAACAGGGTATTTAAAGTGAGAAAAGAAATCAAGAAGGATGGAAATAAAATTGGTTAACAGGTATATTCTGTGTCTTAAAGACTAGGCAGTGTAGAAAAATTAGAGCATGGAAGAGATTTAATTTAGACTTTACACAGGAAATTAAAATGAATAGCAAAAAGGGTTTTTTTACCCATAAAGACAAATGTGTTGTTACAGACTTGTTGGTGTTATGCACTGATGACAGATCTTCTGCTTCAACATAGCTTGAAGACTGATAAGAAGTTAATGGCACAGTATCTAATGAAAATTATAGGAGAAAAGATAATTGTTACATTAGATTCCAGGGTGCAAGCAAAACCTTTATTGCTTACTGTGAAAAAAATTAGGGACCCTCATACCTTTCATACTGAAATAATTCATGCATGGGACTCTACGCTGAATGGAAACTACCATTAATAAACATAAACATGAGCTTTTGTAAATGCAGTATTGTACATTCAGCTAAGTGCTTGTTTACAGCCTTACAATTATTACAATGGAAATAGTTTACATTTCTGAATTATGATGATGAATAAAATAAAATAAAAATATGAAAGCAGTGTGTGCTTTTCTGGTAGTGGGCACTACTTTTAGGTGGGAACTATTACATCTATACGTTATCTTACCCACCATTGCCTAAAGGCAGTATTGATCACTATTGGAAAACGTGACGACAATGCTGTACTACATCCTTGCTTCAGAAGACCTCATTGAAAGCACCTGCTCTATATTCTAAAATCACACAGACTAGACATGTCCATAGAGACGAAAGCGATTGAGGTTTTCTGAACTCAAAGTATGCCTGAGTCTCAGGTGTTGCCTGAGCCTCAACCAACTGGCATCTAGAAGAGAACCTTGGGGATGCTTTGTATCTCCTTTCTTCTTTCTAAATACCCTTCTCTGAAAATCCATTTTTGGTCGTATCAGGAACAGGACACTGGAATAGCTGGACCTCTGAGTTGATATAGCATTATCTTCTGGTGCCCTTACATATGTCTCATGTACAGTAACAACTTGTCAAGAGGGCCAAATTTTTGATGGCTTGTGTTGCCAGTTTTATCAAGGGGACAAATTTTGGTATCCCTATCTAGCCGTATTTCTTAGTGTCATCTATATTCCAGCTGTATTAGACCTGAATAGTCAGGGACTCCTTCTTTCCAGAAAATTCTGTAGGGTTTTTCAGTTTTCTTTGGGATTTTTTTTCCCCTTCTGAAGTTAAAATTTCTTCAAAAACCAGCTTGAGCAGAATCACTGCTGAAACTATCTTTTCCCTTGAGAAACTGGCAGAGATTAAACAATCTTTTGTTCAGGTAGAGTCTCTGTCGGAAAGCTTTGTTTTACTATAAGGGGAAACTTTGTTGAACATGTAGGTTTTGGCCAGTTTTTGAGTTTGAAAGAACATTTCTGGAAGTTTAGAATTCTTTTCTTTAGCTCTTAAAAGGAGCCAAAAAAATGATCTTTTCATTATTTGGGCTGTAACTTCAGAAACCTTTTCTATGAAAAAGCTCTCTCAAGTACTCATATATATACATTTTACTGATAATTCTGCATTTTTTATCAAAACATTTTTTGAATTCTTTTGTAATACTTTTAAGTGCTACTGACATGAGTGTTATTCTGTCACGCATTTTCAACAGTGAACCCCAACGTTGGTTCTTCAGTATGTATTGTCAGATCAACATTAACCATTTCACATTTCTAGCCCACAGTAAATGATAGTTCATATCCCAGTGGCAGCTGTGGCAAACACATTTATACCTCTAAACAAATATTTCAAGGGAATGAATATACATTATTATCTGCATTCAAGTTCACCATGCTGTAACTTGTGCATGTAGCCATAAGCCTAGCTCCAATATTGACACAGACACTAAAATTTATACATCAGGAGTTACTCACTGGACTCAAAAAGACTGCTCACAGTGAAAAAGCTGAAGGCTCCAATCCTGCAACTAGTTTTCCATGTGGTTATAAATCCTCCAATTATAATACCCACATGACAAAACAGAACTGATGAAAAATGAGATTCATCCTCCCCCTCCAGAATTAAAAATCTTTCAGACAACTTTTGAAAAATTGAAAGAAAAATTGATTGGCTAATAATAAATTACACCACCTACTAAAAAGTCCATAATATGAACACTTTTCATTTGGGGGGAAGTAGATATCTTAGACCTAAAGGAGTAATTTTGCATTGCCTGATCAGCCTAATAGGATAATACGGATACCACTGATCAGAGAAAATAGTGTTTCTGAAGTAACGACAAGCAAATCTTACTGGAAAAAGACTGCATTTTTGTTTGTTTTGGAAAAAGAATGGTTGAAAGAAATAAAAAATCTGTTTTGTGTGTAGGCAGATTTTTAGGCCAGCAGATTCAGATTTTTAAATTTGATAGTATTATTTTAGTAAATTTTATAGTCTATTTAGGCTATTAAGATTGAATTCAGGGAATTATTAGAAGAAATAGTGAAGAAATGCCTAGTAATTTCTATCAGCAGCGGAACAGGAAAGCCTGAAATTGCATCAGCCAGAGTAGTAGTAAGGGAGTGCAAATGTATGTTAGCTGGAGAAAAATATTTCATCGTTCCTTTTACCACTTAAAAGCTTAAGAAAACAACTTGTGTATAAATTTGAAAAATGACATAGGTTTAAGAGGAAATGCTTCAACTCAGTGAGTATTGAAATATGCCCCTGACTTTCTAACCCTTCTTGCTTTGCTGCTGTTAAACAACCCACTTACTGTGAACTCCAGAGTTGATATTCTAGGCTGCGCCGTGGTAGTGCAAGTGTTAGAATGTAGAGACAGTAGTGGTTTCATTTAACACGACAATGAAAGTGAGGCATCCAACGATGCATTTTTTCCCCTGATCACTAAGAGTTCAATGAGAGGACAATTAAAGACTAATTTTAAAAATACATTATGTAGACAATACTTCTGGTGAAGTCAATAAGAACAATCATAATACATTATGTTACATAGTATTGGTTTTTGAATTAATGTACAGATATTATATTGGATATTACATTATTGGATATTAAATTGGTTGGCTTTTGAATTCATATGTAGATTTGAAATTACTCGGAAAGTTTCTCGGTTTCTACAGTCTACATGTTACATACTCATTTCTTAGGTAAATATTTATTATTATTAACAAAATCAATTGTAACAGAGGACAAGAGGTCTAATTTACATTTAGATCCAGTCTTTGAGAAAAATGAATTTTTAAATCAACCATATTTATTGTAGAGCAATGTAATAATACTGTATCCAATTTGGGTCTCACTAATGGTCTCACTAAATTAATTGCATTCAGAATGTCCAATTTACAGCATTCGTAGTTTGTCATCTCACATCTTGTTCAGCAGATATTTGTGGATTTTATTCTAGTTAAAAGTTATTTTTGTAAAGACTAAAAATAGAATTAAAAAAGCCTTCTTGTGCTTATTTTAGTCTTGTGCTACTTAAAAATTATTTTCTTGCAGAACCATTAAATTGAATAGTTTCTTTTCCCTTTTCATACATTATCATCACTGATACTAACAAGTGCACAAGCAATGCAACTCAATATACAGTGATCACCATTGCAATCTTTAACACTGCCATTTGTTAATTAACATTATTTTGTGGTTGTTCCAATAGAGTAAAGGAATTTATTTATAGATCTTAAAACAAACAGCTTGAAGAGGCTTTTGATTCTGATATGTGTGGATTTGAAAACCAATGGAAATTTTTCTTAGTGAATGACAGTCCTTGTCAGAAACCTACCGAAGAAACTGGCTGCTAAAAAAGCAGCCTTTCATACTCAAACATTGCAAAGAAACCAGAAAACCAAGGAGCTGTAAAAATCGGGGATGGTGACCCTTTCAGCAGTATGAGCCTCTATAGAGATTTAAAGTCAGACATGAAGATTACCGCAGTCCTCAGATTTCTCTAACTTGATCACAGGCTACAGCAAACATCTGTACCTGTGACTGGACTACACGCAGCAGAATATCTCCAGATCCTGGGATTGTGTCTAGCCAAAGTTATGTCTACAATCGCCTGGCTTCCCCATCTATAAACTTTACAGTACCACGGAAGGACCTTCTGCAGGGACTGGCAGAGTCAGCATTGATTCGATGTGTACCCACTCTCTGGGACCCTGGGCTGATACAAGACGAAAGTTTGGGACTCAGGTTCTATACACACTGTGCTAACTCTACCATAAGCATGTATAATAAGCTCCATTACTTTGAAATGCTAAAGTTTGTTTTCTGAGAACATTTTAATTAGCAGACTGTCATCTGGCCGTTTGTCAGATAACAGGCTACAGAAGCAAAAGCTGTTCTCATTCAGCAGATGCACAGTAACTGCTCCCACTGCCCAGACTTGCTGGCCCTTTCTCACCCTGCAAGTGTTCCACAGTGATCACAGCAGTGCAGGTCCCCAGTCACCTGTTTCTATGTGTAGTAACACGGTAACTTTCTGACAATTGTTTTGCACTGTTGTCCTGAGCACCTCTGTCAGTAGTGTTCCAGATTACAAGAATGATCCAGCATGAGAGGAACTATCAGGTTCAAAACACAAAGAGGGAGATGGTTTTTCATGCCGTTGTTACATTGCAGAACTCATTGTATCAGGATGCACGCCTCAAAGCCTATGCGAGTTTGATAAAGAGTAATACAGGTGGCTCTTCATGACTGAAAACTCTGTATGTGCTGCTGGTGAACAACAGTGGAATTCCACTAGCAGATAACATCCCTCCAGAAGTGGTTCCCCTGAAGAGCAGAGGAAGAAGAATCAGCTGCAATACTGCCTGCAATGTTGTAAGCACATTTGTAGGTGGCTGTCCAATGAGGATGGCAGCAGCATGAAGAACTTCTCAGTTCTTCAGGTTATAGGGTACCTTGATCTGTCACTGAAGAGTCTGACAAAGACAACTGAGAAACCAGTGAGTCCTGCAGTTAGTAGTTTGCATGATCAACTTGGAAGATCATTTACCAGTGCCACTTTTGCAGATTCTTTTACAAAGACAGGAAGATATTACTGCATTAGTTGCATTCAGGTCACAGCTTTAAGTTTGATAGTGTTTTGTGGAGCAGGAAGGAGGGGAGATAGATGAGGACCTTTTAAAACTCTATTATAGATTCTGATGTAGTCATATAATTCCAAGATGCAAACTGTAGAGCTAGATACACACATGATAAATTCAGCATTGTCACATCAAACTTGCCTTTCATCCAAGTTGTAACTTTTCAGTTGCTAGGCTTCCTTTTTGAACAAGTCTGACCTGTTCTGACCACACTTGGTTTCGTTAACAAATTTTCAGTTCATGGAAGCTGGAATAAATGTTTTATATTTTTCCAAATACTTATCAGGATGTTATTTGGCTAATACCATGCCAAACACAATGCTAATACAATGTACAAGGTACATCCGCAAAAGTACTCCTTGGACAGTCTAGGAAGTGTCCCTGTGGACCAAAGCTGGAAGGGATCAGTGTTCTATGCTTGGTGGACTCTGGAGCATACTGTTCCTGAAAAACTTAAGAGATTATTTTAAGCTTACGTGAGATTTTCAAAGTTAGATTTTTTGTAGCCCCAGAGGTAGACTAAAGGTTTTGAGAATTTAAACTGCAGACTTAGGAGACTATATTTTTGTGGATGTAGACCTTATCTGGATAGTTTCAGAAAGGTACCTCATTAACTGATTTCAATTGCAGCCAGTTAGCAATTTACATTATTTCATTTTTGTGCTTGATATTGACTTAACAAAAATTTAAATCCATGTTTCAGAAAAGATGCCAACTGTGTTGTGGAATGGATTAGTAAAAATGTAGCCAGCAGGTCCAGTAAAGTCATCCTTCCCATTTTTGGCACTTGTGAGGTTGTATCTGGAATACTGTGTCCAGTTTTGAGCTTCCCAGTATAAGAAAAATATTAACATGCTGGAGCAAGACCACCAACGTGGTCAGGGTCTAGAGTACACAACATATGAAAAGAAGTTGAGGAAACTTGGTATGTTCAGTCTAGAGAAGGGAAAGCTGAAAGGAGACCTTGGTCCATACACTACCTTGATCAAAGAATATGAATAAGACAGAGCCAGACTTTTCTTTTCTCAAAGGTGCGTGATGACACAATGAGATGCAATAGACAGAAGTTGCAACAAGAAAACTTACAGTTAGATATAAGGATGCCGTATTTTATAATTCTATAAAACAGAATTCTGTAAAATATGTAAGAGCAAGCAGGTTTTAGTTTCCATACACATAGTCTTCGAGAGACATTTCAATTGAAATACACAAAAAAGCCTCTAGTTCATTTTCTATAAAAGTCATGCTTAGTGTTAGTTTAAAGAAAGAATATATTATTTTCGTTAGTGTTCTTGCAAAGAGCATTTAATGAAGGAGCCTCTTTTATGCTTTGTCCAATACTGTTCATTACCTTCAATTCAATCAAGTGACTCATCAAACAAGACAGATGAGTGGAGTCTTTTTATTTCTGACCTAGCACGTGGCAAGTGTGGGAATCTTAACTTACTTGTTTCATTGTTCCAGGGAGTTACAGAATGATTAGTCCTTAAAATGAGGAAACCAGAGCAGGCAGAGTTAAAGGGGAGAAAAAGTTTTTTTCTAATCACTGAAAACAGCTGTCATTTTATGAGATACATAATAAAAACCTCTTGGCATTTTTCTTATTATTAAAGACAATCGACACAATGATTGTGGATGCATGTGCAGCCCTTCAGAGACAGACTTTGTAGACTGTGTGTAGACAGCTTTAAAAAAGCTTGGAGTCTACCACAGTATCCTCTGAGCTTGCCAATAATGCTAAGCGCATATGTTGATGACGGCAATACAAAAACCAACTGGTCCTTTGTTGCATAACATGTTGTGGAATGATCACACCATTGCTGTTAAACATGTTGTTGTAGCTGAATAGTTTAAAGGTGTGAGCTGAAACTTGAAATGCTGTGTTAGGTAAACGTTGGGAGCTTTGCTGGCCCTGATTCTGATCTGGAAAATTTCTTGTGTCCCCCAGGTTTGCCCATACCAGTTTGTCAAACAAATACATTATATAAATATTTATTTTTAAAAAGGATTAAAAATACACAAGTAATTGTAAAAGCCTCAGGTAAACTCCAGGACAGATTCTCAGAGAGGTGAGGTCCGTGGCCAGCTGAGAACAACGTTTTCTATTGGTCATGTCACAACTTTATCAAGATGGGAGAACAATCCTACTAGAAAATGAGATAATCAGGTAATTGGGCTGTTTAGACCTGGAGGATGCAAATTTTATCCCATGGGTCTGAGAAGGAAAATAAGCTGGAAATGTTTTGAGCCCCTATCCAGGTGTTTTCATGGCAGAGCAATTTCTGAAAATTTCATAGGCTGGAACATGTTCTGTATTTTCGCAGAAGGGCTCAGAACACAGATCCTAAAAATTGGCACCCAAGTAAGTAAAGATATTTCCCAACATGGGTGTCTAAGTAACGACCAGTAATTTTTATCATGCAGTGTTTCTTTTTGACTAAATTCCTGTTCACTTGCCACTTGTTCTGAAAACCTTTCTGAGACTTACATTTCTAGAAACCTAAAAGAAGGATGTTTTATCACCTCTTTTAAAGGAGTACAAGTCCTTTACAATGTGGGTGTTTTGTATTGTAACCCACTAGTGAACAATTGAGAGCTTTGACATACAGTGATCTACCTTATTCATATAGTTGCATAGGTTTCATCAGGATTTATCCCACAGTCCTTTCTGAAGCACAACTATAGTGGTTTGAAATACAGTTTTCCCCCATGTTGGATAGAAGATTTAACAATGTAAACATAATTACGTGACCAAAAGCATTATCACTCAGTATAAGGATACAGTGGTCATTAGTGAGTGTTCACATCATTCAGCAATTATTCATTTCTGTGCTAGTGAACAATTTCGCTCTCTTGAGCATTTTTGTACAGTAACTTAGTAAATGCTGATTTTCTAATGGTTCATATTGTGCTATTCATCCAGCATTCAGGAGAGACCCTTAGTATTCAATCATGGTAATTCCTGCTCCCTCAATATTTTTTTTAATGTTAAGCTGATATAAAATTGCTATCCTCCCTGTATGCTAATACATCTCCTCCTTGAAATCCTTTAACTTGTTTAATGCCTTTCCCCCACTGTTTGAAGATAATTCATTACTTTCTGACTCTAGAAATCTAAGAACTGAAACAAGCTTATAGACTTTACCTTTGAGTTCCAATTCATTTCCGCTTTTTAGCCTTCTTTTCTTTTTTTCTTTTTTTTTTTGAATGGCCTTTTCAGCAATAAGATAATCTCTCCAGAAGGATATTTTGACCTTATAATCCTTTTTATTCTCACAGTCTTTTTGTAACTAGAGGACTAGTTCATATAAAAGATTTTTTTCCATTATTAAAAAGTAGAATGAAAGTATTAATCTCAAAATCCTTACGATCCAAGTTTATCTTCATCACAACACATATATTTAACCTGTTCAAGATGTCTTTCAGATTGCCTATGTTTTTATATTTACCAACTACATAATTTATTGTCCTTGGAACTTAATTACATCCTCCCTATTCCTGTTTTCATTAGCAGAGGAAGTGTAAGCAATGATAATCCAGTACAGTCTAGGGACATGACATCACACTTTGGAGGGTACAATTAGGGGTAGCAATCCCTGATTTACTATATATCTTGTATATATTCCTGTCTTTACAGTTCTGCTCGCTGTTCCTCCCACATTTGGAAGAGAAATAGGATATATAAAATGGATTGTGTAACAAGTACAGCAGAGGTCTGCTTGAAACATATTTTCCCTAGCACAAGGGTAAAAGAAAAAGTCCTATGACCTTCTGGAATTAGGACGTTGTAATTTTTAGAACTGTTTTCTGTAACCATGCTGTTTATACTATTCAGGTAAAATGGGTGTCTACTAACAGTTGTTACTGTTCAGTTTGTTTCTCAGAAGTCTCACTAAAATTATTACAAAATGTCTCAAGTTTAATTATTAACTGAAAAGCACAGGTAATGTTTTTATTCTTAAAATCAAAGCGTGCCCTACAGTTCTGTAGAAGCAAGGGAAAAGAGAAACATAACTTTGGGAGTATTTCTAAGAGTTACTCCCCAAAATGAACTTTCTATCTCCTCTGTTTACATATTTATTTTCTAAATATCTTAATCTTATTAGTTACTACATGAAAACATTCTTTTCTATAACAGACCACTTTTAAAAAATTACTTCAATACATATTGTCATGTTACATTAACCTTGTATTTCGTCACCAACCATGATTTTTGACAAATACTCTAACTAACCAAAAAAATCACATCTTTTTCACAAATAAGCAAGACAGTTACAAACTTTTTGGATTATAATTCTGTATAAACAGGCAATTTGCTAGTATCAACCCCACCCCCACTAGAATTTTACTAGTATGAATCCCACCCTGACACACATAGACTGGTACAACTCAATAGATAAACTGACTTTTAATTCCTTATCTAGATTCAGCTCCCAAAGTTTGCATGAGAGGTTTGTTTCAGAAAGGGAAACAATACCAGGGGAATATATGTGCATACTTTGCCTCACAGTGATAAGATGAGCCGACATACATTGTGACTCATTCAGATTTTATTCTTCTGTTCTGTCTTGCACATTTCTCTCTATTTACATTAAAGATCACTGAAAAGCTTGCCCTGAAAATAGTTATTTTACTTGGCAAGGGTCACCATAGAAAGTAGGTCCCAAAGACATGATCAAGGCACTATGGATAGGAAATCTCCAAGCTCATTAGTCTATTACACAAATGGGAAATATAATAGGCTGTAGTCTCTCAGCTGTGCTGAGAGGAAGCAGAATAAGCTCTCACTTTTCACTGCTAGCCAATGACATCAAGCAGTTTCACATGGACTCCACATTAGAAGTATAATTCAGCACATTAATTATATGTCAACATCTAAAATTAGCTTGCAGCCAGAGTGCCTAATATATCCAGAGTTCATATTATAATATGTAGCCTTTTTTATACTGTTACTGCTCTTTTTTGCAGCATGAATTAATGTGCCACGAGTCAACAGTCATTGTGATATTCAAGGGAAGAAAAAGTGTTTATATCCATTCTGTCTTTCTCTCCAACCCATTTATTACACATCCGACCCTGAAGATGTTTTTAATTAGTTGATAAGAATGGCAAATAATAAACTTCATGAACATTTTATTACAGTGTGTGTGAGTATTAATTGTTGCCAATTCATCAACCCTAAAGCACATTAGTTCTGGAAAGATTCATTTTATCTATTCTATATTTATGAGCACAATCTCATCTTCAAAATATTAGTAAACAAAAATATCTTTGAATATAATATAATTTTAGCACTGGTATTCTCCTATCTCAAGCTGGCCTTAAATGCTATTCTAAGAAATATTTTGTTCATTAGTAATTGGGTTAAAATGATATCCATGTGATTTAGCTTGCCCTTGGCCTTTTTAATTACTATACTGGTAATTCCTTGGACTCTTCTCTGTATTTCACCTCAAATTTCATTAAGTTAACATTTTCTTCCTTATCTGGTTTATTTACCAGTGCCATAGACACTAGCTCGTGCTCAGTTTGTGACGAAAATCTAGACATCTGCACCAGCCTGAAAAGTGAATCTCAGTGGCATTTACAGAAGGAATTAGAAATAGGTGTAAACACACAGCGGGACTTAGGCACTGCCTAGAACAGATTAATAAACATGTTAACTCAAGAGAAATAGATTGTAACAGTAAGGGACAATGCTGAAGGAACCATTTGCTTTTAACTTGAATCTTTCAGTATACAAGGCAGTTTTGTATATAGCAGAAGTATTTTATAAAGTATAACCCACTTTGCCTTGTGTTACACCCCAAGCAGCAGATATTGTTATTATATCCCTCCTTTGACAGCACAGCAAAGGACAAGTTCAACAGAGACAACAAAGTTCTCCAACTCTTGTTCACGTCATGCCAAGAGAAGGAGGGACTGTTTGCAGTCTTCGTACACACACAGAATGTTACAAGGGAATTTTCCAGAAAAGAAGTCAGTCTCCTCATTTTTTAAAGTTCCTAATTCTTCTATAGCATATGTTCTTGTGTAGCGTGTATAGAGTGCCAAGGTCAATTATTCTCTATAATGATGAGTTCTAGGAACTCTCCTTTGATAACAAAAAAACCCTACTCAATTATATGCTACAAAAAGTCGCAGATATTATGCAATTCATAATAATATTTCAAACTACAACAAAAGAGGTAAAACAAAGATCTATTAATATAAGAAGCCTAAGCTGACCTCTCCTGGATGCACTGGCCCTTTAATTTCACCCAGTTACCTCTCTGGTGAACCCAATAACTGCTGTGACAAAACTTCTCTTTGTTTTGTTTTTGTTTTCCTGGGAAGCAACTTTTCTCAGTCTATTGTCTGTCACAGGCTTCTGTCAGGACATCTGCTGTCAAACGGGAACACAATACTTTTCAGCAGTAGATTAGAAAGCATGTGAACTTGCAACCTGGCATATAAATCAGCATTTAACCCCCTTCTACAAAGCTACAGGAAAAGCACTAGTCCTGGGAGTGCAATAAGATTGAAGTAGCAAGGGCATACAGATCAACATTCTAAGGCTGACTGAACAAAATAAAAAGAAAATTTTTTAAAAGAGAAAAAAGGTTGTCTGCTTTACAGAACCAAGGACGATATTCTAAAATACAGAAAAGCATAACAGAAAAACAAAGTCCTTGCAAATGATGATTTTAAAACATGGGACAAGCTAAAAGGATAAGGGATATGATCTACAGCTCTAATGAGGTGAAACCTAGAACACATCAGTCACCTCATATGCTCTACTTCCCAAAGCAATGTACATGGACTGCACAGAAGCCATGCTGTACTTTGTTTGTGATCTGCATGGGGACAGGGATCTTGCAGAATCTTGCTTATCATTATCTATAGTCTAGATGCAACCAGAAATATTTGCTCTGGACATAGTGCTAAGCCTTACAGAACAACAATGAGATGGCACTTGCAAAAAGCAGGCTGTACAACGCAAGCTACACATCTAGAGAGGCAAGGTATGAGAAGTTTGCTCTAGTTGTGTGTACACGTGAAAACTATGCCTGGCCGTAATTAAACATGTCAGAAGTTCTGGACCACTGCAGAACTTGGTGATGATCTGTGCCAAGCTGTCTAAAAGACTATTTAATTGCAGCAGTGGCTGCACTTGGCAGAGAAGTAGCTGGGATTGTCTTACCACTGAGACTGACATTTCTGTGCTTCCTAAAGTGTGACAAATGTTCCCCTGACCCAAAATGCTATGGGTTTGCTAATATTTTATTTTTTTCCTAAAATGTTCAAATAAGTTGTTGCTTGTACAATTGCTCATGGGGATTTTCATAACAATGGTGTTTGGGGCATTTTGGGCCTTGGGACTTTGAAGAAAAGAAAGAACATGGAAACCAACTCACAACATGATTTTATTTGCACTCCAGAGGATGTTGAATAACAGTTGCTAAACAAACAGACTGAATTTTTTATTTCTGCATAAGCATTTAGGTGCACGCATACAAAACTCAGCTCTAAAGTATTGTTTTATTTTTCCTTGTAGCATTTTCAGACCCTCCATACTGTGCACAGGCAGAACTCCAGAACAGATGCTTAGTCACCCCAGCCTAGATTATGCTGTGTTCCTCCCAGATGGTTTCTCAGCTCAGTTTTTATAATGACAAAGAGTTTTTGACTTCTAAGTAGGTCTTTAGAGTGCTTCTTCAAGCAGCAGGAAAAGTTAGCAACATAAATATCTGCTACCCTCTTACATGAAGAGCATCACAGTATTTTTCCATAAGGTAATAATGCTTTCACAATGAGGTAATTGTCTTCAAGTTTATTCACCAAGGAGCTGGGTTACTGTCTGACAAAGCAATACTGTTTTATTGAATAAGCATGTTGTTTCCAAAATAACTTTCAGACATTCCCTGAAATAGCTTTATTAGAAATATAACCAATCCCTTTTTGATAGCCTTGCTGTTTTAACTGCTTATACAGCTGCTATTAATGCTACATCTACCTTTGAAATACCTTTCTACCGTAATGCAATTTTAAAACATTTGCAGTCTCATGATCTTTCTTGAGTGAATGGTATCTACAAACCAGTTCTATGCCTCAGTCCTCTTTGTCTTTGAAAGTCGTATGTTTTTCAATTGCACGAATTCAAGAGGCTGGGAGCAGAAAGGTCTCACAACTCTTTGCCCCTCTTGACTTTAGCAGTGCAAGTAGAAACTCTGTGGAAGCTGTTCTCCCTGTTGCTCTGTGACACAACTAAGTTACAAAGAGTAATAAAAGGTTATCATGGGTCCTTCCTTCTTTAATCTCATTCATATGCCACTGTAAGGGCAGGTCATGGTCTTTCCATTCACACCCTAGATTCTATTCTGGAGGACACCCAGTGATAATTTGTCACATCTGAAGGTACTGTTTCATACTGAGCCCGCTGAGGCTGTTCATAGGCTTCTCTATCACTATGTATCAGTCCTAGCACTGGTTTATGTTCCAGTTAGCAACTCCTTTAGTAAGCTATACTAAAAATATTCTTCTGAGAGAATACTTTCTTCTGAATAATTCTATGTAATACACAAAATGTCTAGTAACTAATGTTACAAACACATAACAAGTATCTTTGCACATAGCTGTTTCAATTAAAAGCCATTTCAAGTCATCAGCATCAGTGCTCAGTAAATGCTCTTTTATGTTTGAATTAAAAAATAGGTTAGAACAATGAATGTCTTTCTTAAGACAGCCATGATCCTTCTAATTTGTGCACAGGCCATTTAATAGTGTCTCACATATCTTCCTTTGTGTTAACAGCCTATAAGCTCAATTCTACCAACACATTAGTATGACTTTCACTAAATTTTATAAACAGTTCTTATAATGAAAATCCATCGCAGATCACAAAACAGTGAACAGGAATGTCTCAATGCCTCATCCGCATAACTGTAGATAGGTTACATACTAATGAGGTTATTGAAGGCTGGGATAATGATTTTGCATACTAAACAGCAATGCCTTGTATACATTGCTATCCCATTCTTGTTAATTATTTCATGAACTACCGAAGTGTAATCTAAGGTAGCTGAAGTTTCTGTAGCTTAAAAGACTTACTACTGAGAAAATAAATAAATAGAATCTCTAGATCGATTAATTCTTTTGCATAAAGGTCATCCTATTGGGTACAGAAGCTCACAAGGTACCTTAGTCTCAGTACAGTAAAAAGTAAAAGTGAGATATGAATTCCTCCACACGAAGAGACTAGCAATCACTTAAAAATCTGTTTGGTTAATAAGCAGTCACACTTTTGATTTTTTAGGGAGAAATGTTAGAATTTATTGGACTAGCTGGTACAGTTGAAAAAAAGAATGAACTCATAGCATAGGTCTGAAATAGACTCAAACAATTCCAACCGAAGTATGTTGGAACAAACACTTTCAATTGCATTTGGTTAAGTAACCAGACAATATTAGAAAATAGGGTGGTTATTGGAAGAGAACAGTAGAAAGAGAAGAGGTGATGAAATCCTTGGCCTTGTGAGAAAGAGGCAGAAAGAGGCAGTTAATCACTCCGAGACCAAAGCATTGTACGGCTTTTTTCCCCAAAAAATCTCTTTCCCCATCATTCTATTAAAGATATTATCTCCCTGTGGAAATTTACCTCACTTTTCTATCCCTAGACTATTACAGCCTCAACAACACTACACTTCTGATTGATGGCTTAGTGCACAGAAGATGCATCTGTCATTTGCTCTTTGGCAGATATTAAAACCGAGTAAAGCTGTAGAAATATCCTTTTGAAGGTGGGCACCAGATAAAACCTAATATAAATCAGAGCTCAGAACCTGAGATGTTCCCAAGCATTATGATCTCCTACTGGAATAAACCTACTCTTCTTTAGCTTCAGGGAAAATAAAACATGCTGAGGTATAAAACAGGGAGTTAGTATTATCTCAGAACCAAATACGTTAACTAGCAGATTTGGCACACATTGTATGAGTATATGAAATGAGGTCATAAAGAATTGAGTCAATGAAGGAATTCATTACCTAAATTAGTGCTGAAATAGAAAATAGGTACATAAATCCAAACCTGAGATTCCAAATCCCTTTGCTTATGTTGCTTAACCCTGGAAGTCCTTCTTTTCCAATCACTTTATTAGTCAGGGTTTTTATCAAGAAAGCAAGGCTCGTTTGTTTTGAACTCCCTTCTGCTAGAATGCGAGCTCAGCCTGGATTTTCCATTTCTAGGTGAGTGTTTCAGTCCCTAGGCCACTGTGTAAAACAGAGTACCACTATCGTAGGCTTTATAACTCTACCTTCAGGATAAGTTTCCTACCTGTAATTGTCTCTCAGACAATGTAATCTCCTACTAAAGCCATGGAAGACAGTATTTTAGACACATTCCTGTAGTTGATGTTTCTTTATGCTTTGATCTAAATCATTGCTAATTAGTTCCATGAAATCTTGCCCTCCTACTCCCCCCTTATATATTGCCTTTCATTGGTACAATTTCCTGTTCGTCTGAAGAACTACAGATTATCAGTATATAAAAAGTAGCGTGCTTTATTCTTTCAGTACATATTTAAAAATAGAGCTTCTGTAATAAAGGTTAAAGGGTTTTTTTAAGCCTTTAGAGATATTAATTGCAGATGTGATGCTTTGCTCATTCAAGTCAGCAAGTTCCTATTGATTTTGGTACAGCCCGAGGATAATATGCTAACTCACCATCTACATCTTCAGTATTGGTATAGATTTTGAATATTATGTTAGCAGCAGAGAAGAAAGAACGATTCACAGATGCAAGACGTTTAAGTTACATACCTATTAATTAGGCTTCCATTTGTCCCATTGAAGACCACATCAAAGATCTATGCATGGGCTCAGGGGACTTAAATGTAATGTTACGGCCACTTTTATTCATGGCCTTTGGACAGTGTGCAAACACACAAGAACTCAGATATAGAACGATATGAAGCAAAGAAGGATTTAAGTAAACACCACAAATAAGGAAGCAGAAATACAACTATGCTAAGAAATTTCAGGACCAGATGGGAAATTATGTTATTTTGCTAGATGCAATATTACAAGCTATAGAAGTTTCTCCAGTTTACCCCTGTATTGTGCCAAAAGCACACTATTCAAAAGTAATCCAGCTTTGACTTCCAGAGAATCAACCCATCTCTTAATGCTTGGTTCTAAAGGCAATTCATACTGCCCAAAAGCACGGAAACAAGAGCACGAACAACAAAAACACAACATTTAGTTTTTTTATTTTGTCTTAATGCACATGTATACCTTATTACAAATATCACCCTCTCTATTTAAACTTTCAAAAACTTCAGATTCTCAGTCACGAAGCAGCTGAGCTCTACAGAAACCAGATGAATATTGGAATTCCTTTCAGCTGGTGTTGATTCTGTAGATTATTCCAGACTAGTGATATCTGATACAGTCAATAAGTCAAGCTGCTTGAGCAATCTGCTCCACTCCATCAGTGCCATATTTTGTCTATTCCACTGTCATCACTGAAGACACGTGTCTTCTCAGTGCAGCCCAAAATGATAATCACTATCATGATTCACTTTAAAAATACTTACTGTATTTTGCACAGTTTGGGTACATATGTCAGTCCTGAATATTGAATAATGTGATAGAAATCATCTAATTGAAGGGTTTCTGATAAGATATAAGCGAGTTCTACTTCAGCCATTTTCCATGCAGATTCATGCAACAAACTTCAAATTATACACAAGCATATATGGAAATTTGTAAATAGAAAATGTTTAGTAAACACAAGAAAAAAGTCTTTGCTGAATTCCCTATATTTCTAGACATTTCTGTACTGTGGTCAAATTCAGAATGAGAGATGTATTGAATCATAGAATCATAGAATCATGGAATGGTAAGGGTTGGAAGGGACCTTAAAGATCATCTGGTTCCAACCCCCCTGCCATGAGCAGGGACATCTTCCACTAGACCAGGCTGTTCAGAGCTCCACCCAACCTGGCCTTGAACACTTCCAGGGAGGGGGCATCCACAGCTTCTCTGGGCAACCTGTTCCAGTGTTTCACCACCCTCATGGTGAAGAATTTCTTCCTAATATCTAAT
>Ga0065711_1002199_pt1 | contig 35768 bp, 17 predicted proteins | sample Hoacrofraction12_FD_59098 | JGI IMG/M metagenome (GOLD analysis project Ga0065711, IMG submission 59098) | Hoatzin crop microbial communities from Cojedes, Venezuela - Epithelial fraction 12 v2 (version 2) | ecosystem: Host-associated > Birds > Digestive system > Esophagus > Crop | place...
GATCCTGAACTCGACCATTTCATGGTCACTGCAGCCGAGTCTACCTCCGACCTTCACATCCTCCACCAGTCCCTCCTTGTTTGTTAATACAAGGTCCAGCAGCGCGCCTTTCCTTGTTGGTTCCTCCACCCCTTGCATCAGAAAGTTATCATCGATGCTCTGTAGGAACCTCCTGGATTGCGCCTACCTAGCTGTATGGTCTTCCCAGCTGATGTCAGGGTGGTTGAAGTCCCCCATGAGAACCAGGGCCTGTGACTGTGATGCTGCTTGAAGACCTTTTATTGCCCTCATATAGTAAAGAATTTACACACCCTCTAATTTGTACATGATGTACTTTAGGTGGTTTTGAAGGACTGATAGTTCTGGGTCTGGATTATTCTCAATGATACTTATTTTGTTTTGAATAGACATGGCCCTCTTTTCTATCAGCGACGCAAAGTGAACTGACAATTCTCAGATTTGCCAGAAGGGATTGGGGAATGCAAGAATTTAGTCATGTATTTTAAACAAACTGTCTATAATGTTTGTGTCAAAATTAAATGCAACAAATCATCAAATGAGATTAAAATTTTCATTTTAGTAATTTATAGTGTGAAGAGTTTAAGAAAAAGAAACACAAAAAAAAGGTGTAATTTTTTCATGTATGCGCTAGAGGGCAATGCAAGAATTACAGTTTTGGTGGTATATTCCAAGAGTTCTTTCCCTCTGTCCTCCCTGCAATGTTTTTGTAAACTTCTATAAGATACAGAAAACACATACTGATTTAAAATACACCTGAGCGGGATTGTTTTAAAAGCACTCGAAACATACCTGTTTGTTAATAGATATGAATTGCTGGCAGCTCTGATTCTGCTTTATGGAGTGGCTTGTGTAATGTATTTTGCAGATAAAAAAAAGAACATGTACCAAACTCTTTCATTTGCTTCGATACCTTAGGGAGGAAACAGAAATAATTCAGAATCATTGTGAATAAGCTGGTAGATATATTAGTTTACATTTAAATGAAAATACCTAGTCTGTGAGAAACAAAGATGCTTTCAAACTGTTGTAGTGATCTAGCCTGAAATGTCAATCAGAGGTTAGTATTTATGTTAATTGAGGTAAACGGGTTGCCCAATCAATTTGTTGATGCTGCTCACTCTTACTGTGCTCTCAGCACTTAGATGCCTGGAGTCCTCAGAACAATGACTAATACCTAAGCTAGTTACTGCTGGCACAAGAGCTCTTGAGGATGTGTATACCTGAAGGGCAACTAGATCCCTTCTGACCTTGGGCACTCTACTAGGGAGATCAAGAGAACCTGAAGAAGCATCAGAACTCGACTACTCTCTACCCTGCCCCTCAGCAGCCTGCCCACAGAAATCTGCTTGCGAAGATTAAAAGAATAAATTTATAAACATAAGGCACCAGAAATAAAAACATCCTTTCGTTCTGTTTCCTGCAGTGACAAGACATACATATTGTAGATTGTAGACTGAGCTGCCTTGGAGATAAATCGTCTGATTTCAGCATCTCAGTAGCAGACAATAGATTCCCCTCAGAACCACATAATTTAAAAATGACATTTCTGCTACAGTGTGCCAGCTTGGCACTGCCATTGCCATAGGATTCTGGGGACACAGAGGACCTGCAGGGCACAACAAAACAAATCTTTTGTTATTCAGCGGGACAATGTAAGGTCATGTTAACAAAGATAAAGATCCTTGTGGGGAGGGGGGGCAGGGGAAAAAGGATGTTTCTTTCTTTTTTCCTTCTTTCTTTCAAAAGGGACAAGACTGAGGAAATCCATTTATTAAAGAATACACGAGGTGAGAGAAAGCATATGCAGAGTGGCAGTAGAAATTAAGGTCTTAATCTCCATTACAGTTTAGAGAGCAAGGATGTGGCATGAATCAGAAACGCTCTCAAGTGAGTGACTCATGGTGAGGGGCTTTTCCCAATATAACAGTCTTTTCTTTGTGGATAGTGTCTACCTTTGCTGTCCTTTAGCTCTCAACAAAGCACTAATATTCTTGTAGCTAAGTATAGTTTTTTTCAATACTCATAATGATCAAAATTCTCCATGAGTATGATTCCTTGTGTCTATATTAGTGTTGCCTGAATACAACTGATGCAGCAGCCTCTCCTGGTAAGACTGGGGGGTAGTTCTGGGCTTTGGGGCTGTCTGGTGTCTGGCTTCCTCAGGTCCTTACTGCTCACATGGGTTTCTGGGCTAAAAATCTAGGATCTGTTTTTCTAACTTAGACAAGATGCTTAATCAAGAGGTCTCTATGAATGACAGAAGGCTTGCTGTAGAGCAAGGCATACTCAGTGAGAGCTCTCAGAGAGTGAATGCCCTATGTATGGAATGTACTGGGGATCTAAGCAGGCTTGGGACCCTGAAGTGTAAAACTGCAGAGTCATAAGACAAATCTGTCTTTGACTCCAGTGTTTTGCTTGAGTAAGTTTAGAGCTAAACCCCAAAAATCCTCGGAGGACTACAGCTCCTTGTACCTGCATTGTACACTTTAACAATGCCCTTTCTGCATCTTTAAATGGCTTTTAAAATGACTTTTAAAATTAAAAGAAGTAGAGAACAAGGAAATCTCGTTTGTGATTTTGTCATTGTTAATTCAAATGCTGGTAATGATTGGCATTCACTACCTAAGTTTATTGCTAGCATGAGCAGCTAGTTTGTCAACAGTGTTATTATTTTTACTATTGACATTTGTCTAGAACTTCTCATCTTAAGAAATTATACTAGGTACATCTACCCTATTGCCTAATGAAAGGTCTGACTCTGTTCTGCCTTCTGCATCTGAGGAACACTTTTGTGAGCAGCCCCACTGGGACGCTTTCCTGGATAAAAACAGCAAAGGGGAGACAATTGCAATGTAGCTGATTTGTAGTGTGTAGACTAAGAGCAACAGTTCATTTCCCTATGGTTTATCATTTCTGCTGGGTCTGAAATTAGCCATCACTGAGGCAAACAACAGCAATAAAATGTTCCAGATTTTCAGTAGTGTTCTAAGTGAGAAGGTCTTTTATATAGGTTGATTGTAAGCGCACAGTTCAGAAAAAAGAATGGGGATTTACTTTATCCACTGGGAATTCAAAAGATAAATTTTAAGTAGGCAAAAATTAATGTCCCCAATTTGAGTAGAATAGGTCCTCTAAGATTGTGATATTGATAAACTGCAATTTTCAGTAGTACAACACAAAAATGTCCTCTTAAGAATGAAACAAAAGTTACAAGGCTAACTTTTTGATGATGCCTTGAGTGACTGGAATATTAACAAATCATTGTCCTAAAACAGGACAGACTCTCAAACACTGTAACTGAAGAAAGCATAGGAAACTAGTGAAAAGAGGACTGTGAGGAGGTGATGATAAATACTAGAAGTGTGCTTATCAGTTCTAGTGTAAATAATAGAACTGTATTAGGGTCCTAAGGAGCAGACTTGTGAAAAAAGAAGATGGAAAGACAGGCATAGAAAGCAAGCTTTCTAAAAGGCCAGGATCTTCACCTGGTAACAGAAAAGCTTGGGAATTCATCGAGGAAACTCTTTACTCCCACACCTGCCACTTGTGATTTCTAACAGAGATAAGGCAAAAAGTCTTTGCATGAGAGAAAGATGTGCTGGAGCTGATCAGCAATGTGACAGAACAAGAAAGCTAATCAATTACAATTAATGACAGGGAGATGTAAAATCTTTCAAGCCACCTGGGAGTTCTCTCTGGGCTGAAAGCATCAGAAAAGGAGAACTTCCATCCAGATAGCAGTGAAAGAAAACTTGCTGCAAACCTGTGGGCTAGATCAGGCTAAATCGTAAGTACTGACAACTGGGAAGAAGTTAGAAACGTCTGCTCCAGATCAGCTGTCCTGTGAATCAACATACCTTGAAAATATAATATTGCCAAACAACAATTTGTGTGCCCTGCTGCCGCTGCTAGACTCAAAGAGGTAAAACACAATTCAAAATCAAACTGAATCCTCCCTTCAGTGTAATTCTGTGAGCCCTCCATTGCCTCTTTCCTCCCAGCACAATTCCTCTGTAACACAGATGACGGCTCTCTAGCAGCTCAGCCGTATCTGGTATTTTTGGAGGATGTAATCTAGGATGAAAACAATGGTTGTTGTGACAGATGCAGCTAGTATTTATTAAGAATTTCTCCATCTGAAATGAATCCCTGGTACAGCAGAGGATGCGGAAGCTGATTCAGCAACATTTTAAGTGACAGTTAATGAAAAGGAATATAATGTTTTTTCTGAAAAGTAGCCCCAGAGTTACCACTGTCTTTTCAGTTCTTAAAAAAAATTTTCAGAGACGTCAAACTACTTGATGTATATGGGCTTCACTGTCCAGCAAATGAAAGAACTTTGTCATTGTGCATAGCTACGTGAGTTAGTCAAAGCAGTGATTCATGTGTTTTAGATATAAACATATGTATACTATTAAACTGGAACCATTCTTGCATGCACTGGAACTTACAATGGCAACACTGATCTCCTTGAATTCACCTGTGTTATTCGTCAACAGCAACTCAAACCTCCTAACATTTTTGCACACATTTTGATCTGCTTATCTCTTTCAGTTCTATGAAGGTTGACTTGATAAAATTATTTTAATGGGATAACACTATCTCTGAAACCTGAAATTTCTTTGCTGATGAGCACTTTTGGATTGGTCTTTGCATAGCTGCTATGTATTGCTATCTTTATTGTTATTAAAATAATATGGTACCTACAGCTCTCACCTAAGAGCCATTTGCCAATTACAGAATCCCACTGCCCACCTGGTAGTAAATTAAAAAAACTAAGAGAACAGTCTGCCAATAAGTAGCTGTCCCATCTACAAATATAAGTGTCCAAGGTTAGTGACTTCCAGTGTAAGTAGACAGAAGTATTTGTATATTGCCTTAACAACAATTTTACTTTAGATCGAGCAGTTTTTCTTGAAGTAAATCACGGGCAACTGGAAAGAACACTGCCTAAAAAGTACTAACCATGACGCCAAATAAAACTCCTCTCTGTCTCATTTTTATGGACAGTTCCTCCTCTGAGGAGAACAAAATTAAAAAGGCTCTAGCATATTATGCCTGGTCTACATTTGGCTGAGCCTTGTATAGAAAATCTCATCTGTTCTTTTAGAAAACTGTGCAGGGGCCGGTTTCCTGTTTTCCCTGTGGTCTTTGTCACATGGAAAAGACCTAATCACAGTTCATAGCCATAGCTCAGTTCAATTATACCAGTGTTGGTAACACCCTGCATTTTTAGATGAGAAACTGTATAGTAATTGCAGATGTTCTGCCAAGAGCACATGCTGTACTTGATGGCATATAAACAGATGATCAGGAACAAGCAATAGCAACAGTACGTGTGAGGCTGATAAAAACGGTATCACAAAGCATATGAATTGAGCTAGAAAAAGAAATGGAGAAAAACAAAGTACTACAAGACATAGCTGAAAGCGATAAAAGAATTCTTCCTACCTGCATAGTCCCAGGGAATAAAAAAGAAAGAAAAATATTTGGGCAAGGGGAAGGGAGAAGGCTGATAGAAGGTTGGTGAGCTGGATAATAAAAATTACAAACTAAATTCTGGTAAAAAAGGAAAAGAATGGGAAAAAAGACTTACAAATTAGAATGATGAGAAAGAAGCCAGTGAAGTAATCTAAATTTTTCACACAGCATGTTATACTGAGTAGACAACAAACTGGTCTGTGATTCTTTCTGTATCCTGGATATTTGGTCTTGCTGGATCATAATTTCCCAGAATGCTCCATCACTGAGTCAATAGACAATCTTACAGAATGTCACTATATGTTAAGATGTTATAAACTAGAGGATAGAATATAAAGACAAGCTGGCAGTATCAGGCACTGAACTCTGGACACGGCCTATATTTTTTAATTTTTTTTTAAAAAAGGCAAGTTCATATGTGGTGAGAAAAGAAAAATACCTGAAACCCTAAGGCTAATTGCTAGTTGTAAAGTGCAGTCTGCTTCCCTCACCATACTGAGAGGTTCTTCAGATTTATTACTTGCTGTGTTGCTTTAGGGGAAGATTTGTGAAAGGGGCAAGAACTTCAAATAATTCACTTAGACCCTCAGTCATTTAACCAGCTCTTTCAGATGGAAGCAGTGCTCTGATTAAAGGGGAGCTTCTGATACAATGAATGATTTCCATGAAAGTCAAATGGAAATGACTTGTGGAGGGAGGAGGAGGTAGAAGAGGAAAGATGAAGATAGGAGGCAAGATCACTGCAATGCGGACTAGAAAAGGTGACAGACCAATTTATCATGGCCTGTAAAGGCAGAAGGACTTTCTGGAGAAGACTCTGAAGCAGTATAACATGACTAACAAAAACTGTTACCATTCATGTATTTATTGATTCAACTATATCCAGAAATAACATTTTGGATAACTCCCTGAAGAAATGAGAGGTCTTCTGCATCAATAACAACACATAATGTATTTCTTTAGACAGACTACAAAGGTCGCTTTCTCATTTGAAATATTCATACCTATGTGGAAAACAAACCTGAAGCACAGAAAATCTCCACCTTTTCCTGTTTTGCAGTCTCATCTTTTTCCTCTTTTTCTGTTTTGTAGGATATGCAATGCTCAGCAAGAAGTCAGGGTAAGGACACCTGAGTGAAACTCCAGTGAGTGGTTCAGCCTCTGCTTCCTGCCGCCCAGCAAGCCACAGCTCTGCAGCAAAGAAGACCAACATCTTTCTGCTACAGGAGCCTGCCTGACTGGTGGAAGCACCTCTAGTGTCTGTACCGGATTGATGAGTCATAGCTGAACAGTCAGGGTTTCATATATCAAGGGACAACACAGAATTGCAAGCCTCCTGCCCTTTCTCTTGCTCTTGCTTTCTTTATGAATACACAGATATACATGTATACATGTGCACACAGATGCGTTTCTCTCCACGCACGCAGAGATGCATGTATATGCTCCACATGTATATTTGTTTAATTTAGCAATTTAAAGTACCTCTTCTATGTGAGTATTTCTAAGTAATTGGGACAGAGTATAGAGATACTTTATCTCTTTGCTTTTTTTCTTTTGGTTCTCTATTAGCTATTTCAGTAAGTTTACACAAGAAAATTCGCCACATAACTTCTGTTAATACTGATTCGTTAACATAAGAGTTCTAAGTTTTGCCTGGTAGTTTAACAGAGAGACAAACTTAGCACTGCTTGTTTCATTTAGTTTTAATAAAAGACTTGTTCTTCCTTCTGACTCTTAATATGCTATAGGGGCAAAAAGAATGCAGCGGAATACGGACCTATCAAGCTAATGCTTCCCAAAATAACAACCTTTTTATGTACCAAACAGGGTAACCTTTTAAAAAGTCGTCTAGGTAAATAACATATTTTGAAAAATGTGAGATTTCTATGTCCTGTGATTTTGCTTTGTTTACACCTTTAGTGAGTACTAAATAACACAGGTATGATATTTTTTTTGTGAGATTAATCCATCTGCAGAGTTTGAACTAGAACTTGAGCAGTCCTGTATTCACTGCTGCTAACAGCAAATTGAGGGAGAACAGAGCATCTCATTTGTGAACAACCTGTCTGTACATTTTCTGTATGTTACAAAACATGAGTATACTTTTTACAGCACTCTATATATAATCTTCCAAATTCAGCATTAACCAAAGTAATATCGTATAATGATCTCTTTCAGATAAAGGATCTCTTACATTCATGTTATTTATGAATATAGCAGACACAGAATGTGTGTATGTCTCAGTATTTATGTCTTGAAGGAAGGTGAGGGACAGAGAGGTCTAAAGCTCTCTGCTGTTGTTCAACTTCGAGTAAAACTCCCCCACTAAATAAATAACCTTGAGCTTTCAGCATCATCTTGGTTATTGTTTCTATATGTAATTATGTGCAGCATAGAGATCAATCTATTTAAAGAATAAAAACAGTAGTGTAGAATCCAGAGAGAAGGGATTGTTTTTTTAAGGTTGTGTCGCACTGGAGGCAATTTAAATCCATCTGTGGGGTTTTAGGTTTTGTGCTGCAACCCTCTGTTAATTTCATTCTCAATGGGAGGTGACAGAGTTGCTCCCATTCCCTTACAGACTTCTATCCTTCTTCCGCATCCCAGTTGCATTTAAACTCAGCTAAATTTAGTAAGCAATCGTATTTAGTTTTCTTCTTCACCTATTTTTACTGCAGTAAGTGATTTGGCAGTTTCAGGCCTTCCTTTCTCCAGGCACCTGTATGCTACTTCAGATGCAGAGAATGCGCTTGAATGGATCAGATAGGGCTTTTAAGAGCTTGAGATGGTTGACATTCTTCATGCAAATGAGCATTTCTCTTATTGCTGATATGCAAATTTTGTCTATATTTGCAGAGAAAATGCTAGGGTGTTGAGGAGATGACTGGGTTACAAAGGAATATTCCCCTTCCCCCTCCCTCCCCAAAAAAAAAGATAAAAGGAGACACGGAAGCAAAATAGCTTGACTGTATAGCAACTTTATCTTTCCTACTCGCAAGGATATTTCTGTTAGCTAGGGGTGATATGTTATTTTAGTCATCTTTTGTCACATCACCCCAAAGGCAAAATGGGGATCTCAGTTGCATGAATGGAAATGGGGAGCAAATCCATGGACCTTGGTAGTTGCACGCATGAGTGTAAAGCCTGTCAAAATGAGACTAGAAGGAGGGACTAGGGAACTATTCTGATTCTGCTGTAGCCTACAGACTTCACTGGTGACTTATGGTTTACGATGACATTGGTGAGAGGAGGAGCAGGCTCTGTATTTATTCAACAGTTTTGGAGGGATACATTTTCTGAGGAGACATGGGCATTCACAAAGCTGATCCTTTTCTTTTGCTCAATGAGCAAATGTTGCTGTTTGTCTCTCAGCCTTTGCAGGTAAGTAGGGTGAAGTACTGACTGACTTCAATGCAAAGGAAACTGTAACCACCAAGTCTCTGTGTTCAGATGCAGTGAGACTTGCAGGGGCTAAGTTGTGAAGTTGGTTAAGGCACTCAGTCTTTAATGATCATTGTAAGTCCCTCTATTTTACATCGTAAGTAGAATATAAAATATACCTAATACAGTTGTAACTCACTCTAATGGTTGTGCAACGAAAGCACTAATAAGCAGAACATATAAAATGCTAAACAGCTTATTTTTACAGAAATGAAATACAGTCCTTGAGAAGAACTGCACCATAAAGCCTGTAGCTGTCACGTACTAAAATGGAACTCTGCTGAATTTAATGGCTTATATGTCCTTGTACCCTGACACCATCTAAATATCACTTCATGTAGCAGTTCCCCTTGATAGATTCTCAAGGGATCAAATTTCAGATGGAGTGTTGGCTAACCAAGCTATAAAAGAGAACAAGTGAAAAGAAGCCATCAGAAACTGTTGGCATGTGTCAGCAGTGTTGTGTGAACATTGTGGAAGCGGTGTGAAATGGAAGCTGGACAGGCTCCTAGCTCCCTTCGTTGCAACAGAGCTGGGACGTGGTTCCAGACCACTATCCATCCCTGCCGAGTCACAGCTATTGCTGCCTCTGATCCATTAATGCTGGTGATATCTGAATAAACTCATTCTGTGTCGTCATCAACTACAAAATGTATTGATACCAACAATAATGGAAAAAAAATCCCCCAAACACTTAATATACCTATTGTCTTAAAGTAGTGTGTGTTCTGAAGATATAATGAGGCAGCTATAGAACATAAAACATGCTAGCACCATTTAGATTTTCTGTGTAAGACAGTTGCAAAATATTTCCTGAGAAGAGTGATCTGCCCAGGATACATATTTCTTTTTAAGGTGTTGAGAATCCTCTGCTATTGATGAGGGATAAGATTGATATTGCATCAAAGATAAAGGCCAGCGTACAATATCTACATGTTTCTGAGGAAGTTGAAGGTGTTGAAGTGAACTAAGATAATTTTATACAGTTGCTGTTCTTACTATTTGAAAATAATGTTTAATTCCACTATAGAAGTAAGAGAACTCCACTGAGTTCCCAGTGTGCCAGAGTTGTTCAGACTCATAACACAGATGCAGTTTACAGTTCCCCTCCTTAGGTCTTGCAGCTTAAATGGTCAACACAAATGGACACACACACACAAAAGAATGCAAAACCCCAGAACTAGTCAAATAGAACATCGGATGATTTAGGAACAGAGGCAAAAAAATAAAAGGTATCCACAAACTCTTCTTGAGAGACTGCAGGATAATTTTCAGCGGAACTTCTGTGTGTGCTGCTTGATGGGAGGTAATACTTCCTGACCCCTGCTGACAGTCACTGAACTTGCAGAGCACAAAGACAGACTGTCATTTCTGTCTTCCGTAGTATAAATGCAGAGACTCTTGTTTTGGCTGCAGATGTCTCTTCCAGCTTGAAACACAGCTAGGCCTCTGGCCTGGTAAAGAACTAATTGATCGACTAAGAATACCACATTCTGATGTGAAAATGTTCCCTGACAAGCAGATTCTATAGTAGACTATTGAGATAACAGAGGAAAGAAAAGGACAAACTGTTCTTTAAGTAAAAAAAATTATTTCAATTCATGCTTTAATTTCAAGTAATTTCATAACCGTATGAAGTTCTGTTACTTCTTAAATTCCTTTCATCTAATTCACTGATTATATTTTGTATGGCATGAAGAGTACCTCTTGTTAAATTCCTTACTCTTCAATTGATACAACACATCTTGTCTCTCTTTTTCTCCTCTCTCTGCTGAGATTCGTTCACACAGTCGTAATCATAATCAACAGACACTTGAGAGAGTGAAAATATGCCAAGGAGGTTAAGTTGAAGCACTAAATCAGGAGACAGCAATGGATGAAAAGAGAACTGAAGACCTTCTAAAAAATGCTGGAAGATGTGGGGAAAGAAGCATTTATGGAGTTAACATGTCATGCTGTGGGTGATCCTAAGCTCTCTAGCTTTTCACACTTTGGTGTGTGTCTACTCCATAATTAGGGTGGGAAGGAGAAAGACTGCTCTTTATGAACCATTACAATAAAAACAGTTATTTAAATGTGGATATTTTTCTTCTCATTATGCATTAATGAGCAAACACTGGTTTATGTCCTGCTCACCTTTTTTCTCTCTCTTGTTAAAAGGCATTAAAATATCTTTTATACTACACGGAGAGATCGGAAGCTTAATTATAGTGTTTCTGAAGAGCTTTGAGATCCTCAAGTGAAAGACATTATAGTACTATGGCAAAAAACAGAGATCTCTTTTTTTCCTCCCTCTTCTGTTCACTGCTTTACAAAGACTCTTTTGTACTCGAGACTGCATTTCACCATCTTCCTGAAATGACGCTGGGCTTCCTATAACACTAGCCCATAAAGTAGAATATAATCTGCTGCAAAGATTAGCACTAGAGATAGCCTTGTAATATATAGTCAGAATAAATGCTCTATTGTTTGATCTTGAATATTTTCACATTGTACATAAAATTCTCAGTATGATCTTCTGGAGCTTCTGGAACCCAAACAGTCTGAAGCTTTTTTGGTGAGCTGCTGAAGTATCTCACAGATATGAGATACTGATCAAAATGTTGGCTCTGTATGATTGGAGCTGATAGGCTCCCAGATCAGTCCCACGCTGGAAAACTAGGAGATATAAAGCCAAGTCTCTGGATGTTAATGTGATCGTTCACCTCTGAAATGAATATTCAAAGATTTAGATGTGAACACTTGCAAGGAAGTCCAGGATCATCAGCTAAGCAGAAAGTTTAACTTGTCTTCACAAAACCACAAGTACTTGGCTTTGTTGATCTATTGGTTTTTAAAGGAATTTTTGCTGTGGAGAAAGCTGATGATTCAGAGCTCAGATACAAAATTTGAATCATTGAATTATTTTTTCACTTAAAAGGGGTGTAATTGAACCCCAGGCTCATACCGTTACTTCTGTCTCTGGCAAAAATGAGTAGGTAATTTTTCTAAAATACATCATATCTTTGTACTAAAACATCTCCGCACAATATACAAATATAGTCCTTTGAATGTTTATAAAAGAGTCCTTCCTTTTCTCTTCAAAATGAAGGATGTTTCACTAGCTAGTCAGGACACGAGAGATGTAGATTTCTTGTGACAATTTTCCCTTCATAGGAGGGTGACATCTTCCCTATTGGACAACATATCAACTACTATGGATAGTTACAGAAAAATGTATGACCTTTTCCAGCTGAGAGGAAACTGTGTGCAGTGTTAAAACACTTCTGTGCTCCCATCCCATCCACACAGTAAGGGGCCTGTAGTACATCTATGCCCGGGCATTGCAATGCCTTCCTTCAGAAAGGACAGGGAGAGAGTAAAGTAACTGACATCTGGTCTTACATCAGTCCATCACCAGTGGAAAATATGCATTCATCATTTGCAATTTGTAATCACCTGTGGTAAGCCCAGCTGTCTCCAAACCTGAGCTGTACACAGTCAGCTCCTGCAATGTTTCTTTTCCCTTACTTGGCTCCCTTCTATCTTGCTAAATCATCACTGACTTCTTGACAGTCCCTCAGCACATGAGAGGGTGGCAGCAGCAGCCACTCAGTCCAGCTGTGATTAGAGCTATTTCTTTGGTACTTTACCCTTAGTCATCCTTGTAGGCTTCAACAGCCTGTAAGTCAATCACACAAATGAACCTTGTAGCTGACCAGAATATGAGTAATAGGTTGGGATGCATCTAAACACAGAAACGATCACAGCAAAGCATATCCATCTGTACGAAGAAGCTGAAGGAGCCCAGCAAAGCAGGACAGCTTGGTTGATACATAATGTGTTTGCATACACAGAGGAATAGCCAGCAGCACAGTCTTGTGTGTTGTACATGTAAACCAAGGATGAGTTTTTGGTCACAGAAAATAGTTAGAGTACGAATGAGTTTTCTTGTCCTTCTCCTGCACTTTTATTTTCTTTTGTTCTCCATTCCCCAAAGAAAAGGTGCACTTTATCATAATCCTAGACTGACTTAAGATTTGTTGAGGAAAAATGAATCATTGTGCTATGCAGTCCTGCAGACTCTACTCCAGACTCCATGCAAGATCAGTGCAAGACACAGTCAGTGATGCATCCTTGAGACAGGGCATGGTATTCATCTGTACAGTATGTAAGCAGCACACTCCGTTTACAGTGGGCACAAGCAATGTGTGACCTGAATTGACCAGAGCTTACCAAAGCTATAGGATGATTTGTGGACAACAGCAGTTCCCCAGAAAATATCCTATCTGTAAATTCTAAAATCCTACAAGAGAAGTTTTAAATCAACATATAGATAAGAAATTACATTCTTTCATGGGGTGATTTAAAAGTGCTTCGGACTCATTCTCTAATGTTATATGACAGCCTGTGTGTCTTTTTCACTTGTAATATTTAAATGGGGAATGTTTATCATTTTATGTTTTAAGAAATATAGAATATATATTTGAGCACCTTCATATCCTGTCAAAATCAATCAAAACTAGGTTTGTTCATACCAAGAAATTAATTTGGCCCTGCTGTTTTCCAGCATCCTTTCAAATAGGAGTTGTGTTTTTGAACTCCATAAGCAGAACCAGACAGACTCTGTGTCTTTTCTTAAGCAAACTTTTCCAGTGGGCAGCCCTGAACCTGGGCTGCTTCCGGGCCCTGGGTTTTGTGCCTCATAGCCCTGATGGATAGATTGGCAGTCTGCAAATAAGTTGCCTGGACAACTTACGTGTACAACTGGCATGTAAAGTAACTGCCCTTTCTGGATGTTACCAGAAGAGAAGTTGCCTGGAAGAGTATGAGTCCAGCAGAGCAGATTTCCTGCAACAATACCGCAGAAAGCTAGCATTTGATATCAGAATATTTTTCCTCTGTGCATCCTTTGTGAATCATATTATACTGATCTCAGCTGCACTCTTATGGAGTAATAATGCAGGGTCATTGTCAAGAACTATATCTAAAAGACATACATACTGTATTTCTGTATTTCTATTTTCAAAATCATGTGTATGTTTTATGTCGAGCTGCCTATGAGCCATCCCACCATCACTTCTTCCTCTGTACTTTGAAAGAAAAGCAAGTAAATATTAACTTATTAAATAATGCAAGAGCTAATTAGGATGTACAACTGAGGGAACAGTGAACTGCAGTCTAAGAAATGATCCTTATAAATCTAGAGTTACTGCAAAGTGATTTGAAAAGAGTGGGATTTATTTATTTGCAAGTCTTTGATGTCTGGTTTACAAAATAGGTATCCTGTTAGCTGCGAACTTGTTCTAATTTACTGTTGTCAAAATCCTAGACAACAGTTTGATCTGCTTTAAATGAGATACAGAAGTGAGTCTGAATTTAGTAAATGTTAGCTGCTGTTTCGCCATTTCATTCACTGATACACTTGTTTTGCTTCAGTTGCTACTGAACAGTCCTTGATCTGTCTGCTGTGAGTATTGTCAGTGTGAAGAAACTCATGGCAAAACAGTAACTGACATGTAAAATTGGGGGTTATTTTATTTTATTGTATTTTAACCTAAATGCTGATTTAGAAATAACTGGTTTTAAAATTAACTGCCTATTGTGTTTTTTTGACTGAGTATTTCTAGACGTCATCTGGCAAGGTAGACATTCTCTCAGGTTTAATAATAACACATTGTGTTTGTATCTATTTGCTTGTGAAACATTTCAAAGCAGTTCAGAAATGATTTTTCCCAACAGCAGAGGTCTTTAGCAAGTAATAACTGAAGTGGTAGAAACCCTACCTTCTAACAACAGTGGAAAATTAAGGGATGCATAATCTCTCAAGCTGCAGTTCATTTAGGACATAAAGAAAATACACAGACCCTTACACACACCAACAGAAAGAGTATCTTTAGTTTCAGTGGCAACTCATGACGTAAGTCTTCAGCATTATGTTGAAATATGTTGGTGCTCTTAAAAAAAACCAAATATCTTTCAAAATTGATAACAATTTTCCTTTGAAACTGATACACATCTAGGTGTTTTTGTATCTTCTGAAAAGTCACTAGTATTCAAACTCATTTAAATAACACATAGTGCATACATTAGAACAGAATTGCTAAACCAAACAGTGAGTTTGTTTCCATATAGTCCAGAAACAGATGTACACAGTTGACAAAATGCAAAGTGTAAGTGTGCTTTTATTTATAATTATTGACAAATTGCAAGGGAGTGATAGATTGGATCTATACGGCAGTAAGAATCTACAGAAATTATAGGAAAATTTGTTTCAAATAAATAAGTTCAGGCAAATCATAACCTATTTATCTTTATTTCAGGAAAAAAATGAATGATACAGAGGTGAAAACATAATTTATCGAACTTATTTGTACAGTTCCTTCTAGAGCATTCTTGAATTACCAAAGATCTCTTCCTTTTGACAACACAATATTAGACCTGTCTTGTTCCTTCTCTGTTGACTGCTGGTTTCCTCACAGAGAATTATTACTTACTCTGCGCCAAAACATCAAACATGGATATGTTCATGTGGATGATTTTTATTTCAGACTAAGGTAAATAATAAATACTCCATAAAAATAGCAAACAGTCTTAACAGGTAAAAGAAAATAGCCAGCCAATCTTTCAGCAGCATTTGATATGTGACATGGAACCCAGCATGACAGGCAGAGTTTTTGGTAATACTACTAGCAATGTTTCTGTCTGTGGAGAGGAAAAATGAGTGTTTTTTTCAGTATGGATGCAGTTACAGGGACCATCCTAATACTACAGAGAAACCACATGTAGCTGTGAGACTCTGAAGTCTAATGAGCATAGTCCAGAAAGACGTTTTATTCAAAGCATAGCCATAGAACTACCGCAAGTCCAGAGTGGCTTCCCTGTACCGTGGAAAGTGGCATTTCCCTCCATGAAGTAAATAATACTGAAAGTTTCAATTAGAAGTACATCGACAGTGTTTTATTCTGAAGAACAGGAGATGTGATCAGGTTTAATATCTCATACGGCATTTACATCTCACTGACTTGTTCCAGGAATGTCTAAATGTTTCTAGCAGCCTTGAGTAGATATTTCATTCTAATGGGCTGGGTCAGCACAAAGAGCCTGGACACGGTTAAAGCACATAGTACCAGCACGTTAATCATGCCAAACTTGGCACTGGTTCTGCTGTCTCCACATCAGGGACTATATTTTTTTCACTACAAAGTTAATTTTGTTTCTGATTGAAACCTATGTCTTCAGATAACCTTCTTTAGCTTTAAGCTTTAAATAACTCCACTGTTTAAATCTCTCTCTCCCCTCCCCCACTCTGGGGTTGGTAAGGAAGTCCAGCAGATGTGATATCTGGTGCTTTCACAGTAACAACACTATGTTAAAAGGTATATGAAAAGAGCAGGAGAAAGAATACCATGTTTACATCTTCTTTGTTGCTGTAAGTATGTGATTAAATACAGACTTAAAAGAGACAGTGGTTCACTGGACATTTGTTAGATTGCTGATGGTATGGTTTGATGCTTCTGCCTCATCCTAACCTGACATCAGCTGAAATGCAATCTTTGTGCTCAGAAGCTGCAGTGTTAGCAGTTCTGTTATCCACCATGTAGGATCTACTAGTCTCAGGTAACAGATCAAAACAGGAAGAGATCTATAACTAAGAACAGATGGCTCATAGCTCTGTGCCCAGTCCTCACTGGGCTTACTTGGTAAAGAGCCAGTGATGGGAATGATCGTTTCAGATTTACAGTGCAGTATACACATGCAAAATTAGGCTCTATTGATTTAGTTTATTGTAATTTGGTTAGCTGGGAAATATTTTATACCCAGGTATAGGAAAGCCATGTGGCCCTGTTGTAGGAAAGCTGAAGTTAAATTTGCACATAGGGCCATTAGTTCTCTAAATTACAGATTCTTGTGCACAGTACCCCATACAGGTCTGCAAGAGTTTTTAGTGAATGTTAGGAAGGTGTGCGCTTTTGGTGTTATGCTGATGGTTGTGTATGGCAAAACCCAAGGTGACTACTTAAAACCTTGCAAGGGGACTTCATAAACAAGTTTCCTGTACAGTGACTTCATCTCAGCAGTTTGCAGTCTCAGATTTACGTATTTGCTGGTGCAATGATTTAGTTGTTTCTCCAAGTAAGTCTGCCCTAAGGCAAACAAATTACGTGCAACTGATCTATAAATGGTCTTAATTTTCTTGTTCTTACAATGATGATATTTTAAAATAAAAACATTTAAATATGGTGATTCTTGAGATGATTTGAGTTGCTTTTGTCTTTAACTGATCCTTATTCCGCAGTAGTATAAATGTGGTCTCACCATTGTGTGACCATAATCAGTCACATTCAATTGAATAGTCAAATACAAAGACAATTACCATAAGCATAAAATTTAGAGGTAAGTCTGAATCCCTTTTTGAAATTTTCACATGGATCAGTCTCTCTTTACGAAGAAAACAAAACCTAACCTTTAGTGGATGAAGTAATTCCTGTGGCATTTCACTACACCCAATGTAAAAAAGGCTTGCTTGTTATTTAGGAAATGCTTTCTTTTATTTTCAGCTCCCAATAGTGAATCCATTTGGGCTTCCGTTAGGGTGTCTAAGAGGGACTGAAATGTTGAAACTATGTGCCTGACAATTACAAAATATCAGAGAACTTCTCCAGTTCAGTTTTCTGCTGTATTCAATGCGGCTTGAATGCAGCACTGACTGTATTCTCATGTACTCTTCTCCCCCAAAAGTGAATTGGAACAGAAATTAAATCAATGGCAGCAATAGGAGTTCAGGTCTGGTTTCTATCCATTTGCACTTTGCCACAAAAAACCCAGTAAAACCAGCCCTATAAGCTAAGCAGTAAAAGCTACAAAAGGGACAGGGAGGAATCTGTGGAAATATATTTTTAAATTGGCCTGGAGAAACCCAGCCTTGTGGTTGTATCTGACCTTTGGAAGAAACTCCTAAAAAGAGTAGAGAAGTTAAATTTAAGCATTTGAATAACAAAACATGCAATCAATGCAGCTATAAGCAGCTGTATTATGTGGATGGAAAAGGATGTAAAATAAATGGAGCTAAACGCTAGCATAAACCCACCCTTTAAATGAATGTATAGAAGGTTCAATGCCGATTTTGCTTTGTGAAGGCAATGATCAGGCTGCAACACACAATCCTACACTCCATGTAGACAGAATTTTGGCTATGTTCAGGCATGAATATCAGGTAGTAGCATTGTCTGTACAAGGCTGATATTTCATTCCTTGTAATAATATTTTATTTTACCTATGATTTCCTCCACCAAGTCCTTACAGAGACCCAATGGTGGTTACTGTATGTACTTATAGAACATATAGTTTATTTGGTTGTTTGAATTCAAACTGGACACAGAAGCACTGAACAAACCAACAAATCCAAAGGAGAAGTGTATGTGCATCGGTGATGATGATTAAATCAGTAATTCAGTGTGTATCTTCAGGGCAATCTCATAGCTGTTTAGGCTCCATTGACTATACTGAGTAGGTGTCCATTGACAAATGGGCTATGAGGATGATGAGGGGACTGGAGCATCTCTCCTATGAGGACAGGTTGAGGGAGCTGGGCTTGTTCAGCCTGAAGAAGAGAAGGCTGAGAAGGGACCTTATAAATGTTTATAAATATCTCAAGGGTGGTTGTCAGGAGGATGGGGCCAGACTCTTTTCAGTGATGCCCAGTGACAGGACAAGGGGCAATGGGCACAAATTGAAGCACAGGAAGTTCCACCTGAACTTGAGGAAGAACTTCTTCCCTTTGAGCGTGATGGAGCCCTGGAGCAGGCTGCCCAGGGAGGTTGTGGAGTCTTCTTCTCTGGAGATATTCAAGACCTGCCTGGACAAAGTCCTGTGCAGCCTACTGTTGGTGACCCTGCTTTGGCATGGGGATTGGACTAGATGACCCACAGAGGTCCCTTCCAACCCCTACCATTCTGTAATTCTGTGATTCTGTGATTCTGTGAAATGTGACTCAAGATATCTACAGCATGTGGAAAAAACTTGCATCTAGACATGTAAAATTATATCATTTAGTCTCAAAGTGCATCCTACTGCAGAAGACTAAACTACAGCAGATGCACACTGAGACTATCCAGCTCAGTTTGTGGAAGTAATGAAGAAGACTAACCTTTCTATTGACACCGCAGGGCGAAGATTACTTTATTCGGCAACCCTCTCCTGACAGGTCAATCCTTAGTTGTTTTATCAGATCCCTAGGGTATATTAAAGTCAATGAATGAAAGACCTTCAGCCTGCTCCCATGAAGTGATGGGGTAATTGATTTTACAGATAGATTTTAAGACAAGGACAAAAAGGTGCCTTGAGTAGATATTATACATAGAAGAGCCTAATACAGAATTTATGAATTAAATATATACCTAAAGGATCTGACCTATCATTTTTCTTGACTGCCTCTTTAAGTGTAATGCCATTCTTTGTAATCACTTGTTTTAATCATTGCTGGATTTTATAAGAGAGGTAATATCCCTTCTATAAACTTTTGAACAGGACTGCATATAGCATGAAATTAATTTATTACAGCTACTGCTGTGCAAAAGCAGAATGTTGTTCTTGGTTAAATTGTGAGCCAAAGCATATCCCAGATATCCATCCATCCAAGGAAATACAGTTATGTTTGGCATGACATTTTCCATAATTGTTTAGCACAGGAAAGACCAGGGTGGATTTCAGGAGTTGAATGAACTTGGAACTAATCTATTTCAGACCAAATCAAAATTTGACACTACTATCTAACATCTGAGAAAATGCCACCTGAGAGAAATTATATTGAAGATATCAGATACAAATTTGGCCCTGCAAATCTAATTGACTTGGCTAGGAAGCTGGTCTAACTGGAATTTTGGAATTTGCAAATCCTGCTGATGTTAAACGTTGTTATTAGTGATCCTGTTGCTTTAATCAACAACACTGCTAATGCATAGGGAGTAACATGGTCTCAGATTCATCCGGAGACAGACTAAAGAGGAAATATTTGGATGACTTTAAAAGCAATTTGGGAGCAAATATATGTACTTCTTATACACCTTAAGTCTTGACTGATCTCTGTCTTCCGAAACACCCTAATGTAAAGGTGCAGGATCCTTTGGTGCTTAATGAGCAAAAAAATCCATCCTGGGAGAGAATGAAGCCCTCGGTTAGGAATGGAGTCTGTAGCTTATTACTATTAGAGGTGCAAATCTCCTCACCTCTCTTAGTTGTACAGAGAATGACATTTTGGCTGGTTCCTTTTAGCTGAGCTTTTGTTGACTCTTGGAGGAGGAAACATAAAGAAAACAAAGATGTTCTCTGAGTTCTCAAAGAACTCTGACTTCTGCTAAGGCTCAAGGCTATGAGCAAACCTTACTTTACACTGAGTTCAGTGGATGTGCTTAAAGTATTTCCCCCTCTGTTTTATAAAATGTGTTAATCTGGTGTTTCTGAAGTAGGTAATTGAGGATGTTAGCAAGTAACTGGCTCTGCTCAAATTCACCTCACTTTCCAGTTACAGTACGTTCTTCTTTTCCTGTGTTTGAAACCCCCCACATATCTGCCAGTGATGGATATAATACCTCTCGCTGTTCCACTTATCCCACCAGAGCTCTGCCAGCACAGCAAGTCTGCTCCATCAGCTTCAGCAAATCCCTCTCCCTCTAGACTCTCCATCTGAATTCCTAGCCATGTCTCTGGAAAAGAATTAATAATCTCTTGTTCTGTCTGTAGATGGTGAGATGTAAGTAGCTGTCTGTTGGAGGGTAGAATGAGAAGTCAGATTTACCTATCAGACAAGGAGAGAGAAAAACCCTGTATAACGAGTCCGTAACCAGTAACTGTTGAATTACCATAATTTTTCATTAAAGAGGATGGAATAAGGACTTCCTATATGTTATAGTTAAATTGAAGTTGAACTTCTGTATACTATAATATTTAACTCTGTTTTGTACAAGGAATCAGTAACTGTTGATTTTTCAAATTTATGTAATTTATGGACTTGAAGTTAGAAACACACATGCGTGCTCACTAACATGTCTTCCCATTTTACTGGAAATTTTGCTTCTTGTTTTATTACGTTGTTTTCCTAAAATTAAAATACTCCAGGAGAAAAAAAGTAATATAAGATTACTAACTTTTCCTCTGGAAGAAGAAGAAAAAGCTTTGTAATGTAACTATTAAGTGTTATTTCACTGGATTTCCACACATGATCTCATAGAACACACAAATTTCCTGCCAGGTGCCAATATGGCTACAGTGAAACTCTCTTCAATCTGTTTTTAAAAAAACTAAACAAAATCTATGATTCAAGCTCTAACCTTGGGCTGTAGTCTTACTTCTCACTCTGTTGTTTAAAATACAACCTCTTGTATTTTGTATCTTGTTGTTTCTGCAGGTGTTTTTTCCTCACACATAGCCATTAAGGAACTCTCAGCCATAAAGATCCCTGTTATTCAGGAGAATAAGATAAACAAAGAAGGAAAGTGGGGGACATAATCAAACATGGGGGATAACTATGTGTATATTTGCATACCATAAATAAAGCAAAACGGAATTAGAGTTTGAGAGTGTTGGTTGTCTATGAAGACCAATCACAAAACGTCTGGCTTGCTCAGGTATTAACGTTAGTCATAAAAAATCATGCTTTAATGGTCAGGGAAATTGGACCATGTTTGCTCCAGTTTGGACAAACCTGTTTGTCTTTCTTGGGTGATAGCAAGCAGTGAAATCCACTGAGATGATGTGCACTGGAAAAACAAGAACTGAGGTAGAAGCAGAACAACTGTTATTAGGCTGCTTCTACATGTCCAAGGGTTGTCAGAGCATAATCTGTCCCTAAGTACCGTTTTCTGTCTCTTCTCTGTTGGCAAAATCACTTGCATTTCTCTTAAAGCAACAGGATGCAAGGCTCCTTAAGAGCTAGTTCTATCCTAGATGTCTAGTAAGCAGAATAACAGAAGACAAACAGTTCACTCTGAATACTTTTCAAGATGATGGAAAATAAAAATTTATTTGGAATCCTGGATTTGCCTCTACTGTTATCTCCGAAGTCATTTAGCAATGTTCCTTACAGCTTGTAATTAATTATGAATGTATATGTTACAGAATTAAGACAGATTTAAAGTAAAAGGAGATACTTACATGTTTTGGCTTTTCCCCTTCAATTTTCTCGGTTGTGAGTGGGGATGAGAGTCACATATTCAATCTTTCTTCTTCTTGTGTCAAATACAAACTAAAATATCTTTTATTTAAAATCTTGCAACAAACATTGTCTAGCACATTTGTATGGTGCAAAAAATTCTGTAGAAACTGTTGGTTGGTACTCTAAGTACCTGTGTCTGGTAGATTAAACCAGTAGGATTTGTGAAAATTGGTTTGCAAGAGACCTAAATCCTAAAGCAGATTCCTGAACTAGTTTTCTTCTTCCTTTGGATTAGTATCAAAGACACCACTGTACAACTTTAGCAATCATAAAAATTAGATGCATCCAGGATTGTATTTACTCCCAAATTGCATCATCATGTATAAGCTGATGACACAGTACCTGTCACTTTAAAGACTGTGTGCAGTTAATGAGTCTGTAATGATATAGACATCATAAATGATATTGATGGTTCATGCAATGCAGTAATGCAATGCAAACTTTCAATTATCTGCTTTCTAAAATGGAAGGAAGGATAATTAATGAAGCTTGGTTTGGGGGTCAGGTCTTCCTAATCAATAACATCAGCTGGATTGAATTTTTCATCCTGCTCACTTGCCTAGCCCTTATGCAAAATGAATTGATAGAGAAAAATTGTGGTGATTAAACAAAATTCTTTCTGCATGTGAAATACATAATGAATGGGCACCCTGGTGATAGTTGTAACCACTGCTTTAAGTCTCCATTAAATACAATTTGAGAGATGGATTAAATAATGACCATTGTTAATGGCTGATGTAGAAATCATGCTGCACATAACTAATTTTAGATAGCTTAAAATGGGCATCAGAAGACTGAAAATAAGAATGAACTACATAGAAAAGATTTGATTTTCTGAGAGCATGGGAGGAGAGCATGATCACTCCCAGTGCAAAAAGGATATGGATTTCCAACTGAAGATTTTTAGGATAACTACACAAAGAACTCCCTGATCAATGTGTTTTTAATGCTTTTGTTCCTATGCCATATGAGTCTATACTGACAGCTGAAAAAGTAGCAATTACCTCAGGAATCCACAGTGGATCTAGCATGTGATGAATATGGTTTTTATTGCTTAAGAAAAAGAAAATTTTTTTTGTTTAGCTTTCTTCTTCCTCATTTTCTCTTTCCTTTCCAAAGAAAGTTTTCTCTAATCCATTACAATCATAAACATGAAAAACATATGTTCTAGGATACTTCTATTTCTTGCTTTTCCTTGGGCTTTCGTGAGTACTGTGTTTCATCTCCAGTAATAGCCAACTAGAATATTACTCAAGGTGGATGTGGGTGCAGGTGTGCTAGTGACAGAAGAAGTGGGAGGAGTTCAGTGTTTCCTTGGTCATACAACGTGAACTGTGTAGTCCATCACATTGCATTCTGAGCGTTTGCCTCTTTCCCTCAAAAAAGCACCTCAAGAGACAGATGTCCTCCAGACACATACAAACACGTGGACAGCATGTGAAAGATTTGTCTGATTATAGCAGTTCCTTCTTATCTTGTGCACATCTGTATATTTTAGCATTTTAAAAGTTTATTCTACTCTCTTGAAAAAAAATTCCAGAGCTTAGTCACCCTTGGTTTCAAATCTTTACCAAATAAGTTCTTCACTCTGGACTTTATCACGTTTTCAGCAACCACAAGTATGGGGAGAGCCAAACCAAGAACAAAAGGGAAATTGGATCAGGTGAAGTAGAAGGTTCATTTGAACCAAATCTTATGTCTGTATGAGGATCAGAGACAGAGTTTAAAAGATGGAGGAAGCCTAAGAGAGAATGGCTTGAAGGTGCTGAAGGGAAAATCAGGAGTGTCTGTGAAGACAGAAGAGGAAGAGATCTGGCAGGGAGACTTTGCACATTTATCAAGATGGAGGAGCATATGTTAGACAGTGAACTAAAAATGAAAAAAAAATGTAAATGAGGTAATACTTACTCTACATAATGTCAGTTATGATACTGTATCATTGACAGGCTGGAGAGGTGGGCCTGCATGAACCGCATGAAGTTCAACAAGGCCAAGTGCAAGGTCCTGCACATGGGTTGGGGTAATCCCAAACACAAGTACAGGCTGGGTGGAGAGTGGCTCAAGAGCAGCACTGAGGAGAAGGACTTGAGGGTACTGGTAAACAAGAAGCTCAATATGAGCCAGCAATGTACACTTGCAGCCCAGAAAGCCAACAGGATCCTGGGCTGCATCAAGAGAAGCGTGGCCAGCAGTTCAAGGGAGCTGATTCTGCCCCTTTACTCTGCTCTCATGAGACCCCACCTGGAGTACTGTGTCCAGCTCTGGAGCACCCAGCATAAGAAGGACATGGATGTGTTGGAGCGGGTGCAGAGGAGGGCCGCGAAGATGATCTGAGGGCTGGAGTACCTCTCCTGTGAGGACAGGCTGAGGGAGTTGGGGCTGTTCAGTCTGGAGCAGAGCAGGCTCCAGGGTGACCTTATAGCAGCTTTCCAGTACCTGAAGGGGGCCTACAGGCAGGCTGGAGAGGGGCTTTGCACAAGGATATGTAGTGATAAGACAAGGGGAAATGGTTGTAAACTAAAAGAGGGCAGATTTAGATTAGATATTAGGAAGAAATTCTTCACTATGAGGGTGCTGAGGCACTGGAATAGATTGGAGCTCTGAGCAACCTGGTCTAGTGGAAGATGTCCCTGCTGATGGTAGGGGACGTTGGAACCAGATGAGCTTTAAGGTCCCTTCCAACCCTTACTGTTCCATGATTCTATGATTCTATGATTCTATGATTTGTGTCATCGTATCCCCAAAGTCACCAACACAGAGGGCATGCCTGATTTTTCTAAAGTATTAAAATGTTCCAAGGTCCAGTGGAGCTTAAGACTTTGTTACAAACATTTTGAACAGCTCTGATTACAGATAATTGAAGCTGTTTTTTTGATCACAGACAATCAAAGTAATCGTGTTAGTATGAAAATTGTCAGAACTGGCGTTGCCTGACCTGGTTTTCTGTGCTACTTTTTGAAAGCAGCAGAACGACATTTATTCTTCCATAATAAAACCTTCCATTTTTAAAATGTTACTGGCCTGACCACTTAGGAATAAAAATAGTCTTAGTAGAAATGATTGTAGGACGGTATATGCAGCACTGAAAAGCACAATTAAAGATTTTTTCACTCATATGACATAAAATTTCCTCTGATACATGGTTTTGATTGTGCTCAGTATAATGGGGCCTGATTTTAATTGAGTTCTGGGCAATATCAAAACATGCATAAAGAATGAAAACAATAATATGACTTCTATCTTAATTTTCTTTGTGAATACTCACAGAAAGCAAGCCTCACAGAGTACCTCTTAGGTCAGATCTCTGCAACAGGCATTGTATTATTGTGGTCAAAACCATTTCTTTTCAGTATTTAATTTCCCATGTGTAAAATTTTGGAGACATCATTTCTGTACTTTTTAAAGACATTAAGGATAAATGGATGCATGTTTGTAAGATACATGAACAATCTGGGTTTGTCTATGTGGTTTCAGGGCATCTCTGACTGAGGTTGCTGCCCAGACTGGATTCAGAGGCTTCAGCAAACATTGAGTCGAACTCTGCTTGGAAGAAACTCATATGCTTGCAGATCTCTGTGCACAACCCTATGCAGAACATATTCTTAGTTTCCTCCTTACAAGCTTTTTAAATCCCGTGTGTGCAGAACAGAGCCTGAAAGCGACAATGCTATGATTCTCATGAAAAATAATTTCAGCAGTTCAGGATTTATGGAAACATGGTAATTATGACAAAATTTTGAGAGCTGGTTGCTCTGAAATCTAAAGCAAGTAGCTTGAGAAGAAGTTAGTATACCTTATAATTCAAGAAATTACATCTTGATGTGGTAAAAAAGATGCTGAAAATATCTTAACAAGCTCTTCAAATGATTGTGACCTCTTTCTGCTTTGTTCCAACAAAAACATTCTGAAACTGAAGTTCTTTATCACTTAGTTTCATTTAGAGGAATTGCAGACTTCTAATGAGGAACGTTACTACGTTGAAAATTTCCTTACCGAAACTTTTCACCATGCATACCACTTAGTGCACACTATTTCTCAGACTACCATGTACTGTAGAGCTGTATTGGTGCACACACATTCAACTGCATGTAAATAATGATTTTAAGGTTGCAGGTCTCTCAGTATAGATGCATCCAATGTTGCACTCAGAATATTTTTATAAGCAAAAATATAATACACCTTACATGTAGAGCCAATCACATCCTAATTAAAATCCTAGTAATCTAATTAGAACACAACAAACAGCTATTACTAATCTACTTGCCACAATACTAGTAGTCCAAATTAATACAGAAAAACTTCCTTAATAGTAGTACTTTAAAAACAGTTGTGAAAGAAAACTTACCAATACCTATGCCTTTTCCGAAATCCCTCTGGATTCTTAGACTGAAAACATCAGTGTCCCTGGAGCACAGAATTAGTGGGGTACCACAGTGAGCTGTCAGCATCCCAGCTTCAATGGATATTGTTCATTATGAGTGGCTACGTATATTTGCAGAATCTAAAAAGCCAACCATCTCAGGCCATGGCAAGCTCAGGCAAATCCTAAGACCTTACACTGCCAGATGAGTACAAGTCCTGTGGCCTTTATTAGTACTGGCAAAAACTGTATTCGATGCACTACACTAGTATGGAGAAAACATGTCTCTTATAACCACTATGTCCAACAAGCTTTTTGGTAGAAAGATATTAACAAATTTTCCACCTAATGATTGCTCTGAAATGTAACAAGTATATTTACAATTGGATAACAGCCTGGAGCTCCTTTGGAAATATGCTTAATCACATTAGTTAAAGGCTTGAAACTCCTGAACTGCATCTCAAGAAGTAACTGAAACTAGTGAGTGAATGTTTTTTTAACATGGAGATGATGCAGACATCTAAATTCATGGCTTCTTGATATTCTCATTCTTTCTGACAGAGATTCTAGAAACATGTATCTGCCAGACTCAGCTCATACTTATTAAATATTGTTAATGGCTGATGAAGAAATCAGCCAATTAAATATGTTTTCCTATTTGGCGCAAGTGCAGGTGGATGAAGTATTTCTTCGTGGACCTTTGTACCTTCTTGCTTTCAAAGAGTAGATTTACATATTACCATCTGGAAAAATAATCAGGTTTATCACTCCTTGCATAAAGTGCCAAAACAAGAAGTAGTTATTAAAGCAAATGTTTGTTTAATGTAGTGCAAACTGCAATTTAGAGGGTTTTATCTGTCGTATAATCCATTCATTTTGTTAGAAAATCGTATACCAGGCATTTGGTACTGGGCACTCTTTCATACCTATTTGTGATGACCTAAAACCCTTTGCAAGACTTCCAGGTGAAGACTGGGGATAGATTAGTCAAAGCCCCAAAGGGAAATGCAGGAACCTGGCACTGCATCTTCTTGGAGGAGGTATGGTTCTCTTTGTAATATCAGTGACTTCTTTTAATTATTTTCAGTATTGAAAATTCTAAAACCACAGCAGATATTCTCCAAGATCAATACAAATGTGCTCAGTACTGACAAAAATGATCAATTGCCTATTTTATACCACCTGAAGAAGCAGTCTACCACTTTATATTTATCCACTTACACCTATTTTGTTCAGCAGTTCTTTTCTCTCTCACACTTTCTGGACACTTAAAGTGCTACACCTTTTTACTGTTAATCCTGAATCTTGTAGTCTTATTTTCATCTCAGTTGATAAGAAAACTCAGCTAATAAATGTCTGCTGGACCTAGCATTAAATTTACTCATTTCTATTCTTAGAGTATCTGGGCTGATGAACAGGATAAGAGCAAGATGGCTTTGTTATTTAAAAAAAATAATCCATATTGTGAATAAGTATTCCATGCTGAATATGTCATGAAGTTTCCCCCAAGATATCACAGGGCACAGAAGCACTGTTTGCATGTAAGCATATTAGCACTTTCTTGAGTATTTTCTTTTCCAAGTGCTTTAAAATTCTTATTCAGGCTTATTGAGTTAAAAATTCTTGTCATCACTGCAAGCTGAAAAATTGCTACTTAAGTGGTTGCCAGAAGTTGATGTTGGTATACCTAGAAGAAATCTTGAATGCACCAAGTCTCTTTCTCTGTGAGTGACATCCTGAGATATAAAGAATTATGTTAGGGTTGAGAAGACTATTCCTTCATGATCAATTATTTTCTGTAAACAAATGTGAGCTATACATAATATAAATTTTCTCTCTGTCAGTGTGATCTTGTGATACGCTGGCTAGCTTTGAGAGATGGTTCCCATAGAATTCAAAAGATGTACATTTGGCAAAATCCCAATTTCATAAAAATTAAGAAGAGTTTTCTTCTATTAATTTCACAGGAACCAGGTTTCTACTAGTAGTTATCAATCATTATCACTCTTTGTTGTTTGTATTGCCAGAAAATCTAAGACTTTTAAGAAGTCCTTGAAGACATCCACTGGGAAAGACACACACTTTATATGTCTGCTGTTTGCATTGTCTCAGAAAACTAATGACTTTCTTTGGTATTGCAGTTTTAAAAATTCTTTCTAATACAATGATGTTTGTGTAGAACTTGCCATGCCTCTCTGAAATGTCTTCCTAGAATATATTATCATAAGAATCTGTTCCTGCTCTAGTATGATCAGGACTAAAAAAAATAAATAGTTAACATATCATAAACAACATACCATAAACAACATAACTAAACATACACAATAAAAGCAATAAAAGCATAACATTTTAAACCTTCATGGAGGAGCAGCAGATGCTTTTATGTTGAGCTTTCATAAGAATCACATAAGAAACTAAGACCAGCAAGAACAGAAACTGGGTTCTGAATGCAGAGAATCACTTGTTAAGCTGAACTGACACACTATTAAAGATTGAATTGAACTAGGGCAAGTACATTTCCTAGAATTCCATGAATAAACTAAAGGTGAGGAATGACTGTGTAATGAAAGCCATTTCATTAACAAGTCTTACTAGAAAAATGGGACATATCCTAAAATTCATGGATTTTTAGCTACAAATAGATAATAGATGCAATGAAAGAAACAAGTAAAAAACCAAACACATAGTGGAAATCAAACCTCTACCAATGAACTTTACGTGAGGAAGATGTGAATAAGCTAATAAGGTTCTAGAACCTGATTCTGAGATTAATAAGAATGAAAAAAATGGACTACATTTAATATGATTTATAATATCATTTCTAGATATAGGGACAGTGTGAGATAGACCATAAATAAATTAATCCTCCAAATTTGGTGAAATACAGCCTTTGTGCCTTATATTCAATAACCTAACCCAGGTTTAAATTCTTCATATATATATATATATGCATATATATATGTTCATGTGAAGTGGATGTTAAATGTCAGGAATTGTTGTGAGCAAATGAAGAATGTTTCCATTCAGTTAGAATGGAAACTAAATGTAGCATTCTACAGTGTGTAAATATTGGAGTATAGGACAGTTTGTTACCCTTGTTTATACTATCTGTTTATAATCTCTGACCTTTAGAAGAAAGCAGTGCATAAACACATCTAAATAGCATCCCAATACATTCAACGTAGAATGCACATCTGTCAGTAATGGCACACAAGTAACTGAGGAAAAATAATAGACTTAGACCTTGAACTTCCTCCCTGATGTGCTTTGCTATAAAATGAAGGCAAATTAATTTATGACTAAGATATGAGAAGAACCATTGTTTGATTAGTTTTCAGCAAAATCTTAGCTCTGTTTTTGAGAGTGACCAAATTCCTGTCAAGATTTTTTATGGTGCACTTGAAATTTTTTGATCACTCTTTCAGATACAATGAATTGATTTTTGTTGATGTTTTAGATTATGAGTGTACAAGTGACTGTGAAGTAATCAGTAAGAAACAATGAACTATTCTCAGATGCAAGGAACTTATCAAAAGAGAAAACTCTGAGGTAAAGTGTTAGGTATTTTAATGAGATTACATTTGTTTTTAAAAATCTAATTTAATCAAAATTAAAGCAAATTTAGAGTTCTAGAAATATTAGCAGAGTAGATTCTTCTCTTGCTCTTGATTCATGATGTTCTTTTGACTTTGCTCAAGAGAAAGCACTGGCACTATCCTACTGCAGTCAATCATAAAATTTTACTAAATACCCATAATAATGTATAGTATCTAATCACATTATGAATCATTTTTTGTTCATAAGTATGAACACATTTTTTCAAACTCTCTGTTCTAGAAACTGTTTTTTTTTGTGATGTCAAAAATACTTTTAAAATATGAACATATGACATTCATTAAAAAGAAAGTGGAAACACCTATCATATTGATTTTATAACAAGGAAAAGGAAGAAGTAAAAAATAGCATCCAAGTAGAAGAAGCTACTGTTCTAGGCAATACTAAGCAATATCGGTGACAATACAATTCCTGCCCAGTAAGTGTGGGACAGTGTAAAGTCCCATTATTGAAAAACGAGTTGATAGGTAAAACAGAACAGTGGGATATGCTTCTGAGCCTATGTTCTCCTCCTATTTCTGTCACTGACATATTCTCCAACTCTGGCCAAATTGCTCATCCTTCTTGTCTTAGCCTTTTTTTCTTTTTTCTTTTTCCTTTTTTCTTTTTCCTTTTTTATTTTTTTTTTGTGAAATGGCTGGTGCTGTGTCTCCTTTCCTGAGATAGTGAGATTTATATACATGTTCAATGACTGTAATGTACTTTCTTTTGTTCTTATCTTCCTTCACCCGAAGAACTGAGTGTGTCTTGATCAGAATTTCAGTTAAGGTCCGTGGCTGCAACTTTAGCGTAGTCAAGTATATGGCTGGGATTTGGAAAGTTTAACTGATGTCTGTAACAGATTTTGGGATCTCTGGAAGAAAGACCAAAGGCACTGGTTTCTGCCAGTATCTCACCTTGTACTACAAGGATCACAAAATGAAGCCATCAGTGCAGAATGCTGTACTGATAACCCAAGTAGAAGCACTGCTGAAGTAGATACAACAGTGTCAAAGCCTTACCACTGGGTTTGTGTTAATGCAGATTAAGCCTTACCATAGACCAATCCATATGCTTCTTCATTTTTAATGTTTGAGCTACATAAACTTTCAAAATTCTAGATTTCAATTTTGGAAACTTTTTGGCTTATAGGTAAGATTTGCAGGGGAGGTTATTAGCTTGGTAAAAGAGAATTGTTCTAGTTATGAAACTTTTGATATAAAACTAGGACAAGGTGAATGCAAGCAAGGGTATTTTCACTATACTGAAAGTACTGCCAGATATATGTATTCTAATAAGGTCTACCTTGCTTTATAGAAGTATTGTAGAAGCTGTGTGAGAGGTAATGTGTTGCTAATCTAGCACTAGACCTGCAAAAGACAGTAGGTATCATTTAAGAAGAGATGACCCATCTGACAAAATCTTGTAACATTGAAGAGAACAGCACTGATTTGCTCAATCAGGCACATCAGTGAGCATGTATATTAACCACTGATGTGAAATATCAAATATGTCATGGATTATTATCTTTTGCTATACATGTATGCGACATAGGTATACTAGCAGAGATTTCTAATGCCCTTGCCTTTGATCTCCACAGTCATCTTCATCCTCCAAAACAATAATTTGCTCTGCAACAATATAAGTCTGTAATAAGGTTTCCTGATCTTATTGCTCTCTAGAAAGCATAAACTGTATTTCAGATTTTCTGTTATCAACAATGTAGCTGGAAAGTGCCAGAATTAAGGAGCTGCAGCTGACTATGAAGCCTGCTCTTCATCTCACAGCTACTCTTATGGTCTTGAAACAATCTACTCTTTTCCCTCTTCCTACCTTTTCAATGCTGGTTACTTTCACTCAGCGTTGGGAATAGCCCTGATGCAATTAAATTTGCATGCAGGAAAAAAAATTAATTACTAGTTTAAATACTTTTGCATAGATAGGAATTTTAAAAGGGAATAAAAATAACATTCTTAATTTCAAGTATTTGAATACAACTTTCAGGCTGCAGATTCATAAGTTGTTTCTGAAGTAAATCCATGTAACCTTCGTATCTTACATTTTTTCCTTTTTCCTCCTGCTCTCTGATGCCATGCTTCAAACTTCTGTCTTAAATTAGATTGTGACTTTCTTGGGACAAGACTTACCTCATATGATGATTGGAATTACTAAAGTACACAACAGATTATCTAACAAATTGTCCTTGACTGATGCTTTTGTAACATAGATAATTATTAAGAGTAACCAGTAGGCTCCATAATAGCATCTTCCTCTTAAAAAGCTTGTAGTGGCTTTTGACTTTCTCAGATTTCTACTTCATCTTAATGAGAATGCAAACCAGAGTGTAATTTCCAATGGACAGGGATTTTGACAGGGTTAAAAAGGATGTGCTCTTGTTCAGCAGTCATCAGGTGTTAGAAGAGAAAGAATGAAGAAGAATCTTTGCAAATGCAGCTAGCAATGTAGATAAATAATGGATGCATTTAGTGGCCTGAATGCATTTAGAGAATCCCAGCTGCTCCACTCAGTGTTTAATAGGCTGGAGGTGCAATTTCTTGCTACATAAATATTCAATATATTCCTACAGCTTTGCCACATAGGTGTAAACAACAATCAGCATAAAGAGGGACATAAATGTTTATTATAGGCTTCATTTTAGCTAACAGATGCTCAGTGAAAAGGCTGAAAGTTAAGGTAAAAAAGATGATGGGTAAATTTACCTATCACAAAAAATGTTATGAAAGCAGCTTCGTATATACAAGCATTTTATCTGCAGGAGTTTTGTCCTGGTTATTGCAAGAGAGAGCCAGTTATTAGTGTACTTACATCAATGCAAATGTCTTGTGGGGGATAGAGAAAGCTGAGGTTTGGGATGATATGACTTTGATACTCTATATTTAGACTTTTTTGTGCAATTTTCCAGAACTCTACCTTAGTATGCAGCTTCACAAGAAACTTTGCTTATGCTTAGCTATATAGAAAGTAATAAGAGTATTGTCATAAATCATAATTTAGTGCATAGTGCCAAATTAACCTTAAGAAGAGCGCGTTCAAGCAATGGTGAAGTAAGCATTCAGTTATGCTCCTGTTCATCAGTTCCCAGTCCAGTTCAAACAGAGGCAGAACAAACGACAACTTAGGTGCATATTCTCTTCTTTGATGGCTGCATACTAAGAATAAACTTTATTAATTTTATTAGAAGTAGAGCTAGGCAAGCACAGCCCATGCTAACTAAAGTGTTTTATCTGTCTTACTTTGTCTTCATCTAGAAACAAAGTCTTTTAAAATGTCCAGAGTTATAGGTAAGTTACCTGCCTTCTGCTGTAAGGAAACACTCTATAACTTTGCTACTAAAACTCATGTTACCCAGTATGACTGTTGGTGTATGAGATCACTATCTTATCTTGATGATTCAACAGATCCAGAGTGGGTGTCAGGGAAATATTCTCCCATCTAGCAGGAACTCATTATTTAGAAAAATATGTTAAATCTTTGTCCTAGTTTCGGCCAGGACAGGGTTAATTTTCACTGGAATACAGGAAGGGACACAGCCGGGCGGGCTGACCCAACCTGGTCAAGCAGAGCAGGGTATTCCATACCATGTGCCATCATGCTGGGTTCCCTCTGGGGGGGAGCTGGCCTACAGGAACTCACTCGCAGCTCAGGAGCACGTGGCAGCGGCGGTCGGTGAGAGCAGCTCTCTGCGTTCTGCTATTTTGTTTTCTGTATTCCCCTTATCTGTATCGTTGTTGTTACTGTTCCCTTTGTTTGCTCTTCTGTTAAACTGCCCTTATCCTCACCCACCAGTTTCTGTCTGTTTCTTTCCATTCTCCTCCACACCCCAGCGGGGGGAGGGGCGGCCGTGTGGCGCTTTTGTTGCCGGCCGCAGCTAAACTATAACATTAAATTTGCCGCCAAGCATGGGGCAGGGATAACGGCAGGGCTGAGCAGAGGGTGTTAAAACAACTTTCTTACATTTTATTATACACATTTATTTTGTTAGTTAAACAGTCGCCAGTAAAAAATGTTTCTGACTTTGATCAAGTGGCTCTGGTATGTAAACCTGTACCTGCTGTACGTGTTCCCTGTGGTGATGCTCATAACCTCGGGTAAAAGGATCAGGATGATGATTTTGCTGTACTGTATGATATCGACTTATAACATGATAACATCACTGTGCATGAAATTAGGCTTGTATTTGCATGCGGCACTGTGGTCATTTCCATACCTCTTATCCTATGTCTTAGAATTTGCTAAAAATAGAACCCACTCTTTGGGGAGAACCAGAGGGGATGCTTTCCCCCACTCTTTCAACCCTTCTCTCTCCTTCAGGCTAGTCCTAATGGCTTTTCAGAATTTCGAGTACCTGTGGGATATTCAGGCCAGCATGCTCCTACTGTTATGCCTCCTGAGTGGGTTTCAGGTTTTGCTTAGGGTTAAACAAGTAGTTAAGAACATCGTGCAGAGACCTGCCCCGGGGCTGGATAGCTGTGAGTGGCTGGGTGTGTGGGACAGCATGGGCGGGTGTGTAGGGCAGTTGGCACCCCCGATACCTTTGAAACTCACCCCTGAGCAAGTGCAGAATCCCGACAATCTAGTAAAATATCTACAAAAAGTGTGCTGTCACCCTTGGAACTCCAGAGAGACACAAATCAACGCAATGTGCTGGGATCCGGCCCACGCCTACCGAGCCATGTCCAACACTGTTCACTGTTCAGCCTGAAAGGGGGGAAACGAAGCAGCAGGCAGCGGGCCACTGCCCGGAATACCATCCTGGGCCTGGAAAAACAAGTCCTGTGGTTACATGGCACTCCCGAAAGAATTGAGTCAGACAATGGGACTCACTTTTGCAACAGCCTCAAAAAAACCTGGGCCAAAGAACATGGTATTGAGTGGGTGTATCACATCCCCTACCATGCACCAGCCTCTGGAAAGATCGAGTGGTACAATGGGCCGCTAAAAACCACCTTGAGAGCAATGGGGGGTGGGACGTTCAAAAACTGGGATACTCATTTAGCAAAGGCCACCTGGTTGGTTAACACCAGAGGATCCACCAACTGGGCTGGTCCTGCCCAGTCAAAACCTCAGCGCCCCATAGAAGGAGATAAAGTCCATGTAGTGCACCTGTGGAACATGTTAGGGAAGACGGTTTGGGTTAGTCCTGCCTCGGGCAAAGGCAAGCCCGTCCGCGGGATTGCTTTTGCTCAAGGACCTGGGTGTACCTGGTGGGTAATGAGGAAGGATGGGGAAGTCCGATGTGTACCTCATGGGGATTTGATTTTGAGTGAGAATAGTCCATAAATAGATTGTATAAAGTTAATTGTTAAATAACCCTGTCACTGTCTGTTGTCACTGTTATAATTGTTATATGTTATACCTGTAGTATTGTAGTAAGAATCGTCCAGATTAAAGAAGGATGGACTTTTTGATGAAAACCTGGCAGAGCACAGCAATGATGGAACTGGACCTGGTTTTCAACAACTGGCACCCAGCAACTTCATCAAGATCGACATCTCCATCCTGCAGACTGTGGGCATGGGCCACACCGGATACATCAGCCACAAGCTCCAGATGCAGCAAGCGACCGCCCATCACCACACATCACCTCTCCTGCCACGGAAGACCATTACGACAGATGGAGCCCGAAGTCATGGATTAAATGAACTCAACAGACACTTT